>ERZ1740059.1729-NODE-1729-length-10868-cov-3.823453_pt1 | contig 10868 bp, 6 predicted proteins | sample MGYA00581744_ERZ1740059 | MGnify/ENA primary metagenome ERZ1740059 (study PRJEB43018, sample SAMN04849738) | marine metagenome | isolation source: floating plastic debris | place: Pacific Ocean | collected 2008-08-28 | study: EMG produced TPA metagenomics... | reverse complement strand
GTTTGCTACGGGTGGTTCCACATCCCATGCTCCCGGTCTGGTGTTTCAGACAAATTCTTCTAAAACCATGCCGCTGTTGGCCAAGTATACGGCTGAGCTATACAGTCAGCTTAGTACCGATGAGGGGCCGGCCTATTATGCTGTAGGGGGTATTGAGGTTGCCTACACCGAGGCTCGTGTCCAGGAACTTAAACGTAAATTGGGCTGGGCAAAATCCTGGGGGCTGGATGGGGCCTGTCTGTTGACTCCAGCTGAAGTAAAGGAAAAGCTCCCTCTGATAGATGAGACTAAGATTTTAGGCGGTTACTATGTACCAACCGATGGTATCGCCAAAGCGTTGAGGGCGGCTGAAGCGCTGGCTAATGAGGCTGCAGCTGCAGCAGATTTTTATGGTGAGACCATGGTCACAGACATTGAGGTGATCGATGGTCAGGTACAGGCGGTTGTTACCGATAAAGGTCGGATTGCAACGGATAACGTGCTGGTCTGTGCAGGCATTTGGGGTCCCAGAATCGGTCGTATGGTGGGCGAGATTATTCCCCTCACCCCTGTGCAACACCAGTATGTAAAAACAGGCCCCATCCCTGAACTGGCGACAGAAACTGAAGAGGTGGCAATGCCCATCGTCCGGCATCAGGATCACGCCATGTACTTCCGACAGCACCAAGACTGCTGGGGCATTGGCTCCTATCAGCATGAGCCCATGCTGGTGGACCCGGATAACATTTTGCCCTACGCAGAGGCTCCGGTGATGCCTTCTGTTATGCCATTTACGGAAGAGTATTTTGCCCCAGCTTGGGAATCGACCAAAACATTGTTTCCAGCGGTTGCCACGGCAGAGCTGACTTACAAGATCAACGGTATGTTTTCCTTTACCCCTGACAGCGGCTCTGTTGTGGGTGAATCTGCTAAAACCAAAGGCTTTTGGGTGGCAGAAGCGGTGTGGGTCACCCATGGCGGCGGTGTTGGCAAAATGGTGGCAGAACTGATGACACATGGCGTCACTAGCTTGGATATCCATGAGATGGATATTCACCGATTTCCAGATGTGTGTAAAAGTGCAGAGTTTATTCTTAAATCTGGGGCTCAGCAGTATGACGAGGTTTATGACATTATCCACCCGCTAGATCAGCAGACCCATTCCCGTGGGTTGCGGGTGAGTCCTTTTTATCCACGGCTACAGGAGTTGGGGGCAAAATTTGTCTTTAGTGCTAGCTGGGAACGTCCCCAATATTTTGAGGCGAATGCGTCTTTGTTAGAGGAGTATGCTATTCCCAAACGTCAGGGGTGGGCGGCTCAAAACTGGTCGCCGATTCAGGCCGCTGAGCATTTGGCCACTCGCGATCGCATCGCTCTCTACGATCTTACCCCCTTTGCCAAATTTGAAATCACCGGCCCTGGGGTGGTGGACTACCTCCAAAACCTCTGTGCCAACAACATTGATAAACCTGTTGGCAAAGTGATCTACACCGCCATGCTAGACACCAACGGCGGCATTATGTGTGACCTCACCGTTAGCCGTCTGGGTCCACAAAAATACTGGGTGATTACCGGCGGTTCTGTCCACGGTCACGATCTGACCTGGATGCAGGCCCACCTGCCAACAGACGATTCTGTTCAAATTGTGGATGTGTCATCTAGTTACTGCTGTGTTGGTTTATGGGGGCCAAACGCTGAGAAAGTTTTACAGTCTCTCACCCAGATCGATGTGTCTAAATCAGCCTTTGGCTTCTTTACCAATCGCTCATTCTACGTCGGCAACATTCCTGTGCTGGCCTCACGAGTCTCTTATGTCGGCGAAGAAGGCTGGGAAATCTATGCTCTGACAGAATCAGGCTTAAAGCTGTGGGATATGCTGTGGGCAGCGGGTCAAGAACACGGCATGATTGCAGCGGGCATGGGTGCCTTTGACACACTGCGTCTAGAAAAGGGCTTTTTGCTATGGGGTACCGACATTCACACCGAGTACGATCCCTACGAAGCTGGCTTAGGGTTTGCGGTTCGAGCCAACAAAGGGAACTTTATTGGCAAAGATTCTTTGTTGCAGCGACAGACCTATCTTAGCCGCAAGCTTTGCTATTTAACCCTGGATGATCCGACAGCCGTCGTCTTGGGTAAAGAACCTGTGATGGCCGATGGTAAAGTTTTGGGTTATGTCACTAGTGCAGGCTATGGCTACAGTTTGGGTCGATGTGTTGTCTATGCTTATTTGCCATTAGGGTACTGCACGCCTGGTACAGCCGTCACCGTGGAGTATTTTGGAGAATCTCTTACGGCCACAGTTGTCGAAAAACTGTTATAGATGAGATAGATGTTCACGTAGGGGCGGAGTGATATTACTAAAGCTTGCAAACAGCTTCAACCTCAAAACTCACCTGCTAGGATCAAAATACGTAGCTACACGACAACGCTTGCATCATGTCTACTAGCGTTTTCGATATCTTTAAGGTTGGCATCGGTCCCTCCAGTTCTCATACTGTCGGGCCGATGAAAGCTGCGCTAAAATTTGTGCGTGAATTGAGAACCCAAAATCATCTCTCTCACGTTTACCGAATTCACATTGATTTGTACGGTTCCTTAGGGGCCACGGGTCGAGGCCATGGTAGCGATCGGGCCATCTTACTTGGCTTAGAAGGAGACTCACCCGAATCAATTAATCCCGATCTAATCAGCGGTCATCTACAGCGAATTGGCTCTACCCAATCGCTTTGGCTACTACACTGCCATGCTATTCGGTTTAACCCAAAGACCGATCTCAAATTTCATTGGAAATCATTACCATTTCATCCCAACGGCATGAGTTTTGCCGCTTTTAATCGAGTCGGCACCTTACTAGCTGAGCGCACCTATTATTCTGTTGGCGGTGGGTTTGTTGTAGATCAGCAGGCGGCAAGTATTGATCATCTGTTGTTACACCAGTCTCCTGTTCCCTATCCCTTTAAAACTTGTCGTGAGCTGCTGACATTCTGTCAGCGCGATCGCATCTCCATCAGTCAGCTCATGCTAGAAAATGAAAAAGTCTGGCGTTCAGAAGCTGAAATTCGTAGCCAGCTGCTTAAGCTTTGGGCTGTGATGCAAGCCTGTGTAAAACGAGGTTGTCATACAGAAGGGGTTCTACCTGGCGGGCTGCAGGTCAAGCGTCGAGCCGTCGAGCTCTACCGTAATTTGAGTACGCGCAAGGCAGACGACCCGCTTACCATTCTCGATTGGGTAAATCTTTATGCTCTAGCTGTTAATGAAGAAAATGCGGCTGGAGGCCGGATGGTAACGGCTCCCACCAATGGTGCCGCCGGTGTTGTTCCTGCCGTTTTGCATTACTATACGCAGTTTTGCCAGAGAGCCTGTGAGGACAATATTGTCAGATTTTTGTTAGTTGCCGGAGCAATTGCCATTCTCTACAAGGAAAACGCCTCTATCTCTGGTGCTGATGTCGGCTGTCAGGGAGAAGTGGGTGTTGCTTGTTCCATGGCAGCGGGTGCCCTAACCGAAGTCCTTGGCGGCACCCCCGAACAGGTGGAAAACGCCGCTGAAATTGGTATGGAACATAATCTAGGCCTAACCTGTGACCCCGTTGGTGGTCTGGTACAGATTCCGTGTATTGAGCGCAACGCCATGGGGGCGATCAAAGCTATCAATGCGGCCCGGATGGCCCTCAAAGGCGATGGCCAACACTATATTCATTTAGATGAGGTGATCAAGGTGATGCGAGATACAGGGGCAGATATGCACGATAACTATAAAGAAACCGCTAGGGGAGGATTAGCGGCCAACATTATTGAATGCTAGGTCGCTGGAAATTGCGGATGGGATAGTCAGTCGTCAGGGATCAGTAATAAGCCGTGAGTTACGATTCACCAGACTACAATAAGAACATCTCTTAAATCGTTTCTCCATTGGTATCCCATTTGTTTAGTTGTCTATGGCCAGTGCTGACGATTACTACGCCCGGTTACAGGTATCGCCCGATGCTACTCAAGCGGAAATCAAAGCGGCGTTTCGACGTCTGGCACGACGCTACCATCCTGATCTAAATCCAAACGATCCTGGAGCTTTAGAAAAATTTCGGGCGTTGCACGAGGCCTATGAAGTGCTGACAGATCAAGTACTAAGGCAGCGCTATGACCGCACAGGCACCACCGAATATGATGGCATTCGTCCCCAAACGGCCCACGATTTCTATCTGCGGGGTATTCAACAAACACTGGCTCGCCGCTACAAAGAAGCGATGACAGATTTTGATCGGGCGATTGAGCTACAGCCTAACCTGGCTGAGGCCTATTTGCGTCGAGCCCAGGTGCGCTATTTGTTAAAAGATGATGCAGGGGTGCTGGCGGATTGTCAGCGGCTGCTGCAGTTTTCACAAAATTTACCCCAAACCTATTACTATCTTGGGTTGGCACGCTACCGATTGGGCTATACGGAGAGTGCGATCGCGGCCTTTTCTAAGGCGATTGCCCACGAACCTGACGACCCCCAGGCTTATTTTCAGCGAGCTGTGGCCTATGCCGATGTGCAGGAGTGGGATGAGGCCACCACAGATTTTCAAACAGCCTCTATGTACTACCAGGCCCAGGGCGATTTAGAGGGCTATCACCGCAGCTGCGATCGCATTCACACCCTACGTAACCAGCGCCGATTTAAGCTTCGTTCCCCTGCCGATAAACCCACCATTAAACGTCGGCCCTTACTCGGTAGATTGAATCGATTACTGTTTGGTCTGTTAGGTAACCCTGCCGAAGAACTTCCCAATCTATACAGCCAGCTAAATTCGCGACAGGCCCTAAGCGCAGGCTGTTTGCTAGCCGCCCTGGGATTAGGTGGATTTACCTTAGGCGGCTATGTACTGCAGTTTGCCGGAGCCGATACCAGCACAAGCCTAGTTATCAGCGGGTTATGGCTCTCAGGATGTGCTGCGTTTTTAAGCCTAATAATTATGCTAGCGGTTTCACGTCTATGGTTGCGACGGCAGGGTAGCTGGGCTAGTGATACGTTGATTGCGGGTGCCACGATTTTGCCCGTCGGTATTTTCTGGCTAATTAGTCCGGTAGCGATTGTGGTAAAACCACTATGGCTGCTAATACTCTGTATCGCACTGCACCATACGTTTCTGACGCTATACACCGGCTGTCACGAAATTCATCACTATTCTAAAGCGGTTTCCTCTTGGTTGACTCCTAGTTTGTTGTTTGTCATTTTTTGGGTTGGTTATCTGGTCTGGGCTGCGTGGATATAAATATAGATAAGCAGATAGATGAGCGGTATGAGCGCTCAACAAACCCATCAGAAATGTATAGATAGCCATAGGCGTATTCTCTTTCGTAGCCAGAATACGTAAATCAACGCGTGCCATTTTTATCACGCTGGGTTACTGATGACAATTTAGTGTGATAAAAATAATGGTCTTGCCTACTGATCTACGTGTTTTGTCAGAGCCCTCTGACCTGGTTAAGACAGATACGTAGTAAATCTAAGGAGCATCGGAAAAATAAAGATTATATCGTGTGGCTAAATCCACTTAATTTTTAAACAATGAAAGCATTTGGCAAACATCTTTAAAAAAACACATACGTAAAGATTGAGGCTATATTCTCACTTTTTCACACAATCGTCTTTTTTTATAGATAACAATAAATCAACTTATGATTAAATTATGCACACTATGCATAGTTTAAACCTGTTATCCGTGTGCATGATTTTTCAGGGTGATTATAGGCGCAGCAATTATATGTAGCTTTTTAGACAGATAAGTTTAAGAATTTACTATCAATTGTTAGAGACACACATGTTAGAGACACACATGTTAGACACACACACAAGTAAAATATCGCTTTGAGAGGATTGCCAATCTCCGATGTCCTTTTTAAGAAGAACAATCGAGAACCCTCCAACCAAGACACTTTATATACCAACAGAAGATTACCGTTGGGCGTTTTGCATCAATTAGATTTTATTCATTTTTCACTCTCTTACCGCTTTAATGATGTCGCAAGACTTCATTTTTTGAGTTCTAAAATGTTCAAACTTGCTATTTCTGATGACCAAAATATTGCTGATCACGGATAAAAACAAACATGATGAGGCTTTGGAGAAAGGGCTTAGACTATATGGATATGACATAGTAACAACTGACCAGAGTCGCGATTGGACGTTGTTAGTAAGCAATGAACATCCATGTGTGATTTTAGTGGATATGGACACACCGGGGGTAAACGGTTGGCAGGTCATCAAAGCCTTAAAAACATCTCGGACCACCTGGCTAATTCCAACCATTGCCATATCTGATCAATCCGTCGAGGGTAAGCTGCTGCTACAGGCCGGTTTTGACTCATACTTCCGAAAGCCTGTATTTCTTAAATATTTATTGATGAGAATTGACGTTTTAATCAACAATGAGGCAGCTACCTATCAGAAGCACAGCGTGGCTCCAACGGTTCAGTTAACGTCTAGAACAGAGCGTAAATCTCAAACAACTTCCTACTGTGAACAGCCATCAAACCAGACGACGGTAGTTTACATTGAGGACAATCCTGCAGATAGTCGAGCCATGGCAAGGATCCTCCAGGGTGCTGGTTATAGCTACACTAATATTGCCAATTCTTTACAAGCTTTACCTCAGTTGTTGGAATGTAAGCCTCAGCTTATTTTTCTAGATTTAGTCATGCCCATGGCCAATGGGTATGAACTATGTGCTCAAATTCGGCGTATTTCTGCCTTCAGTCAAACGCCTGTCGTCATTGTCACCAATAATGATGGCATTGTTGATCGAGTACACGCTAAATTTGTTGGCGCCTCTGGTTTTTTGAGTAAACCTATTGAGGAACATCGAGTTTTGAGGATAGTTAATAAGCATTTAAACTCGTTTCAAGCTCTGCAAAACAGCTCTATCGATCGGTCATTTTCAATTTTAGAAAGGTTGAGATCTATCAAAATAGGTGCTCGCTCTCGACAAGATTTTAATAAATAAGAATATTTTGCATCCGCAACAGGGTCTCTAGTGAGACATGAGACATCAGCAAACTAATGGAAAGATTTAACCAGGCTTTATGTACATATTTTTATTGATTTTTGTACCCGCTTGGCAATTTGATGAGAACTATGAGATGGCATAATGAGGACGTATCTATCGACATCTATCTATCAAATTTCTCCTATTAAGTTTACAGAGCTTGTAAGAACAAGCTAACGTCCAGAAAAAATATAATCACAGTGATTTATTCAATATCTTATTAAGTGTTTTTTATTAGATCCTTCTATAAATATAGTTTCCGAATAGTTTATTGCTAATGCTTTTAAGTCATGACTTAAGTCAATAGACAAGGTCTTTTTAGTCAAGGGTGCTCGATTGTTTGATGTGCGAATCCTTAAAAACATCCTGTGGAGTTCCACAAATAATGAAATGATGTCGTTAGGTCGCAGATTAAATCAAAGACAGAATGTATAACTCGTCAAGAGAATTTAGCGTATCGACAAAATATAAAGAACAAATTCTGGAACTGGTTTTTACTTCTTAAAAGTATGAACAATCTTCTATTAAGCTTCGAACCCTCTTATGGCTAAAGTTCTTATAATAGATAATGAACTCGACTGTAAAATTTTACAGCAGCAGCTGAGTCTTTATAATTATGACGTTATTGTAGCTTCGGAGGGAGGAGATCAGGGGATTTTGCTGTCTGTTCTGAAAGCCCCAGATGTGATTTTAATTGGTACGGAACTGCGAGTAATCGATGACTTGCAAACGATCAAGATCTTAAAAACATCAACGGTAACTCAGCAGATACCAGTTATGACACTGATATCTCCTACGGTAAAAGATACCCATAGGACGACATTAATTGCCAGCTGTGATGACTACTGTCTTAAACCTGTTGCGCTCAACCTGCTTGTAGAAAGAATTAGAACTTTGCTACAACAGTCTGTTGATGGTCACTCTAAACAGATAGCTTTAAACTATAAACGAGTAGAAAGCCGTCGCTCGGAAATTAATCCCAGGCATTCCCCACCTACAGCAGGACAGGTTAGAGGTCATCAAGATCTCCAGCCATCCCTAAACACAGTGCCAAATAATGGAAAAAATATCTCCACACCCCCCAGGGAAACACGTCGTCATGTAAAACCTGACAGTCCCATGGTTGTCTATATTGAGGATAGCCAAGCAGATAGTGCAGCAATGTCGGCAATCGTTCAGAATGCAGGGTATCGGTATGCCAATATTGCTGATTCTTTGCACGCACTACCTCAGTTGCTGGCGATTAAACCCCAGCTCATTTTCTTGGATTTGGTTATGCCAGTAGTTAACGGCTACGAATTATGTGCCCAGATTCAACGTATTTCTATGTTTAAGACAACACCTATTGTTATTGTGACGAACAATGATGGGATTACCGATCGGGTACGCGCAAAATTTTTAGGGGCATCGTCTTTTTTAGGCAAACCGATCACTAAAGAACGTACTCTAAAGGCCATAACAAGATACTTAAAACCAGTAGCTGATGATGTGTCTGATCAAGACTACTTTTCTAAGATTTTACCTTCACTCTAAGCTCTTTTATTAAAGGTTTAAAGTTCAGGCATACTGTTGCATTCATTATCAGATAGATTAAATCAGTCAAAGGATTCCTATGGTTACAGCGTTAGTTATCGAAGATAGTCAAACAGACAGAAAACAGCTGACCGAATGTCTTCAACAACTTGGTATATCTGTAGTGGGTGTGGAAAGTAGTGAAGACGCTCTTCTAAGAATACGGTTAGCTCAACCTGATGTCGTTTTTTTAGACATTATCTTGCCGGGACAAAGCGGATTTGAATTTTGTCGTTACTTAAAGAGCAACGAGATCACTCAAGATATCCCGGTCATTCTGTATTCGACTAAGCACACGGAGGCTGATAAACTCTGGGGCTCAATGCTTGGAGCCGATGCTTACCTGAGTAAGCCAATCAATCTGCAGCAGATTGATAAGACATTGCAACAAGTCATTCATGAAAAAATATGAGGATGGAACCAGTGAGTTTCAATATTACGCCATCCGTTTTTACAGACAAAAAACTCTCTCTAGATCCATTAGGGTTAGAAGCTATTCCAGAGGATAGTCGACAGCCTTTTTTGCGATTTGGGTTTTCAAATGACAATCAGGCCTTACTCCCGTTAAAGGATACGGTAAAAATATTGCAGCTAAATTCGCTGGCAATTTTACCAGTTCCGGATATGCCAAACTGGTTGGTGGGTGTCTGTAACTGGTGTGGCGATATTCTTTGGCTGGTTGATTTTAATATTCTGATGGGAGAGGCTTCGCTATCCCACACAATACCTGTCTGGGAGAAGCCGATGGCTATTGTTATCGAGGCAGATGGTCGTTCAATCGGGTTAGCTGTGGAACAAATTGGTGAAATAGAGCTGCTTGAACCTGAGTCTATCCATCAACCACAGGATTTTTATTCGCCAATATTGGCTCCTTTGATAGCGGGATATTTGCCAGAGCATCGAGGCATAATTTTAGACGCTAAAGCTGTCATTGAGCGTTCGCTCCAAACGTCACTGTAGCTTTTGAGAAAGAGGGTCTAATTTATCTTTCTTACATCTATTACGTGTATTTCTCTTTTTTTTAACGACCTATGCCAAATATCACTAATACCGATTCACAAAGTTTTAAGCAGAAAACGGAAGCCGTTTCTGGGGCAAACCAGGATACATTGCGCCATTCAGCTGAGTCTATGTCGGAGTCGGAGTTGATTTTGTCTGCTGATGAGCTAGCTCCTTATGAGCAAGAGCTAAGCAGGACCACTAATGGAGATATGAGCACAGCTGCTCTGCCTCTATCAGGAGATTCTGTTCCTTTACCGGCTAGTCAAAACAAGCGGTTGTTTGCGATCGCAAACACCATGGCCCAAGCTAAGGATTTAGAAAATCTCTATCAGATTACAGTTACCCAGTTACGTAAGCACTTTTCCGTAGACCGGGCCCTGATCTACCAGTTTCAGTCAACAACTCAAGGCACGGTCATTGCTGAGTCGCTAACATCGGGCTATACACCCTCTCTTGGGCAGGCCATGGCAGCCCTAGCCTTTGGAGAAGCCACCACCCATCAGTACCAGCAGCAGGTCGTTATCACCATTGAAGATATTGCTGAAGATGCCGCTACCCCCCATCAGGTACAGCTTTTTCAACGTTTTCAAGTACAAGCTAGCGTCAGCTTGCCTATCTTTCTAAAGGACCAACTATGGGGCCTTTTAGTCATTCAAAATTGCACAGCTCCGCGTCAATGGAAGGATAGTGAAATTGAGCAGCTGTATCAGGTGGGTACCGAACTTACCCTTAGACTTCAAACCCACGAGCTCTATAAACAAAGCCAGCAAGAGAGTATTCGTGAGCGATTGATTACAGGGTTAGTCAAAAATGTTCGTGAGCTTTCAGATATTCAACAGGTATTTGAATCAACCACTCGCACTATTCGACAATACCTGCAGTCCGACCGGGTGGCTATTTTCCAATTTCACCCTGATACCGGTCATGGGAGTGGTCAAGTTGTTGCAGAAAGCGTCAATAGCGATTTTGTCTCGGCAAAAGAAGTTCATGTCGAAGACCACTGCTTTGGCGGTAACATGGCCGAAGCCTACCGTCAGGGACGATTTTGGGCAGCTGCGGATATTTATGAACTAGACCTACCAGAATGCCACATCAATATTCTGGCTCAGTTTCAAGTTCGTGCTAATCTGGTGGTCCCTTTAATCAAATCAGGTCAACTATGGGGGTTGTTCTGTATTCACCAGTGTCGTAGCCCCCGCTCCTGGCAAGAATCTGAAATCACATTTGTTCAAAGAGTTGCTGCTCAGTTGGATGTTGCGCTACAGCAAACAACTTACTTAGAACAGGT
>ERZ1740059.1728-NODE-1728-length-10871-cov-4.244268_pt1 | contig 10871 bp, 8 predicted proteins | sample MGYA00581744_ERZ1740059 | MGnify/ENA primary metagenome ERZ1740059 (study PRJEB43018, sample SAMN04849738) | marine metagenome | isolation source: floating plastic debris | place: Pacific Ocean | collected 2008-08-28 | study: EMG produced TPA metagenomics... | reverse complement strand
CACACGAGAAGTTTGTATTCCCCGAAGAGGTACTGCCACGTGGTAACGCTCTCTAAGCCCGACATATCTAATGCTTGGAATAGATAGCTAAGTAACAAGAAAGGCATCGACTTGTTTAGGTCGATGCCTTTCTTGTTGTTCTTTGCTTGTTCTGCCTTTTCCTTACACCTATGCTATATTGCAAAAAGCACTAAGTGCTCCTGGTACTAAAACCGTTTAGGGATAAGGAGGTGATGCCCATGAGTGAAAGTAGTTGTATACGCATGGGTCTTCAGGTTGACGTGAGCCGGCTGTGTGCCGGGGCTGTTCTCTAGAACCAGCTTCATATATTTGAAACTGACCCGCTAGAGTTCCTTCCGGCAGTCTGGTTTCAGCCTAAGACCCCACTAGACCGCTCCTATCTTGAAGTTGCTGAGGCACTTCCCTGATAGGAGCGGATAGTTCTTTAAAGCGCTGTTTTACTCCACTTTCTTTATCTTGCATATGTCTGGCCTCCTCTCATCTGCTGAAATCCAGTCCCAACTCGCTACGCTACCTGACTGGGTAATTGAAGGCACTACTATTAAAACGACCTTAAACTTCAAAGACTTTATAGAGGCTGTCGAATATGTTAATCAGGTTGTGGCACCTGCAGAAGCAGCAGGGCACCATCCTGATCTACATATTTCCTACAACAAGGTGACCATCCAGCTGACTACCCATGATGCAGGAGGGCTAACTCAAAAGGATTTTTCTATGGCAAAGACTCTATCAGCCCTACTGTGACCAATCTGCAATTTGCCATCAACCACGCCTGAGTTTCTCTAGCAGTAAAATTAGCCGTTAGCTTAAGCAAAGCCTTGTATTTTGCTATGTCTAGCAGCTAAGCATCCGGATACGAACTTAAAAGCTTTAATTCAAAAGTCCTCCTCCCAATTTGCGGGGGGAGGACTTTTTTATGACTCAAAACCTGGCAGCAGCTTATTCCACATGGCAGCTAAGCAGGTTAACTAACAAGAATTATTACTCCGAACTTATTACTCAGTCGCTCAACGTGACTAAGTAAAATCCCCTGCAATCAGAAAAAAGCGTTACCTAAGCGCCAGCAGACAAATGACTTTCTAAATCAATAAGACTCTCGTATTCAAACTAGAGAGAAGCTTTCAAGTATTTAAGTTAGCCATTTATAGTCCTTATAAATCAACCATCAGCAATAAATTCCGACAAAAACCAAGAAATAACAAATAAGAATGATTCCTTTTTACATTGATTAAATATACATTAGGATACGCTCCAAAAAATCTCAAAAAATGCAAGAAACGCATTCAAAAACAAAAAATTAGCCCTACAAAGGAAATTTAAAGTATTGATTTATTCCCCAATAAATGCATTCTAATAATTATGCGAATATTGCATTAATCAGATGAAAAAAATAGTTTTACATGCAAAAGAGTATGTATTTAAACATATTAAAATCACATTAAATGCATATTAATATCAAATTAAATTTTTGTATAAAAAAATACCGAACATTTCTGCAGCCCTCTGCTAACTTGACTTTTGAAGATTTCAAGTAATAGCTCTTTGAACTAAAGAGTTGCTATTTATCTCGTCAATTAAGTGTGAGGAATAATAGGTAATGGCAAATCTTTGGAAGGCCTTAATGGCCAGTCCATTTGTTGTTGGAACAGTTCTTTCTAGTTCCAATATTTCTGCAGAAGCTGCAGAGACCGTCAGTGTTGATGCTTTAAACAGCTCTGAGTCAATCCAGTTGGCTCAAGTTACTAGCGTTTCTGAGCTGTCTGACGTACTGCCTTCTGACTGGGCTTACACTGCGCTGCAGCGTCTGGTGGAAGAGTACGGTTGTCTTGAGGGTTATCCCGACCGTTCTTACCGCGGTAACCGTGCAATGACTCGTTATGAGTTTGCGGCTGGTTTGAATGCTTGTTTGGATGTCATCGTTCAGCTCATCGACGGTGGCGATGGTAGTGACCTCGACACGATTCGTCGTCTTCAAGAAGAGTTCGCTGCTGAGCTTGCTACCATTCGTGGTCGCGTTGACACCCTCGAAGCTGACGTAGCTGAGCTAGAAGCTAACCAGTTCTCCACAACAACTAAGTTAAAAGGTCAATTGGACGCTCACCTGGTTGTTCCTTTCGAGGCTCCTGGTGATGAGGATGAGCCAACGTTTCAGTATCGTACTCGTCTAAATTTGGACACTAGCTTCACTGGCGAGGATCGGTTGCGTACTCGTCTTCAGTTTGGTGATGCTAACAATGCTCTGAGTGGTACCCCTGGTGGTTTCGCTGCAGCCGGCAGTGGTGGTTTCGTCAACGATGTCAGAATTGATGACGTGTATTACAGCTTCCCCGTTGGTAGCCGTGTCTCCGCTATCGTTGCTGCTAACAGCAGTGTTTCGGATGACTTTGTAACCAGTACTATCGTTCCGTTCGATGGTCCCTCCGTTGCTGACTATGGCGGCCCCATGTTCTACGATCAGTTGGGACTCGGTGGCAGCTCCTTTGCCGCTGGTTTCAACATTGCTCTAACTGACAGTTTGATTCTGGATGCTGGCTATGCAACCGGTCGAGGTCAGGATGCAGAAAAAGGCATCTTCGATGAGTATGAGTACCTGGTTCAATTGAACTACTTGAGTGATGGCCTTATTGACGCCGCCGTAACCTACATGGATGGGGAAAGTGGTGATGGCAATGGCGCTGACGGAATCATTGCTGGTTTACTAAGCCTTGACTTCGGTGGCTTCGCCCTTGGCGGTTACTACGCTGATCAAGATGGAGACGAGAGCTTCCAGTTTGGTGTAGCTGTCTCTGACTTACTAGGTACTGGTAACGCTGCTGGCATCTACTACGCTGAGGATTTCGACGAAAACGAAACTGCTGAAGCGTACTACTCCATGAAGATTAATAAGTACTGGACTTTGACTCCTGCTGTCATCTATGGCGAATTTGATGCCACTGGTGATGAGTCTTGGTATGGTGCAATCCGTTCCCGATTCCTGTTCTAAGACATTCTCTTAGACACTTCTATGGACGAGCTCTAGCAATGAGCTTAGAGCTCATCCTCAAAATCCCCCCTTAGAAACACACATTAACGATTAATTTCTGCGTAGAGGTGTAAGTGCATAATCGTTTGCCCTCTATGCAGAGCTTCATACCTTAGAAAGTCCGATTTCATAAGAGGGTTCTCTGAAATCAATCTTCTTCAAGCTATGTCAGCGAATTAACTGTCACAGCTTGAAGAAAAAATTTAACTGAATAGACGAGCATATGCGCTAATAGCAGATTGAACCAGGCATAACTAGTTGACCTAAATAGGTCAATTAAGTTAACTGATTTTTATTGGTTCTTCCCTGAAGGATCTGCTAGCATGTCACGTATAAGTGATTTCGACGTACCTTGATGCGTGATTTCACTTTTTAATGTGTGTAATAGCTTGATCAGTTCGGTAGTTTTGCTGAACTTTCAGTCTAGTTTCTAAGGTGTGAGGAGAATTAAGTAATGTCTAATTTGTGGAAAGCCTTACTGGCTAGCCCATTCGTTGCAGGTACTGTTCTGTCCAGTACTGGCATGGCTGCAGAAACTGTAAGCGTTGATGCTCTAAACAGTTCTGAATCAATCCAGTTGGCTCAAGTTACTAGCGTTTCTGAGCTGTCTGACGTACTTCCTTCTGACTGGGCTTACACTGCGCTGCAGCGTCTGGTAGAAGAGTACGGTTGTCTTGAGGGTTATCCCGACCGTTCTTACCGCGGTAACCGTGCAATGACTCGTTATGAGTTTGCGGCTGGTTTGAATGCTTGTTTGGATGTCATCGTTCAGCTCATCGACGGTGGCGATGGTAGTGACCTCGACACGATTCGTCGTCTTCAAGAAGAGTTCGCTGCTGAGCTTGCTACCATCCGTGGTCGCGTTGACACCCTTGAGGCTAGCGTAGCTGAGCTAGAAGCTAACCAGTTCTCAACAACAACTAAGTTGAAAGGTCAATTGGACGCTCACTTGGTTGTTCCTTTTGATGATCCTGGCAATGACGAAGACGAGGTTACCTTTCAATATCGTGCTCGTCTAAACTTTGATACTAGCTTCACAGGTGAAGATCGTTTGCGTCTGCGTCTTCAAGCAAGAGATGGTATAAATGCTTTCGGAGGAGTACCAGGAGGCCTAGCGAGTGCTGGTGGCGGAGATGACAACTTAAGCCTGGATGACGTTTACTACTCTTTCCCTATCGGTAGCCGTATATCAGCCATCGTTGCTGCAAACAGCATCGTTTCCGACGACTTTTTATCTAGCACTATCGTTCCCTTTGATGGTCCTAGCGTAGGTGACTATGGCGGTCCCATGTTTTACGATCAGCTCGGAATTGGTGGTGACGCCTTCGGTGTTGGTCTTAATATCGCTCTAACCGACACTCTAATCCTTGACCTCGGATATTCAACTGCTCTAGGGCAAGATGCTACTGAGGGTATCTTTAACGAGTTTGAGTATATTGCTCAGCTGAACTACTTGAGCGATGGCCTAATCGATGCAGCTGTTACCTTCATGGATGGTTCCTCGAACGCTCCAGACGATGAAGAGGCTATCATCGCTGGTCTGATTAACCTCGACTTCGGTAGATTAGAGGTTGGTGGTTACTACGCTGACCAAGATGGAGATGAGAGCTTCCAGTTTGGTGCTGCATTTCCTGATGTCCTAGGTGGTGGTAGCGTCGGTGCTTACTATGCTCAAGACTTTGACGACAATGAAGTCATCGAAGGTTACTATACTGCCAATGTTAATAAGTTCTGGACGCTAACTCCAGCTGTGGTCTACGGTGACTTTGATGGTGACGACAACGATGCTCTATACGGTGTAATTCGGTCCACCTTCAAGTTCTAAACCGCATGGTTTAGTAGCTTAACAAAAAAGGCTCCGCCATGGCGGAGCCTTTTTTGTTATTGACGACTGACGGCAATATTTAAGCAATCTATGCTGGAATGCTTAACTACTACACTCAGTTCAATAATTTCATTTCCTGCGACAACAAGGCGAGTACCATATCCTGACCATCAATTTGAACCAGCCAGTGCCCTGTATCAGAACCATCTTCAAGAATTTCTTTAGCCAAGATCGTTCCGGTTTCACCAGCGGCATATTTGGGATAGATAACTTGCACTCTATCACCTGGTTGCATTGCTTTTTGGTCCGAGACTTTATATAGATATCTGTACATATTAGCTGATGCGTTAGGTGTGAACTATGCGCTCAAATCTAACGCATCAAAGAATTAGAGAAATGGCAACGTCAAGCTTTAACCGGTGTTTTCTCCAACATGAGTTTGGAGCGCTTAAACATAGCAGGAATTTCGATGGGATATTCTCCTGTAAAGCAGGCAGAGCAGAATGTGGTTTTGTCTTGTTGAGTAGCGGCTAACATTCCTTGCCAACTGAGATACGCCAGAGTATCAACACCGATTTGGGTTTCAATTTCTTGCACAGATTTGGTGGCGGCAATTAGCTGATCTTGACTGTCGGTATCAATGCCATAAAAACAGGGATGGGTTACGGGTGGTGACGAAATACGCATATGAACTTCGGTCGCTCCAGCATCACGTAAGGCCTTAACGATCTTTCGGCTAGTCGTACCTCTAACAATAGAATCATCAACTAACAAAATCCGCTTACCTTCCAGCACATCCCGTAGTGGATTCAACTTGATACGAATACCAGCTTCACGCATCATCTGAGTCGGTTGAATAAATGTCCGACCTACATATCGATTTTTGATCAACCCTTCTGCATAGGGAATACCGGAAGTTTCAGCAAACCCTATAGCGGCTGGAATACCAGAATCGGGAACAGGCATAATCAAGTCCACATCTGCCGGTGACTCTTGAGCCAAAATATTACCCAAGCGCTTGCGATAGCTGTATAGGCTTTCACCGTGATATATACTGTCAGGCCGGGCAAAATAGACCATTTCAAAAATGCACAGGCGGCGCTCGGGCTGAGCCCATTGCACTGATTTGAGACCCATGTCACTAATCCAGATTAGTTCACCAGGCTGAACGTCACGCATATAGTGGGCATTCACAATATCCAGACAACAGGTTTCAGAGGCTACCGCGTACTGACCCGGTCCATTTTTGGGGTCATCTCCCCCAAAACAGCCCAATACTAAGGGTCGAATGCCATTTGGGTCACGAATTGCCAAGATGCCCTCAGGCGTTGCAATCGTCAAGCTAAAAGCACCTTCACATCGCTCACAAGCCTCAATAGCTGCGTCAATCCAGTCTTTACCGTCGTTTACAGCATCTGCCATAAACAGAGCAATGAGTTCGGTATCGGTCGTGGAGATTAGAGGATGATCACGACTGACGAGTTCTTCGCGTATCTGGGCTTCATTGACTACATTGCCATTGTGCGCCAGCGCCATCTTACCCAGACGAGTAGACAATATCGCAGGCTGAGCATTGGCAACACGGCTAGACCCAGTGGTGGAGTAACGGGTATGCCCCACTGCCCACTGCCCAGGGAGACGCTGTAATACGTCCTCATCAAATACCTGGGACACGAGGCCCATATCTTTGTGGACCCTGACATTACCATGATCAAACGTAGCAATACCAGCAGACTCTTGACCACGGTGCTGCAAAGCATACAGACCAAAATAGGTCAGGGTTGCAACATCATCGGTAGGAGAGAACACAGCAAATACGCCGCAAGCTTCTTCTGGTTTATCAGGGTGAACATGCACGGGAGATGTTTGGGAAACAATATTGTTGGAAAGAGGCATCGTGAGTCCACTTAGCGTTAAGGACAGCAAAAAGAAGCGACTAGTTAGCTGTTGCTGTTACTAAGCTTTAGTATTTGTCAGCAACGGCAACTCAGGAGTTCAAGACAGCTACGGTCAAAAACCAAAGAGACTTGAGGATTTTGGGTTTAATATTTTCTTAATCAATCTGATCCTAGCACTCAAAGTAAGTTGCAAATATGTTGAGGGCCCACAGGCCCACATTGAGTGCTACGCATTTAATGCTCTTTCTATAGCGTAGCGCCAGCTATCGGCCATGGTGGAAATTTCCAGCTTTATCAAGGGTCTATGTTCGGATATTTGAATTGTTAGCGGAGTCTCAGCCGTTGATACGGTACCAATTGCACGCCACTGGTTATCTAGTTGTCCAATCAAATAGGTTTCCCTCATTGTTTTGTGGGCGGGGGCTACGGTGACAATAATGCGCGCACCGCCTTCTCCAAACAGTACTGTGTCGTGACGTTGGTCAGCGGTTGGTAGGGTGATGGTAGCCCCTAGGTTTCCACCGATAGCGGATTCGGCAAGTGCGATCGCAACTCCCCCCTCTGCACAATCATGGGCCGCCGTCACCCAGCCCTGACGAATCCCATAGCGGCAAGCAGCCTGGACCTTCAGCTCCAGCTCAATATCCACCTTTGGTGGGCATCCTGCCACCTGGCCATGAATCCCCTTTAGGTATTCTGATGCGCCTAGGGTCACCGTGCCGTCAACCCCTTCGCCTGGGGGTGTGCCGAGTAAATAAATCTGGTCACCAGGATTTTGCCAGCTTTGACCACAAATCTTGTCTAAGTCGTCTATGATACCCACCATACCAATCACAGGTGTGGGGTATATCGCCTGAGGATTACCATCGCTATCGACAGTCTCGTTATAGAGCGAGACATTCCCTCCTGTAACCGGTGTATCAAATTCACGACAGCCATCAGCCAGCCCCCGACAAGCCTCCGCTAGCTGCCAATAGCCCACTGGCTTTTCAGGACTACCAAAATTTAAATTATCTGTAACGGCAATAGGCTCCGCCCCAACACAGCTCAGGTTGCGGGCAGCCTCTGCCACTGCCGCCAGTCCGCCCTCATAGGGATTAAGGTATACATAGCGAGGATTACAGTCCGTAGTGGCTGCCACCCCTGAGTTATGGCGACTACCGTCGTCACCCTCCAAAGGCCGCAGCCGCAAAATTGCCGCATCCGCTCCCCCCGGCAGCATAACCGTATTGTTTTGCACTTGGTGATCGTACTGGTGATACACCCATTGTTTAGACGCAATAGTCGGTGTGCTCAGAAGTGCCAACATCACATCATTCCAAGATTGGCCGCTTATACCCGTCAGCGAACAATCAGGGAGACTGCCCTCTTGCCAATTCCAGGCCGTTTGAGCATAGGCCGGGGGCTCAGCTAAGACTTCTCGTTCATAGAGTGGTGTATTTTCAGCAAGAGCAGACGCAGGTACTTCAGCCGCAACATCACCATTAAACAAAATGCGTACAATCGGCTCTTGAATCACTTCACCAGCGACTACTGCATGCAGCCCCCAACGCTCAAAGATGTCGATCAGCTCCTGTTCACGCCCCTTCGCCCCTACAAACAGCATGCGCTCTTGAGATTCCGACAATAGATATTCATAGGGCACCATGCCCGTTTCCCGCACAGGAACTTTATCGAGGTCTAGCTCAATACCAACACCGCCATTTACCGCCATCTCCGAGGTTGAACAGGTAATCCCCGCCGCCCCCATATCTTGGGCCGCAACAACAGCTCCAGTCTTAAATGCCTCTAAACAAGCTTCTACCAGGGATTTTTCTAAAAATGGATCACCTACCTGGACCGCTGGACGATCGGCCTCTGACTCATCTGTAAGTTCAGCACTGGCAAAGCTGGCACCTCCCATACCATCACGGCCAGTAGTAGAGCCCACGTAAAGCACCGGATTTCCGATACCTGAAGCCCCAGATTTAACAATCTCCTCAGTTTCCATCAGACCAATGGCCATGGCATTTACCAGAGGATTACCCGCATAGGCCTGATCAAAGTAAATTTCGCCACCGACGGTCGGCACCCCAAAGCAATTGCCATAGTGGGAAATACCTGAAACCACCCCAGCTAAAAGCCGTCGCGTATTAGGGTCGTCTAAGGTGCCAAACCTGAGGGCATTCAACGCCGCTATGGGACGTGCCCCCATGGTGAAGATGTCACGTAAAATTCCACCTACGCCAGTCGCGGCGCCTTGAAAGGGTTCAACTGCTGACGGATGGTTATGAGATTCAATCTTAAAAACCAACCGTTGCCCGTGCCCCACATCCACCACACCCGCATTCTCCCCAGGGCCAACTAAAATACGCGGTCCCTCAGTAGGGAACTGCTTGAGCAAAGGTCGCGAATTTTTATAACAGCAGTGTTCTGACCACATCACACCAAACATACCTAGCTCAGCTCGGTTTGGGTGACGCCCTAAACGCTGGACAATTTCATTATATTCGCCTGGTTTTAACCCTTCAGACGCAATTTCTTCAGCAGAACACGGAATCTGGGTAGATGTACTCGTAGACATTAATAGGGATGAATTGACAGGGTGGATAAGGGTTGATTTTAAACCTTATTTCCCACTCCCTACGTCCCGATTCCCGATTCTAAAAAAAAACCGACAGAACTCCCGCGAGTTCTATCGGCTGGTTGTGTGTTCCCTGTAGATGACTCGGCTAGAGTTGAGTCATCCTTAGTATGCTGAATTTACCAGGAGCTGAGAGCGATCTGAGTCATCAACGACCTGTGATTTTGATCACATTTGATCACATTTTTCTTGATGTGGATCACAAATGTCTGTGAATATTGACATCTAATTGCCATCAAGCCGTATCAAAACACTATCCCATCGCACCTAGTGTGTTTTTCCAGGTCAGCTCTTTGCACAGCACCTGTAATGCCCGCTGCTCAGAGTCATTAAATAGCCCTGATTCACTGAGTTCAGCCAATACCTGCTGAGTCAGCTGGGTAGCAAAGGTTCCACCAGAGCTCAGTAGATGACCGTAATAACCAAACTGTGGTCGATGATCAGCACTCAGATGAAATTGATGACGGCTTTTATCATCCATGCTGTAAACCGGTGTGTTTACAGGTACGACCTTGCGAGGGATACCATGTTGGCCATAGGTTCGTTTGCCCTGATTCGCCAAGCTACCGACTAACACGACATTTAACAGGGATTTGGTTTCTTGAATGAGGTCAGGAGTAAATAAAGGATCTGGAACACTGGTGAGCTGAGGTCCACTGTTTAGAAAAGCTGGGTTAAATAACTGTGAGTTATAAATGATGCCTACAGCCCAGTGCTGATCGTCTGTCTCTAAGGTGACGAACTGTCCAAAGCCGTAATCACTGACAGCGGGTGGATCAATCACATCCTTATCTGTATTGAGCTGCACTACATAATCACAGTGGGAATTTGACTTAACGACTGCACCCAATTTGCAGCCTCGATGAAGTTGTTTACCAGAAACCTTGGCGGCTTTGATGGATGATATCGTCCCCAGCATACCTAATACAAAGCCGGAAGCACGATCAAATGTACTCCCGGCTTTACGTTATTTGCTTTGGTAATCGATCAGTAGGTGATAAAGCCAACAGGTATGATGTGCCTAGCTGGCCATCGCCTGAATAATGTAGTCAAAATAGGGAGCAGCCTCAACGGCCTCAGCTTCAGTCAACAAGGCCAAAGAAGCACCCTTAAGACATTCGATAGCTGCGACCATGCCAGGAACAGGTACATCAAGAGCGTTGTACATTTCACGTACCCCCACTAAACCAATACTCTCAATTGGCTCCTTATCCCCTGCAATAATGCCGTAGGTGATTAGGCGTAAATACCACCCATAGTCGCGTAGGCAGAGGGCTCTTTGCTTTTGGCCATAGGCATTACCACCGGGGGCAATGAAGTCAGGGCGTAAACGCCAAAGGGCTTTACTAGCCTGGTCTACAATCTTTTTTTCATTTTCGGACAGCGTTTGAGCAATACCCAGACGTTGAGGGCCTGTCTTTAAGAAGTCTTTGATACCCTTAAGCTCGCCGCTGGTAGGATAGCGCAGCTCATCATCTGCAT
>ERZ1740059.1727-NODE-1727-length-10877-cov-9.056182_pt1 | contig 10877 bp, 8 predicted proteins | sample MGYA00581744_ERZ1740059 | MGnify/ENA primary metagenome ERZ1740059 (study PRJEB43018, sample SAMN04849738) | marine metagenome | isolation source: floating plastic debris | place: Pacific Ocean | collected 2008-08-28 | study: EMG produced TPA metagenomics... | reverse complement strand
TGCATTCTATAATAAGAGTTTTTCACATGTCCCCGATTCTGCACCGTAAATTTGTGCAATTCAAGTGGTAATTGGACTTGATGAAAGTGGCCATTAGGAGCGAGAGTAACAATAGTTGACTCCTTGATCACATTATCTCTTAAATCTTGTTGTCCCTACATTAAGTAACTCTGAAATGGTAATGACATGCCTCCGATTATTGTGCCAATTCTCCATGCTCTTGCAGATATGCCAAGATAAGGTAGCCCCTGAACTGATGGAGAGTTACCTGAAAGTACGCGCAGAGAGGTGGCTCAACCTAACATCTTATGTCTTCTCCAAGTGGAACATCAGTGTACTGTTCGATGAGACTGGCAAGACAATCCGTATGGACCCATCAAATGGCAGGCCGCTCATTAAACCCGTGGAGAGAGTCATAGTCAATGCCACCCATCCTCATAGGCAATACTTCGAACAAGTACGGTTTATTACACTCCGCTGCCTTAGTTCCCACTTTACTTAGACCCACCCATGGTGATCATTTGCAACCTCGGTGGTTGGTACTAGCTGGTTGTGAGGGCTCAAAATCACAACAATAATGTTTCAACCTGTCATTTTTGCATGATGTCTTGACCATTTTCTCAAAATCATATCCTGAGTAATCTTATCATTTATCTCGAAACATTTCCACGGTAACAACCTGTACCACCTTTTGTTTAGGAAAATGTTGAATGATTCCATTTCCTCACATTCTTTTGTTTCCTCTCATAATCTCATTTATTGCTTACCCAAACTGCATTTTCCAAACGGAGGGGGGCTATTCTAGCAATGGGTTGGTGGATGTGATTCAAGAAAATGTGAAAGGAGCGTTGTGCACTGTAAAAGAATTGGCTTGCATCCAGTACTCAATTGGCAAGAACATTGGTTATTTAATTGGTCTTTCCTCGTTCAAAAGCAACTGATGAGCGGAATGAGCATCCTGTTGTAACAGAGTTATCTAAAAAGTGTCCTAGCTTGGAGAGCATATTTTCCATATTAGAAAAAACTCTTAGATGGGTTTAAAAATGGAAAATTGAAAAATGATGAAAAAAGTTGTTTGTTTTGAGTGACAGAGGTGGTGCGGATATTGCGGTCAAGGACTAGGATTGTGATGTCACTACATCCCCCCCATGATGACATCGCAATTTATCAGCTACCTTAGTGAGATCATGTGACTGATATCCATCAAGTCTTTGAATGATTTTGGCCCAACGGACAATCAAATACTTGAATTTTATCCACCAGTTATGTAATTATAAGTCGATATCACCAGGATCAACTGCTGAAGTGGCTGCTTCTGCAGTGATGGACCAACACTGCATCACTCTCTACTCTCCGTTCTCTGTTTCATGTCATTGATATCTATTTCACATTATCCCTCATAAGTGCCCCTCTGATAGCTGTGTAAATAGATTGTTTATACACCCTTTCTCTTCACATTTTGAGACCCTCCCTGATGATCAGATTTTCACCTTGTGGTCTAACTAAGCTGTGACTCGGGTCATCATGCTTAACAAACCATACGGTGTGTCCTGTAGATCAAGGGTAACACTTATAACTATGACAGCTTGTAGCATACCGGATATAGACTTACATTTTGTTGCTACAAGTGTCATCCAAATTTTAAGGCTCCTGTACTGACTGTATTCATTGGTTTGGTGCACTTTCAATGGCCCCAGTCCATTGAAATTATTACTAACAAGCATTATGAATCCTTATGTAAGGGTGTGTGACAGCTTTCTTTACACTTCATAAATCCAAGCTATTTCCTTTGATCAATGGTGATCAGCGGAAATAATTGTTGCACATGGCATGAACAGAAGGGGTAAACATATCTCTTTTCTATTTGGTATCACAACTGGTCATATTGCTGTATCTGTCCTTCAAATCCTGTATCCAGCTATTCATAACAACTAGATTGGGTGGGCTGCACTATTACATGTTGTATCAACTTGTTATGGTTTGACTAGATTAAAAAAGTGTTGAGGATGAGCCTAGGTTTACTGTCTGTGCTTTTATTCTGTTTGTAGTCGATATTAGATCACCATAATGATAACAACCCTGGATGGTATAGTCTGAGAATTAAGCCAGGAAGTCGCAAAACCTACATAGTCTACAAACAGCTAAACAGGTGGGTTAATACAAAGTGGTATATAAGAAGTAAACAACCCTGAGCATTAGCCATGTGCCTCGCTATCATCACTCTACACTTAGCTTAGTTAGACCTATGTTTGGTGATATTCAGAGAATGGAGTTGGTGCAAATTTTAGGATATCATGAGAGCCTAATCTGTCACAATTGTTTTGGTTTTGAGTATGCAACCTCTCCCATGACATTTCTCTTTCCTTTGAAAGGGTCATTATCACATTTGAAGGATTGCAGGACATTTTAACTGATGGGTGATAAAAATTTGGACACAGACGCTAGTTCGATTTGCAGGGTCTCATTAGGTTGAGACTAACATTTAGCCAGTTACTCATAGGTCTGAGCTTAGCGTCATAGTATTATCTAATAACTATTTAAATTCAACACAATAGCAAACTTATTACAAAATTGTTGTTTTAAGAATGTTTGTTTAAAAAATTAGCGTTCAAAGGGGTAATTATGCTATGTTGTTTCATATAATATTTGTAAATTGACTTTTTCTTTGTCAGAAAAAGATTGACATTTCAGTAGTCTTTTTGCAACAATACCGTGTCCCTGACCTAAATACTGACTACAATCAAAAACTTTCATGGTTCTTTACTACTTTTCAAGTTGTGAGGTTTGCGTTTGCTGTGCCAGTAAACCATGAACTTGAAGTAATCCTTTTATGAGGCAAGCAAATCACAGCCGCTCTATGAGATTTGATCCAGATCTGATCAATGCCACTGCTCTAGGTTAGGCAGCTTTGTGGGTCATATGCCTCGAGTGACCAAGATTGACCACATCTGTGCCCATTTAAGCTGATGTTTAATGTCTCTTTCTACGAAAGGTGCACTGACCCAGAGCAATCCAACAGAGTTTATAGAAATTATGCTAATTCCAGCTTTACTCGTCGAATTAATTGATTATTTTTTAACAATGAGTTGACGAACAGTCACTCACTGGAGAGTTATGTGCAAAACCAATGGTTAGGAGTGCATGTAAATAAGTTTGTTATGTTTCGCGGACAAGCATATCCAAAACTAAACATTGACATGTTCATAACTCCATGTCACACCGAATTTAGTCAAATTGTTCAATTCATTCGCACTTTTTTAAAGAGGGCTTTCATCTAAAATACCTGAGCTTTGTTTACCAACAAGGCGGGTGACCATGACATGAGACACAACAATCGTGACTTTGTCTGCCTGGCCAGGTAGACCTTGATTGTTAGTTATTATGATTGACTGTGTTTTGGGAAGTTTTACTGCATCGATTGCTAGTGTAGGGATTTAAAGTCCAGTTATTGGTTCAGGGCGTTGTTAACTGTATTGTTACATGATCCATTAGCAAATATTAGAGCTTTCACTGTTAAGAATTTAATTCTTTAACAAAGATCTTAAACTTGAAGTAAAGGGCTACATACTACAAACTGCAGCTCCCTCATGTTTCATATGGATGTATAGTTTGAGAGCTTTAATCTCAAACAGATTAAAGTTCACTTCTGTCTCCATTAATAGACTGCCCTTTTCATCCATCTTTGATATCAAACAAATAAAAGCTACTTACACATTTTAAATAGTTTAAGTACAGAATTTAGTTTTTTCTTTTAAACTTGGAACCTGAGGACAAACGCAGAACATAAATAAACACACTTCCTGTGCTGAATAATGCAGAGTGCGTGTTTGTTTGTTTCTGATTCTTTTACTGTAGTCCTACGTCATTCATCATAATACAGTAGCTACGTTATGAATCTAAAAAATAGGAGCCCTAATCCAATAATGGTAACGCCCTCAGATTGTCAATCAATGTTTAAAGTGCAAGTTATTTTAGTGTTTATGTGCAGCTAAAGTGTATTTTTTTGTTCCAGATGCATGTTTTGGCTTGGCGGTAAGCTAGACGTGGAGTATGATCGTCATGCATCTTTTCCAAACAAGAATCAAGTCATCTCATTTGAATTCCATCACCTGAATCGATCCTGTGGTGCTGCGGAGGATTTCTGGAAACTTCAAAAGTTTGGAAAGCTTGACAAGCGACATGTTTATCTAATAACAGCTGTCAGCAATGACGCCACACACATGGACAGACTCCTAGATCTAGTGAACAATCAGACAAATAGACAGCACATGACTTTTGTTGTTGTTGACATGGGTAAAGACAATGAAAAATATGATCTATCAAAACACAAAGCACTTGTCAACACAGAATATCTCTACCTGGGTGGTCCATTCAGTAGATCTATTGGACTGAAGAAGGGTTTTGATTACGCCAAACAGGTGGCAGAGCGCAAGGGACAGAAGGATGCTATTGGATTCTCCATTGACACCAGTATTATTATTCCTAATAACTTCAGTGACATTATTAGATCTCATGTACGATGCGGGCTCTCATCCTACGCCCCCGTCTGCTATAAACACAAAGATCCAGGAGGCTACTGGGTTACCACTGGGTATGTAAAACACTACTTACTGGTAATAAAGTGCAGACAACTTTTCATTTTTGTGGGTGTTAAGTTACGACATTTGAATCATCATTATCTTATATCACGGCATCCTGGGATGACAACAACTTCTATCTCAAGGGTGGGCTGAGCAAAACTTCAGGAAATAGATTTTTATGACTGGATGAAATCCCCTTATCAGATGAAAATTCTCTGCTTCTGTGAAATCCCGCCAACCGACTGGTTATAGTGGCCCTCCTTGATAGCTTGTTCTGACGTTGGTCTAGTCCTATAAATACCGTGCTATCGTCCAAAAGCTACGTGATAATCGGTACTTGAGTGTCAAATATCTTACTGGTAAGTGGGCAGTGGCTCAGCTTACCAGTTTTTTGTTTGGTTTGATGTTCACCTTATCTGAGTACCATACAATAAGCAAAGTGCCCCATTAGATGTTTTTAAGTTGCATAATACTGTGCAAATACATGGGGTATTGTATTTGACTAGTGAGGTTCTGTGTCACTCGCTCTGATCTTCTTCATGAAATATTTTTGGCACATTCTATCTTTGCATGCCACCTCTGTGTAAGTCCTTGCTAGAGTAACCACTTCAGGCAAGTGTAGGCTTTGGCTCTCAACCTCAAAATGTCATCATAAATGGTCAGGTTCTGAATCTTAAGTTTGTCTGCCGACTCTGGCGGTATTTGGAAATAAACACTGATTTCCCAATTTTCGTCAACTCATCCCCTTGGGCACCACAACCCCACTTTTGCATTGGTAGGCACCATAAGAAGTCCTTTAAGGTACCCTCTCTTGATCTATATTTGCTCATGTCAGGCTGATTGGCAAGTGAAACCCAATAAAAATGTTCATACCCAGGATCAGCACTTGTAGTGAGCCTGGCCTTGACTGGCTAATGTTACCGTGTCATGTTAGTCCCAGACAAACAGGAACTGCTCAGCTATTCTTTGATTCCTGTGATCCAAGATACTTGCAAAGAAAGTTTTGACATTTTCAAGTGTCTTTTTAGTATTTTAAGGATGCTAGGATTTGATTTATAATTAAATTTTTATTGTAAATTGATCTTTTATTAAATATTTTATCAAAACCACTTTGCCAGTAATATGATGGCATACATGGAAGAATTCAAAATGTTTCACTCCACTCGACAAAATTTTGACGCTCTTGTCAAACTGTTATGTGTATCTAGTGTGAACTCTGCAAAAATTTTTGCGTTTGAAGCTGCGACCTTGTGTTAAAGTTTGCATATTTGCTACATTGCCGAAGGCTGCCACTTATGTTTGTACTCGACAACATTATTCATGGTCAAACTAACCTACAAGCAGGGCACATCCAGTGTAAACTTTTCACCAAAAATCAAGCACCTGTATGAGCACACAGCTTTTGGAGATGACCCCACGCCACATTTAACAATCATCAGCTACTACCCGAGTACAGATTTGAAGATTTTCACGTGGTAACATGATTGTCCATTCTCTATTATAGATATGGTATGATAGGTGCATGCTTCGAAGACTATGATAAAATAGGAGGCTGGGATACCAGGTAAGAAGACTTTAGACCAAATCTACGCGGCGGCCCTGTACATTGTAACTCACTGTTACCCATGTGGTATTTGTTTTACCATCTCTGTTATCTTAATACCATCTAACAGAGATAGGATGTCGACTGCTGTGATTTAAACCCATCCGTCACCGGTCCCAGTACCACATCAGAAGGCCTTGTACATATGATGTAGCCCTATTATTTCCACCCTACTTTCATTGGGTAAAGTCATACCATGAATTTAGGGTTTACAGAGGTTATCTAACACCTTATTTACTATTTCCGTGGGAGTGCTTTTGTATGCGAGGACCATATTTATCTTGTTGCGTATGACGCCAGTGGTTTCATTCATTCAGAAGTATGCGAAATACCCCATGACTAATACTAGCAATCTATAAAACAAAATCTTATGATAAAATTTCAAAAGAAAGTATATTGCGACAATGCTTGAGCTCCTTGCTAATAAGCAATGATTCCGCACAGTTCATGTCGGTTGTGAAAGGCGAATATACTTATGTTTTGAAGTAGTAATTCGTAAATACAGTGTGTTGTCACTGAGCATTATCGATTCAACAAAGGCTGTGCATAATTCACGATTGTCTCGGAAATACCACACCCAAAACACCTGAGACATTATTTCTATTGTTCAGTTGTAATTGTCCATGAGGCAAGTACATGAGTAGTAACATGTGTTTAGGTGTTTCACTGAGGAGTAATAGGTGTACCCTGTTGTCTTACCTATCATTCAGAATGACACTGGGTTGTTGTAGACACCTAGATTGTTTGTATATCTGTCTCAAACTGAAACAAGAGTTCAATTTGATTCAATTTAAAAAATATGGGGTTTTGCGGTGTGTTCATCTCACACGCTATTTGATTTTATTTGCCAATGATGGGGGAATGTAATTTTAGAGGTGCCCGTGTACGAATTCAAAATTTTAAGTTGTGAAGAAGTTGTATCCATGGACAGGTATGCAATTTACCCGGAGTTTTGCCTGATATGAAAGTAAAATAAGAGTTGTTATTTTGTAGGTGGGGATATCGATGGGGTGCTGAGGACGTCGATATTATGAACAGAATGTTGAAGCATTTACCCTTCACTGTACGAACCAAAGAGGATCACTTTGAGCATCTACACAGCGGCTCCACTCGTAAAAACTACAAGGGTTATTATACACACAAAAACCTGTACGACGGCGAGCTGCCCGTCACTCCATTGACTAGCAAACTTCTTGACTCTGATCTAGAGCAGCGCCTATACAGGTGGGCAACTCCTAAAATGAAATACCCTATAGCCCTCAAAAACGAAGGTATATATCTTACGCACAATAAGCAGGCCAGTACTAACTTATACGATATCAGGTTTAAAAATGAGAAAGGTGAGGACTATTTCGCGGTGGTGGAGAGCTTAATTTGAGAATATTAGACACACATCAGGTGTGACAGTGTTCCAGTATAGGATATCTCCCTGCCTACCACTGAGTATGGAAGTGTGCCTGTCCTCGGGGACAGCTATGACGGCTCTTACGCAATAGGATTGTGCTTTCATACTTGACATATCACACAGTATCAAGGATTCTCCCCATCTCAACAGATCCTTTGGTTGCCTTCGATGGATAAACTAGGAGCGTATCTGTTACTGTTGTTTCCATATCATCATAACTTTAAACCGGATCCCTGTTTTGGTGCTTTCTCTCGTTAACTTTTTATTCATCATAATTATTTGGCTACCTATAATGTATAATGATTGTGATGTAATTACACCAACAAAGTTCTTTTACGTTCAATGAAAAGAGCGGGCAACTCTTGATATTTTATTCTTTTCCGTACTTAACTTGAGAGCTTTGTTTATACCTAGTGATTAGAGGATATAAAATCTCTAGTCATAGCTTTCTTTTTAATTCCATAATTTACGTTAGTGTTGACTTCTTATAAGCTAGAGGTAACATCTCCCTCAGTTATTTATACTAAAGCTTCCAATGTTAAAAGGCTACCGCAGTCTAGGGATCTGCTGGAGTAGCCAAGCCCTATTTATCAGAAGCACTCTCAAGCAAATATACCAAAACAGCCCAATAAATGTCTCAAAGAGCCAGCTCTGCAAATAATGATTTACTTACAAAAAGACTGGTTTTATGGTTTTATTTTTTTACTTAAGTCATGTAAATAGCGTACCCCTTCCTCCCTTTTTCTGTGTTTTATACAATTATTCTTTTGTTGGAAAACCTCATGTTCACCACTATTATGGTCCATTTTATTCTATGCACTTTTCTGAAATGACCAATTTTTCCTTTTTTTCATCCACTATGGAATGTTCACTTTCTGTTAACAGCGGGCTCCCTTTACGCCACCCTAAGATGCATCATCATAATAATTATGTTTTAGCCGATTTTCAACAGATATTCTGTGTAATTGTTATAATTACCATAGGCTTTCCTTGTTTTAAAAAAACTCAACTTGTTTCCCTATTTGGGTAATTCTTGGTTGAAAGTTGAATTTTGCTCAAACCTGTTGCATTACGAACAATCTCTACTTTGTGGTGTATTATCTTTATCCATTATATAATTGATGTATTTTACTTGAAACAAGCTCTCTAATTTTTACTATTCCATGATAATAGTCTGTTGTCACAAATTTTAGAATCATTCCATGGTGTATGACAGCGTCAATTTTATGGTGCAGGTTGTTTTCCAATAAATTTTATCAAAAATTGAGCAATAATTTAATCACTCTGGTTACACGATAACTCAGTGCCATACCGGGTATGATTCTGATAGACTTCATACGTTGATCGTCAGTCTGCCAGTCGCAATTTCTTAGGAACACAGCATATAACTATTTCTAGCTGTTTTTGACAACAATTTGAGCCACTTGGGTTGTTGGAATTATTGTCGGCATTATGTAAACCAGTGCCGCATTTTGCAAAAAATTTGGTAAAAGTTTTATGTTCAATGTTTCTAAGAAAATGCCAAAACCTTGTTTTCTTTGTACCATGTCGCTGAAACATTGCTAAGCATTTACAATATAATGAGTTGGCTCGGCCCTTAATATAAATACACACAGTGCCCATAAATCTGATAGGCAAACACTGTGCTGTTACAACATAAAGACTCCTTACGTCACACCCTTGAATAGCGGCTGATCCGCTGTGATAACTTTCAACTAATGGGAAATCACCCTTCAGTTGTTCTGCTTGTCTGCGTGGTTATCATCAACGGATGTTTTATTTTGATATTGCATAATTAGCCGACAGTAAATTAAAACTGACTTCACGGTGACTTCCAGTGCAAAAACTAGATTACTCACTGCTCATGTCATAATTCATGTGAGACAGCCATGCAATCTAGAAGCTACAATAAAATTAGCAGCACTGTTTTAGTGTACCAAGCCTACTAAGATACTGGCATGAACTCACATTTTTGTTAATGGAATGGTTTTGGTACCATAACAGACCCAGTCGCTCTGATGTTGTAGCTGCAGTAATAGCACAACTGCAAACTAATTCAAATTCAAATACATACAATACAGTGAGGGACACTTGGATACATGGATAGGCAACTCTGAGATTGAATGGTTAATAGAATTCCAATCAGGAAGATCGTCTCAGCTGAATTGTCTTTATCAAGCCAACTGTTCATTCACCATTCATAATTTCAATACCTTCATATACACACCAACAGAAGACACCGAACACAATAGATAAAGCACTGGGAGTGTTACCACAGACATTCATTCTTTTAATATACACCAGAACAATTAGGCATTTATACATGGTTAGGCTATACATGTAGTTCCGTCTAGGTTCTGATTACACTGGTGTGCCTATCATAGCTTCTTTGCTTCTTGTCTAAATCTAAATCCGGTATCAAGTTGTAACATTGCCATCCATATGCAAGAGAGAAAGCAAAGAGTGAAAACAAATTTCCGGCTTTGTGACAGAAGATGCATGGGTTTATGAAATGTCACAACACCAGACATATCTTATGTCCAAGTTTTGGTTGTTGTTAGAGGCTGTTTGCTGTTAACCAACCTATAGTTAACTATAATTATTTCCTGAAGTCATTATATTTGTGACCGGATGAGTTATCATGTCATTACGCTGTGTTTGATCCTGAGTGACGTATTCCTCTGCTCATATATAGTCTGACCATAGCGTGGTGACGGTTCTGTGCATATCGCGGTAGTAATTAACCGCTCTGGTGTAGATCGCATGATGATAACGATACTGGTATGAAAGAGAAGGAGGAAATTGTCATGATATTGCCCAAGATGTTATGTTTAATTCAATTAAATTTTGGTTGTTGAATTATTATGTAAAAACTATATATGAACTTTCAATGTTTTGCCAGCACCGTGAAAAATTACAACGAAGCGGTACCGTTGTGGCTAGAAATGTTGCAACTGGTGTAGGCGTATTAGGCTTATTGCCTCGCATTTTGCTGTTTACGTTAAAATTACAACTTTGCTTTTGAAATGTCTCAGTAATTGATGGTGATGTATTTGGAAACAATGCTTAATTTCGAACCGGGACAGCGCACTCAGATCTTCCAAAATGGGACATTATTTGACAGCACCGTGTTATTGTTGCTTGCTTCGTAAATTCAGATAAGACCAGATAAAAACTGACCAAAATAGAGGTGTGTTGCCTCATGGCCTAAACAGACTGCTGCGGTTCAAACCACAGCCTGACAGCTAAGATAGTATTTTATATGATTTTCAAACCGCAGAGCAACCGC
>ERZ1740059.1726-NODE-1726-length-10881-cov-4.314890_pt1 | contig 10881 bp, 11 predicted proteins | sample MGYA00581744_ERZ1740059 | MGnify/ENA primary metagenome ERZ1740059 (study PRJEB43018, sample SAMN04849738) | marine metagenome | isolation source: floating plastic debris | place: Pacific Ocean | collected 2008-08-28 | study: EMG produced TPA metagenomics... | reverse complement strand
TGGTGCGTTGCCCCATCAAACTGTTGACTCCATCGTGGTCGGGGCCCAAGTCGTCAACGCATGGCAAACCATTGTGGCTCGCAACATCAGTCCCATTGACTCAGCTGTGGTTACCGTCGGAGAGTTTCAAGCTGGCACCGCCGTCAACGTCATTGCCAACAGCGCAAGACTCAGCGGAACCGTGCGCTACTTTAACCCAGAATATCGAGACTTTTTACCAGAACGCATGGAAACCATTGTTGCTGGAATATGTCAGGCCCATGGAGCTAGCTATCAGTTTGACTATCACCGGTTATATCCACCCGTGATTAATGATGCAACAATGGCTGAACTTATAAAATCTGTTGCGAGTGCAGTAATTGAAACCCCAGCTGGCGTCGTACCCAACTGTCAGACGATGGGTGGTGAAGACATGTCATTCTTTTTACAAGAGAAACCAGGATGTTATTTCTTTTTAGGCTCAGCTAACCCTAATTTAAATTTGGCATATCCCCATCACCATCCTCGATTTGACTTTGATGAAACAGTCTTAGGAACTGGTGTGGAATTATTTGTCCGATGTGTTGAGAAATTTTGTCATGGTGCATGACACCCATCTCAAAGACCCTAATGATGGCTGGCAAGGTAGGCTGACGCTACGGTTTACGAACGTCGGGGGCAAAACACGGCCAATAAAGGCCCATACCACCGCTCCCCTGCGAATCCAGCGGCCTTTTTATCCAACTACGGCTCCGCACAATTGCCAGAGCGTAATTGTCCATACAGCAGGTGGCATGGTAGCCGGTGACCGATTGGATATGGCAATCACGGCAGAATCCAATACCCAAGCGCTCATAACCACTGCTGCAGCCCACAAAGTGTATCGAAGCCAGGGTCGCTGGGCTGAACAGTCTGTGCATTTGAAAATTGGGGCTGGGGCCTATGTGGAATGGATGCCTCAGGAACTTATTTTGTTTAATGGGGGCCGATTGCGGCATTCTATAATCGTGGATTTAGAACCGGGTGGGGTCTGCGTCGTTTGGGATATTACTCGTTTTGGGCGCAGTGCTAGTGGGGAAACCTTGCAGACTGGGCAGTGGCGATCGCAAATCGAAATTCAGCAGCAGGGGCTACCGTTGTGGGTAGATCGACAGCAGTTAACAGGTGGATCTGAAGTCCTCACTAGCAATAACGGTTTAGCCAGCTATCCAGTCGCTGGTACGTTCTTATTATTGGGAAAATCTGTCTCACCAGAGCATCTCAGCGCCATGAGTACCTTACTCGGCGTACAGCGCTCCAACCGCCACGACATCGGCATTACCCGATTAGAGCAAGGCTTAGTCGCCCGATATCGGGGCTCCTCTAGCCAGATAGCTCGACAACAATTTACCCATATTTGGCAGCATTTACGAACAGAAGTCCTCAACCAAAAATCCTATATACCAAGAGTGTGGGGAGTTTAGTTGACTTGCCTTCGGTCGACATGAGCCGATCTTGGTTTAATATCTCTGATGTGGTCAGACTCCTTCGCATCCTATGCAACTTACCCCTCAGGAAAAAGACAAGCTGCTGATTTTTACCGCTGCCCTGGTAGCTGAACGTCGTAAAGATCGGGGACTAAAACTCAACCATCCAGAAGCCGTTGCCTATATTTCTGCCGCAATTTTAGAAGGGGCACGGGACGGACGCACAGTGGCCGATTTAATGACCCATGGCACCACGCTACTCAATCGTGATGATGTGATGGATGGCATTCCAGAAATGATCCACGAAGTGCAGGTAGAAGCGACGTTCCCAGATGGGACTAAGCTAGTTACCGTACATAATCCAATCCAGTAGTCTGAAAAGGCATTTTCTGCAATGTCTGTACAGACACAATTTGATTGTTTAGACGTTTTATGGATGAGTCGGATAGTTCTATAAATGCTCGTGACGGTCTCCGGGACATAGACCTAGATCAGGAGAGTCGTGTCCTTGTGTTAGAGGCCATCATTCAGGCCTTGGACCGCTATGCATTTCCCGCAGTAGCGGCCAAAACTCAAGCTGATATTCAACAACGGCTGAAGACAGATGGCTACAGCACCATTATTAGCGGCTATCAGTTGGCGGAAACTCTCACTAATCAGCTACAAACTCTGAGCGAGGATCGAAGTTTGCGTGTGTATTTTAGTCCTGACCCGCTGCCAGAGCTGAGTGCTGACATACCACCAACCGCTGAAGAGTTAGCCCACCAGCAACAGCAAAGTGAGCGTCGCAACTTTGATATTAATCGAGTGGAGCGGCTGGCTGGGAATCTAGGGTTTTTGCAACTCTATGGATTTGAGCCACCGGAATTTGCCGGGACAACCCTGGCAGCAGCCATGACCTGTGTCACCCACACTGATGGGTTGATTATTGACCTGCGCTACAACCGGGGAGGCTCCCCCGGCATGGTGGCGCTGCTGTGTAGCTATTTGCTGCCGCCCTATCCAGCCATGCATTTGAGCGATGTTACCTGGCCTTCAGAACAGCGGACTCAGCAAAGTTGGACATCAGCCTATGTGGGCGGCCCACGCAATCTAGATCGGCCTGTATATGAAATAATCGGCCCAGATACAGCTACCGCTGCCGAAGAGTTTGCCTACACCCTTAAACAGCTTAAGCGCGCCACACTGATTGGGGAGACAACGGCTGGGAAAGCAAACCCAGGAGCCGGTCAGCGACTTCATGACCATTTTTGGATGTTTTTACCTACCGGGCAGGTACACAGCCGTATAACTGGCGAGAACTGGGAGGGCAGCGGCGTACTGCCAGATTTTAAGGTACCAGTAGAGCTATCGTTAAAAGTAGCTCATTACATGGGGCTCACCGATTTGAGTAAACGGTCTCAGCAAATGAAACAGGAGCTTCAAGCCGCCTTAGACACGGTAAAGAAACAGCTTGATCAGATGCAGCAAGATTTAATTAGTCAGCTTGGAGGATTGAGATAATGCCTGGTGATTCAACTAATGGCTCAACAATTATTCCTGGAGAACTCTTACCGGCAGAAGGGGATATTGAACTCAATGCTGGTCGTTCAACGGTCACGTTGATGGTGGCTAATAGCGGCGATCGACCTATTCAAGTGGGCTCTCATTTTCACTTTTATGAAGTGAATGATGCGCTCCAGTTTGACCGCGATCAGACTAGGGGAATGCGGCTAGATATTCCAGCTGGAACAGCGGTAAGATTTGAACCTGGAGATGAACGGTCTGTAGCGTTGGTGGCCTTAGTCGGAGAGCGCCAAATCTATGGCTTAAATCAGCGAGTTGAGGGTAGTGTGTGAACCTCCTAAAAAATCGGCTCTTTATGTAGTGACAATCGAATAAAAGATCGATTATGTCTGATAGAGGGATAAGGAGCTTGAATCAGGAAAATATAGCTTGGCGTACATACTTTAAGGCTTAAGGTCTCGTTGAAAGCTTTAAGTGACAACAGCTATGTGCGCCACAACCTACTGAATGTATTCAGCAGTTGGCTATACGTCCTGATTTGAGTCGTTGACTGCCGATGTTTTTTGTCTCTGGCGGCCACTAGCCCAGCTGGGTAATTAAACCTGTTTATGTGTTCTGAGATTAACTGACATTGACTTTGACTATGCTACGACTACATCATTTTGCTGCGATCGCATGCTTACAAGGAGCGTTATTACTAGGTAATTTGCCCGCATTAGGTCAAACCTCTGCAGCTCTTCCAGAAGCTATCAGTCCTAGCTTAGAGGGCATTGTGGATCTCGCAGATACGGATATGCATGTGGGTGTGGGCTATCTATCCCCACGTCGTCAAGCCGGCACGTCAGCGAGCTGGCTGTCAGAGGTAGAACTGCCTCTCTATAGCCAACCCGGTGGTGAGCATTGGGGATGGATTTGGCAAGGATGGCTGATTCCCAATGGTCAACAGGCCTTTGCCATTGGCCGTGATGCCAGCTTTACCATGGTCAGTGTGGATCCGCAGCTGCTAGCATTTCCCGTATTGGAAGCTAGAGAAGATGGCTGGCTGCAAATGCAATATACCAATGGGGGTAGCGCTTGGATTCATCGCGATCAGCTGGACGATCGGGGCGTGGAACTGTCCTTTCATTCTTGGGAAGATCGTCTGGCTGAAGCGGATATTTTGAATCTACGGAGTGACCGCGATACTCAGGTGTTGCGATCGCAGCCCGAACGAGGCCGCAATGTTTTAAGCCTGGTAAGCCCCAGCAGTTTGATCGAACCCCTAGAAGTTCAGGACAACTGGATTCGGGTCCGGATTACCCGTCCAGCCAACGGCTGTGAACCTCTAGCAGGCGCTAGTGAACAGGAAGGCTGGCTCCAGTGGAAAGACATCAATGGAAAAGTGTTGATGCTGCCAAGTCGGGATGAATGCGCTGGATAGGCGGTGCGATCGCGGCCCCAGACAACTCACTTTTTTCCTGATTGTTGAACCATTGTTTAACAATCAGCCATATCAGAACGTAAAAATGTTCGCTATATACTCGTCGGAGCTCCGCAGCTAGCGTAAGCTATCCAATGGCTTTGCTTTTTGCCCTTTTACGCCCAGGAGACTCCGATGAGCTACCGCATGGATCGCCGCGCCTATGCTGAAACCTATGGCCCCACGGTGGGAGACCGGGTGCGATTAGCAGATACCGCTTTGGTGATTGAAGTAGAGCAAGACTTCACCACCTATGGAGATGAGGTGAAGTTTGGCGGCGGTAAGGTGATCCGCGATGGCATGGGTCAATCCCCCATCACACGGGCCGATGGCGCAGTGGACATGGTCATCACCAATGCGCTCATTTTGGACTGGTGGGGAATTGTTAAAGCAGATATTGGCATCAAAGACGGTCGCATCGCCAAAATTGGTAAGGCCGGTAACCCTTATATTCAGGACAATGTAGACATTATTATTGGTCCTGCAACAGAAGCTGTTGCAGGAGAAGGGATGATTGTGACCGCTGGGGGTATCGACTCCCACATTCACTTTATTTGCCCACAGCAGATTGAGACGGCCATTGCCAGTGGAGTAACCACCATGATCGGCGGGGGAACTGGCCCTGCCACTGGCACCAACGCAACGACCTGTACGCCTGGAGCCTGGAACATCTATCGCATGTTGCAGGCGGCGGACGCGTTTCCCATGAACCTGGGATTTATGGGTAAAGGCAACAGTGCCCAGCCGGGAGGGCTGATAGAACAGGTCCAGGCTGGTGCCATGGGTCTCAAGCTCCACGAAGACTGGGGAACCACCCCTGGAACGATTGCCACGTGATTAGGTGAGGCTGATGAAATTGCTGTGCAAGTGGCGATTCATACCGACACACTGAACGAAGCCGGATTTGTCGAGAATACGATTGCGGCCTTTAAGAATCGGGTGATTCACACTTACCACACCGAAGGTGCAGGCGGCGGCCATGCACCGGACATTATCAAAGTGTGTGGTGAAGCCAACGTGCTGCCATCATCCACCAATCCAACTCGCCCCTACACGCGCAACACACTAGACGAACATTTAGACATGTTGATGGTGTGTCATCACCTCAGCCCTAGCATTCCTGAAGATGTGGCTTTTGCTGAGTCTCGGATTCGCCGAGAGCCCATTGCAGCGGCAGATATCCTCCACGCTTTGGGAGCCTTTAGCATGATCGCCTCTGACTCCCAGGCCATGGGCCGGGTAGGCGAAGTAGTCATCCGCACCTGGCAGACAGCCCACAAAATGAAAGTCCAGCGCGGTGCTCTCACAGAGGATTCTGAGCGTAACGACAATCATCGAGCCAAGCGCTATGTGGCTAAATACACCATTAACCCTGCCATTACCCACGGTATTGGGCATGAGGTAGGCTCCCTTGAAGCAGGTAAGCTAGCAGATATTTGTCTGTGGAAGCCGGCATTTTTTGGGGTAAAGCCTGAGCTAGTGATCAAAGGTGGAGCCATTGCATGGGCACAAATGGGAGACCCCAATGCGAGCATCCCGACACCACAGCCGATTCATATGCGGCCTATGTTTGGCGCATTTGGTGGGGCAGTTGGCAGCACGTCACTCACATTTGTCTCGAAAGCAGCCGCTGAAGCAGACATTGCCCGTCAGATTGGGTTACAAACATCAACGCTTGCCGTCAGCGACTGCCGCAATCTAAGTAAGGCAGACATGAAGCTCAACGACTATCAGCCTGCGATGGAAGTTGATCCTGAAACCTATGAGGTGAGAGCAGATGGACAACTGCTAACCTGTGACCCGGCAGAAGAGCTGCCCATGGCCCAAAGATATTTCTTGTTCTAGGGATGTTCGCAGAATGACAATTTTTCAACACACTAGCCTGATTGCCGCCTCACCTGAGACGGTCTGGCGTTTCCACGAACGTCCTGATATCCTCAACCTGCTGACGCCCCCCTGGCAACCGGTAGAAGCAGTTCGTCGTGAAGGCGGTCTGGGTCCCGGTGCCGTGAGTGAATTTCGGCTTTGGCTAGGACCCATTCCTGTTACTTGGATTGCTCGTCACACCGACGAGTATGAACCCAATCGCTTGTTTACTGATATACAGGAAACCGGACCGCTGGATGCCTGGACTCATCGCCATCGATTTGAACCTGAGGGCGCGCAGACTCGGCTGATGGACGATATTACATTTACGCTACCTATGGAGTGGGCAAGTGAGCCCATGATTGGCTGGTTTGTGCTGCAGCGATTAAAGGATATGTTTGAGTATCGACACCAGGTAACGCGGGAAGCATGTGAAGCCAAGTAATCGCGTGGGGCGGTTTTATTTGCGGCGACCGACGCTCTAACTGAGATAGTACCTGGGCAATACCTAGGCAATATCAGTCGGTGTGGTTCCCTTGTCTTTAAGCTGCTGTAGCTGCGATCTCATCACCTGCTCCAGCATTGTTCTCGGCACCTCCACCCCCTGACCTTTGCCTTTTTCCTGCATAAAAATAATACTGTCTACCTGCTTTAGCGAAAGCAGCTGAAATAGCAAATGCGTACTCGGATGAGGTAAAGCCATCATCTGGGGATTATCCGCCACCCCCACAGATGCCGCCTCTAACGACGGATATGCATAGACCACCGTTTTGGTTGCTTTTGGATCTTGTCGACCGCGTAGGGTAGTCATCACCCACCCCTGGCCAAGAGATTGCAGCACATAATAGAGTTGATTGGGCAGTTGAGCCGCAATTTCCTTTAGAAAGGGAGCAACCAGCTCAATGGCCTGACCAGTTGTTTGATCCGGAGCTTCCTCAATCAAAATTTGAATTTGTTTTTCAATATCCATCCGACTTTTTTGATAGTTTCGTGAAAATTACTGACTTTTGTTAGAACGTGCGGAAAACTGTCTATGCTCAGGTGAGGTATTGCCTGGGATGCGCTAGCTCTAATGACCACGCTGCTAATGCTCGAGGAAACGTCTATAACGCTCGTAGAAGCACTGAATACAGAAGTTTTGCAGATGCTTCAGCAAGCGACCAGAACCTCCGAAAGAAGCTGTCAAGCTGTCGCAGATCGCATCTGTAGTGAATCGCTTCGTATCTGCACGGAAAGCCAACGCATCCAGGACTCTGGAGATGTAAAAAGTTGGGCATTTAACCTCGCTAATCATCGTGTTGAGCAGTGCATTCGCTATTACAAACTTAGCTCTGAACGGGGGCGGATTGAACTGCATAGTACTCTAAGTGCCATCATCTATCGCTACATTTCGGCTTCCTATGCCCAAACCAGCTATCAGGCCAGACTTTCCCTAATTGAAGATTTTCTACAAAATTTTTATAGCGAGGCCATCAACGCTTTTCGTCGAGAAAATGAAACAGGAGCCGATTTTCAGCCCCGAACTGCCCTAGAGCTGTCTGAGTATATGGCGTTTACTGAACGCTACGGCAAGCGCCGCATCCCCCTAGGGCGAGGTCGCAGCCAGCAGCTGATCATTTTGCGAGCTCAAACCTTCTCTAAACAGCAACCGCCCGAAACCGCCGTTGATATTGAGCAGGCCACCGAGGCCGCGAATGACAATGACCAAAGCTGGAAAAATGCCCCTGTTCAGCGTCTGCGAGAAGAGATTTTGCTGCAGTCAGATACGCAACCAGAGGATAATCTACGGGAGCGGGTGGTGGATGAGCTAATGGTCTATCTCAAAGAAAAAAAACAAGAAGACTGTGCTGATTACTTTAGCTTGCGGCTGAAGGACCGCCCGGCCAGCGAAATTGAGCACATACTCGGGCTAACATCACGCGAACGGGACTACCTACAGCAGCGCTTTAAGTATCATTTGCTGCGTTTTGCCCTGACCCATCATTGGGAATTGGTCCACGAGTGGCTGGGTATCGAGTTAGAAAAAAATCTAGGACTCACGCCTCAACAGTGGGATCACCTACACAAAAAAATGGATCAAAGCCAGAAAAAACTACTGCAGCTCAAGCAGCAAGGCCTGTCTGATACGGACATATCGCAAGCGCTTGGTTTAAGCCTGACTCAAATCAGAAAGCATTGGTCTAAACTGCTTGAACAAGCGTGGGAATTACGCAATCTGTCAGTTAGCTGACGATTAACGAGCTACCTAGCCGGTTGTTTTTTGTGTAAACAACCGAGCTAAATTTTTTACACTCTCGGTTTTATCATCCGGATCAGGGGCATCTAATCATGAATAGTGAGTCAGAAAATTTGAAGCGCTTGTTGCTAGAGTTTTTAACTTTTGACCGCTCGGCGTCCCCCATATCAGGGAATGAGCCTACCCTACCGACAGGATCCAACCCATCAGCAGTTTGTGCATCTGAAGTCGGATCTGACGCTGTATCATTTGACTTTTTATTTGAAACGGGTCAGTCGTTTAACTTCGGAGATAAAACCACTGTGCAAGATCGTTTCCACACACTTTTAAAACACCGATTCCAAACGGAATTCGCTAATCGGCCCCCTCTGTTTCCTTGGGAAGCAGAAGTGCGTGAGTATCCGACTGAGATACCCATGCCTGCCTATGCTCAGCCAATAAGCCGTCTGTGGCTTGAAAATCCACTTCGGTTCAGTATTTCAAGCAAACTGCCTGAAACTGTTCTACATCAGCTGCTAGACCGCTGCCAGAGCATGGCGCAGTCGACGCAGAAAGAAGGCGTTAAACTCATCAAAATCGTTGAGTCCATGTTTCCAGATTCGTTGGAAGCACTGGAACCCATCGCTAACATTGTGCTGACACCAGCCTATCGCGATCCCACTCTTAAAGAAGCCACTCTGCAAGAGGTTGAACACCTGGCTGGGGGCTATGAGCAAGCAACTGCCGAACAGCAAATCGCTCTTACCATGCTGGCATCGATGGAAATCATGTCTGCTCTGGCACTCACAGTTTCTGCTGCAGAGCCGACCATCAGCCGTGATTGGGTTACTCCTCAAGGAGTGGTTCATGTAGATGTGAACTACACAGGCACGGTTTTGATTATCAATGCGACCATGCCAGTGGGCGGGAGCATTCAGCTCGTAGGAGCGGGTGTAGATAGTCGTTCGTCTCAGCCTGAAGCCGGTATGCTGACTTTGGCGAAGACGGCTCCAGTCGTTGGTGGGTCATATTCCTTGGAAGTTTCCTTGGATAATGATTGTCAACAACCTCTGCGATTTTCCGTCATGGTGGTAGAGCCATCTGCGAGTTAGGCCCGCTAGGATAAGAACACGCCGAATTACGATGTGTTTGAGCGCTCGCCTAGTATGGTTTCTCCTTCTAAGCCCAATAAGTTAAGACCAATCCACCTATGGCGGCAGCGACTATCAGCCCTGCCGCCATCTGTGCCTGAGGACTCAGTTTTGCTGAGGGTTTTAGTCCAGTGCTTAGTAGCCGTAGGGATTGGCAGTCTGAGCGTTGCGGCTTCAGGGGTAACCGATACGTCTATGTGGAATCTGCTGGCGATTCCACTAAGTGCAGCGGGAGCCCTGGCATTTTTTTTGGGCCGAATGATACAGGTTCCTGGGGATACGCGGATCGTATTAGCAGAGCTGTTGATCCATTTGCAGGTATTGCATAGCTTTGATCTACCTCGCCGCAAAGATCTAGGTTATTCGATCATGATTGGATTAGTTTTGGTAGGGGTAGCCGCCACCATTAGCCAAACGTTAGTATTTGGACCATTTTTACTCTTATTTCTCTTACTGGCGCTGCCCGTACTTGTTTTAGACTATCGCTCTCGACTGGGACTGTTGCGCTGGCGACAGGTGGCGGCAGAGCTACCCTTTCGTCAGCTAGGTGCCATTGTGGCTGTAGTCATCGCTCTGGGGATGGTAATTTTTGTGGCGATGCCTCGGTTACCGGGCTATCAGCTGCAGACATTTCCGGTCAGCGGCAGCATTGATGTCACCGGAGATATAGAAGATCGACGAATTTTTAATCCTGGCTATGTGAGTCGAGGCGATAATGAAGCTGGGGCGGACAATGAAAACAATGCTGACGAGGCGAGTGGGAGTCCGGAAAATGGACCGGGCCGCATGAGCCCTGACTTCTACTACGGTTTTAATCAGCGGATCAACCAAAATTTGCGGGGAGAATTAGAGCCTCAGGTCATCATGCGGGTGCGATCGCAACGCGCCGGTTTTTGGCGGGTGATGGCCTTTGACAGCTATACCGGTCAAGGCTGGGAGGTCTCTCGGGGAGAGAATCTTGTGGATCTCAACCGTTCTCCGTTCTCCTATCGATTTATCCCAGTGCCTTTCCATGCCCTTGGACAAACCCAAGAGGTGGTTCAGACCTACACAATGGTGAAGGATTTTCAGAATTTAGTGCCTGTACTCTATGTGCCACAGGCTGTCTATTTCCCCTCTGATGAACTGGCCAGCGATCCCGAAGGAGCGCTACGGGCATCGAGCGCTCTCCCGGAGGGAATAACATATACGGTGGTATCTCAAGTACCCATCCGGGACCCAAAACGACTGAGACAGAGC
>ERZ1740059.1725-NODE-1725-length-10881-cov-6.096989_pt1 | contig 10881 bp, 7 predicted proteins | sample MGYA00581744_ERZ1740059 | MGnify/ENA primary metagenome ERZ1740059 (study PRJEB43018, sample SAMN04849738) | marine metagenome | isolation source: floating plastic debris | place: Pacific Ocean | collected 2008-08-28 | study: EMG produced TPA metagenomics... | reverse complement strand
TAATTATAACTCTGTAAAGTCGTCCACGCGAAAACATTTTGGGTTAAAAAAGGATAACAAACATAGGATTGAATCTGCCGCAGCCGCAGATTATAATACTTCTGTGGCTGTAGTAAAAGGTTAATACAATCACAACCGATAAAGCCGGGCTTTTCCGATTGATCGAATAGCAAGTTTAAAACTGTTTTAAAAAAGTTACTTTAAATATGCCCTGCTGATCGTGTAGTCGTGAAATATTATCCGTCTCCTCAGCAGAAAAATCTTGACGATTATCATTGTAGACCAGGTAAATGTATGATAGCGGCTGGTACTCCCAGACAAAACGACTATTCAGCGTAGTTCTCTCTGAAGTAGTATTGTATTGTAAAAACGAAATAAGTTGTACCCTTGGGTTAAGCGCTAGCCGCAGTTCAGTCCCAACAAGATGGGTTTCCTCAGTTCTACGTTCTTCTCCTAGGTTGATCAGTCTGTTGAATTGATAATCAGCTGTAAGTTGTACTTGGGGTAAAGGTGCAAATCTCAGCGAGGAAGAGAAGGTGTTTAAATTACCATTAAAATATCCACCAAACCTGTATGCAGCGCTAATGGCTACCTTTCTTGAAAAGTCGCCACTGTAGCTAAAGCGATGACTGGTGTATTCGTATTCACCGGGAAAAATATTAATTCCGACCGGAGAAAACGTATCCCGAAGAGACTGCCAGTTGGTGCGTAGGCTGTAAGAAAATTCGCTGCCGTTTTGAAGTTCAACAGAGAATGGGTTGTAACTAACGAAACCTTCCCTAAAAGAAAGATCATCTAGGTAATGATAAAAATAGGTGGTAATACCGGGGCTATACTGTCGAATGAGTCCTGGTAGCCATGCGGGTCGCAACCTTAACTCAAACGCAGGGCTTGTCAGCATGTAGTTACTAGCGCTGATAAAACCAGCTCGGGGATTGTATTCTGAAGTAACAAAAGCCTGAACATGCCCCAGATAGATCCTATTGTTGGAATAGTAGGTCCACGTTGCTCCTGAAAGACCTTCATCGCTAATTGCTCCCGAAGACTTGGAAGCAGATACCATCCAGAACGAATTAATTTGCTGAGTAGGACGAAAAAAACCATCAATTGTGGCGGTAACATTAGTTTTAGATTGACCTGAAGCATCGGCTTCATCGTGTCTTAAGGTGGCCATACCACCAACCCTACCCTGCGATGAAAAATTGGCGGAATATCGGGCTACAGCAAAATTGGCTGCCGGGGTATTTCCGTCTTCACGCTGTCGGATAGCCAACAGACCAATGTTTTGTTTTTCATTCCGATTAGTAAATCGAATTCCAGCATCTATTGGAATAGGGTTTCCGTTGTCATCAAGTCCAATTCTTCGGCTGAAGAAGGGTTGCAGTTCATCCCATGCCGCCATGCTGTAGATTTCATTTCCCTCTAAAAAGAACTGTCGTCTTTCAGGAAATAAAACCGAAAATCGTGTCAAATTCACTACCTGTCTATCCACATCCGCCTGGGCAAAATCCGTATTAAATGTAAAGTCAAGAACTGAGTTAGGACCCGTCACCCATTTGATTTCACCTCCCGCCTTAAAATCTGTATCTTCCTGCACAACCTCCCCGTCAACGGATGACCTCTCATTATTGATAAGTACATAAGGTGTTACCTGCACATTAGCCGAAGGCGGGGGCGGCTCAATGCCGCTGAGAACTGCCTCATAAGGCATTCTATAAACGTTAAACGCTCGAGGCACAGCGGGATAAGAAGCATATTCATTATTACTCCGAATGTTTCGTGTTAAAATTATACCCATTTTATCGCAACCGGGAGGGTAACGTAGTGTTTTCCAGGGTATGGCCATTTCGACCGTCCACGCTGAATCTGAAATTTGCGTTCGCACTTTCCATAAACCCGACCATTCACGGTTAAAGATCTGGTCATCCATTACCAGGATTTCGCGTTGTGTACCATGAGGGTTTGTTTGGAAAGCCATGGCATTACGCTTATCTAAAAACCCGTCAATAGCTATCCCAAACATATCGTTTTGGAAATAGTTAAAATCCCGTTGCATATTTTGGGTCCTGATATCCGCTTTTCCATTTGTAGTTTTACAAACCGCACCTACGTACAAATATTCCTCGTCAAACAGAATTTTTGCTTCTGTAGGCATGCTTACGGCTGATCCCTGAACAGGATCCTTCTGTATAAAGGCGGTAATACCTGATGCAGCCAACCAACTGGTTTCATCCATTTCACCGTCAATGTTGATTGGCTCGTTAGCTCTGACCGCCTGAACCCTTTCAGGCTCCTCAGGAGGTTCAAAGGTTACCTGCGCCAGGCAATTTCCTGTGACCGCATTGATTATAATCCAAAATGCTAGTCTTTTCAAAGCAGCCAATCATCCGTAAACTGGTCACCAGGCTCCATTCCAATAATATCAAGATTATTGACAAGGCAGTTGTCTAACTCTGTGCTGATTTTTTCCTTATCCATGTCCATGCCTATAAAAACTAATTCGCTCATACGGTCGCCCCATTTTTTGTCCCATTTCGCCTGGATCTCGTCCTGATTTTCAAGATAACTTGGGTTCATGGCGCGCTCTTGCATAGATACACTCGCCCACCAGCGGCCATAGACTTCTGCCTTCAAGGAACCTCCCGCTTGACTCCACAGCAGGGCATGGTTCGGCCGGGAAGATAGCCAGAAAATACCTTTGCTGCGTACCACAGAAGGCGGAAAACTGCGGGACACATACTCTAAAAATCGTTTTGGATGAAAAGGTTTCACTTCACGATAAACAAACGAACTTATACCGTATTCTTCGGTTTCCGGGCTATGAGCAATTCCCTTTTGAGCCAATTCTAATTCCTTCTGCCATCCGGCCGATTGCTCTGCCTCGTCGTAATCAAACATTCCGGTATTTAAGATCTCTTTGGGATCGATCTTACTATGAGCTGCCCGGATGATTTTGGCGTTAGGGTTAAGTTTATGCAAGGTTTTTTCTAACACGTCCAGCTGGTCTTTGGCAACCAGGTCCGTTTTATTAAGAATAATCACGTTGGCAAATTCTACTTGGTCAGTCAGTAGATTAACGATGGAGCGCTGGTCTTGTGTATCGTCCGCCATGCCACGGTCGACAATGGTATCTGCGCTACCAAAGTCGTTAAAGAAATTAAATGCATCCACTACTGTGACCATGGTGTCGATCTTACTTACCTTCCCAAGGTCGCATATACTTTCTGCTACAGACCATGTTTGAGCTACAGGAATGGGTTCTGATATTCCCGTACTTTCTATGAGTAGATAATCAAAGCGGTTCATTTTAGCCAGTTTTTCGACTTCGATCATAAGATCCTCTCGCAGTGTACAGCAGATACAGCCGTTGCTCATTTCCACGAGTTTTTCATCCGTACGGGATAGCTTTGCTTCACTTGCAACCAGTTTTTCATCAATGTTTACCTCACTCATGTCATTTACGATAACAGCTACCTTTAAGCCTTCACGATTGTTGAGTACATGGTTCAGTAAGGTAGTTTTACCGGCGCCTAAAAAGCCACTAAGTACAGTAACCGGTAGTTTTTTCTTTCTTTTTAGAATGTTCATAAGAAGCTTTAAATGTCTATTTTATGTTTTGTTACTTATTGGAGTATCTTTAATCAATAGGTTAATCTCCTCTTAACACCTTTGCCGGGTTTACCATTAGTGCGTTGCGAAAAGGCATTAGGGTGGCAAGGATTGACGCCGCAAAAAGAGCTATCATTACGAGGCTGTATATTGAGATATCAATAAGATCTACTTCGAATAAAAAAGGAACAATAGGCCTTAGTAAGACTGGAGATAGCAGGATACCACCCAAAATACCAACTCCTGCGATGCTTAACATTTCCTTTAATACAAGCGTGACTACTCCCTGATCGGTAGCGCCAAGTACACGCCTTAACGCCAATTCCTTCACTTTGAGCAGTAAAATGAAGGTCATCATGCTGAAAAGCCCTATCCCGGCTATAATACTCCCTATGGCGGCAATAGTGAGAAAAAGAGCGCCTGAAATTTTTGATTGCCAGTTCTTCATAGCAACAATATCTGCCATGGGCATATACTCAAATGTGGGTTGATTCTCATCGATTGAAAGAATTGTGTTAGTTAACACCGGAGCTAAGTCTGACAAAGGCTTGGAAGATTGTACAACATAGTGTGCATCTGTATGTGGATAGGCGTAGAAAGACACATAGATATTCGGGATATTGTCACCCATAATGCTTTGATGCTTAACGTTGTCAACAACACCTATTACCGTCAACAACGGTCGGTCCGAGTCTTTACCCCATATATTTATATGTTTTCCCAGGGCATCGCCATTGGGCCACATTCTATCCGCCAAGTTTTTATCGATTATAGCTTGATAGCTATGCACGGTATGATCATTAGGATCAAAGGCGTCGCCTTTTTGGATTCCGATGCCCATCGCATCGAAATAATTAGGCGCCACGCGTTGCACGCTAACAAACGGATTGTCTGAGGCTTGAATATCCGATTGACCTTCTACTAAAAAGCTCTCTTGCGCCGAAGCGGAAGTATTGACCATTTCTGTTAAGGGTAATATGCTGTTTAAAGTGACATTTTCCACTCCTGGGATGGCCTCTATTTGTCTTAGGCTGTTCTCAAAAAAGGCGCTCTTTTTTTCAACGGACCCATACTTAAACCAGGAAAGGGCGATACGGAAGGTTAACTTATTCTCAGTGACAAATCCCATATCTGTTTTGCTGGCGCTAATAAAGCTTTTGAATAATAACATCCCACCGATCATTAATACTACACTCACCACTATCTGCATTGTAGCGAGTCCTTTTTGAAGTCCATGTTGCCGCTTACTTCCGGTCGTCTGCCGACCCTCTTTTAACCTTGAGACCAGTTGTTTGCCGGTGCTATTAAAAACCCACGGTATTACCCCTGTCAAACTCCCTAAAGCAAGAGCCAGAAGCACAGCATAGATCAACACACTTTGATTTAGGCTCAAATTGATCCAATGTGGTAAATAAGGACTAACCAGGTCATGTGTGACTTCAATAATTCCCCAAGCCATCAACAGTCCTAAAAGGCTGCCCAGCAGAGCCAATATAATGCTATGCACTACGGCATCAGTAATAATGGAAAGGTTTGATGATCCGAGAACCTTACGAACTACAGTTTCTTTGGTCTTTCGAATGGTCTGAATAAGAATTAGATTAGAGACATTTACTGTGGCAATGGTTAATAAAAACAGGGCGGCCGCACCCAAAAGTAGTAGGTAGCCATGCAATTCTCCGATGTAGAGATCGGAGAGCGGCTCTGCTACATAAGAAATGCCCAGGTTTGTATCAGCATGAGTTTGTTGCTGCAATTCCGCAAATGCCTTGAGTTCGCGGTTAAAATCTTCCAGGGTCACTCCCGGTTTCAGACGGGCAAGCCCAATGCATGGTCTGTACATTCGGGAGTCGACCACAAAATCAGCAAAGGCCATTGCTCGAAAGGCCTCATTTCGATGGGGAAAACTAAACCCTTCGGGTAGCACACCATAATTGGTGTAAGAAAAGCCATCCAAAGTAACCTGAAGCATTTCTATGCTTTCTTTTCCATCGAAACGCCTTTTCCAGAAATCATGTGTTAACATGATGGTATGTGAACCGCGTTCGTCTAACGTCTCAGGCCAGTAGCTACCAATTTGCGGTTCTACTCCCAGGACTCTAAAAAGATTGCTGGAGGCGAAAGTTGTGGTAAGGTCTTCCGGTGGTTTACCATCTCCGCTAAGGTTGTATCTACCTCCATCGCGATAAACGGCCAGCTCCTTTATCCCGATCAGCTGTTTCTGCATATCCAGAAATTCAGGATAAGAGAATAATCCCTTCTCACCTCCTTTCACGGAATGAACGCGTACCAGATTTTCCGGCCCCTTAAAAGGAAGGGACGAAAATAACAGCGCGTCCATATAGCTATAAACTACGATGCTGGCGCCGGTTGCTATGGCAAACGTGAAAATGATTATCACCGAGAATGCCGGACGCTTTCGAAGCGTTCTGAAGGACAGTTTAATACTTTGTAGCAGGTTCATTCTATTTCCTCCTTTCGTTATTCAGCACACTATTTTCATTATATGTTGACTAACCCATGAGCTATTCTATCTTTCCTATAGCTATCAGGGTCTCGCCCTTATTTACAGGGGGAGTTCCCAGCATGTAGAGTATAATGCCACTTGAGGTAGTATAGATGTCTTCAATCGTTTGGTTGAAAAAATCGGTGAAGTACCCTATTCTCATTCCTTTTTCTACATAATCGCCACTCGATTTTAATGGATAAAAAAAACCGGTATGCGAACTGCTTATATAGGCGCGTTCCTCAACATAGAGGGTCCCTTTTGGCGGAATTGGCGTTCCGCCGGTCATTTCAAGATGATGCAACAAACTGCCCAAGCCGGTAACAATCTTTTCTACAAACTTGCTTTCTATCATTCCCAATCGGCCACATTCGATATCCGCGGCAGGTATCCCATGCTTGAAAGCCTGTGCTGAACAATACAGGCTTGGCTGACCCGCTTTCATGTAATTGCTTTCAGTAGTTTTGAAGACGATCACATGATCGAACCCCATATGTTCAGCCATCGCACGACCTTTTGCAGAGATCTCGCTTTTTTCATCATGCTGGTAATAGGCAGCATATGGCATCAAATCCTCCGGGGCATCACCGCTATGTACATCTACAAAATAATTGCACCTTGGGATGATCTTTTCTGAAATAAAATGGGCGATTCTTTCTGTTAATGTTCCGTTGGCATCACCTGGAAATGACCGATTCAGGTTCTTACCATCTAAAGGGTTAAGGTAGGGTGACCTGCCAAGAAAACTTCCTACATTAGCCACCTGTACTAAAATGATGGTACCGTTAAGTTGATTAGGATCTATCTCCTGAATAAGCCGTTGGCCTGCCAGAATTGGGGCATATTCATAACCATGCACTCCAGCTGTGATCCCCAGTACCGGTCCCGCTTGCCTTCCATGAAAAACTGTAACCGGTATAAATGTAGAAGTGTCCTTATCTGAAATGGTGATGGTAAAGTGTTGCTTCGTGCCTGGCCCCACAGCCGTATTGTTGAATTCAAAAGGACGCTGTGCATGCACCTTTACACACAGGAATAAGACCATCAACAGGTAGAATGATTTAACTTTTACTGTCTTATTCGTATGAGCGGTCATTACAGTTTATCGCTCAAGGTTTGTAAGTCATCCGAAGAAAACTGTTCCCCTTTGAAAATTCTGGCGTAATACAATTCTTTTAATCCATCGTGGTAGGCATGTACTTCCTTCACAAATTCAAGGTGACTTTCTCTATCCGTATCTGAGAGTGTAGACAGCTTTTCATGTACCATAGCCGCAGGAGCAAGCCATTGCCATTGGTCTAATAATGCGTTCCGCTTGCTTACCTGTTTTTCAAACTCTGCTTTTAGTGCATTGGCCTCTTTATCCAGTAGAGTGAAGCTGGCATAGTACCATTTACTGAAGTTCGTTGTATCACCATCGTTATACTGCGGGTTTTCAGGATAGAATCTGTCCCATACGAACGATTTCGGGTGTTCCCAATTCCGACCATTCAGGGTTCTGACTGCATGGATCATTTCTGCACGGTTCGGCAGCGGCTCATTGGCCAATACAAACAGGTTAAGTAAAGCGGGGGTAATCAGCGCAAAAATCAACCAGATGCCTAAGCCAAGCATGGCACTTAGCGCTGAACTCAGGCGTAGGGCCACAGCCGCTCCCATCAACACTACCCAGAAAAGACAGTAGCCATAAATGATCGCCAGCCACTGGAAGAAGAGTACTCCATTTTCCAAGAATGAGATCCCCTGTAAAGCGAAACTAAGTAGTAAAAGAACCGCAGCTAATAACCATATCATGGTTAGACGTAACAGCCCTTTACTAAAAAGAATCGTCCTCAATGAGGTGGATTGAGACTGTAGCAATGAAAGCGTACCGCCTTCTTTTTCCCCGGCATAGAGGTTATAAAATAAAGCCACTACCAACAGCGGAAAGAGAAAAACAAAAACGTAAGACAGATCAAAATTCCCTGTTAAGAGCTTCATTGGGTTAGCCAGTTCCCCTGTATTTACCTGTCGTGCCAGGTCGGTAACATTGAATCCATAATATACCGGGTAAAGATCCCGTTGACCCAAGCATAATCCGGCGGCTGGTGGGGCATTATTAGTAAGATAGTAGGTAAAATGCTTGTTCCATCCTACACCAGTTGGTGATACGGCCTGTTGGTACTTTTCTTTGTTAGACGTTATGGTGGTGTCCAGCTCTACCCAAAGCATAAGACTGTCAAACTGCTGTCGTTCGTACTGCTGAACTTTTGCAATCCGTTTCTGCTGTTTATCAATTTCAAACTTGCCGAAATAAATGCCGTAAATGCCTGCGCCAAAAACAACCAGTAACAATACTTTGAGCGTATTGCTGCGCCAAAGGGTTTTCCATTCGAAGGACAAGATGTGAAAGAGCATTTTCATAGCTTCGGTATTTTGGGAGCGTAGGTCATGGAAATGGAAAAAAGGAGGACTAACCAAAAAGCCAATGCCACAATACTGCGCCACTGATTGTAAAGGAGGGTGGCCGCATCCGGCAGGTTGTATTGAAAAGGTTTTATACTTGACCACATTTCCTCTCCTACGCTGTAATCACCATAAGCTATGCCAGGCTTGTGGTTCACTTCCATGTCCTTATTCATCTTTTTCACAAAAGCCCTGCGATAGTTTTCAGCGGCCCGAGCAAATGCCACGTGGTGATGAAAGTCAGTACCGGCAAGGGCCATGGATAGGTTTCTAACCGCCAAATACGGATTGATAAATCCGGCCCACTCTGATAATCTATTCTGCCGGTTGAAGATATTCTCCACCTTGGTGAACTCGGCATCATAAACCTGATCCGTATATTCTTCTCCTGCCTGCATAGCAATACCGCTCCAATTCACAGGCAGTTCTTCAATGGTTTCGACACCATATTCATCCAATACCTCTTGCCGGAGTGATGCCAATCGCACATCCGACGGATTGTGCCCGTCAATCCCGTTTTTCACCTTGTCTTCGATGGTTTTTTTAAACTCGAATTGTGAAGGAGTGGGGTACACTTTATCTGCCAGGTTGGTGGCGGCTTTAGGTAAAATGATGCAGGAGACTATCCATAAACCGAGCAAAGTCAACAAAGAGAGTCCTGAATTTTTAGCAAACGCTGAGATCAAAACGCACAGTAGCACAAACGCCAAAAAATAGATGGCATAGCCGAAAGTAAGTAACAAAAACTTGGTGGTCACTGCAGAATCAAGACTAGCCGATTGTTGATCCAATTGCAGGTAGGCAAGTAGGATGATCGGCAAAAATATCAGAAGTACCATTAGGTAAGCGCCCCACACTTTTCCCATGAATAATTGCCGCATGGACAGGCCTTGAGCATGGATCAACTTAAGTGTACCTTCTTCTCGCTCTTTACTAAAGATGTTGAACGTCAGGAATATGATGAGCAATGGAAGCAAAACCTGCAGGATGAGCGCGGCAGTCATTTCACCAAAGCGGGTCATGCCATTACTGTCCTGGGCAGCGCTAAACAACACTTCATTTTGTTTGTGCGCTTCAAGGAATACCGAGATGCCCGTGTAATTATCAAGCCCTACGTCCAGAAAACTTAGAACAGGTTTCGGCTTAAAAGCAAACTGCCCGTAGTGTGCCGCACTATGTGGGTGTTTGTTACCCTGGTTCAGCCATGTATCATACATCGCAGATTGGGCTTTGGCCCGCTGTTCCTGTATTTGTTTCTGCCCCTGCCATCCTACGAATACGGCTGTCAGCATAAGAACAATCAAGATGCCACCCGAAACCTGTAATCGAACATCGCGCAGGGCGGTCAGAATCTCTTTCTTAATGATTAACTTCCGCATGGCTTTCAGATTTCATGGTTTCCAGGTACAAATGCTCCAGTTCCGTTAGGGTGATCTCATCACTATCCAATGAATGGATCAGTTTTCCTGCTTTCATAATTCCGATGTGTGTTCCACTTTCCTTCGCCCGGAAGAGATCGTGAGTCGCCATCAAAATCGCTACATTGTTTTGTCGCATTTCTTGAAGTAGCTGCGCAAAGTCATTGCTTGCCTGCGGGTCGAGTCCGGAAGTTGGTTCATCGAGCAGGAGATTATCGGCCTGCTTGGCTTTCGCGATGGCAATACCCACCTTCTGACGCATCCCTTTCGAGTATTGGGAAACACGCTTGTGAACAGCATCTGATTGCAGCCCTACCGATTGAAGTAGATTTTCGGCAGATGATTTGTCAGGTTTCTCTCCGCCCAGTCCCGCAAAGAATTGCAGGTTTTCCAGTCCGGTCAGGTTGCCATACAGGCTAAGGTTTTCAGGAATATAAGCCAAATGCTTTTTGGTATCCTGGGGTTGAGCGCTTGCATCAAGCCCGTTTACCTTTACATGCCCGGAACTCGGTTGGATGAAGTTCATGAACAGGTTAATGGTAGTAGTTTTACCCGCACCGTTGGCGCCCAGGAGGCAAAACACTTCCCCCTGGCCAACGGTAAGTTTCAAATTGGAGAGTGCATTGTGCCCGCTGTATTTTTTGGATAGATTAATGGCTTCTAACATAAGAAAGAAGTTTATGTGAAAACTAAAATTCGAATGAGAGACTGTCACGTATTTTCTCAGGCCCCGTATTTTCTCCATGTCGAAGTGCATGGCATCCAAAAAGAACGCACAGCGCTACGCAATAAGCTGTTAGTAGTTTTGAATTTATTTTGATGACCGACTCACAATATCTAATGTAAAGTAAAGTCGTCTTTAATGCAACATAGTTGCATTAAATTACATAAGTGGCTTAATTA
>ERZ1740059.1724-NODE-1724-length-10883-cov-7.432952_pt1 | contig 10883 bp, 8 predicted proteins | sample MGYA00581744_ERZ1740059 | MGnify/ENA primary metagenome ERZ1740059 (study PRJEB43018, sample SAMN04849738) | marine metagenome | isolation source: floating plastic debris | place: Pacific Ocean | collected 2008-08-28 | study: EMG produced TPA metagenomics... | reverse complement strand
CCGGGCACGGGCATCATCGACCGCGTCGTCGACGTCATCCCCGACGCCTGGTTCGGCGGCGGCAAGCACGACGACTTCCCCTTCGGCGGCTACGGCGGCGGCACTGACGAGGCCTTCCTCCTCGCGATCGCCATGCCCCCACCCGATCGCCGGAGCGAGGTGCAGACCGCCTTCGACGCCATCGCCCAGGGAGGCGGCGCGGACCTGCCGGAGTCGCACACGGAGGCGCTCTTCCAGATCATGACCGGCGCGGGGAACACGTGGACCTCGGGCGCCGGCGGCGGCAGCTACACCGTGCGCCGCTACGTGGGTGACTGCCTCGACCGCGGCTTCGGCGCGCCCTGCTTCCGGCCGGGCGCGCTGCCCATCGTCGTGCACTTCACGGACATCTGCGCCCACGAGGGCGCGCCGGGCGAAGACACCGGCGCGTGCGACCCCTACACGGGCATCACGCCGGCGCCGGCGACCTGGGGCGAGGCCATCGACGAGATGAACGCCCGCGGCGCGAAGTACGTCGGCATCAACGCCTCCCGCGGGCGCGCCTGCGAGCCGCCCTACGACCCCGCCGGCTTCTCGCCCTGCTTCTACCTCGCGCAGACGGCGGAGGCGACGGGCTCCATCGACCTCGACGGCAACTTCCTGGTCTTCAACCTGCCGAACGAGTCGACGAGCGCCGACTTCATCGACGGCGTCGTCGGCGGCATCGAGACCGTGGCCACGCGCGTGCCGCTCGACGTGGATACGCAGGTGCGCGGCGAGGGCGGCTCGGAGGTCGACACGCGCCTCTTCGTGAAGCGCCGTCAGCCGGCCTGCCGCGCGGATCCGCCCACGAACCCCTGCTGGACCCCGCCCACGGACATCCCGGCGGACCGGGCCATCGCGGCCATCGACGAGTCGACCTTCTTCGGCGTCATCCCCGGCACCTCCGTGCGCTTCCGCGTGACCTTCCGGAACGACTTCGTCGAGGGTGGCGACACGGCGCAGCTCTTCATCGCCTTCATCGACGTGCGCGGCGGCGGAAGCACCGTGCTCGACACGCGCCAGGTCTTCATCATCGTCCCGGCGACCTCGAACCTGCCCATCTGAACCGGCGTCGAGCGGCGCCTCCGCCCTCACCGCTGCATCGATTCGTCTCCTCCCGCGACACGAACGGCCGTTCGGGTCCGAAAACGCGGCTGGTATGCTCCGAGTCATGCGGGGATGGGTTGGGCTGCTGGTCGCGTCGACGCTCGTATTCGCCGGCGCATGTGAGAGCGAGGATCCGGCCGCTTGCGTGCCCGAGACGGATCTCGCCTTCTGTGCGCGGCTGGGCTTCGCGTGTGGTGAGGCGACGGGCTTCGACGACTGCGAGGCCTCGCGGACCGTCGTGTGCGGCATGTGCGCCGCGGGCGAGAGCTGCGTGGCGAACGCCTGCGTGGCGTCCATGGACGGAGGAGCCCTGGACGCCGGGGATGGCGGAGACGCGGGCGCCGGAGATGGCGGCGACGTCGAGGACGCGGGGGCGCCCGACGCCGGGAGCTGCCTCGCCTCGAACGGATGGCCCGTGAGCACACTGCCCGCGGGCTACGAGGGCTCGGGCTACGCGCTCGGGGACGACTTCCCTCCCTTCGAGGACATGATCGACCAGTCCGGTGCCAGCGACGTGTTCCTCGGACAGTTCCATGGCGCGATGGTCGTGCTGGCCGCGCACGCCATCTGGTCGGTGCCCTCCGTGCTGATGGACGAGACGGCCCAGGTGCGCCTCGACGCGCTGAACGAGGAGCTGAGCGACGTGGTGACCGTCCAGATCTCCGTGCTCGTCGACGACGACACCCCCGGCGCCACGGCGGAAGGCGGCTTCGCCATGCGCTCCGATGCCTTCCTCTGGGCCGCGGACGCCTCGGCGAGCTTCCCCGTGCTCGCGGGACCCTCCGCCTATCAGCTCTCCGTCGACGCGGAGGTGGGGTCCCTTCCCACCGTGTGGTTGCTCGACCCGATGCTCGAGGTCCGGCGCGTCTTCCTGGGCTACCCCGGCGACGAGCCCCTTCGGCAAGCCGTTCGAGACGCCTGGAGCGCGTTCCGCGAGGCGAACCCCGGCTGGACGAGCACCTTCTGCGAAGAGTGAGCGGCGCGCCGCGCGCTCGCCGGTCGGCGTCGCCGCGGGCTCAGCGGGTGGCGCTGAGGCAGGTCTCGCCGCCGGGACCGCCGCGCGGGTCGATGATGAGGTCCGTCGTGAGGCCCGTTTCCAGGATGGTGACCTCGTACTCGCCCGCTTCGAGCGGCGGCGTCGTGCACGACCACTCGCGGCGGAAGCAGATGTCCGGGCAGCCGATGCGGCACACGCCGACGAGGGGGGTGGCGCTGACCACGAGCGCGTTGCCCGAGCGGATCACCCGGCAGCTGCCGGCCTCGGTGGTGCACGCCTCGCAGTTCGTGGCGAGCGAGAAGGTCACCCGGCCCGGGCTCGCGCCGTCGGGGACGCAGATCTCCTCGGGGGCGATGAAGTTCTCCGGGGCGAGCGCGTTCACGTCGCAGGCCGGGTCCGCGGGGATCGGCGCCGGCGCGAAGCACGCCTCGAGCACGGCCAAGCTCCCTGGCGGCCGCGCGATGAGGTCGAGGACGAGGGCGGGCTCGCCGTTCACGCTCACGGGATAGCGCCCGGGGGGCAGCGCCGGGATCTGGCACTCGCCTTCGGCGTAGGGGAAGCAGGCGTCGCAGAGCGGGCCTTCGCTGCAGACCGCGGTCTCCAGGGCGACGCCTTCGCCATCGCCGCTCACGGCGCACTCCACGGTCTCCCCGCAGTAGCACTCCCCTTCACCCCCCACGGCCAGGCGGAGCGCGAAGGGCTCGTTCGCGAAGGGCGGGTCCTCCCGAAGCGTGCCCGTGCACGCCACGTCCACGCGCTCCGGGATGCAGCTCTCGCCGAGCTCGGCGGTCCCGCCATCGGCCATCGGGGCGTCCGGTGAGCCCCCGTCCATGCCTCCGCCGGAGCCCGTCGTGCCGGTCACGACGGAGCCGAAGCAGCCGGGAAGGGCCAGGAGAGCGCCGAGCGCCGAGGCGAGGAGACGGGACTTCACATGCATTGGGTGGCCGGTGCCAGCTCCAATCGTCGCCCAAATCCGCGGGATCGCGGGAGCGTGCTCGCCCCCGCTAGCCCCGCGTGACCTCGAAGGTCATGCCGGCGCGGCGGAGGCGCTCGATGAGCACCATGCCCATGCCGCTCGCGGGCGTGAGGCAGCCGGCGGCTTCGGGAAGCCCCGCCTCGTCGAAGGCGAGGCAGAGCGCGGACTCGCCGAGCATCTTGGCCGTCTCCCCGTAGCCCGGGTCCTTTTCGCCGCGAACCTTGCCGCGTACCTGGATCTCCTGGCCGTCCTTCAGGCCGCGCCCGATGAGCCGGGAGACGAAGAAGCCCTTCTCCCGGGCCTCCTCCGAGGGGCCTTCCCCGGGCTTCGGCAGTACCTTCGCGGCGAGCAGCTTACGCAGCGGGTCCGGCTGGATGGCCGCCAGGAAGACGCCGAGGCCCGCCGTGATGGTGGCCGCGCGGAAGAACCCCTTGGGGCCCTTCCCGGTGCTCATCTGCTCCGTGTACTGGAAGCCCGGTCCGTAGGGACGGCCGCGGAGGCCATGGCTTCGGCGCACGATGCGCGTGTTGATGGACGCCATCACGAAGGGGCACGTCCACATGCCGAGGTCCTTGGCGAACTTCACCGAGCTCTGGTCCGGGCCGTCGGGGCCACGGAAGCCCCGGTCGGGGTCGAGGGCGTAGGGGTTGGCCGCGAGGCGCCGGATGCTCCGGTCCGCCTTCATCTCCTCGGCCATGTTCAGCGCGCTGGCGATGGTGCCGCCGCTCGCCCCGCCGCTCGACTCGCCCGCGTAGAAGTCGACGCGGGTCGGCGTGGCGCCGTGGCCGACGAGTGCTTCGGCCACCATGAGGCAGCCGAGGTCCGAGGGGATGGAGTCGAAGCCGCAGCAGTTCACGATACGCGCGCCGCTCTCGACGGCGGTCTCGTGGTGGGCGTCGATCATGCGCCGCACGAACTGCACCTCGCCCGTCAGGTCGCAGTAGTGGGTGCCCGCGGCCGCGCAGGCCGCGACGAGGGGCTCGCCATACTTCGCGTAGGGGCCGACGGTCGTGCAGACGACGCGGGTCTTCTTGGCGAGCGCTGCGAGCGCCGCACCGTCGTTGGCGTCGGCGACCTCGAGCGGGACGTCGAGGCCGAGCTCCTCGGCGATGCCGGCGAGCTTGGTCTCGTTGCGCCCGGCGAGGGCCCAGCGGAGGTTCTCGGGGCCGTGTTCGGCGAGGTACTCGGCGACGAGGCGGCCGGTGAAGCCCGTCGCGCCGAAGAGAACGAGGTCGTAGGGTCGGCTCACGGCGGAGGACGTAGCACCACTCGCCCGGGCCGCGAAGGGGCGTCGCGTCATGGGTCGCGTAGGCTTGCGCCGATCATGAGCCCGCTTCTGCTCGCCGTCCTCGGGCTCGTGGTGCCCCTCGCGCTCGGAGCCCTCGCGGGGGGCCGCTCGCTCTTCCGCGATCCGGAGGGCGCCATCGACGCGCTCAACGTCTACGCGCTCCGCTTCGGCTTCCCGGCCCTCATCGTGCGCGGGCTGGTCGTCACCGACGCCGGGCTCCCGCGCGAGCCTGGGTTCTGGCTCCTCGTGCCGCTGGTCTTCATCGGGTGCGTCGCGGTGGTGCGCCTGCTCGCGCAGCCCGTGGCGGGCACGCTCGCGCTCATCCTGGCTTTCGGGAACGTCGCCTATCTCGGGTTGCCCCTCGTGGAGGCGACGCTGGGGGACGACGCGCTCGCGCTCGCCTCCGTCGCCGTGCCGCTCCATCTGGTCCTCGGGCTCTCCGTCGGTCCTGCGCTCCTCGTGCGCTGGGCCGGTGGGGAAGGCGCGATGCGCTGGCGGCCCATTCTCACGCAGCCTCTGCTCTGGGCGCCCTTCGTGGGGCTGGCGCTGCGGGCGCTGCCCCCGGCCGGGCGCGCGCTGGTCGTGGCGCTCGTGGCGCCGGTGGCGAAGAGCGCGGGCGCCGTCGCGCTCTTCTTGCTCGGCCTCTATCTCTGGCGGAACCGTCACCGGGCGCGGCAGGTGGACGGCTGGGACGTGGTTCACGTCGGCTTCAAGCAGGCGCTCATGCCCGCGCTCACCGTCGGGGTCGCGTGGGGCTTCGCGCAGGTGGGGTGGCTCTCGGCCGCGTCGGCGCAGGTGTTGGTGCTGCTCGCGCTGATGCCCGCGGCGATCACGACCTTCTCGCTCGCTCACGACCTCGAGGTCGGAGCCACGCGCGTCGGCCGGGCCATCGTCACGACCTCGCTGGCTTCGCTCTTGCTCGTTCCGGCGGGCGTCTGGCTCGTGCGGGGCTGGGTCGCGAGCTGGTGAAGGGCTTCGCCAACGTCTTCGGGGTGGACGATGGGCCCTTCGCGCGGCGCCATCGGGGGGACGTGGCGCTCTGCGGCGTCGCCTACGCCCGCGAGCGGCTGACGGGGGTCGTGTACGGGAAGCTCCGGAAGGATGGCGCCAACGCGACGGAGGCCATCGCGAGGCTGGTCGGTGCCTCGCGCTTCGCCGAGCACGCTCGCTGCGTGCTCCTCGGAGGCGTGACCTTCGGCGGCTTCAACGTGGTCGACGCGCCGGCGCTCGCGGACGCGCTCAGCCGGCCCGTGCTCGTCGTGATGCGCCGCCGCCCGAACCTCCGCGAGATGCACCGGGCGCTCGCCGACGACGTACCCGGCGGGACCGCCAAGCGCCGGCGTCTCGAGCGCGCCGGCCCCATCGAGCGCTGCGGGGCGGTCTACGTGCAGCGCCACGGGCTGAGCTTCGCCCGCGCCGAAGCCACCCTCGCGCTCCACACGCGCGATGGGCACCTCCCGGAGCCGCTCCGGGTCGCCCACCTCCTCGCCGCCGCCCACGTCCGCGGCCACTCCCACGGCCGCGCCTAAGCGGCCACGCCTGAGGGGCCACACCTGAGGGGACGGACGGAACCAAAGAAACCAACGCGGCCCTTTACCGCAGCGATTCCGGAAATCCCGCGCGATTTAGTTTCTTTGGTTCCGTCCGTCCCCTGGGTTCGTGGGCTCAGTCGGTGGCGATGAAGCTGGGGTGCGTGACGATGGCGACCACGGCCGCCTCGTAGGTGCTGCCGAGCTCCAGGAAGCGCGCGCGAATCTGGGCCAGGTCGCAGGCGTCGCTCACCTCGAGGGCGCGCCCCCAGGCCAGGCGCACGATGCGCCGGAGCACGCAGGAGTCCACGCGCGCATCGCCGGCGATGGCGTCGCCCAGCCCGCGCGGATCCGCGTAGGCATGTGTCACGCCCGCGGCGTCGAGGAAGACGCCGTCGGTCCGGGTCGCGTTGCCGTGCACGTCTATGTCGCGCCACTCGCCGGAGAACCCGAAGGGCTCCAGGCCATAGGCCAGCGGATCGAAGACGGCGTGGCAGGCGCCGCACGCGCCATCGGCGGCGCGGCTCTCCGACTGAACCCGCTCGCTGTCGGTCGGGCTCCCGGGCTGCGCCTCCGTCACGCCCGGCGGCGGCTCGGGCACGGACTCGCAGAGCACGTCACGGTAGAGGAAAAGCGCGCGGTGGATGAGCGGGAAGCTGTCCGCGCCGGTCCCCGCGAGCAGCGCCGGCTCGGTGAGGATCCCCGCGCGGCTCCGGTCGCCGGCGACGGACCTACGCTCCCCCGGCGGCGCGCCCTCGACGCGCAGCCGTCGCGCAGCCCGCGCCGAGACCGGCACCACGTAGTCCGCCCGAAAGACGTCACGAAGCGCGCCGCCATCCTCGAGCCACACGGCCCGCACCAGCGCCTGCGCGCTCGCGACGAGCTCCTGGTCGAAGCCGGCGTCGCCGGTCGGCGTCAGGCCTTCCAGCGTGTCGAGGTGAAGCCAGCCGTAGGCGAGCTCGTCGACCACGCGGCCCGCCTCCGGCGTCCGGAGGAGCCGCCGCGCCTGCGCCTCGCGCGCCTCGGGAGCCATCAGCTCCGCCGCGGCCGCCAGCAGCGAAGCGTCGGGCCCGCGCCCCGTCACGAAGAAGGCGGCACGGCTCGCCCCGTCCAGCGCTAGCCGGAGCGCGACGCCATCGTCGCCCTCGAGGCGGTACCCGGTCTGCGGGGCGAGGAGCCGCGCGCGCAGCGTGGTCGCGCCCGCCGCGTCGGCCTCGAGCCCCTCGGCCACCAGCGCCTCGAAGAGCTCCCCGAAGGTCTCCGCTTCGGCGGCGCTCGGAGGCCGGCGAAAGAGCGGCGTCGCCACGTCCTGCATCCAGCGCGCCATGCACGTCCCGTCCGCGCAGGGCGCGCGGCCGAGCCACGGATCGCCCGCGGCCAGCAGCGCGTCGGTCAGCGCCCGCGCGTAGTCCGCCAGCCCCAGCACCACCTGCTGCGTGGGCAGCAGCGTGCTCTGGTCGTTCGCGAAGCCCTGCATCCGCGCCTCGGGCGCGAGCAGCGAGGGGTCGCCCGGCATTCCCAGGGCGGCTTCCACCGTCGCCGCGTATTCGGCCTGCGTCAGTCGCCGCACGAGCTCGGGGGCGTTCCCGCGGCCCGGGTCGGTGCAGCTCGGGTCCGGCAGATCGCGCGGCGCGCCCACCGAGGGGGGTGACGGGGCGTCCGGCGCGCCGCGCGGTGGCTCCTGGATGACCCCGTCGCACCCCACGGCGACGAGCCCGGCAACCAGGCAGCGGACCAAGACCCTCATCGCCGCACCCCCGCGAGAGTCCCGGGCGCCCCGAAGGCGACGTCCGGGTTCACCCGTGGCGCATCGAAGGCGTCGAGCACCGTGTCGTAGAGCTGACGCGTCGTCGCGCCGGCCGGGACGTCCAGCACACCGGTCCGGAAGCGCTCGCCGGCGGTGCCGAGAGCATGGAAGACCCCGTCCCCGTCGTGGTTCGTCGCGAGCTCGCTGACCGCGAAGAAGACCGCGTTGTCGAGAATCGTCCGGCCGTTGCTCTCGACGCTCTCCGGCGCGTCGAGTCCCTCGAGGAGATGCGCCAGCAGGTCGACGCCGGGCTGGCGATAGGCCGCCGCCACGGTGAGCGCGCGCTCCCGGGCTTCCCCCGCGTGCCGGGGCAAGAGGTGGTTCGTGTTGTGCCAGTCCCCGTGCCGGTTGAGGTCGGAGACGCTCGCGCGGAGCGCATCGAAGTCGACGAGGCGCCCGGCCGCGTCCCGCACGCTCCCGCGCCAGATGCCGTGCGCCGCCAGCGGAAAGAGCACGGCGTGGCCGAAGCGCGTCAGATCGCAGCGCAGGGCGAGCACGAAGAGGTCCGTCATCACCCGGCCCTGGCGGAGGAACGTGCCCACGTCCGAGCGGCGCGGGTCGTTGCGCGGCTCGATGTCATCGATGAAGCCGAGCACCACGTCCGGGGGCAGTTCCGGCGCGTCGCAGCCTTCGAGCGCGAGGCCGCCCACCGCGCGCTCGAGGCTCTGGATCTGGTCCATGTGATCGGAGAGCCGGCGCCGCGAGGCCATCGAGAGCCCGCCCGCGTCGCCGGCGAAGTGCCGGTACTGGTCCAGCACAGCGTCGACCACGGTCGCGTCCGCCGCGGCCTCGCCCGCGGCTTCCTCCGCGCTCTGCGTCGGTGGCCGCCCGAAGATGGCGCGGAAGAGCGCGCTCGGCGTGAAGTGGGGGAAGCCCACGGGGCTCGGCGTGTCGTCCCAGGCGCGCGCCACCTGGAGCAGGTTCTCCTCGCGGCGGATGCGCGTGCCGTAGCCCAGGAAGGGCAGCGGCCCGGGCAGGCCCTCCGGGTAGAAGCGCGTCGCCAGCGTCCAGTCGATGGTCGGCGCCGTCGTCACCGGGACGTCTTTGATCCAGTCGGCGCCGGTCATCAGCGCCGCGTTGGCCGGTCCGTGATTGTCCCGCCCCTGAAGGCCCCGGACGAAGGCGAGCTTCTCCTCGAAGGGCCGGAGTGGCGCCAGGACGCTGCCGAAGTAGTCGCCCGCCTGCCACTCCTTGGCGAGGCCTCCCCCGAGCGTGGCCGTGAGGACCCGCGGCGGGACGGCCTCCTGCGCCTTGGCGGCGCGCGGGCGCATCTCCTCCAGGAAGGGCAGGGCGACCGTGGCCCCGAGACCTCGGAGCAACGTGCGTCGGCTGAGCCGAATCGTGCGGTTCTTGGTCATGGAGCGTCGTCGCGTCCTCAGCGGAACGACGACCGAAGGCGCGCGGCCACCGGGTCGTCCCAGCCCAGGTCGCGCGAGCCCGCGTGAGGGGTCCAAGAATCTCGAAGCCGTGAGGCGGCCTTCCTTCAGGGGCGGAAGGCGACGCGAAAGGTGAGCCGGAGCACCGGGCCCCGAAGCCGCACGATGCTCTCCACGCTCTCCTGCTCGACGGTCACGGGGACGCCTGCGAGGAGCACGCCCGTGGTGGCGCGGAAGTCGTAGGCCAGCCGCCGCCGGACCACGCGGAGCAGCAAGGCCGCCTCGAGGTAGCCGTCCAGGTCGCGGACCGCGCGCGCCACGAAGCCCTCCGACGGCTCGGCGTTGGCCCAGAGGAGCGCGAGCCCGCCGCCCCCGAGGAGCGCCACGCGCAGCGGCCCGGGCGTCCACTGGTACCCGGCTGCCCCACCAAAAAGGGCGGCGTGCACCCGCGTGCGGCCGCGCGGATCCTCGAGCTGCCAAGGGGTGAGCGCGACCTCGGCGAGGGCCTCGCCATAGAAGTGGCCGCGCGCGCCGCCCACGGCGAGCTGGGTGGCGCCGCTCAGCCGCGCCGCGTCGTCGAGCCAGAGCCCCAGCCCGAGGCCGATGGAGAGCGGGCGGCGCTCCTCCGTGACCCCGGCGTCGACGAACGCCACCGCCGCCGGTGGCGCCGGCGCGGCCCGGGCGGCGAAGTGCGCGGCGCGGATCTCGAGGAGCGCTGCGTGGAGCAGCTCGACGCCCCGCAGGCCGAGGTCCGGGCCCCGCTCCATGCGGCGCGTGAGCGTCTTGGCCGTGAGCGCGTCGGCGAGGCCCACGCGCACGTCGCCGCCCTCCAGGAGGAGTCGGACCACCGCCAGCGGACCCTCGCCTCCTTCCTCGGTGAAGGCCTCGAGCGGCACGCCCCCGAGGGGACGCACGATGACCTCGAAGCCCGCCGATCGGAGCTCCGCGGCGACCTGGCGGCCCTCCGCGGCGAGCGGCGGGCCCACTTCCACGGCGACCTGAAGCGCGTCGAGGCGCGGATCCTCCGGGGCGTCCGCAGGCTGCGCGGCTGCCACGCTTGCGGCCACTCCGGCGCAGAAGGCCAGCACGATCACGGAGGCGGCGGCGCGCACGGTCCCGAGCTACTCGGCGAGGAGCCGTTCGGCCAGCGCCCTGTACGGACCCTCGGGGTGCCGGGCGAGGTAGCGCCGTGCCCGCGTCTCCGTCGGCCGGCCGAGCCGCGCCGCAGACTCCAGCGCCCGGCCTTCGGCCTGCGCGGCCCTGGGGCCGCCCGGCCCCGCTGCCACGTAGCGGTCGAAGTGCGCGATCGCCGCCGCGTGGTTTCCTGCGTCGGCGGCCATGCGTCCGCGCCGGAAGAGCGCAGCCCGGGCCTCGCGGGAACGCGGGAAGCGTGATTCGAGCGCGGCGAGGGTCTGCCGTGCCTCGGCTGGCGCACCCCCGAGGCGGCTCACGTCCGCGAGCTGGAGCAGTCCCGCGGCGTCCAGCCGCTCCCGAAGCGCCGGGAGTCCTCGCGCCCGTGCGACGCGCGCGGCCTCGGCGTAGTGGCCCTCCGAGGCGAGCCGTCGCCAGTCGGACGGAGCCTCACGGTCCGGTCGTGGCGGGGGCCGCCGCGTCGCGCGGCGTGCGGGGGCGAGGCGTGCCGGCACCTCGGCCTCGCTCGTCTCCTCCGCCGGCTCGGCGGCGGCCTCGGTCGACGCCTCGTCCGCCGTACGGAGCGTGTGCCCCGCGGCGTCCATGCGGAGCGTCTCGCCGGCCTGCACCTCCACCTGCGTGCCCTCGGGC
>ERZ1740059.1723-NODE-1723-length-10887-cov-4.097027_pt1 | contig 10887 bp, 10 predicted proteins | sample MGYA00581744_ERZ1740059 | MGnify/ENA primary metagenome ERZ1740059 (study PRJEB43018, sample SAMN04849738) | marine metagenome | isolation source: floating plastic debris | place: Pacific Ocean | collected 2008-08-28 | study: EMG produced TPA metagenomics... | reverse complement strand
AGTATCTGCTTGCTGCTTGTTGTTGGTTAGAGCGATGGAATAAAACTCGCCCACGGAATTATCTCCAACCAAAACACAACTGGGGTATTTCCAAGTAATAGCCGAACCTGTTTCTACCTGCGTCCAAGAGATTTTAGAATTTACTCCCTTGCACAAACCGCGTTTAGTTACAAAGTTATAAATTCCGCCTTTGCCATCTTCGTCTCCTGCAAACCAGTTTTGGACTGTGGAGTACTTAATATCTGCATTATCTAAAGCTACTAGTTCAACTACCGCAGCATGAAGCTGATTGGTATCAAACATTGGTGCAGTACAGCCTTCTAAATAGCTGACAGATGCCCCTTCTTCCGCCACAATCAAAGTCCGTTCAAACTGCCCTGTGTCGCCGTCATTAATACGGAAATAGGTAGATAGTTCCATGGGACAGGTTACGCCCTTGGGAATAAAGACAAATGAACCGTCGCTAAAGACGGCAGAGTTTAATGCTGCAAAATAATTATCGGCAGTAGGAATCACGGTACCAAGATATTTTTTGATTAACTCGGGATGTTCTTGCAAAGCTTCAGAGAAAGAACAAAATATTACTCCGTCTTCAGCTAACTTCTCTTTAAACGTAGTTCCAATCGAAACGCTATCAAAAATAGCATCAACAGCTACGTTGACATTACCCTATCTCTTTTGCTCAGAAAGGGGAATACCCAATTTATCAAAAGTCTCCAATAAAGCAGGGTCAAGCTCGTCCAAACTGCCGACTTTATCTTTCTTTTTGGGTGCAGAATAGTAAATAATATCTTGATAATCAATAGGGGGATATTCCACATGAGGCCAATCTGGCTCTGCCATTTTAAGCCAGTGATGATAAGCCTTGAGGCGGAACTCTAGCATGAATTCTGGCTCGTTTTTCTTTGCCGAAATCAAACGAATTACATCCTCACTTAAACCACGAGGAATTTGATCCTTTTCAATGTCGGTAACAAAACCATATTAGTAGGGGTGGTTGACTAAAGTTTTGACGTTGGCACTCATAGTAAGGGATTATGTAAACGTTATTTCAACAGCTGTTTTAAATTTTGTAGAGCAATAACAAAGGTTTTGATTAATGCTTTTGTACAATTAAACTAGAAGGCGGTGTAACGAAAATTTTTTTCGTGACTAGTTTAACAACAAACTTGTTGTTTAAGTATATTGTAGAATAACATTACCAACAAAGATGTTGTTTAAGTCAATTTTTTTAAATACTGTCTTTTTAACTAGTCCAAAATATATTCTTTAAGACGATGACAACCACTGGTTTACCGTCTACTAAACACAATATCTTGCAAAATTTGCTCAAACACGGTCAAGCCACAGCACAATGGCTAGCGCAAGACCTAAACATTAGTAAGCAAGCAAATCGTCGTCACCTAAATGAGTTGGAAGTAGAAGGAATAATTATATATGACTCAGTAAAGCAGGGTATGGGTAGACACCAGCACTTATATCAGTTGAGAGAATTGGGTCGCGATCGCCTTAGTCCTCAAAAGTATAGCGAATTTGCGGTTTCTTTTTTGGATACCCTAGCAGAAACCGCAGGAAAAGAGCAGGTAAGTAAGGTTTTAGAAAAACAGTGGCAGCGTAAAGCCGCTGAATATCGCGATCGCTTGGGTAAAGGTAGTCTGGCTCAACGTATTGGCAAACTCGTTCAATTGAGGCAAGAAGAAGGCTACATGGCAGAGCTACATCAAGTCTCCTCCAGCAATCAGCAGAAATTTGTCTTAGTTGAGCATAACTGCGCTATTTCTGAAGTTGCTGAGTCTTATCCCAGTATTTGTGGACACGAACTAGAAATGTTTTCGGCAGTATTGCCAGACTGTATTGTGGAGCGTACTCACTGGATTAATAATGGCGAACATCGATGTGGATATTCTATTACTGGCAGGAGACTATAAAAGTAGATAAAGAATAGTTTTAGATTAGTTATTAATTGATAATGGTAAATTATCTAATCCCGAACTCAAGTTTTGCAGTTGATTTAGTTTGTCTTGAGCTACACCAGTAGTAAGGATTTCTTCGGCTAATTCAAAGCCATCTTCTAAAGTTGCTGCTGCTTTAAAACGCCAGAGGTAAAAGCCTCCATTTAAAATGGCAGCAGGAAAAAGCTTACTATTGTTGCCTTTAATAACTTCTTTGATTAGGGATATAACCTGATCTTTGGACTCTAAGGAAATATCAACACCATTCAAATCATAGTCTTGAGGATTGAGTAACAAACGTTCAAAATCATTGTTTGATGTTCCCATAGCAATAATTCCTGTGCGACTACGAGATAGGTCGCAACTGCCTTCTAGCCCTTTAACCAAGGTAAAGTTATCGGTACCTCTAATTTGAAAAGCTGCGCGAAAACGCTCTTCTGTTGGGGGATGAACAAATCCAATGGCTAGATGTGCATCTGCCGTAACTGGACACCAAGCTAATTCAGCAGTAGCAAAAGGTGGACGCTTACCAATTTGTTCGCGAATAGGAACGAAGTTGTGTGCCGCAGGAAAATGTTGAGGAAGATACAGAAAACCAAAACAGCTTTGATTGTATACTTTTTGAGCTTGAGCCAAATCTAAGCCAGAAAAGTCTACTCCTAACTCGCGCCATATTTCAATTAAGGGAATACCATATTTTGTTGGCATACAGTCCCCCCCATGCATAATTACAGGTATATCCGCAGCGACTAAAACAAGTGCAGTTATTATGGTTACAGGAACAGTGCGAGAACGTCCGTCATAAGGATTGCCCATAACTACTGGTTTGTGGTTATGAGAAAGGTAAATATTTAATTTTGACCCTAGTTCTTCAAAAGTGTCGAGTATACCAGCTAATTCTTCTGGAGTAGGACGTTTTATACGATGGGCGATCGCAAATGCTCCGATCTGTGCTGGAGTTGCTTCTTGCAACAGCATCATTCTAGTGGCGGTAGCCGCTTCAGCGCGGCTTAAGCTTTTGCTGGTGTGAGTACCACTACCGACTCTTTTTAATAGCTCTCTAAATTCATTGCTCATCAGTTGTTTATTATCAGTTGTTATGCCAAGGGGTGGGACAGACAATTGTTGTCAACAATGTCTTATTACTTCACTCCTAAGTTCTTGGATGCTCTTTACTTTGTCATAGTCTTTCCATTAATAGCTACTGGTTTACTAGTTGTGCTGTTTTTAAATCTAAAGATTTGCCTAAATTTTTGACTAGCTGATAAAAATGAGCAATGGGAGGTATCATTAAGCGATCGCTAGTTGTTACCATAACTACTTGACGGGTAAGCACGCTTTCTAATTCTTCTACTTTGGAATGACTAGCTGTTACTTGAGGCTGGGCGATGGGGCGAATAGCTAAGGTGGGGTCGTTGTAGGAATCGATCAAAGCTTTATGAGGCAAAAGGGCAATCATCTCTCCTTGTCTGATAACTCCCCTAAAAGCATCGAGAGTATTTAATTCCATAGCCGTTTTGATCTGCACATTCTGATTGTTGAACCAGTTTTGCACTAATCTTTGCATCCCATAGCCGTCTTTAAAGACGATTTGAGGGTATTTAACTAACTCCAACAGAGGAATCCTATTTAGATTGCTTAGAGGATGATTAGCAGCCATTAAAACGTCAACCTGTTCCTCATAGAGTACGGCTAGTTCTATTTCTGCTGATGCAGTCAAAAAACGGTTATTCATTACTATCGCCACGTCTATTAAACCATCCCGCAATACTTTTAAAGCGCGATCGCTCCCCAAGGCAGTAACTCTTAATTGAACTTCGGGATAGTCCAGACAAAATTGTTGCAAAATAGGCGGTAAATAATGAGCGCATACAGAATGTATTGCAGCAATACACAACTCTGGTTGTTTCCCCGCGATGAGGTCAGCACATTCACTACTTGCCTTGTTCCACTCTTGACATATTTTTTGGGCGCGGGGTAGTAGTTTTTCTCCTCCCACCGTTAGCTTCGCTTGGGCACTGCGATGAAACAGTGCTAGACCCAAATCTTGTTCTAGAGACTGAATTTGACGACTAATAGTTGATTGAGTTACCCCACATTTTTTAGCTGCTTGTCCAAAATTCCCCGTCTCTGTAATCGCTATAAAAGCCTGTAATTGCTCAATCCGCATAAACTTCTCTATCAACAAACAGTCATAACATGTTGTTAGCTTGCCATCAAATGAACATAGCTGATTTACAGATCATTTTTTGGTATAAAGAAATACATTTGCTTGTGACTTACAGCAAGATAATAGGACAGTTGAACTTGTTTTGAGGGCAAAACTTACTGCAATATATACACTGACAATAACTACATAGGGCGAGGGAAAGTCGGTAAATCGACAGCAGCTAGAGATTTTGGTTTAACTTTGACTGATGATTGAGGTGGAGTTGAGGTTGTGTTACTTTTCGATTTTGATGTTTTTTGCTCTTGGACATGGGATGCTGACCAAGTAGCAATTTGTGCTGCTGTTTTAATAGTTTCAGAAGTATTAGCTTTTTTGGCTGGAATAGAGGTTGATTTGACTTTGGGAATGGTAATTTTGGTTTCTGGAACAGTTGAGGTTGACCAGGGGTGAATTGTTCTTTGATTGGAATAGCTGTTGCGCTTGGGAATCACTGGCTCTTTTGGCGGAATGGAAGGGGTAGGTATGGCTGATTGAAGGGCAGAGCGTTGTTGTTGGCTGAGTTTATTTTGTAATTCTTTTATTTCTTTATCCTTGGTTGTTAATTCGTAGACCTGATGATTATAGTTTTCTTGTAATAAAACACAGTCTCTTTCTAGTTGAGCAGTTTGCTGTTGAGACAATTCGTACTGTTCGAGTAAATTATTAACTGCTATTTCCTTTTGCTCAATAATTGCTAGAATGTCCGCTTTCTGGCTCTCAAACAATTCTGCTTCTTCTTGATATTTTCTAATTTCTTTTTCTTGTTGAGCGACTAATACATCACTGCTTCTAGACTTCTCAACGTATTTAGTAAATTTGTTGTCAACATCTGCTAGTTCTTGTTCTAGGCGAAACACTTTTTTGAGCAGCTTACGATTATATTCTCTTAATTTATGAGCAACCTTTTGCCAATTCATTTTTTGGTCGTCTAGTTGGTTTAGCTCTATTTCATTTGAAGAACAATTTTGTGTTGGATCTCCAATGTGGTCTGAAGACAAATTGTTGTGTTTATAACTAGATTCATTGGCTGTTTCTGACGCTGTTTCTGACGCTGTTTCTACTTTGGTTTCTCGATCTTCTATTGCTTCAAAGGATTCGAGGTTAGATTCAGAGTTAAAAGAATTGGCGTTATTATTAGCTTCAGTCATAGTTATTTATATCTGATTCGGACGGAACAGTTTACAGCAAAATAATTAATCGTTTAACTAAGTAATTACCCTGAATAGCGATGTATGCTTTTTTGCGAGAAAAATTACTATATTTTTGCTGTTGTTGAGCTCAGTATAAAGACAAAATGAAATGATTTTTTTATTTTTATACTTAGCTTTAGATTTAACTAGATATAGCTTATACTTTGTCTAAAAAAATGCCAAGTTTTGATTACTGATTGATAATTACTTTTCTTAACAATTCCTTATGAATTAAAGCTCGATCTATTAAAGATTGAATCTGAATTGAGCTTAATGCTGATTTATTAGAGTAAAGCTTTGACCATTCCTGACTAATTGCTGTAGCTTCTAGGGGTAAATCGGCTAATTCATATCCCAACATATTTACTTCAGACATTAACTGAGTCACCTTGGGATCGTAACTGAGGGCAAAACAACTGCATCCCTCCGCCGCTGCCATAATTAGGCTGTGTAAACGCATTCCGATCGCCATTTTTACCTGGGAAAATAGCCCCTTTAGTTTTTTGGGGTCATTAACTGGTAATATCGACTTATGGTGTTCTAACTGTGCCGCAATAGATTCGGCGATCGCTTCGTCTTGAGTAGGCTGAAAGGGAATAAGCAAAATATGGCTATCAGTGTGGGTTTGAAACTCTTTTATAGCCTGGATTAACACCTTAAGCCTTGTTTTAGTAAGTAGAGGATGGGATCGCAATATCACTGCTACTATTGGTTTGGTAATATCCTGTAATTGTTTTCCTGGCTCGCTTTTCATTGCCCACACAGGATCGGGAGCGATTACTGGTTCAATTTGCCAAGAGCTTAATAATTTTGCTGAAGCGGCATCTCTGACACTTATCCCATTGCAGCCTAATAGTGTTTGTTTGGTCAACCAACGGGTAAATGATTTATTTAAAGGACCAATTCCTTGCGCCCAGGCGATGGTTTTTAATCCTTGCTGTTGAGCCAAAGCCATTAAGCCAGCATAGTAAACTGGGCTGGCAATGCTAGTAGAGTCCTGCATCAAACTCCCACCGCCCCAAATAAATACATCCGATTGTTTCAAAGCATTGAGAATAGCAAAAGTAGATTTGCGATCGCAACTAGCAACTCCATATTGTTTTTTGGTAGCTTGAGGATTGCCTGACAATACTATTGGTATTACCGATTCGGGCAACATTTGTAATAAAGAGACAAGCAATGCTTCATCTCCTGCGTTACCCATGCCATAATAACCACACAATACTGCTTTAGTAGGACTCATTAATTCTGTTAATTTTGAGGTATTGAATTGACGATAGCATTATTTCCGCTATCAACTTTTTGAATAAAAAGTACTTGAGAATTTTTATTATGGATAATCTTATTGTTAATCAGGAATTAGTTCAATACCAGTCTGATTTAGATATTTTGTTAAAGCAGTTAGAAGATTTTGCGACAAATATTAATAATCAGCAATTGCAGGTAACTATTGGCAATTTACGCAATAATATTAATGAACCTTTTTTGTTTGTAGTAGTAGGAGAAGTTAAGGCAGGAAAAAGCAGTTTTGTTAATGCTTTATTGCAGGCAGATATTTGTAAAACCGCAGCCGATCCTTGTACGGATATTATTCAGCAGATTGTTTATAGTGATGAAGAGTTTGAACAGCCTGTAAACCAATATTTACGCAAGATTGGATTGCCTAATGAAATACTTAAGACTTTATCGGTAGTGGATACTCCTGGGACAAATACCGTAGTTGAAAATCATCAAGAAATTACTAAAGAATTTGTTCCTAATAGTGACTTGATCTTTTTTGTTTTCTTTGCCAAAAATCCCTATACTCGCAGTGCTTGGGAATTATTAGATTATGTTAATAGTGAGTGGCGCAAAAAAGTAGTTTTTATTTTACAACAGGCAGATTTAACTAAGCCAGAAGAGTTGTCCAAAAACAAAGAAAAGTTAACAGAATTAGCCCTGAAAAAAGGTATTGAATCTCCGATAATATTTGCTACATCAGTAGAATATGAGGTAAATGGCGACAGGAATCGGAGTGGATTTGAGGAAGTTAAAAATTATATCCAGCAAACCTTAGAAGATGGTGGTACTAAAAAATTAAAGCTCCAAGGAGTAGCTAATACTAGCGAACAAATTATTAATTTACTACAAAAAGATTTGCTTTCTATTCAACAGCAGCTTGTGACAGATCAGCTAGTTGTAAATAAAATTAAAAATAAGCTACAGCAAAATAAAAGACAATCAGGTTTTGAACTTGAATCTTTGATTAATCGATTATTAACTAAGTATGACAATATCACCGATAAAGTCAAAGCAGAATTTCGCGAAGAACTGTCTTTATTAACTTTAGTTAAAGGTTCGTTTGCTGTATTATTTCGCAGCAAAAAATCTGCACCTACTTGGATGGATGAACTCAAGCAAAGTTGTGAAAACGAATTAAAGTCTTCTTTAGGAGAAATATCCCAGGATGGTATTAAACATTTTGTAGGTGGAATTAGAGAATTATTGCAAAGTTTAATAGACGATCTACAAGATATTAAAGTAAATCAAATTAATACTACTGCCATTACCGTTAATACTATAGAAAGCCGCCAAGAAATTGTAGAAGATGTTCAACAAAAAGTGTCTAGTTTGTTGGATGATAAGACTTTTCTTTACTCTATAGAATCAGTAAATGCTAGCGTCGCACCAAGGCTTGTAGGTGGTGGTGCAGCTACCGTTGCAGGAACAGCGATCGCAGCTTTAACAGAAGTCGTACTATTAGATATTATTGGTACTGCTTTTGCAGGAGTAGGAATATTATTTGCAGGAGGAACATTAGTCCTCAAAAAACGCAAAATAATTAAACAGTTTGAAGATAAACTAGACCGAGAAAAGAAACGTTTTGAAAGTGAGATAACTGATAAATTAAATTCTAAATTGGATATTATCTACGAAGAGATAGAACGCAATTTTATTAATATCTACAATTATGTAGAATCTGAAGAGCAGAAAATTAGTCCTTTAGTAGAGCAATTTAAATCAATAGAGCAAACAGGTAAACAGTTGCTTATTAATAATAAAAAATAGCTTTTTCTCTAGGAAAAATCAAATTATTGCTCGAACCATTAACTCTTGTATTATTTGCTAAGTCTAAGCAACCAACCAAGCTTATACTAATCTAATTTTGTACGGCTATTTAATGGATAATAAAGCCTCATATAAAAGTTAAAATGGCTAGGAACTATAATTCCCCTAACTGCTCTAACAATTGAGGCTCTATTTAATAATCAAAGACTTGTTGATCGAATTTTTAAACGCGATCGTTGCTCTAATTAAATCTTCACGAGATAAATTACTGGTTAAATGTTGTCCAATTGATTGACAAGCTGCATAGCTGCCAACAGTCGCCAAAAGACGATCCTCAAGATAAATTCCCCATCTTTGGTCTTGGGTTTGCTTGAACTGATAAAGACTGCCTTTTTCTTGTTTTTGGTACGCTGTTTCTGTCATTGCGGCTAAAGACATATTAGTATTTATGTCAATATAACAACATTAAGCATATATGCCTATCTATCTTAAGTTGAATGTAATCAATAATTAACAATAACTCTCAAACCTCAAATCTCGCTTGTCATCATACCGTGACTTCAGTAGCAGAAGCATAAACAGGATAGCGGAAAATAGCGGATATCGCTGTGTCATCTGGCATTTCTGAAAATTCCAAAATGTATATTTTTCCTCCTTGCAAATATGTCTTTGTCGTTGCCAAATTTATCAAATCGATGCTGTTGTTATTAACTTCTGAGTGAATTGTTACCTGGTTTGATTGAAGGTCAAATTCTCCCATATATTGAGCATTTTTAACTACAAATAAAGTATCTACCTGTCCAACAACAGCGGCAGAAATAACTTGTTCTATTTGAGAACTTGCCTCTTCCGTATTTGCTAGTTGATTAAACTTATCTATTGCTTGTTTTCTTTCAGTTTCTAAATGAGGCTCAATAATATCCCAAGCTTTCTGATGTAAATCGGCTGGATCAGCATTTTCAGGATTACCAGTAATACCTGTTTTCAGCAAATTATTATAGGAATTTACCTCATGATAAATAGGTAATAAAAATTCTACTCCAGCCAAAATCAAGGGCGTATTTTCTTCCTGTAAAACTTCTTGTAATCCACGGTCTATTTGCTGAAAGAAACGCCTAATTTCATCTTTATTGTCTGTCGTGCCAATACCTTGACCATGATAAATAGGACTATTCCCTGTATCTCCACTATGGTATTGTATTTGTTTTTCGGGATCGTCATATTTCAAAGCTTCTGCCAAACTAGCTGGAATAGATTCAGGTAATTCTATCTGCTTAATACTATAGTGACTGCCAAGGAAGAAATTAACCTGATTTTGCGCCAAAGCTAATAAATAAAATTTGCTATTGTTAGTAATGACAGGTAGCAAAGGCTTAAGGTAAAAGCGATCGCTTACTTTTATCTGTTGTTTGAAACTATAGGGTAGACGATAGTACTGAATCCCATCAGTATTGATAAAAAATGCCAAACCCAAATCTTGATGCTGCCAAAAGTCATAATCTTCAATATAATTTTTAGCTGAGTTTAAAACTTCAATAATTTCTGATTTACCGTCATCTATTTGAGCAATTTTTGCTTCAGCTTCTTGAAGCAAGTTTTTAAACATAATTGGATTTTTTCTAGTTTCTGCTCCCGCTTTTTCTGCTGGCATATAAATAGAAATGTTTGTAGAATTAGGACTTTCTACTAGTTTTTGAAAATCTATACGAGATAGTTCAACCATGAAATATTTTGATAGTAATTAGTAACGTCTATCTATATAAAAACAAAAATCAACTATTGATATATCTCTCCTGAGATAGTAATTTTATTTAAAATAAAACAAAAAATAAGGACGCTAATATCAACGTCCTAAAAACTACTAAGTAGCTCAACTTAAATAAAGTAAAGTTCGTAGGCGAGCGACCCACACCGCTTCGCGGAAGCGCGCACAAGTGCGCTTGGCAGCAAAAGCTGCCGTTCGCCGTAAGGCGCAAAGTAAGGCGTTGCTGTTCGCCGCAACTAATGCGCGAGACCCTTCAGGGTTATTAGACCCTTATTTAGCAATGGCTCAAGCCATTACTACAAACACTATCTATTTTATGTTTAATAAAGTGGAGCTACTTATTTAACGTGAGTTCGAGATAAGAGAAGAAAGGGATAGATAATAAGGTGAAAGTAACTACACTTTTCAGCCAACCTATCCCATGTATAGTTTAGAAGAAATATTTAGCCCCACAGATGATTTTTGCAATCACTTTGAACCAGCTCGGCAAAAGAAATTAATCGAAAATGGTCAACGTCGTAGACGGCGATCTCGACAACTAAGCTTGAGTGAAATTATGACAATTGCCGTGGCATTTCATCTCTCATCTGGCAAAAACTTTAAAAGCTTTTATTTGGAAGTAATTTGTCATTCAGAAAATAGTAGAGGATGAACGCAATCTGTGCTGATAAAGTCTTTCCAATAAAAGCAAACGCATTCTAGAAGACAATCCATGAGGAGAAT
>ERZ1740059.1722-NODE-1722-length-10888-cov-4.099049_pt1 | contig 10888 bp, 12 predicted proteins | sample MGYA00581744_ERZ1740059 | MGnify/ENA primary metagenome ERZ1740059 (study PRJEB43018, sample SAMN04849738) | marine metagenome | isolation source: floating plastic debris | place: Pacific Ocean | collected 2008-08-28 | study: EMG produced TPA metagenomics... | reverse complement strand
CCACCATCGAGATAATCATATCCCAATCTGCTATTGAGGCGATCTCTACCTGCATCACCATCAAGAATATCATATCCATCTTGGCTAACTAAAACTTCGGTGTTATTTCCTCCACTTAGAGTATCGTCTCCTAAATCGCCAAAAAGAATATCATTGCCCGAATCACCGTTAAGAATATCGTTGCCTGCATCACCTTGAAGGGTATCTTTGCCACTACATACTTTAAGAATGTCTGCGTCGCTACCTCCTCTGAGGTCATCTGAACCTTCTTGTCAAAATAAAATATCTCATCCTGAATTACCCTTTAAAATGTCGTTGCTACCATTGCCATTGAGGGTGTCATTGTCTTGTCTACCCTCTAGAATATCGCGATGCTCGTTTCCTTCAATAAAGTCATCGCCTTCACTACCGATTAGAAGATCTTCGTCTTTGCCACCTCGGAGGATATCATTACCCTCTGCGCCATCTATAGTATCAGCACCCTGCAAACCGATGATTTCGTCATTACCAGGAGTGCCATTGAGAGTGTCGTTTTGTGGAGTACCAACAATGAGATTAGAATTATTTACTTCCGACACAAAAACTAAGTAAGATTCTCCTTCTCTGCTATATTCACCAGTCAAATCCACATCAGGCGCACTAATAATCAAATCATCGATGCCATCATGATTAACATCTCCACCACTGCTAATAGCACTGCCAAAAATATTGTCTTGATTAATGCCAGTAATCTTTGCTCCTTCAAGAAAATTGAGAGTATTTAAATCAATCTCGGCACTAAAATCGCTATTTTTACCATAAATAATATATGCTGCTCCACGGCGATCGCTATACTCAGCTCCGTCAGCTCCCATAAGGGTTTGTCCTGCGGTGTTGGCACCAACGATCAAGTCATCAATACCATCGCCGTTAATATCTCCAACACCTACAGCATTACCCAGGTTATCATCCAAATCTAGTCCTGGAATGCTAAAACCATTACTGCCATCCAGGGTAGTTAAATCAAACTGAGCATCAAAGCCTGTATTTTGCCCAAATATTACATATGCTCCACCTTCAAAGGTATATTCTCCTGTTTGGCTGGCATTTCGCGCTCCTAAAATAAGATCGTCAATACCATCGCCATTAATATCTCCGATACCTACAGCACTACCCAAACTATCTTCGATACCAATTCCTGCGACGGTGTAGCCATTGTTGCCATTAAGACTATTAAGATCGAAGATCGAATTAAAGCCATTATTTTTGCCGAAAACCACATAGGTTTCTCCACGGTGATCGCTATCTCCTCTATCAAAAGGACTAATCAGAGCTTCTCCTGCTGCGGGAGTACCAAGGATCAAATCATCAATACCATCTCCATTAATATCCCCTGCGTTGCTAAGATGCTCCCCCAGGAGATCGCCACTATCTTTGCCACGAATTTTGAAGCCATTATTACCATCTAGCAGAGCGAGGTTGATACTAGAATTAAAATTATTGTTGCCAAAAACAATAAATGTTTCTCCACTGCGATCGCTATAGCTATAGCCATTATTATTAGTAATAGTCTGCCCAGCACCTGCTGCACTAACAGCTAGATCGTCGATACCATCTCCATTAATATCCCCCGCACTGGTAATTGCTGTTCCCAAATTATCTTGAGCATCAATACCTCCCAAGGCAAATCCATTGTTTCCATCGAGGGAGCTAACGTCTACATCCGCAGAAAAACCATCTCGCTTCCCAAAAATAATATATGCTCGACCTTCTCCCCTACTATATTCATAACCATAGCTAGTAAGTCGACTTCCTCCGTAGGGTGCGCCCAGGGCTAGATCGTCGATACCATCTCCATTAATATCTCCTACCGAAAATGCCATACCAAAGTTATCGTCTTGATTAATACCGGCACCTCTACAAACATGAATTCAGACTAGGATATTAAGATCGAAGATCGAATCAAAGCCATTTTGCTCGCCAAAAATAACATAGGTTTCTCCACGGCGATCGCTATAATTATAGCTATAGGGACTAGTACTTATATCTCCACCATCAGATGAGCTAATAACGATGTCTTCGATGCCATCTCCATTAATATCTCCAGTGATATCAACTTGTATTCCCAAGCGATCGTCTTGAGTCGTACCTCGAATGACGAAACCGTTCATACCATTGAGGTTGTTAAGATCTAATAAAGGTGTAGCCAAGATAAATAACTCCAATATTTACGTGGGTGAGATTACCCAATTAGTTTTTGCTTTTGGGTTTTTTTGCCATTTGTTAGCTGTCATCAAGTCATGTAAGCTAGCTACATAAAATTCCAATCAAGCAAAATTATTAATATTTATTTAGAATAATTAAAAACTTTGATATGAAATACCATGTTATTTTCGACGGCAAGTGTAATCTCTGCACTAATTTTGCCCAATTACTCAAACAATTCGATCGAGAACGGATTTTTGATTACATTCCCATGCAAGATGAGACAACTTTAGGCAAATTTGGCGTTACTCCTACTGATTGCGAAGCAGGAATGCTGCTTATTGATGCTCAATCGCCTGAAAGAAGATGGCAGGGTAGCGAAGCCGCCGAAGAGATTACTCGCTTGCTACCAATGGGTGATTTATTTATTAATGCCTATCGTGCTATCCCTGGAATGAAATGGATCGGCGATCGCAGTTACGAACAAATACGCGACAACCGTTATCAATGGTTTGGGGAAAGAAACGAAGTCTGTGACTGTATTTAAAATTCTGGCGATAAATTAGCTTCGTTTGAGTTATTTATTTCGCGGCTATAAGCTCATAATTTTATTGAAATAAGATTGATAATTACCAAAAAACTATGCCAAAACCAACTATTTGGGTAAACGAACAAATAGATCCAGGCGGTTTAATTTATGCCTGTATTGCCTGTTTGAATGAAGAAGCAGCAAATGATTGTCATCAAAACTGGCAAAACGATTTAACGGAAACACAAAAAAAGAATGGTTGGATAGCTAGTCTCCGCACCGTTGAATCTTGGGATGATGTTCCCGTTAATGCTTTAAAGCTAAGTTTTTAAACGCTTTAAAAATTCTTTATTCTGCTAAAAGCTTCAGTGACGAGATTAAAATAAAAAGCGGAGTCATTATGACTTCATTTTTATAAAAAATAAATTAGGTTAAACATTATGGCTAAACAAAATATTGAAAACGTTGTAATTATAGGCTCTGGTCCTGCGGGATATACCGCTGCAATATACGCAGCTAGAGCAAATCTTAAACCAGTTTTATTTGAAGGTTTGCAGGCTGGAGGAGTGCCAGGAGGACAGTTGATGACTACTACTGAAGTAGAAAACTTTCCTGGCTTTCCAGAAGGTATTACAGGGCCTCAACTAATGGAGAGGATGCGATCGCAAGCTATTCGATGGGGAACAGAATGCCATACGGAAGATGTGGTAAAAGTCGATCTATCAAAACGCCCTTTTACAATTATTTCTACAGAAAGAGAAGTTCAAGCCCACAGTATTATTATTGCTACTGGTGCAACCGCAAAACGTTTGGGCTTACCTAGCGAAAAACAATACTGGAATAATGGCATTTCTGCTTGTGCAATATGTGATGGTGCAAGTCCTATATTTGATGGTAAGGAATTGGTTGTAATTGGAGGTGGTGATTCCGCAGCCGAAGAAGCTGTGTATCTAACCAAATATGGCAAAAGAGTCCATCTTTTGGTACGCCGAGGAGAATTACGAGCCAGTAAAGCAATGCAAGACAGAGTTTTACACAATTCTAAAATAATTGTTCACTGGCACACAGAAGCGATCGACGTTTACGGAGAGAATAACCGCATGACGGGGATAAAAGTGCGTAACACTCAAACAGAAGAAGAAACCAAAATAGAAAGCAATGGTTTGTTTTTCGCTATTGGACACAAACCCAATACAGACTTATTTAAAAATCAGATTGAGCTAGATGAGGTAGGTTATATATCCGTTACTCCTGGCACGGTAGCTACCTCGGTCAAGGGAGTATACGCCGCAGGAGATGTACAAGACCATGAATATCGTCAGGCAGTTTCCGCAGCAGGTACAGGCTGTATGGCAGCGTTGGCAGCAGAAAGATGGCTATCAGAAAACGATCTGATTGTTGAATACAATCAAAAACCACAGGAAAGCAATACAAAAACAGTAGAAGAAGACATAGAAGCCGATACAGAAGCTACATTCCAACTAAGCAACACTAGCTACGTTGGTGGTTATGCCCTAAGAAGACTATTCCATGAAAGCGATCGCTTGTTGATGGTGAAATATGTATCTCCTACCTGTGGTCCTTGTAAGATACTGTCGCCAATTTTAGACAAAGTAGTTCAAGAATACGCCGATAAAATTCATTTTGTAGAAATAGATATTGTTGCCGATCCTGAAATAGCCCAAATGGGTCAGGTAATTGGCACTCCTACAGTACAGTTTTTCTGCGATCGCGAATTACTTCATGAGATAAAAGGAGTTAAACAAAAGAGCGAATATCGTCAGATTATCGATCGATATCTACCTGCTACTGTTTAATTGTTGTTTTTAGCTAACAGAGATTATTTAAAAGTACTTATCTCAAAGTATTTACCAAAGAATTTGTGTAAGCAAGTTATAAAGGATTCCTTACCCTTAGTGTATGGGTCGAGGTATCCTTTAGGATAGATTATTAGCTTTGGACCAACGATCATTCACTGCTGTCCGATTCTATGACCTCTCGTTTGGAGAAACCCCAAGTAAAGAAGATTGCTACTACAGCAATTGTTACCCATTCAGGAATGTAGGTATCGGGCAACCATACCTTGAGCAAAAGACGCAAGCCAACAAAGCCGACGGTAATGAATCCTGCATCCTCTAGGTAAGTGTATTCTTGCAGCCAGCGAATAAATAACCCTGCAAGAAAACGTAAGATAATAATTCCGATCGTACCACCAGCAATAATTAACCAAGTGTCTTCTGTGATTGCGATCGCAGAAGTAACACTATCTAAGGAAAAAGCTAGGTCGGTAATGGCAATAGTGGGAATTACTTGCCAAAGAGACTTAAAGCCCAAAGTGCGTGTCTCAGACACTTCTTCCTCATCGTCTTCCATGACAAAATAATTAAACACCAGCCACAACAAATATAACGCTCCCAATAGCTCAAATTGCCAGTATTCAATTACATAAGTAGCACCCAGAATCAAAATAATTCTGAGAATATACGCTCCTACTAGTCCAATATTAAGAGCTTTTTGCTGTGCTTCTGGATCTTGGACGCTTTTGGCAATAGAAGCCAAGGCGATCGCATTATCCGCAGACAAAACTGCTTCTAATACAATCAAAATCAGCAATATAAAATAAACTTCAACTCCAGCGTTGGTAAAATAATTGACTATGTTTTCCAGCATTCAATAAATATATGTTTTTTAATTAAATCAGAATTTTTATCCGCGTTAATTTAGAATAGACCAAAAGACGACCATGACAAATCTATCGATTTTCTAGTTTTTTGCTAGTTTCGACTCAAGTTTCCTTTCTAATTATGTTGCATCTTGTTACAAGATGTTCTAAATGAGGTCGATTATGACGCAAATTAAGGATGGAATATCTTTTTCACAAAATTAAAAAAGGAGTAGAATACTATGATCTCAGATACTCAAATCTATATCGCTCTTGTCGTGGCATTATTTGCTGGAATTATGGCGGTTCGTCTTTCTACTGAACTATACAAGTCTTAATGACATAAATCATATTTAGGGCGTGCGAAAAAGGATTTCAGATTGGCGGTAATTAGTTTATCTTGTTAGTCTGGAATCCTTTGTTGTTACTAATCGCCACGGCAATATATGGACTCCAATAAGCAAAAGCAGCGACATAAAAAAGCCCTTTCTAAAGTTTCTTTAAAACGCAAGCTTAAACGTAAATCATCTCCCAAGGGAAATCCCTATCGAGGAGTCACTACAGAAATTAGTCTAAAATTAATTTTGAGTTGGGCTATTGCCCTAGCTGCGATCGTATCTTTATTTCGGCTTTTGCCCTATCATCTTTCTCAACAGGCAAAGCTTAAAGAATTACGCATTCAGGTAGAAGAGACTGATGCGAGAGTAACTAAATTGAGGGAACAACTCAATCATAATTTCGATCCTCAAAGGACTCAAAGTTTGATGGAACAGTATAGTTCTTTGACTTCTCCTAATCAAAGTCGTATCTATTGGCTACCAGAGGAAAATAAAAAAACAAAAAACCAAGAATAGGCAAAAATCGTAGATTGAGTTAAATAGTTATTCAATCCAAAAAGCTTCAAGCAATTTGCAAAATAATAAGTTGATTAAGTTGATTTCGCGATCGCTAATCGGAGTCAGCAATTTGTCTAACCAGCCTGTTACTTTTTGCTCATATCTGGCAAGAGAAGGTTTTGTAGCCAAAATATCCAAAGCTTTGTAATAGTCTCCTACAGCACAGTTCCAGTCGCCTCTAAGGTGGTGTGTCCGACCTCTTTCCCCATAAATTCTTTCTTCCAAACTATCCCCAATAATTAGAGCTATATCCAAATTTTCTAATGCTAGGTCATATAGTTCTAATTCGCGAAAGGTAATTCCTTGGTTGATCCACGCGCGGAGGTTTGCAGGGTTGATATCTAATGCTAGCTCATAATCTGCGATCGCTTCTGCTAAATCTCCTTGTGCTGCATGACAGTTAGCTCGGTTATTGTAAGCACTATCAAGACAAGGATTGATTTGCAATGCTTGAGATAAGTCGCAAAGAGCTTCAATGATTTGATTGTTACGAAAATACATTAGTCCCCGATTGTTGTAATCTGCTGCATTATCGGGGCAAATAGCAATTAGTTCATCAAGTAAAAAAATTGCCATAGCATAGTTTCCTTGAGAAGCTTTTTCCTCTACGGAAGTTCTCAAACGCAGTTCTGAAATTTGAGTATTCAAATTAGACATCACATCGTTGCTTAGTGAGGTTATATCTGAGCCATAAGCATATGAGGGGAACTTTTGTTTTACCTGCTGATTTCTATAGTTTTTTTTGCGATCAAAATTGCTTTTCATAGCATCAATTAAACCTTTCCTAGTAGCTACCTTACTATTTAGCTTTACGACTGAGATCGGTTTGATGTGTCACCAATCGAACTGTCTCACGATTTTGTAAATTTCTAAAATTCAATTTTTAGTCCTTTATCAACAGCATCATGACTAAAAAAAAGCCAAACGTCTTCCACAAAATTACTTAAATCAATATTGAATTTCTAATAAGCTTTAATAAAAAATATTTGTTTTCATCACAATTTGACTTCACATTTATGGTTGGAAGCTCGTTTTACATTACATTCATTGATAGTGTCAGCTATCACTTATAGTTAAGAATTTTATTTAAAACTGGTATTTTACAATATGACTACTGGAACTGTATTTGCTCAAGCATCAGATTTATTACCTGAAGATTATTGTGTTTTGGGTTTGGCAACTTGCTTTGTTAGAGAAGATGGTGATATACAAAAGTTGACGGTATTAGAGCCTATTCCTTCTTCTGCTCTAGAAGCACTAATTAAAGGCATTCCTACTTCTTATCAATTAGCCTGTTCTACAACCTTGGCAGATATTTTTCAGTCAGACAGGGTGCAAATACCACCAGAACTTAAAGGGGATGGCAACATTAATTTGTGCGATCGCTTTGCCGAAAGAGTTGCTGCTGCTACACGCACTTATAAAAGCCGCCCTCAAGCTAAAGACATCATCCCTTTGGGAACAACAAAACAAGACTTTAACTATTCTTTAGAAAGAAAAAGAGTTCTTAATAATTCTAGAACAGTAAGCAGTGATGACAATGTAAAACAACATTCTCATACTCATAAAGTTTTGTAGAAACTTAACACTTTTAATCTTTAAAAAACTGCGGTTTTGCCCTATGCGATCGCAGTTTTTTGTTTGAGATCACATAATTAAGTTTTATTTGAAGTTAGATTTAAACAGCAATTATGAAGACTCAATAAAGTAATTATCAAGATTTAATCATGAATAATTTAACTATCCAACAATTTTGTCAATTAGAAACTTTGAAGACAGATCTTCATCCACTAATTACATCCAATTGCGAATATAGCGAAAAGATTGAAGGTAATTTGACAGTACTAAAATTAACTAATCCTGAAGGCGACGTGGTTCAAGAATTAATCGTAGTTCTTTAAAGGAAAAAAGTAGTATCAATGGAGAAGTGAGATAGGTATAAAAAGTAAATTAAGGAAACCACTCAATCATCTACACAAATCTTCTAAAGCCTAGAGTAAAGATTGAGAATTTATACCTAACTATTCACTTTTCCCACTGCCCCAACTGCCCCAAATATTCAACCATCTGATTATTCTGCCGACTCAGATTCAGATTTAACTTCAGGTTCGGGTGCAGTTTCGGGTGCAGCTTCAGGTTCAGATTTAGAAGCTGGCTTCGATTCTTGTGGCTGGGATTCAGGATTTTGCGCTCGCTCCCATCTTTCCTCTGCATTTGCCATTACTAAGTCTAGCTTTTCAAGATTTTCCCCTGAATACTCTTCTAAAGCCTTGATTGAAAGAGACATTCGATTTTGATATTCATCAATTTGCTTAATTACAACTTTGATTTCTTGTCCCACTTCAAAAATACTATTCAAAGATTCAATCCGCGCACCACTAATTTCTTTGATGTGTAATAAGCCCGTTGCTCCTTGGAGATCGACAAAGGCTCCATACGGCTTGATATTGACTGTTTTTCCTGACATTAATGACCCTTCTGAGCTGCTATTCATCGCCACTGCCCGCATAGCATCTCTTTGAGATAATACCAGCTTACGATTTTCCTGATTTACTTCCAAAAAGGTAGCGGTTAGAAGCTGTCCCACCAGAGATTCTAGGTTATCACGCTGTTGCAAATGCGATCGCGGGATGAAAGCCCTTAAACCAGCTACCTCACCAGTTACACCACCTTTATTTGCCCCTGTAATTCTGATCTGAGTAGACTTACCTGTTTCTGCCATTTCCTTAATATCTGCCCAGGCTTCATCTAGTGCTAACTGGCGCAGGGAAAGAGTTACTTGTCCGTCAGAATCTTGTTCGCGAATAATTAAAAATTCTTTGGTTTCCCCTACAGGTAAAATATTCTCCAGATTATCAACAAAACCCAAGGCTGCTTCGTTAGTTGGCACAAAACCAGGAGATTTGCCACCAATATCAACATACGCCCCATCAGAGGTGATTTGAACTACTGTTCCCTTAACTTTTTGCCCTTTAACGAATTCATAATCATATTTCTGAAGGGCTGTCTCAAAATCTTCCATAGAGAAGGGTTGAGAAGGATTGGGAGATGTTGAATCAGACATAGTAATGTGAATGGTATATGGTAACTGAGCAAACAGAACTAAACTAAATTTTAGTTCACTTTTCTCGATTTATAGCTTTTGGCTAAACAAGTCTAGCACTTTTATCCAAGCATCTTTTGCTGCTGCTTGATTATAGCTTTGACGACGGTCACACATAAACCCATGAGTCGCATTCTCGTAACGAAATATTTGGTGTGAAATATTGTGTTGTTGCAGTCTTTTTTCGATTAATTCAGTTTGTTAGTTGGGTATCAAAGGATCTTCCATACCAAAGAAACTATAAATTGTGCCTTTAATATCTTTGGTGTAGGCAATACTAGCTTCTTCTTCCCCTGGACACCAGGTAGCTATTTGCGCTCCATAAAAAGAAGCGGTGGCTTTTACACGTTCTAAAATGGCAGCTAAGTAAACTACATGACCCCCAAAACAAAAACCAATTGTCCCTACACCTTCTTGTTTTACTTCTGGCATTGCAAAAAGATAATCAATTGTGGCTTGAATATCGCTAATCAACTCTTTGGCTTGAGTTTTAACTTTGTATTCTCTACCTAGCTTGACATCTTCATCTCCATAGCCAACTTCAAACCCTGGTGCTTGACGCTGATAAATGGCAGGTGCGATCGCAATATAACCTTCTTTGGCTATCTTTTCGGTAATATCTCGAATGTGTTCGTTAACCCCAAATATCTCTTGAATTACGATAACAGCAGGATAAACTCCCGCTGCTTCTGGCTTGGCTAAATAAGCATCAATCTCTAAATCTTGATTCTGAACTTTTACCCACATTTATGATTACTGATTACTAATTATGAATGCTGGACGACGAGCGATTCTTTTATGAATCGCTGGAGCACTTCGCATCTGCTTTAGTACAATAGATATTAATAACAATATGGACAACTGTGTTTACCCTTTGCACTAAAGCACTAGTTGCGACTAAAGCCTTACTTTCGGTCGCCCACCCTACAATTTACTTGTTCCTCTTTCCTTACTCCTTACTCCTTGTTCCTCTTTCCTTAAAGAACTCCTTTAGAACTAGGAATTGCACCAGCACGACGAGCATCTATTTCTGTCGCCATCCGCACTGCACGAGCAAAAGCTTTGAAGGTGGCTTCGATAATGTGATGGGAATTAATACCATCTAACTGGCGGATATGAAGAGTCATTTGGGAATGATTGACCACTGCTACAAAAAATTCCCGCACTTATTGAGTATCATATGTTCCTACTCTTTGGGTAGGAATTTCTAAGCCATAACTGAGGTGGGGTCTACCAGAAAAATCTAGAGCTACCTGTACCAAAGATTCATCTAGAGGGGCAACAAAATGACCAAAACGAACAATACCTTTGCGATCGCCTAAAGCCTGAGCAAATGCCATTCCTAAAGTGATTCCCACATCTTCATTAGTGTGGTGATCGTCAATCTCAATATCGCCAGACGCTTTGACATTAAGGTCAATTAAGCCATGAGAAGAAATCTGATTGAGCATGTGATCCAAGAAAGGAATTCCTGTATCTGCATGACAATTACCCGTACCATCAATGTTTAGTTC
>ERZ1740059.1721-NODE-1721-length-10888-cov-6.069233_pt1 | contig 10888 bp, 2 predicted proteins | sample MGYA00581744_ERZ1740059 | MGnify/ENA primary metagenome ERZ1740059 (study PRJEB43018, sample SAMN04849738) | marine metagenome | isolation source: floating plastic debris | place: Pacific Ocean | collected 2008-08-28 | study: EMG produced TPA metagenomics... | reverse complement strand
CGTCTTCTAGGGGTTGGCGCAAAAACTCCAGCACCTTGCGGTTAAATTCCGTCAGTTCATCTAAAAAAAGTACTCCCCTGTGGGCCAAGGAGATTTCCCCCGGTTTAGGAAACGTACCACCCCCCACCAGCGAAGGCCCTGATGCAGAATGATGGGGACTGCGAAAAGGGCGTTCCGTTACCAGTGCTCCCTTCTCCTTAAGCAGACCTGCCACCGAGTGAATTTGGGTAACCTCCAGCGCCTCTTGAAAATTTAACGGTGGCAGAATAGTCGATAGCCTGCGCGCCAGCATAGTCTTTCCGCTACCTGGAGGACCCACAAATACAAGATTATGGCCCCCCGCTGCGGCAATCTCTAATGCCCGCCTTGCTTGGGCCTGGCCTTTAACATCACGCAAATCGACAGCATGGGGCTGGGATTGGGCTAAGGCGTCACGGCCATCAATGGTTAATGGCGCACAATCGCTAGGATTATTGAGAAACTCCACCACATCAGCAATAGCCTTAAAGCCATACACCAATAAATCAGGCACAACCGCCGCTTTTTGGGCATTGTCTTCTGGGACGATTAACCCCTTAATTCCCAACTGGTGTGCCGCTGCTGCCATCGCCATCACACCTGCAACAGGCCTAAGGCTACCGTCAAGGGATAACTCTCCCAGTAGTAAATACTGATCTAGACGCTCCCGACTCACCAGGTCTGCTGCCGCCAAAATGCCAATAGCAATAGGCAAGTCATAAATTGGCCCCTCTTTGCGCACATCCGCAGGCGTCAGATTCACCACCACCTTCCGCATCGGAAACGGAAAGCCAGCATTCTTCAACGCGGCCTTCACCCGTTCCCGCGACTCTTGCACAGAAGTATCCGGCAAACCGACAACAACAACACCCGGTAGGCCGCCAGAGAGATCCACCTCCACACCAACTTTTAGGGCATCGATACCCACTAAGGATGCACTCCAGATTCTTGCCAGCATGGTGGACTCCTACATAAATATGTAGGATGCCCAAAAGCTAAGATAAGAGTACATACGATCTATAAAATATGTTTTAGTCAAAGCCACCCGCTCCTCGATCTAGAGAGGGGAATTAACCGTAGATGGGTTTATGCTGCCAGACGGTACTGAAGTGCCCCCCTACTGACGGGCAAACTTGGCTAAGGCTCGTTTGGCTTAATTCAGCTCTGCTTGGCCTGATTCAGCTCTATTTTGGGATGCTATTTCTTGGTAATCAATCTGGAAACCTTTCTTTCAGGCACTACGTCCTTGTATTTGAATGTATCTGCAGATTGCTTTATGGATTTTTCCTCAGTGGTCGAATCGTTTAGTTATTTAGAACAATATAATAATGCCTCCGCCGATAAAGATATTGTCCTCTTAAGTCCGTTTGTTCGTCAGTATTCGTCAGTCGTTAATGCATATCACCCTCAGCATAAACCGAAGCCCTAGAGTTTAGATGAAAGAGATACCACCGTTCAGAGGCTAGTTCAGTTTCGTAGGTCCATCAATTCCCATTCTGAATCTGCCTAGCACGTTGCTGGCTAGTACTAATATCTCTTGAGCTTAAGCTGCTGTCGAAAAATCAAGACTGCTTATGCTGTTTAGCCCAATAGTTGGCATATTAGGATCTTATTTAAAGAAAAGGTTATGAATAATTCTCTAAGCTCTGCTGGTCAAATGGTTTCGGCAGAAAATGAGGCTTTGGCAAAGTCTCAGGCAGAGCAGAATACATTCTCGTTGTCCTATGGTCAGCAAGCACTTTGGTTTTTATATCAGAGCGATCGCTCCAGTAATGCTTACAACTTTAGTATTCCGACTCGGATCAAGTCCTCTGTAGATGTAGCCTGCCTCAAACAAGCCTTTCAAGGACTGCTCGAACGTCATCCCAGTCTGCGTACCACGATTACGACCGCAGCAGATAGCACCACGGTTCAAGTGGTACATCCCGATATGGGTGTGTGCTTTGATCACATCGATGCAGCTGGTTGGAGTGAGGAACAGCTGGATCAGAGTGTTGCTGAGACCCACGGCCAACCTTTTGACCTAGAGCAGGGACCAATCTTTAGGGTTACGTTGTACACCTGTGCTCAGGAAGACCATATTCTGCTGTTAACCATGCATCATATTGTCTATGATGCATGGTCCCATGAACCATTTCTAAGCGATACTGAACAGCTTTATCTAGCGGCTACAGCAGGTACGCAGGCGACACTGCCTCCCCTCGAAAAACAGTATAGTGACTATGTAGCCTGGCAAAATCAAACCTTAACAGGTCCTGAAGGAGAGAAACTCTGGAGCTATTGGCAAGACCAGTTGTCAGGCAACCTGCCCACACTAGATTTACTCACGGACCGGTCTCGACCAGTACGCCGCAGCCACAGTGGAGATGCCCATAGCTTTGCACTGACAGCAGCCCAAACCACAGGCATCAAAAAACTAGCCCAGGCTGAAGGAACAACGCCCTATGCCGTGTTGATGACTGATTTCCAAACGTAGCTCCATCGCTACACGGGACAGTCCGACATTTTAGTGGGTTCTCCCATGGGCGGTCGTTCTCAGGCAGAGTTTGAGCACGTTGTCGGATATTTTATCAATCCAGTGGTCATCCGCGGAAAACTGACGGATGCATGCTCCTTTAAGGAGTTCCTTAGCCAGATTAGTACCACAGTTTTAGGGGCAACAGAGCATCAGGATTATCCCTTTCCCCTCCTAGTTGAACGCCTACAGCCCAATCGAGATCCCAGTCGCACCCCCATTTTCCAGGTCCTTTTTAACTATCTAGAGAACGGCAATACTGAAACGGCAGCTTCTCTACTGGCAGATGGCAGCCCTAATCAGCAGGTGCAATGGGCCAACCTAGCACTGGAGTCTGTTCCCTTAAAACAGCAGTTGGGTCAATTCGATTTGGCCTTGGAAATGACTGCAACCCAGGATAATTTCACTGGCAGCCTCAAATACAGTACTGATTTATTCAATGCTGACACCATAGAGCGCATGGTAGGGCACCTACAGGCTTTACTGGACAGCATTATCGCCAATCCAGACCAGGGTGTTAAAGAACTGCCGATGTTAACGCCCGCCGAACGGCAGTTATTACTCCATGACTGGAACGATACTGCAACGGATTATCCCGCCGATAAGTGCATTCATCAACTAGTGGAAATCCAGGCAGCGCAGAACCCTGAGGCGGTTGCCCTTATATTTGACGGGGAAGAACTCACCTATGGTGACTTAAACAGACGCTCAAATCAGTTGGCCCATCACCTTCAGAGCATGGGTGTCGAGCCTGATGGGTTGGTGGGTTTCTGTGTGGAGCGCTCCCTTGACATGGTGGTCGGTCTGCTAGGAATTCTCAAAGCAGGGGGATGCTATGTTCCCATCGATCCGGCCTATCCCAATGACCGCATAGCCTACATGGTTGAGGCCTCTAACCTATCGATCCTCTTAACCCAGGAGCAGTTCCAAGAAAAATTAGCTGCACCAACGGTCCAAATGGTGAGTATCGACACTGACTGGGATACCATCGCTAGCCAACGTGACGACAATCCCACCTCTGGTGTGGGGCCTGACAACCTGTCCTACATTATCTACACATCAGGCTCTACGGGCAAACCTAAAGGCGTACAAATCTGTCATCGGTCTGCGGTGAATTTCCTGGTCTCCATGGGGCAGCAGCCAGGGTTAAACCAGCAAGATACGCTCTTGGCAGTCACCACGATTTCCTTTGATATTGCGGTTCTAGAACTGTACCTACCGCTGATTACAGGAGCCCGAGTGGTGTTGGCTTCTCGTCAAATTGCTACCAATGCAGAGCAGCTATCATCGCTCTTGGCTGAAACCCGGACAACGATCATGCAGGCCACACCAGCAACTTGGCAGATGCTATTGGCCGCAGGCTGGCAGGATGGTGATGGGCTAAAGATGCTATGCGGCGGAGAACCCATGCCCCGTGACATGGCCGGTCAGCTGATCACCATGGGCGGCGAAATCTGGAATATGTATGGCCCTACGGAAACAACAGTGTGGTCTGCCGCTTGCCAAGTCAAAACCATTGATCAGCCGATTCCAGTGGCCGGTCCCATTGCTAATACCCAGCTCTACATACTTCCTACAGGCTTCACTGCCAGTGCGGCAGGGGCTGAGGGATGTGCGATAGATCCCTTGCCCATTGGCATCCCTGGAGAGGTGCATATTGGGGGTGATGGCTTAGCCCGTGGATACTTAAATCGCCCTGACTTAACCAGTGAGCGATTTATTCACGATCCCTTTAGTGACCAGCCCGGTGCCCGTCTCTATAAAACTGGAGACCTGGCCCGTTATCGCCCCGACGGTACTCTAGAGTTTCTGGGGCGCATTGACAACCAGGTGAAGGTGCGCGGTTTTCGGATTGAGCTAGGGGAGATTGAAACAGCTTTAGAACAGCTGCCCCAGGTTAATAAGGGATTGGCCATAGTCCGGGAGGACAATCCTGGAGATAAGCGCATTGCGGCCTACCTAATTTTGAACGACGGTGCCACCCTGAAACCGGCTGAGCTGAGACAAGGGTTACGGCAAATATTGCCGGACTACATGATGCCATCCATCTTTGTGGGCATCGATGTTTTTCCGCTGACACCCAATGGCAAGATAGACCGGCGGGCGTTGCCCAAGCCAGATCAGACCAACGTGGGCGGTGATGATGCCTATGTGGCTCCTCAGAACAACCTACAACGACAGATTGTCAGCATTTGGAAAGAGATTCTTAATGTGGATCAGGTTGGCATCCACGACAACTTTTTCGACTTGGGCGGGCATTCGATTTTGGTGGGTCGTTTACACAGTCATCTAATCACTGACTTAGAAGACATTACAGACAACGATATTTCTGTTGTTGATCTCTTTACGTATCCCACCATTAATTCTCTCATCCAATATTTGGGGCAGGCTGACTCTGACAAACCCTCATTGCTACAGGCTAGTAGCGATCGCATTAAAAAACAGAGAGAACGGGTCAACCAACAGTCGGATGCCATTGCCATTATCGGTATGGCCTGCCGTTTCCCAGGGGCCAAAGACATCCGGGAGTTTTGGCATAACTTGAGCAACGGTGTGGAGTCCATCTCATTTTTCAGTGATGAGGAACTTGAAGAGGCTGGTGTGGAACCGGCAGTCTTCAATGACCCCAACTATGTGAAGGCAGCGGCCATGTTGGACGGTTTTGACATGTTCGACGCCAAATTCTTTGGAATGACTCCGAGAGAGGCTGAAATTATCGATCCGCAGCAGCGTTTGTTTATGGAATGTGCCTGGCATGCCCTAGAGGATGCGGGATATCCCACAGAAACTGGCAATACTCGCATCGGGGTCTATGCGGGGGTTAGACAAAGCAACTATCGGTTGCAAAATATTGAGTCCAACCGCGAGCGGCTGGCGGCCATTAACGAGTATCAAATCATTTTCAGTAATGATAAGGACTATATGCCCACGCGCGTGTCCTACAAGTTAGGACTCACGGGGCCTAGTTTGAATATCAATACGGCCTGTTCCACGTCGCTGGTGGCTGTGCAGACGGCTTTTCAAAGTTTGCAGAATTATCAGTGTGATATTGCGATCGCAGGAGCCGCCGCCATATCCAAATTGCGCAAAGAGGGCTACCTTTACAAAGAAGGGATGATTTTATCCCCCGATGGCCACTGCCGTGCTTTTGATGCCGATGCCCAGGGGACTGTCCTGGGAGATGGTGTCGGTACCGTCGTCCTGAAGCGTCTAGACGATGCCATTGACGCTGGCGATAATATCTACGCAGTGATCAAGGGAGCTGCCCTCAATAACGATGGCTCCCAGAAAATCGGCTACACCGCACCCAGCGTAGACGGTCAGGCTGCCGTCATTGCCGAGGCTCTAGCCATTGGTGACATTGCTCCCGAGACCGTCACCTATATCGAAAGCCACGGTACTGGAACCACCCTGGGTGACCCCATTGAGATGACGGCCCTGAAGCGGGCCTATTACACCGATCCTGATAAGAAAGGCTATTGTGCCCTGGGCTCAGTTAAAACAAATATCGGGCATTCAGATACGGCTGCTGGCATGGCCGGGTTGATCAAGGCCGCCCTATCCCTAAAACACAAAACCCTGGTCCCCCACTTACATTTCAACAGCCCCAACCCCAAACTTGACCTGGAAAACAGCCCATTTTACGTCAACACCGAGTTAACACCCTGGGAAACCAATGGCAATCCCCGCCGGGCAGGGGTGAGTTCCTTTGGGATCGGCGGCACCAATGCCCATGTCGTCCTAGAGGAAGGTCCTCAACTAGAGCCGTCTGAGTCTGCCAAACCCTGGAAACTCGTGCCCATCTCAACTAAAACAAGGGAGGCTCTCGATACCGCCACCACTAACCTAGCTGACTATCTACAACAAAATCCTGATGTTAACCTGGCGGATGTTGCCTACACCCTGCAGGTGGGCCGTAAACCCTTTAACCACCGTCGGATGATCCTTTGCCAGGATACCCAAGACGCCATCAACGCCCTGACTCCCCTGGACCCCAAGCAGGTCTTTGACGCCGTACAAGAGCCGGTTGAGCGTCCCATTGCCTTTATGTTCTCTGGCCAGGGCTCCCAATATGTCAACATGGCTCAGGACCTTTACCAGTCAGAGCCCGTCTTTCGGGCTGAGGTCGATCGCTGCGCCGAGATTCTGTTGCCTCATCTTGGTCTAGATTTACGCCAGATTATTTATCCAGCCAGTGACCAGATAGAGGTCAGTACAGAGAAACTCAAGCAGACCTCCTTTACCCAGCCAGCCCTGTTCACCATTGAATACTCTTTGGCTACCCTGTGGCAGTCCTGGGGAGTCACGCCTCAGGCCATGATTGGTCACAGCATTGGTGAGTATGTGGCCGCTTGTGTGGCGGGGGTATTTTCCCTGGAAGATGCCTTAGCCCTCGTCACAAATCGCGGCCAGATGATGCAGCAGCTGCCTGCAGGCTCAATGCTATCCGTGCCCTTACCCGAGGCCGAGATTCTACCCCGCCTGGGAGATCAGCTTTCCCTAGCCGTCATCAACGGGCCAGCTCGCTGTGTGGTGGCCGGCCCCCACGAGGCCATCGATGCCCTAGAACAGCAGTGGACCAATGAAGGGGTGGACTGCCGCCGCCTGCGCACCTCCCACGCCTTTCACTCGGCTATGATGGAGCCCATTTTGGATGCCTTTAGGGAACGGGTAAATGCTGTCCAACAACAAGCTCCCTCGATTCCCTTTATTTCCAACGTCACCGGTGAGTGGATTACCCCCAACGAAGCCACCGATCCCAACTACTGGGTACAGCATTTGCGGCAAACCGTTAGGTTCGCCGATGGGTTAGAGCAGCTCCTGGCTGAGCCGGATCAAATTCTTTTAGAAGTTGGTCCTGGTAAGGTTCTGACTACATTTGCCCTACAGCACCCCAGTAAATCCGCTACCCATGCGGTGCTCTCCAGTACTCGCCACCCCAAAGATGGCCAAAATGATACAGCCTTTCTATACACCACCCTGGGCAAGCTTTGGGCCGCAGGGGGACTGACCGACTGGACAGCTTTCTATGGTGAAGAAGCCCTCCAACGATTGTCGCTACCCACCTATCCCTTTGAGCGTAAGCGCCATTGGCTAGAACGACGCGAACGAGCTGACTTTAGTACGTCCCAGGCACCCCTGACTAAGAAACCAAACATTACAGACTGGTTCTATTCTGCTGCGTGGCAAAGCTCTACCCTGGTGCCACAGACATTGGCACCGTCCTCAGCATCGTCCACACTTATTTTTGTCGATCAGGTTGATCTGGGTGCCCAACTAGCCAGTCAGCTGAGAGGCCAAGGCAACCATGTGACTGTCGTTAAGGCAGGTAGATCATTCTCTAAAGTTAAAGACAATGAATATTTGATCAATCCAGCCGATAGTAAGGACTATGCCAAGCTCCTGAGTCAAATTGCGACTCAACATGGATGTCCACAAACCATCATTCATGTCTGGAGTGTACAACCGATCAAGTCCAATCAATCCACATTCAAATCGGTTAAAATCCTCAAGGAAAAAGGTTTCTACAGTCTGATCTACTTAGTACAGGCCATCGAAAGCCAGAAAACATTTGATGCCTGTCAACTGGCGGTGATCTCCAATGGGGTGCAAACGGTTACTGGCGATGAAAAGCTATCTCCTGAGAAGTCACTTTTACTAGGAATTTGTAAGGTCATTCCCCAGGAATCACCCAACATTAGCTGCAGCTGCATTGATGTGGTTCTACCAAGTGCCAAGATTCGGGAGAATGCCCCCATTGTTAGCCAATTGTTAGGTGAGATTCAGGCTCAGCTGCCGGAGCCGGTTGTTGCCTACCGTGGTTCTCGCCGCTGGATTCAAACCTTTGAACCCGTGCGTTTACCCGAGACCAAGGAACAACCCCTAAGGTTACGGGATAAAGGCGTCTATTTAATCTCAGGCGGTCTGGGCAGTATTGGACTAATTTTTGCAGAGTATTTAGCCAAAACAGTTCAGGCAAAACTGGTCTTAACCAGTCGCTCCCAGTTCCCGCAGCCCCAGGACTATGACTCATGGCTATCCACCCATGACGAGAACGAGCGGGTCAGTCGCCAAATTCGACAGATCCAGCAGCTTGAAGAGCTAGGCGCTGAAGTACTGGTGGCCAATGCTAATGTTGGTGACCTCAAGCAAATGCAGGCAGTTGTCACCCAGACTAAGGAACAATTTGGCTCCCTTAATGGGGTGATTCATGCCGCTGGATTGATTAAATCTTCGTACATCGGTGCGGTTAGCAAAGCCACCTGTGAGCAACAACTACAGCCCAAGGTTGATGGCCTATTGGTGTTAGACAAGGTTCTAAAGAATCAATCCGTGGACTTCTGTCTGTTGATGTCCTCCATCTCCACCATCCTGGGCGGTCTGGGCTTTTCCACTTACGCAGCTGCCAATTCCTTTATGGATACATTTACGGCCCAGCGCAATATATCCAGCCCATTCCCCTGGCTAAGTGTGAACTGGGATGCTTGGCAACACGTTAGTTGGGATGATCTGCAACAGAGTCAAGGGGATCAGTCCAGTGTTTCTGTGGGTCAAAACATCACGAAACTATCCATTAGTGCCCAGGAAGGTGTCTCTGCATTAGAGCGGATTTTGGCTCAGTCCCACCTAAATCAAGTGGTTGTATCGACCGCCGATCTGCAAGCCAGGGTAGACAAATGGATTAAATTCGACACATTGAAGGACGCGGTTAACTCGAAGCAAACGGGCGATGTTGATGAGGCGGCAGAGGCAGAGGCGCTATCCTCCAGTGATTTTGAAAACGATACCGAGCGGACCATAGCCAGTATTTGGCAAAACTTGCTCGGTGTCAGTGGCCTTAAGCGCCAGGATAGTTTCTTCGAACTGGGGGGAGATTCTCTCATCGGTATCCAGGTAGCTGTCGAAATGGAGCGCCAGTTGGGGCAGAAGTTTCCCATCAACCGCCTATTCCAAACGCCGACAATTGCAGCCATTTCCGAAGAGTTGGGGGGTGGAGAATCAGAGGCTAAGCGACAGGTATTGCCAGTCGAACTGCCGCCCTGCATTGTGCCCTTGAAATCAGGTAATGCAGATTTATCACCGTTGTTTTTAGTTCATGCCGTTGGTCCGAGTATTTTGTTCTACCAGCCGTTAGTGGCAAAACTGCAGACTGACCGACCGGTTTATGGCATCCAATCGGTTCTGCTGGATGGATTCGATGACCAGTTAAATACCGTCGAGACCTTGGCAGAGCACTATGTAAAACAGATGAAGGTGGTTCAAGCTGAAGGACCCTACTTTATCGCGGGGCCATCCTTTGGCGGATTTCTATCCTATGAGATCGCACAACAGCTACTTAAGCAGGGAGATACCATAGGGGCTGTGGTCCTGATGGATCGAGCTACCCCTGACGGAGAGACAATGACCGCTGTGGATAAACGATATGAGGAATATTGGCAGACATTTTTGAAAGAAGGGCCTGCTTATCTGAGAGCAAAAATCAAGCAACGATATACCTATGAGATGAGTGAATTTAGATTGAAGTTTCGCGAGAAACAATACCAGATTTATCGGAAGTTCAATCTTTCCACTGATAAGATTTTCAATGATGCGATATATTGTCGCCAAGTAAAGATCGCTGACTCATATCAGCCAAAGAGCTATTTCGGGGACATCTGGTTAGTGCGAGCTGATGAACTTTTTCAAAATATTTCCTCTGAACAGGACATGGGATGGAATCAGTATGTTCAGGGAGAAGTGAAGACGTTATCGTGTCCCGGTGGACATATGTCAATCTTTGAATCTCCCTATGTGGAAACGTTAGCCAAGCATCTGACAACTATTTTGAAATGCGAGTCTAAGAAGACTCAGTATTCTTTGGAAACAGTTCGCTAAAGACAATATCGACAAGAAAGTGGTTGTAGATACTAAGGGTTTGCTGAAGAACTCAATAAAAATCTCAGGGGTTATCCGGCAGCCCAGACGTGGCCAATATTGCCTTGCTCATGGTCGAGGGGTTTCAGCCAATCATCACTTACTGGAGTTTAGACAAATAACCTCGTCAAGAGCGATCTGCCATTGAGACAGATCACTCCATGGGCGAATCTGGGAAAGCACTACCAATCTCAGATGCCATGAAAACGTGAGTTCGACGTTAAAGAATAGCCATGGGTAAGGCCTCTAAGTCTTTGTGCGTCAAGTCAAGTGAGGGTTTAGTCGGGTGATAGGAATAGGCAATTAATCCGCCGAGCAAATTGGCTAAAAAGTTAGCACCACTGCGATGTCGAGAATGTTCAATCTGGCAAATATTTTTGAGTTGGTCTGAAATGAACCCCTAATTTTGGACAGTAAAATCAGATGATAACGAGTCTAGAC
>ERZ1740059.1719-NODE-1719-length-10897-cov-9.843848_pt1 | contig 10897 bp, 8 predicted proteins | sample MGYA00581744_ERZ1740059 | MGnify/ENA primary metagenome ERZ1740059 (study PRJEB43018, sample SAMN04849738) | marine metagenome | isolation source: floating plastic debris | place: Pacific Ocean | collected 2008-08-28 | study: EMG produced TPA metagenomics... | reverse complement strand
GAAGGTGAACATTCTACGGTAATTTTAAGGTTACTTTTAGCGGTTCCTTTAGTAACATAAGGAATTCCTGCTTCTCCACCTAGTTCAAGACCAAATTCTAAAGTTACTTTATCAACATTAGGAATAGCACGTTTTTTGAAAGCATTTAAACTGATGAGAGTGTAAGCGCGAATTGTATTTTCAATTATTTGGGCATGTTGTATTAATTGCTTTCGTAATTTCTCCGAGCTTATTCCCTTATCATCCAATCCTTCCTCTTCTTCCTCATCATCAGAAACTTCGCTACCAGTTTGGGAAATATCTACATCTTCAGTACTTTCAATGAAAATTATCGTATCGTCATCTAATTTAATTGGCGTTAGTTGAGTCATTCGATTTTGGATTTTGGATTTTAGATTTTGGATTAACCCTATTTCTAAAGTCAAGGGTTTGAAATAATGATATCGGTCATTCAATTTTGGATTTTGGATTAACCCTTATGTTATGGATTTCCGCCGTATTTAGGTTCTAAAATCAAAATTTATCATAAATTTCATACACCAACTCCGAAAAGGCTGGCAAAATATTTGTATCAAAAGTATGCAAACTTCTATCGGGTTTTTCTAGGATGAGCCGAGATGCTTTAGTCGTTGGGATTAATACCTACAACTACGAACGTCTTAATAATCTAACAGCACCGGCTCAAGATGCAGAAGCTGTAGCGCAGTTGTTAGAGAAACATGGCGATTTTAAAGTAACCCGACTACCTGCTGTCAAAGATAAGCCAAATGACACTATCAAGGTAGGTAAAAAAACTAAAGTAACTCTGACTCAGTTAGAAGAAGCAATAGTTCAACTTTTCAAGCCAGAAGGTAAAGCACCTGATACGGCTTTACTTTATTTCTCGGGACATGGATTACGCAAAAATCAAGGTATTCAGGAAGGTTTTTTAGCTACAAGTGACGTTAATCCAGATTTAGGTAACTGGGGTGTTCGCTTAAAATGGCTGCGGGAATTATTGCAAGAAAGTGATGTAAAACAGCAGATTATTATTTTAGATTGTTGTTACAGTGGCGAGTTACTGAATTTTACGGAAGCAGATCCAGGAGATAGAGGTAAAGGAAGAGATAGGTGTTTTATTGCAGCATCTCGTCCCTTTGAAGTAGCTTATGTAGAAATTGATAAACAGCACAGCGTTTTTACTACTGCATTACTCAAAGGATTAGAACCGCAGCAAAATAAATGGGTTACTAACTACACCTTAGTTGATTTACTAAATCAAGAATATAATTCATTTCCTCAACGTCCAATATTTGGTAATTCTGGAGAACCCATCAATCTTACTCGCAGGTGGAATGAAGCTGTTGTACCTTTGGCGATCGCACTTGATGATAAAGCAATTTGTCCTTACAAGGGTTTGAGATATTTTGATTGTACCGAAGAAGATGCGAAGTATTTCTACGGTCGCAATGCTTTAACCGATGAATTATTAGAAAAAGTACGTCTGGGTAATTTCCTCGCGGTATTGGGAGCTTCTGGTAGCGGTAAATCTAGTGTTGTTAGGGCTGGGTTGCTTTATCAGTTGAAATTGGGAAGAAGGTTGTCGGGAAGCGAAAATTGGTCAATCAAAATATTTAAACCGGGAGAAAATCCTTTACAATCTCTAGCGCTAGGGTTTTTAGACACGGAATTATCAGGTATTGAACGTGCTAGTCAATTAGCTCAAGCTGAGGAATTGATTTCTAAAGGTGCTGATGGTTTGAGACAGTTGGTTACTTCTTTGGTTACCGATGACATCCAAAGGTTAGTAATCGTTATAGATCAGTTTGAAGAAGCTTTTGCACTTTGTAAAAATGACGAAGAAAGACAAAAGTTTTTTGAATGTATATTAGGTGCTTTGCAGCAATGTGGCGATAAACTTTGCTTGGTGCTGACGATGCGAGCAGATTTTTTTGGTAAATGCGCCGAACAGGATTATAGCGGATTGTCTCAGCAAATTCAGCAAAATCTTGTGACTGTAACCCCAATGACAGGAGAAGAGTTAAAGCAAGCCATTGAAAAACCAGCAGAGCAAGTAGAACTGAAAATTGAACCAGAATTAGTAGAAGAAATGCTGGTAGATGTGGCTAATGCACCAGGAAGTTTACCATTGTTGCAAGATACATTAACAGAATTGTGGAAAAACCGTAGCGATAATTGCTTGCGTCTCAATACTTATGCTCATTTAGGTGGAGTAATAGGAACCTTACGTCAGCGTGCGACAAATGTATATGATTCTTTTGATAATAAAGAAGAAAAAGCTGTTTGTAAGCATATTTTTTTAGCGCTGACGCAATTGGGAGAAGGCACGGAAGACACTCGCAGACGCTGTTTTAAACAAGATTTAGTTAATAAAAGTTATTCAGAAGAACTTGTTGATAAAGTCGTTCAAAGATTGGCTGACGAGAAATTGATTGTTACTAGTGAAATGGTAGCTAAAGGAAGTACATCAGAACGAGTTGCGGTAGTTGATGTTGCTCATGAAGCGTTGATTCGTCATTGGACTTTGTTACGTGCTTGGATTGATGAAAACCGGGATAAATTGAGACAAAAGCGTAAGATTGAAGCAGCAGCGGAAGAATGGCGAAATAATGATAATTATAAGGACTATTTGTTTCGCGGAAAGCAGTTAAGGGATGCTAAGGTATTTCAACAAGAGGAAGTTGAAAATTTAGTGTTATCTGATTTAGCTTGTGATTTTATTGAAGAAAGTTTTAACAACATATGGGGTAATCACTTAATATCAATTAGTTATTTTGCTTTTCTCATCTACCTAGCAATATGCTCAGTAGCTGTTGAGATCAAAAGCATAGAAACAAACGAAAATTGGAAGCTTTTTGCGACAGAAAAAAAATACAGTCCAATCAAAATTCAAGCACTGCAAAATTTAATCAGACTAGGTGCAAATACAAGTGACATAACTTTTAGTGGTGCTAAGCTCATTAATACCAACTTGAGTGATGCCGATCTCAATGGTGCCAACATCATTAATGCCAACTTCAGTGGTGCTGAGATCATTAATACCAACATCAATGGTGCCAACTTCAGTGATGCCAACTTCATTGGTGCCAACTTCATTAATGCCAACTTCAGTGATGCTAAGCTCATTAATACCAACCTTAGTGCTGCCGACTTTAAATACGCCGACCTCAGTGGTGCCAACCTCAGTGGTGCGAATCTTCTCAGTGCCGATCTCCGTGGTGCAAAATTCTGGGATAAAAGCAAATTTGTTAATGCATTAGTTGAAGCCAAAAACATAACCCCAGAACAAATCAAACAAGCCAAAAACTGGGAAAAAGCAATATACAGTCCAGAATTTCGCAAAAAACTAGGTCTACCACCACAAAATTAAAATATTCTCTAACTTTCCCTCTGCAACTGCGCTTGTAATTCCCGTACTCGTTCCGTAGTTAAACCTGTTATCTTTGTCACAAATTCAACAGTAGAACCTTCCCGTAGTAAATTTATGGCAATTCTTTCAGTAGCTTTTTCAGCACCTTCCCGTTCCCAACTAGTCATAATTTCCATATACTTCTCCTCCTCTTCATCACTTAATCCCATTCTATCGACAGCAGTTTTAAAAGCTTGATTTTCTTGTTCGTTCAAATTCAAGTAAACGTCGAAAAACCCCGAAATCATTTGCATCCGCGCTGGGTCTAACTTTAAAGTAAGTAATAATCGCAAACACTCAGCTTTAACCTGGGGACGCTCCTCTACAGCGATATTCATCTTCGCCATCAAAGCCGCAGCAACTGGGTTTTGTTGGGTTAAATAATCTCTCCAACTCAATTGATTTAACTGAATTGCTGCAAAGTTGAAATCCAATACGTTTAAATCTGGAAACGTGACGCTGTGATTCCTGGGTTCAGGACGTTTCGGCTCATCAAAGGAAAAAATCACTACCGGATAAATCGGTAAATCATATTTTTCATATAACCTAGCGAAGTATTTAAACATCCTCTTAGCGAAATCTTGCTGTGTATAAGCTTGATTTTCAATATGAATCAAAAAATAAGCATCTTTTTGTTGATATTTTACCTGCACCAGCAAATCAATTTCTTTCTTTTCCCCAGAAGTCACATCGTTAAAAACTTCTTGCGGTAAAAATTGAATCGAATCTCTATCAATATCCCTTGCGACTCGCTGTAAAAATAATTCTAGAAATTCAATGAAAAATGTTGAAATTAACTCTTTAAATAAACGATCGTGGTCAATCATACACCCTTGAAAAGAAAGTTATTATTATATTCTCTTCTAAAAGATATTTTAAAGCCTTTCTCCAGTAAGAACTTAATCAGAATCAATGCTTTTTTCAAAATATTCCGAAACTTTTCGTATTGTTAAGCAAATTAAATATTTATTGCAATTTTGTTCATGTGCAACGTAATCTATGACAATGTTAAGTGTAATACGGAAAAATTTTAGGCATTTGAACATTTCTCAAACGGACTTTGTGAATTTTTGTTACAAACGTGTAAGTTCTACAAACAAGTATTTACCGCAGCGGCTTTACTGACAATAATAGTTTTGTTGAATACAAAACCTGCGGTGGCTCATCCCGGATATGGTAGTGAATTAATGCAGGGAATTGTTCAGCAAAACTTGAGTGGCACCCATGAGATTTTTTTAGAAGAAAAAATTCTCATAGGGATCCTTGACACTGAATTTACTAATAGTAGGATTGGGAATTGCATTTTTATTTGGTGCGGGATATGTTTTAGCGCCGGAACACGGTAAAACGATGGTAAAAGCCTCAAAGCTGGGTTCTGATGCTCATACTGCAAGCATCTTTGCACTCGGACTTTTAATCCTATAAGTTCCTAATACATAGCCGGCGAACAACTGTATCCCGTTCTGTGTTTTATCGGTTGTCAATTGATGTTGATTTTACTGCTTGAGGATCTCGCCTTACATAAAGCGATTTAGATCGTGGTGCTAGCGTGGTGCTTTTAGTTTGGGATTTGCATCGGTATTGGTAACTTTGGGAATTTTCACAATCTACGTTTATCAATGGCTAGTCCATCGCGGCGGAAATAAAACAACCATTTCAAATTGCTCAAAAGGCTACTCAATAGGTTTTTTGACTTTTGATTTTTGAATTCCGCGCAGCGGTACTAGAAGGTTTTCCGCCCATTGGAAAACAACAAGACAAACTTAAAATTGCACTGGCAATTTTAATTATCACAACTGGTATTTTTCTAACTACATCTGCTGTAACTTGAGGTTAAATTCATGAGAAGAACTTTTTTTATTGTTTTACTGGCTATCTTCTTCACTTTTGATATATTTTTCGCGATCTCTACTGCTGTAGCGGATAACCTCAAAAGCTCGCCAAGCCAACAAATTCTGCATCCCAGTACGGATACAGCAGTAATATTTGATAATCATAAGGCAATTCATTAAACCATTGGCGATCGCAAGGTTCTAAAGTTATTTTTTGTAGAGAAATGGTTATTCAACCCAAACAAGAATAAAAACTAATACCATTTCTTGGTGTGCCTAATTTAGCCCGTGTTCAGCTTCGCTGCGGCTTAAACGGGCTTTGTTTTGGTAGCTTAACTTTTCCATTTTAATTATCTGTTTTAACTATTCTAAAAAATGGCTGATAAAAGGCAAAATATTGTAAAAAAGAAGCAAAGTGAATTTCTTTAAATTTCCAATCTCATTTGCGAGCTTCAATTTTGGATAAATCTAATACACCAACTCTACCCAAGTATATAATTTTGATCTTGAGATCGTTCAATTAACACCCGTTCTGCCAACTTGTAACTGACGGGCACCCATAAGAATTTTTTCTTCTAAAAAAATTCTTATGGGAACCCCTGACTTATGGTAGTTTAAGTTTAAATTCATGAAATAAATAATTCTTATCCTTATGACTGGAGCAGAATCTTGGGTGTAGAACTACGCAGTTTTGTATATCTGGATAATTTGCAACCTCAACACGCAGCATATATGGGAACGGTAGCCCAAGGTTTTTTACCACTACCAGGAGACACTTCTTTGTGGATTGAAATCTCTCCTGGGATAGAAATTAATCGAATTACCGATGTTGCCCTAAAATCGGCTTCGGTACGCCCGGGGGTGCAGATGGTAGAAAGACTGTATGGTTTGTTGGAAGTCCATTCTAGCTCTCAGGGAGAAACTCGTACTGCGGGACAAGCTATCTTAGCAGCTTTGGGAGTTAAAAGAGATGAAGGCTTAAAACCCCGGGTGGTTTCGAGTCAAATTATTCGCAATGTTGACGCTTATCAAACACAACTTATCAATCGCACTCGACGAGGGCAGATGTTATTAGCGGGACAAACATTGTATGTCTTGGAAGTTGAACCTGCAGCCTATGCTGCATTAGCTGCGAATGAAGCCGAGAAAGCCGCTGGAATAAATATTCTTGCTGTCAATGCTGTAGGTAGTTTTGGCAGGCTTTATTTAGGGGGGCAAGAACAGGATATACTTGCAGGTGCAGATGGAGCGTTAGCAGCGATTGAAAGCGTAGCTGGTAGGGTAAATTACCAAAGTAAGCGTCAGTAGTAGGGATTGATCGTGGCAAATTTAGAGCATTTGACTTTACTCAGAACTGGTACTTTTACACGGAATGAGTGGAGAAAGAAAAATCCTCAAATTGAATTAGATTTAAGTTCGGCAAATTTATCTGGATACAATCTTATAAGCGCAAATCTCCAAGGAGTGAATTTGAGCCATGTAAATTTAGAAAATGCTTTGTTAGTAAAAGCAAATCTAACTGATACTGACTTGAATAGTGCTAATCTTCATAATGCAAATCTTCAAGAAGCTAATTTAATAAAAGCTGATTTAAGCCTTGCTAATTTGAGTGGTGCTAACCTGACAAAGGCTAATTTAAGTCTTGCTAATTTGATTGGAGTTGATTTAACTTTGGCAAATTTACAAGATACTTTTATGAGTGAAGCCAACTTGATTGGAACCGATTTAAAAGACGCAAATCTTAAAGGTGTAGATTTAGGAAGAGCAAAGCTCAACCGCGCCAATCTTTGGAAAGCAAAATTATATGATGCTAATTTAATTGAAGTTGAATTAACAAATGCCAATTTATACGAAGTAGAAGCGATGGGTGCTTATTTTTATAAAGCGAATTTAACCAAAGCGAATTTAACCAAAGCTCACCTTATTGGTGCATATTTATTACAAGCCGATATGAGTGAAGCTGATTTACGAGGTGCCGATTTAAGATGGGCAAATCTCAAAGGAGTTAATTTTACAGGTGCAAATCTTACAGAAGCGAAACTCCAAGGCGCAAACTTAATCGGGGCTAATTTCGATCGAGCAATAATTGGTAAATAATAAAAGTAATTTCAGAAATCACCATCGGCATATTTACTATCAGTAAATTTAACATAGCAACAGAATAAGCCTTCAATATTACTTTTATCTTTTTCGATGGTATTTACTAAAAACTTAATAGTTGTTGTTTAAGATAATAATAGAAAATATTTGATCGAGCATCAAGAGAATAGCTAAATACATACTACCCCATTCAAGAAGTTTGTTCGTTGAGTAAAACTGTTAGTTTTACTCAACACAACTTTGAAAATATTGGGTAATGCCGCTTGCCGCAATTGAACGCTCACGGTACATTTCCTGTAAGTTTTACTATTATTTTTCATAATTTTTATATATAAAAATGAAATTTAGACCGAAACTTTGGGAATACTAACATTACCGAAGATAATTTACAGGGAGCAAGAAGTCAATGCAAAAAAGCAAATGGAGTTCCAGTTTAAAAAATACAATTCCTTTACATATACCAACAGAATTACTCGACGAAAATAAGGAAAATGGCGATATCCAAGAGGTTGACGAAGGTTTACAAACCCAGATATCTTTTGAAAATACAGAAGATTCATTTGAAGCATCGGAGTTATTACAGCAAGGAATTCAACAGCAACAATCTGGAGACTTCAATGCTGCAATCAAATCTTTACAACACTCCACCGCGTTATTTCAAGCATATGGAAATTTTCAAAAACAGGCTCAAGCACTTTCTTGTTTAGCATTGGTAGCTTATTGCTCTGGCGATTATAAAAGCGTAATATCATACGCTAAACAATGCTTATCTTTGGCTAAAGAGACTCAAGAAGATCGGTTACAGATACAGGCACTTTCCCATCTAGGTAATGCTTATCGTCACTTAAAGCAGCACGAAAAAGCCGTTGAATATTTACAAGAGTGTTTGCAAATAGGACAATGTATACAAGATAGTCGCTCTCAAATCGCAGCACTCAATAATTTAGGACTAGTTTATAAAGCTTTAAATAACCTTTCCAAGGCAATAGAATATCAAGAAAAAAGTTTAAAATTAGTACGGGAACTTCAAGATAACTGGGGAGAAGAGCAAATATTAAAAAACTTAGGTAATGGTTGGTATGCTTTAATGAATTACTCAAAAGCTGTCATCTATTACGAAGATTGTCTCGCTGTATCTCGCTTGCTCAAAAATAGTCGCACTAGTATCCAAGTATTAAAAAATCTCGGTAATGCCTATTATGCTTTGGGTAAATATACAAAAGTGGTTATGTGCTATGAAGAGCGCTTAGAATTAGCAAAGAATATTGGAGATAACCGCATTCAGGAACAATCTTTAGGTAGCTTGGGAGTAGCTTGCGAAGCTTTAGGGAACTATGAACGAGCAATATCTTATTATGAAGAACGTTTGCGAATAGCTTTAGCTATTAAAGACAATCGTAGCCAAGAACAAGCTCGTGCTAGTCTTAAAACAGCTTGTTATGCTATTGGTGACTACGCTAGAGCGCTAGAATACGATTAATTTTTATAAATGATGAAGTTTCAAAATAATCTCAAATTTAATATCTTTAATCTGGTGATTTACCAACTTAGAAATTACTTATAAAAAGTAATAAAATTGTAAAATTTAATGATTTTATCCGATTAAAACTATGTTATTTTTCCCTGCCCCAATCGGGGTGAGGGAAAAATAATTTTTAGAGAAATGTAACCTAAAACTATACTGTTAAAACTAGAGGGCGTTGAATTTAATATTTTAGATGATTCAACCTTTAACAGATTGTTGCTGAAGGTATTCTAAAGCTTCTTGGGTTTTGAGTTGAGGAAATTCTGCATAGAAGTTACTGACACTCAAAAAATATTCTGGTGTTGCTAAGGCAATTACTTTTTCCCCCCATTTATGCAACCAAGGTATTAATTTCAAAGGCGCAACAGGGGTACACAGCCAAATTTCTGTAGGTTTTAATTTTCTTAAAGCTGTTGCAGCTGCTGCTATAGTCATACCTGTAGCAATGCCATCATCAATTAAAATAATAGTTGCTCCCTCTACATTTACTTGGGGACAAGCTGGACTCAATTGTGCCTCTAAAGACTTAGCATAGTCCATAGCTGCATTTAAACTTGCTTGACGTTTTTGTTGGGAATAAAATCTGAAGCGAAATGGCCTATTTTCTGACCAAATAAGACTTCCTGAAGCAGTCACTGCACCAATGGCTAACTCTTTATTTTGAGGATGACTAATCTTTTTTGCTACTTCTATCTTTAAGGGACAATCAAGCAAACGCGCTACTGGTAAGGCTATTGGCAATCCCCCTCTGGGTAGAGCATAAACAATTGGTATTGGCTTTAATTGGGTTTCAACTTCTTGTTTGTTTAACTGAGTACGAATTGTTCGCGCTAACTCCTCACCAGCAGCTTCGCGATTTTTAAAAAGTGGGTTGTATAACATGATTTACTAAACACTTTACAATGGCATTGCCTTGAATTTAGCTGTAATCTACTTAAAATCGCTGATATAATTGGAGGCTTATAGATACAAGTATTACGCAAAAAAGCGTAGCCCAACCTATATTTTTAGAGTTAATTTATCCCGAAAGGCGATCCTCGTGGAAGCTGGCGTAGAGCGCCTCCGTAGAAACGGGAAGTAAATGTGTGAATTTGTTTATTGATTGCGGCGCAGATTATCTTCTCAAAAACAAATTTAATTTCAGTTCAACAACACCTCCCGGCGTAAGCTAAAAAAGGGTATCAAACCAAAAAATTTCAGATGAGCAGCGAAAACCAATTAAGTCTTTTCGATAACTCAAATTTTAATCAAACAGAGCTTATTCCCACAGATGCCAAAATTCCTATTGCTCAGGATACTTATCCAAGCATGATGGAATTGGCAGAACATTGCAATAATTGTCATCGTTGTCAGCTTGGAGATAATCGCCAAAATGCCGTTGTAGGAAGAGGAAATCTTCAAGCATCTATCATGATTATCGGGGAAGCACCAGGGCAGAATGAAGATGAAACTGGATTGCCTTTTGTTGGAAGAGCGGGGCAATTGCTTGAGAAAATTTTAGCTTCAGTAAAACTCGATAGTGAAAAGGATGTATATATCGCCAATATTAATAAATGTCGTCCCCCGGAAAATCGTAACCCAACAGCTGAAGAGATTAAGGCTTGTAAACCATACCTTTTAGAACAAATTCGTCTAGTTAATCCAAAAATCATCCTTTTGACAGGTGCAACAGCTCTCAAAGGTTTACTCGCAGAAAAACGCGGAATTACTAAAATTCGCGGACAATGGATACAGTGGCAAGAGCGTTTGTGTATGCCTATTTTTCATCCTTCCTTTTTGCTACGTAACCCTTCCCGTGAAGTTGGTAGTCCTAAATGGTTAATGTGGCAAGATATACAAGCTGTGCGGTCAAAGTTTGACGAAATTCAGAACAATTAGTTTTGTATCGCATTTTTAGACAGCACAGAGACGTTGCATGGCAACGTCTCTACATTATTATTCAATATTTCCAAAAATCTAGACTTTTGACCTATCTGTTAAAATCTCATATCCAGTTTCTGTTACTAATACAGTATGCTCAAACTGTGCTGA
>ERZ1740059.1718-NODE-1718-length-10900-cov-3.879023_pt1 | contig 10900 bp, 11 predicted proteins | sample MGYA00581744_ERZ1740059 | MGnify/ENA primary metagenome ERZ1740059 (study PRJEB43018, sample SAMN04849738) | marine metagenome | isolation source: floating plastic debris | place: Pacific Ocean | collected 2008-08-28 | study: EMG produced TPA metagenomics... | reverse complement strand
AATGACTAATGACTAATGACTAATGACTAATGACTAATGACAAATGACTAATGGCTAATGACTAATGACTAATGACTACTTAAAACAGTTAACTGAAGACGATAGATTTTTAACTGAATAAAGCTTAAGGGCAATCAAAAAGCATTTTGCTCATGTAGTTATCCGTCCAAACTTTACCCAAAGATTTTTCCAATACCCTTCGAGTTTTATCGTTTTGCTGCTGTTGAGTGCAGTAACAACGTTGTCCTGCGAGAATTTCTGCTTGTTTACATTGAGAGGATAAAGAAGGTGTTGACAGAGCAGCTTGACAGTGTATGGCTAAATATTCCCTAACTCGACTGAGAAAAAGTTCTGCTTCTTGAGTATTTTTGGGCTGTACGAATAAACAAAACTTAGAAAAAATCTTACCCCAAGGAGGCAAAGCACGGGGTTGGGAAAAATCAATTTGGGGTAAACTAGCCATCTGGCGACTATAAGTTTCAGGCAATGAGCGATCGCTATTTACTGGAGATAGATCGACAATGGCAGCAGATATCCCTGCTTTACTACAGACCAAATCTGCGCCAAATATAGGCAGATCGTAGTTGGGACGAGGAAACATGACGCAGTGAAGAATGTCAAGGCGATCGCCTACCTGTGCCAATTCTAGATGTAACTTACGAAAATGGGTAGTTTGATAACAACGATTTTCAATGACTAATTTTTCTGATTCGAGATTCCCCTCTACATAGCCTAAATCGTCGGGTACATCATAGTAATTGAGATCTAAGCTATGCATCCATAGCTCTTCGATGCAGTTTGCTAGCTGTTGAATTAAAGTATGTTGTCGTTCTCTTAAAGAATTTTTAAATATTGCAACCATGTTTTTAAAAGGAAGGAGGGATAAGGAATTAGGAAGAAGGAAATCTCTAGACTCCAAGAATGCTGGGATTAGAGAAACGAGGGATAAATGCCTAAATATAATTGCGTATTCCCATATCCCTCTTTGTTAAAGCAAAAGCATAAAAGCTAAATTACTTTTTGGATTTTTGAGACTTTTTGGCTGGTTTAGAATCATCAGCTTGCTCGTCAATTGCTTCTTCTGATGCTTGAAAACCATTTTGTGGTTGAATATTGACAATAGTTCCACCCATTTTGCCAATACGCTGCATTTCCTCGTTCATGCGGCTGTAGGGGACAGAAACAAAAACACTGCCACTGCTGCGAAATTGATAGTCGTTGCTATCGTTAGTTTGGCTTTGTTTCAAACCAGTCACTTCATAAACAAAAACTCTACTTGTTGAAGGCGAGTTAGAATTGCCTCCGAGTACAGAGCTACTCAACATAATTTTTCTCCGTAATTAAAGTAATAACTGTCAGAAGAATCAAGTAAATAAGTTAAGCCAAGGTAACGCTGGCAACCTTTCCACCCATTTTGTTGATCTTTTTCAGTGTAGGAGTGAGCTTGTCGTAAGGTACTAGAATAGCTCGACTAACTCGACGCACTTTAGGATATCTGGGCAAATTCATTGCCGATATTTCAATCCGATAAATACGATTGTCTTGATTAGCTGTTCGGAAAGCTTTGTTGGGTGTAACTCCTTGACTAGACTCTTGATAAGCCCAACCCGATCCACTTCCTGATGGTGCTACAATTGCCGAAGCACTATTGAGAGCAAGATCTTTTGCCAAGCGAGATGTTTTGCCAGCGATTTGAGAGCGATCGCTATTAGCGTAACCGCGATATAGTTGAAATATACGAGTAAAGCCGACAGTTTTTTGTCCTGGCTGGGTGGTAAAACCTTTAAAGTAGGGAACAATATAATCTCCAAAGCTAGCCTCATATTCTGCCGAATCAATATATGAATCTATATCGGCTTCAAAACCTTTAGTTTGATAGAGATCGAGGTGTTCGATTACCTCAGATTCATCATAGGCTGCTCGCCCTAATAAATGTTTGAGATTCAACTCGATTACTCTAGTCTGAAAATTCTCATAAAGAAATTTTTTCCGATAAAGTTCTGATTTAGCTACTGCTCGTACAAAGTCTCGTACTGTTAGAGAACCATTGCATAACAAAGATTCAGTAGCGACAAGACGCTCAGACTGCATAATATAGTCATTGCCCAAAACCTGTCGATAAACAGCATAAATTATCCCTAGAGCATCGTCGCGAGTCCAGTTTGGGCGAAGTTCTAAAGGTTTGCGATCGCTAAAAGCAGAAACTCCCAACCGAGAGGCTGCTGTTGTAATTGCCACTTATTTGTTTCTCCTAAGTATTTGTTTTTTGTCTTTTGTTCTTTGTTCTTTGTTCTTTGTCTTTTGTCTTGATCGATGACCAACAACCAATGACTAGAGACCAATGACCAATGACCATTAAGCTTCAGTCAAACTAAGAACTCGACTACCTTGTTTATTAATCTTTTGCAGAGTTGCTGAAAGTCTTTCGTAAGGAACGACATATTCTTGTATGCTGCGACGTATTTGGGGCGCACGTCCGATTGCTCCTTTTGTTATTCTAACTCGATATAAGCCACCTCTTTCTGTGGTTGTTGTGCCAGAAAGCGAACCATTTCCCCCTGGGCTACGTACTGGTGTTACCGTATTACGAGATAAATCGTAGGTTAAGCGGGGAGTACCTGTACTGCCTTGGGCGCGGTCGCTATTAGCATAACCGCGATACAGTTGAAACATACGGGTGAAGCCAACGGTTTTCTGACCTGTTTGGGTAGAAAAGCCTCGATAAAAAGGCACAATATTATCCCCAAAACTTTGTACGTATTCTTCCGAATCAATATATGAGTCTATATCGGCTTCAAAACCTCGATTCTGATAAATATCAAGATGTTCGATAATTTCTGCTTCATCGTAGGGCGCACGACCGAGTAAATGTTTGAAGTTTAACTCAATAGTACGGGGATGATAGTTGTTATAAAAGAATTTTGTTTTATATAGTTCTGATTTTGCCACTGCCCTGACAAATTCGCGGACGGTTATCGATCTGTCTGCTAACAAAGATTCTGCACTAGTAAGACGTTCGGACTTCATCAAATGATCGTTGCCCAATACATGTCGATATACTGCTGCGATCGCCAATTTAGCATCCTCTTTGTTCCAATGAGGACGTAATTCTATAGTATTGGTATCGTCAAAAGCAGAAATTCCTAAGCGAGATGCTGCTGTAATTGCCACTAGTCATACTCCTAAATTTTTCATTTTTCTATCGCTTTGCTGAAAAAATTGCTTGGAATTACAGTTAACCATTAAACAAAAAGTTAAGCTTAATAGTTATATGAGATTCCAAGCTACTAGAAAGAATCTAGCTTAGAGCATTAATTGCATACTCGATATAAGAATTGGCTTCCACCGCAGGATCGCCGCTCAAGCCATGAGTATTTTTGATATATTTGAGAGCTTCAACATACCAGCTAGGAGATAATTCAAAAGTGGCGTTGATTTCAGCAACTCCAGCAATTAAATAATCATCCATTGGGCCAGTGCCACCAGCAACCAAACAATAGGTAATCATTCTTAAGTAATAGCCAATATCACGAGCGCATTTAGCTTTTCCTTCTGGAGAAGAGGCGTAGTTTGGCCCTTTCATTTGAGTAGTGTAAGGAAACTTATTGTAAACGGCTTGGGCTGCACCATCAACCAATTTTTGTGCTTGATTGGTTAATCCTTGAGCCGCTTCCAAACTAGCATTAGCTTGGCGAAAACGACCAAATGCAGTTTGAATTTCACTACTGCTTAAAAAACGACCTTGAGAATCAGCAGCCGATACTGCTTCTGTGATGGGAGTTTTCATTGATAAAATGCCTCTTGCTTTAAATTTTTACTATGTTTAAGGAAAAAATGGATCTAAGTAAAGCCAGTAACAACTTATTGCTTGTTACTTGTTACTCGTTATTTAACCGACTGCTGCTGCTGCGCGATCGAAGTAGCTCGATACTTCTGACATCAAAGAGCTGCAATCTCCAGAGGTTACGCCATTTCTATCATTGGCAATAGCAATAGCAGCAGCTTTCATTTTGTTAACGGCTTCAGCAATAGAAGGACCTGGAACTCCTAAAGCTACATAAGTTTCTCGTAAACCATTCAAACAACGATCTTCTAAAACACTGCCATCACCAGAAAAGGTTGCATAGGTGACATAGCGCAAGATAATTTCCATATCTCGCAAACAAGCAGCCATGCGACGGTTAGTATATGCGTTACCCCCAGGGGCAATCAATTGGGGCTGTTCGGCAAATAAAATACGAGCAGCATTTGCCACAATGGCAGATGAATTACCCGTGATGCGGTTTACCACATCCATACGTTTGTTGCTTTCAGCAACCATGTTTTTGAGAGCATCAAACTGACCTTGATTGAGATAATCGCCTCTAGCATCAGCTTGGGAAATTACCCTGGTAAATGCGTCAAACATCAATATTTCTCCTAAATCTTATGTATGCACCAAATGAATTGTTCAGAAAACTGATTCCTAACTTTGCTTAAAAAAAACACATATTTGCTGGTAGTTAATTGTGAGTCTCAATGCTTTATTGGTGAGCTTCGATAATTCGATCAAACAGCAATAAAGCTTTTAAAGTTAGGAGATTCAGTGACATTTGGATAAGCTTATTCAATCAAAATCTTTGTGCAATTCTTGTGCAATGATGGGAATAATATATGAAGTTTTATTTGTTTTTATAACAATAAGTTCTTAAAAGCTAATTAATTACTTTTTTAAAATTACCCAGCTTTAGTGCGATCGCTTAATTATGGCTTTATAATTATCTAGGAACTATCAGTGGAGCATTTGGCATCAAGTTGGGATATCTATTCACAGTCTGAACTTGCTAATGGCTAATGGCTAATAGCTAATAGCTAATGGCTACTCAAATTATCTTCCTAGCTTTTGCCTAATTCTGCTATTCAACATATCCAATTCGGGCAACTTTAATTGCATCGCAACCAAGACAAAAATAATCATTGCCACCCCACTAGAAACGCTTAATTCTAGTAATAACAAGAATAAATTACCGTTGCCGATAATATTTTCCATACCCTGGCTTACTCCATAACTGGCTAATCCCCCTAGTATTGTTGCGACGGTTAAACCTGCAATGCCTTTACTCCATCGCAGCAGAGGTAAACCATTTAAACGACGATGCAAAATCCAAATAAAAATTACCATAGAAGTAATGTTTACTCCCACCGTTGCCATTACCAAACCTGGTGCGCCAAAAGCATCTACCAAAAAATAGTCGAGGATAGCGTTAATGAATATATTAATAATGCTTATTTTAAAAGGGGTTTCTCCATCCCCCAAAGCATAAAATACCCTAATCAAAACATCCCTACCCATATAGAAAAACATACCAAAGCCGTAAACTACCAATAGAGATGCCACAAATTGAGCATTATCCGAACTAAATTGTCCTCGCTCAAATGCCAGCCTAATAATAGGAAGGGAAAGAGACATAAATATAGCTGTAAAAGGCAACATACTCAATGCGCCAAGAAAGATTCCCTGGCGAATTCTATCTTTCAATTCTCGCCAATTCTCAGGTGCGGCTAGTCTAGAAAAAACTGGATAGAAAGGAACTAAAATAGCATTAGAGATAATCCCCAAAGGAGTAATAAAGATGAAGGTGGCATTTTGTAATCCCGCAGCAGCACCATCTATACCTGAAACAAAAAACTGGTCGACATTTAGATTCACATAAAGCATTCCCGATGAAAGAGTGGCGGGAATCATTACTTTGAAGACATCTATTACCCCAGGGGTTAATTTGAACCTGAGTTTTAATGTTCCCATTCCTGCACGCCACTGGACGATTAATTGAGCTAGCCACTGCAAAATAGCTCCCCCTAAAGTAGCACTAGCTAAAACAATTGCACCTATCTGAAAGTATTGGGGTGTATTTAACTGCTCGCCAAATCTCCATAATATTGCTGCTACCCCTGTGGTTATTACTGCACTAGAAAAGAGGGGGCTAATACTAGGGAGTAGATAACTATCTGCTGCATTTAAAGAGCCAAAACCAATTCCAATTAAGCCAGCCAGCAAAGCCATCGGATCCATATACGTAGCTGTAAAGTAGCAAGCTGTTTGACTTGAGTAGCTAATTCTGGCCCTAAAATACCAATTAAGTTTCCCGCAAAAGTAATAATAGCGACGGTAACTATAATTAGTACAATACCAACTAGGGTAGATACTGTTTCAACTATCGGTGCAGCTTCAGACTTATCTTTTTTGGCTAGCACACTGACTAAAGCACTGTGAAATGGCCCATTAATTCCGCCAATTAGAACAAAGAGAAAGCCTGGAATAGTATAAGCATAGGCATAAGCATTTTTGACTGCACCAAGCCCAAAAGCTGCCGAAACTACTAGTTCACGGACAAAGCCAAACAATTTACTTACCAAAGTTGCGATCGCAACTACTTTGGCAATATTACCCATCGACGGAGATGATTTTTTATTTGCAGTCACAGTATACAGATATTAGGAAGTGGGTTCGATATATTATACGGTTGTAGGCACAAAACCATTTATTGTGTGTAGTATCTAAATCTCCTTATGAGTAAATTAGAACATTCTTACCTCCAATTAATCGATGTAATTCTCAATCATCCCAGAGAGCAAGAAATAAACATTCTAAACGCTAATTCAAAATTAGTTAATCAAGAGTTTATTAGTTGCTTGATGTCTGTGGGAGAAAAGTTGAGACAGTCTAACAATATTGACTCTGCCGAACGTTTGATCGGGCTAGCAGGTAAGTTACTACAGTTACAAAAAACCAATACTTCTAACACTCGACGCAAAGAATACTTCGAGTTTTTGATGAATCTTTTACAGCAAATTTCTAATAGAACAGATTCACAACAAATATATAGTCTAATTAGAAGTAATCAAGACAAATTTGACCATAATACTACCAAAATTCTGAAATATTGGGCAAATGAGACTATTTTGTCGGTAAATGTCCAGCAACAAAGAGCGATCGCCAACGATCTAGTAAACTTGGGCAATATAGTTAGCAGCTACCCTGCAGGAGATAAGTCCAACAATATTGAAATGGCAATTGTCTGTTACGAAGCTGCACTAAAACCATACAAACCAATCAATTTTCCCAAAGATTGGGCAATGATCCAGTCTAACTTGGGCAATGCCTATCGCGATCGCATTTTAGGTAGTCGCCAAGAAAATATTGAACAGGCTCTTGTTACTTATCAGCTATCTTTAGAAGTAATCACTGAAGAAAAATATCCTTATTTATGGGGAAATCTTCAGCGTAATATTGGTATTGCTTATACATATAGAATTAAAGGAAATAAAGCAAAAAACATCGAACAGGCAATTACTTCTTATAATCGTGCTTTATCTGCTCACACCCTAGCAGACCATCCTAATGATTGGGCAGCAAGTCATAATAATCTAGGAGACATTTATCCCAATCGATTGGTAGGAGACAAAGCAGAAAATATTGAAACTGCGATCGATCATCTTGAAAGAGCATTAGAAATATTTACTTTGACTAATAATCCCCATCGTTGGGCAATGTTACAAAATAATTTGGGTAATGCTTTTCAATCTCGTATTAATGGAGACAAAGGTAAGAATATCGAACGCTCCATATCTCACTATCAAAATGCTTTATCAATCCATACTTTAGAAAAGTTTCCTTACAATTGGGCAATGCTCAACAATAATTTGGGTGGTGCCTATCGTCATCGAGTTAAAGGAGAAAAAGAAGAGAATAAAAGTCAGGCACTTTCTTTTTTAAACAAAGCTTTGCTAGTTTACACTCAAGATAAATTCCCCCGCCAGTGGTCAGAAATTCAGCATAATATTAGCAATATTGGTTAGCTACTATTAATAATCTTATGTATAGCCGTACAAGGTTATGTTAAAACAGAGTAGCCATTAGCTATTAGCTATTAGCGAGTAATGTCGTAATGCTGTACTTGCTAATTTGATTTAAAATATCGCTTTTCGACAATAAAATCCCTCTGCATAATGTTCGGGTGCATTAGATTCAATTCCTCTAATTCTTAGAATAGAAGTAAAAGTTTCCTCGGTAAACCATTGCTTATTGTTTTGCGTGGCAAAGTGATTTATTAAGTGTTTGACCTTTTTTTGACATATAATTTTATCAAGATGAACTAGAATATTAGGCGAACCTAAATCTCCATCATACTTAGGAATTTCATATTCCCAAATTAAGTGATTGCGAAAAGTGTTTCTAGTTAATTCAGAAGTGATGCGATGATCTTGATGTAAATCTTGATGGTAGTGAGTCAAAATTAAATCAGGACTGACCTCTTTTTTTAACTCTTCAAAATATAGTTTGATATCTGCTCCAATATAGGGAAAAAAGCCATCTTTAAATCCTTTAATAATTACTTTTTTGTGTTTAACAGTAGCCAGAAAATCTTCTGCACTTGCGATCGCCTCTTGTTTTCTTACTCCTTTTGCTCCCAAAACAACCCAATAAATATTTAGCTTGGGATACATTTCTATTAGTTTGAGAATTGTTCCACCACAACCTATCTCAATATCATCGCTGTGCGCTCCAAGGCATAATACTTGTTGAAGTGAATTATTAAAATCTATTTTAAGCATTTTGCTCTTTCAAAAGTGGGAATAAACTATTTTTTTGTAAATACCATACACTCAGTTTTCCCTTGCTTGATAGGAATAAAAAAACTACCCACAAAAGCACAATTTATTTTAATAATTTTTTTTATTTTTTTAAAGGGATATAGTCTCAATAGTCTACAAAACGTCGTTTGGATCGAGTTAATTTTAAATTCAATAATCCCAACGAAGCATTTACTCCATTGACAACAATAGTTTTTAGTTCTTTTTTCATGAATTTTTATAATTTACAACCATTGCGATGGCTTTAAGAAATAATACTATATTGGGATTAAGTCTTTAATTAATTATTCAATCCTATATAAGAAGATCCGCTGGGAACAGTATAAAAACTAGGTCTTGATGCCAATCTGCTGTCTTGCTGCGCCTTGCTTTTAGATTGCCATACAGCCCAAGGCATTTCTCCTTTGTTGTACATTTCGTCAAACATCATTTTTTCTTTGAGGGTATCCATACAAGCCCAAAAACCAGGATTTCTGTAGCCAACTAGCTGTTTTTGAGCAATTAGACGTTGGAAAGGCTCGACCACTAATTCTTCTCCTGACTCTATATAGTCAAAAATTTCTTGTTTGAAGGCAAAGAAACCACCGTTGATCCACAGATCTGATTGAGTTGCAGGGGCAATACTCTCAACTAAGGAACCATCTCCCACTGAAACGACATGAAAAGATTGGGAAGGCTGTACGCAAAGAAAACTAGCTGTTTTGTCCGATTGTTCAAAGCGATCGAGATACTGATTCAAATCTAAATCGCTCAAGCCATCGGCATAGTTAGCCATAAACATTTTCTCACCTTCTAGGTAAGGTTTTACAGCCATTAACCTCTCACCAATATTGTGTTGTAATCCCGTATCAATAAAGGAAATACGCCAGTCTTCAATATCATTATTGTATAGATGTACGGTTCTGCCACCATTGGAAAGAACAAAGTTGTTGGAGAGACATTCGTTGTAGTTAAGAAAATAGTTTTTGATATAGTCCCCTCGATAACCAAGACACAAAATAAAGTCTTTGTGTCCAAAATGGGCATAGTAGCGCATTAAATGCCAAATTATCGGTCTATAGCCCACATCCACCATTGGCTTAGGAATGGTTTCGGAATGTTCTCTCAGGCGAGTTCCAAAGCCACCACAAAATAAAACAACTTTCATACTTAATTTCTCCTTATTTTATCAAAAAATTAAGAGATGAATAAAATTTAAACAATATGTATGGGAAAACTTTCTGAGGGCGATAAATCAAAGGTTCATAGTTTTTGTGTCTATCGCCATCATAAGCTGCAACGATCGCCTCTGGAAATGATATAGATCGATAAAACAAAAATAATTTCTCCAATTATTTTTGACGGGCTGTCTCGAATTGTCATAAGCTAATTAATTTATTGCTCAATTAAAAATTGAAATATTGCCAAAACCTAGGCTTTAGTTATATCTGCGAAATACTGGTTTAACAGCTCTCCCTACCAGGTATTTTTCTACTCCTTCATCTAATGCTCGACGATAGACAGCAAGAGCTTCACCAATTGCATTTATCGTATGTTGGATATCTCGATCTGTGTGGGAAAAACTAACTACCAAGGAGGGTGCAATAATACCTCGTTTGATTATTTCTTGTAGAAATAAAGTGCGGAAAGGTTGAGATGGTTGTTTGTTTTCGTCCCTTGTAAAATAAATCAGGTTGCAGGCTTTACCCGCTACACCAAAATATCCTTCTATATTGTGGGTAGCAACAGCTTGATTAATACCCTGAATTAATTTCCCTCCTTGACGATATAAATGTTCGATAACATTTTCTGTTTTATAGATGTTCATTACCTCCATTGCTGCTGCTAAACAAGAAGTTTCTGCACCAAAGGTAGTAGAAAGCAAAAACACCCTTTCGCGATCGTGATTTAATCCTCCTAACTCCATAATTTCCCTTTTTCCTGTCAGGGCTGCGACGGAAAAACCATTGCCAATCGCTTTACAGAAAGTAGAAAGATCGGGGACTACATTGTGCAGTTTTTGCGCTCCATTAAGATGCCAGCGAAACCCTGTAATGATTTCATCAAGAATAAACAAAGCCCCGTTTTCATGGCACAGTCTTTTAACTTCCTGTAAGAAGTTATCTTTTGGTAACTCCATTCTTTCTGCTTCCATAATCAAACAGGCTATTTGATTGGGATAGCGATCAAATAATTCTTTAACGCTTTCAATATCGTTATAGTTGAACTTAAGTGATAGATCCTGTACCGCCTGGGGAATACCTGAATTCATCGCCGAAGAACCAAT
>ERZ1740059.1717-NODE-1717-length-10903-cov-9.923949_pt1 | contig 10903 bp, 8 predicted proteins | sample MGYA00581744_ERZ1740059 | MGnify/ENA primary metagenome ERZ1740059 (study PRJEB43018, sample SAMN04849738) | marine metagenome | isolation source: floating plastic debris | place: Pacific Ocean | collected 2008-08-28 | study: EMG produced TPA metagenomics... | reverse complement strand
CCTTTAATTTGGGCAAGACACCGGAGCTTCAATCGGACACCAAATATTACTACAGTGGATTCTGTATTCTATTGTTCGCGACCCAAAAAAATTATTACAATGCTAAGAAACACAGACAATCTCAGGTTCATCAGATAACAAGTTTTCGAATAAAAGTACTTGTCTCCATTGCACATCAGCTGTGAGATTAGTACATAACAGGAACAATTACTCTTATAAATATCAAAGAATTGCTTCTATATTATCAAAGAATTGCTTCTATATTACTAGTACGTCAGACAAAATTGACAAAAAATTGACTTGTATATGTAAAATTAGGTGGCCTTTTGATGAATGAGAGTGTGTTAAACAATTCAACTTTTTAAATCTCAAATTTTCTTATCGTTAACAAAAATCATCCATACAAAAACTAAAAGATTTTTCTGAACTGCAAAATCGCAAAAAGTTTGCCAATCTTTCTCAACACAATTTCTCCAACATTGTTTTACAAAAGGCCTATCGTTCAGCCAAGATGCTTCTATATCATGTTTTAAAAAAATTTAATGACACTACTAATCCTGTTGACAATAGTTCATAGTTGAAACAACAGGTGTAATGGAGAATGGCAGTAGTGTGATTCCTACCCTATCACTTAGACAAACACAATAGAACCTGTGGGCGGCATTTTACTTATGCCATTTACCGAGTGTCAGCGTAAACAAGCAGGAATTTTCAATGACTGTTACCTCAATGTGAGGGAAAAGCAAGAGTCACAATTATTGTTTGAAAATTATGTTTTGGTGCAAAATCATAGCAGATTTCTACAATTATGTTCCATGCTGACTACGCTTTCATGGTGTGATCTCAAAAACCTCCAATTTTTTTCTACCATGGTGAACATATAATACCCTGTGCTAAGTCCTCGCTTTTATTATCACTGATCAGCACGTAAACCAAAACCTGATATTGAAATCAAGATCAGGAACATTGCATGTTTATCATAAAAACCCGATCCCTTAAATGAAGCTCAGTGCCTAGTATGGGTAATATTTGGAGCTCCACCCATGTGATGTGAACACATTGCAGTGTGCAATAGCCGATAATCATGTGTTGATAACTGGAAATAGGAGGAACGTGTTTCATTGAACAGCTTGTCCCGTAATTTGGCAGGTAGGTGTACACCAATCATGTTTAGCAACTTCCCATTATTGTTTTATGTAAGCATTTCATTTTATATAACCAGAATCCTTACAATTGGATGCCAAACGCCCTCCCACCTTTCTTGTGGATATCACTTCTAAAGGAAGGCAAGTTTCCAAGCAACTGAGAAAACTTACATAAGGGGATACTGTGTCTGTTTTTTATCATTCTATAAGCGGTCTCCGTCTGGTTTACACTAAATTTAAAAATGCCCACTGCTAATTTCTGGAGCAAAGATGGACAGTACTCATACATAGTACTTGTCACGATAGTCTTAAGTCATTTTTCATGCACGGGGTTTGCATTTGGCAGCGCAGGAGTTCTTGCTGATGTCTACCCAAAAATTTTCAAAGAAGATCAAGCAAAGACAAATGTAATCGGTTCTTCACTTGTCGGAGTTTACTTTTTGGCAGGTAAATTAAAATGCATCTTTTTAATTATAAAAAGAAATTTTTCAGAAAGAAAATCAATATTGGATCAATGTGTCTTCATGTATAATTCTTGAAGTTGTCTTCTCTTGTACTCGTCAAAAAATAAAATTTAAGTTCCTTTGATTGTATGATATGAAAAAGAGCATTTTTTATAAATAGTAGCATGTCTTCAAACGTCAATAACATTATTGCCTGTTTTATTTATTCTTTTTCAATTTTATTTCGACTGATCAATGAGTGAGGAAACAGTGATGACCGATTAGCGTGGTATTATCTCTGTCCTAGCCCTTCGTACAGGAGTTTCAATTGCTTTAATTTATGCTTTGAATACTTTTCAGTGCCTATCAATACAATAATAATGCGAGTGATTGGAGTTCGGGTAATTGCTCTTATTGGATCAGTTCTGGTAATATTGGGAATGATATTGTCAGCACATGCTACTGAAGTCTGGCAACTCGTCATGTCTTACAGTGTTGTTACAGGTGAGAACTTATATTACCAGGCTGATATTTAACTGCTCATCCATGATTGTGCGCATTCATCTTATTTGAGAGGATTTAAATAAGTTAGAGTTGTGCTCCTTACATCTATGACCAGACGATTCATAATGCCATAACACTTGATCCATTTATAGTTGGGTGGTAAGATTGAGATGGCATCAAGTATATGAATTATGGTGACATTGAGTTTATAATTTTTTAGGTCTAGGAATGTGTATGAACATGGTTTCAACGATTGGAGTTGTGCCACATTATTTTTCAAAACGGAAGGATGCCGCATACGCTTGTACCGGGTTGGGAAGTGGATTGGCAACACTAGTATATCCTGTCATACTCTCAAAAATGCTCTCAATTTTCTCATACAAAGAGACTATGTACTACATATCACCTCTGGTGCTGCTAAGCATGCTCGCTCCAGTAGTTTTCATACCACAGCTTGATCAACAAAGGCCAGAATCAGCGGTGAAATTAATCATGTCATATTTAAAGTGTTTCAGACGTTTTGTGACACCATTTTACCTACTCAATGCATTTTTTTGCCGTGGCGCACAGGTGGCATTGATGGTACTACTGTTTAGCACCATCTCTCAGTCCACTGATATATCCACCGCAGTCACTTCAGCCACCATACTAGGAGTGACGTTCTTGAGCGGTACATTATTATTGACACTTTTTCTGCTCAAGTTCAAACTCAATCAATTGGTATTACAGCTTGTATGTAATGTAACAGTCAGTATTGTATGTTTTGTGATGGGATTTTTCAACCAGGCTCATGTTTTCTACCTATGTTCAGGACTGTTTGGAATATGTCACGGTATCACCATTGCCATCAAAGGCAGTCTGAGTGCACATCTCTACACAGCTAAGGAGGTTGAATATTCTTTTGGAAAGGCAGAAGGCATTAGCAGCGTTGCCTCATTTCTTTTTCCTTTCACAGCCGGCTATATACAGAAGTACACCAGTTATAGTTGTGGTCTTCATTACCTAGGCGGGCTTTCATTACTTGGTGCCCTCTTTCTAGTCTTAGCCATTGTGATTAGACCTAGTATGTTGACATCAAAGAGCAAGGATAATGAGGATGTTGCGGGAAAATTCTGTGAGGAGGAGGCAGTACAATGTGATACCGCTGGTCACAATAAGATATCAGAAGCAAATTTTGTGATCCAACATATTTGACAATCTTTTGGTATTTTCTATAATACTTAGTAAATGCTTTTGCCATACCATGCCATTTACCTACAACCTACAATCAGCCATTCTAATATCTCAATGCATTAACATGTAACTAGATTCAATAAAAGTAGATGTTTATAGATCAAAATCTCATGTTTTGCATAATGGTGTGATGAGTGATTGAATTTATGATAAAGAACAGCAGTGACCTTAGCCTGTCCCAAGCCTTCTGTTGCTGTTATTGTTATTTGATTGGTTGAAGCGAACAAAAATTTTGGGTTGAAGGATAGTAAACACATCTGGCGAGCTAAACTTCAGGTTGATTTACTCCCCATTGTGATATTTCGAAATACACGTAATAGCCTGAGCAAACAACTATGAAATTTTTTGGATTGACCTTATGTAGCCTTATCGGCCCAAAAAGGGTGCAGATAAGGGCAACCTGAAGAGTAGCTCACCTTGTGTTTACTAGCCTTTACCAACCAACCACCAACCAACAGAAGGTTTAAGACAGGCTACAATGACCTATGTCCGAACATTGATTAAGATGACCACTGAACTTTGCCTATGTGAGGACCGTAGCTGACTGTTTAGCGTCTTGAACTAGTAGAATAAACACACTGAGATTGTTTCTTACTTGAATTATGACATAAAGACAGAAAAGTATGATAATCACCCAGTACTGTGTCGCAAACCAGTTTTTCAATCCTATATGACAACCAGTCTGTAAAATATCGCAAATAGAGCTAACCACAACAAAATGCTTTTAAAAATGATTACACTCAATGGTTTATACAGTTGTCCTCTCTGTCTGTGAGGTAAGACAACCCCAGATGATTTGCCTTTTGTCTTATTTTTTTTAGCATTAATTTACGTAAGAGCGCTTATGTGCTGTGTATAATAGTGATTGTTGCAGGTATAAACATGGTTCCCTTAACCAACTTAGTTTTCCCTAATATCATTACCACTCGCCAGAAACTGTAGAAGGCTAAATAGTCAATTCAGTTTAGTATCAAATACTTCAGTGACTTGTCGAACACAATAGATGGACAAAAAACTGTAGAGTTTATATGAGTATTGTAGCCGATAACCGAGTAGGTACAGTAATGATCAATTAAGGCAAAGAACAGTGCCATGGAGATAGATGCTTGTTACCTGATTTAACAACTGTGAATCATTTTGCTGTGTGGTGAAGCAGGAATCATCGATGCCCACATACGAATCCCCATCAGCATCAGGAACTACAACCCTTGCATAGTATTCTTTGTAGCTGGAACGTCCACAGCAACTTAACTGAAACCCAATAACAGGTCAATGACACTATCAGTGAGCAGGGTTAATTTTTGTTTTATCGCCGTTTACTCAAGTCAAAGTCAACTTCTAGAGCCAGGCACTTTGCTATACTGCAGACTGGTTGTAATAATGAGGGAGAAAAGGTGTACACATCCAGTTAACAGATCAATCGAGTGAAAGTCGATCACAACATCGTTATTATGTTTCACTACTCATAGAGTGCTAACCTTCAATTGAATCAAGCTTTTGATTGTTTTGCTGCTCTCCAGCCAAATCTGATCCACAAAACCGCTAACCTGAAGAACACTTGAAATTTATAAGATCGTGATGCGAATGATTTTGAAATAAAAAGCACAAGATACAGCCACATACTTCCCTGCTCAAAACAGCTCGAGTGCTCAGGCTACACATAGAATAGTTCGCAGGCTCCAGCGGTCGTGAGCGTAGCGTAAGTGGCCCCGGACATGACCCCTGGAGCCCTCAAACTAGATAGGCACCAGTCAACAATTTGTTTTAGCTGGAAACCTATTATCATGAGTTCAATCCAAAATTTATATGGTTTTTGACATGAATTGTATCGTGAAAGTGTAATCGTGATTCTCTGTTTCCATACCATATAAAATTCTCACCGTCTTGATTTCTGCGTAAGCGTAGATGAACAAAACAATTTGTACCGCTATCATAACCAACACACCACCAGTATACTACAATAACAATACAGATATTCTCACTGCCTGATATCAAACCAAGGAGTAAAACCATAGCAATACCCTGGCCTACATCTGAAATTGACTCATGACCATTGTGTGCCAAGGAAAGGCAAAGTTGTTCGTCAGCGATCATACAACTTCATGTGAGACCGGGCAGACCAAACAACTTATAAAAACATTACAATATGATGTAGGAGGTAGGCTGATGCTTTAATTTACTCACAAAAGAGGATCACATTTTTATTAACTCACCAAGTAAGCCCACTTCTTCCCTGAGGTTGATGAATTCATTACACCAAATAGTGTGATAGTTTTAAGTGTGACGCCAACTGTGAGAAGACAATACGTCAGCACCTGATGAATAAAGAATAAAGCACCCATAACAGGAACATGGAACCAAAAAAGTGCACATTTGATATTAAATTCCATATTACCTTGCATTCATTTCAACCTCTTGATAGTGTATGCACAAAAATGTCATTAAAGCCTGGTTCTCATACATCTCGTAACTAGGTCGTATGTTGTGCCAAGATTTAGTTTTAGCAAAGATGATAAATACTCATTGGTTTTAGGAACCTGGAGAGCCCAACCAAGGTTCAATACAGCACTTACATGTAAATACAGACAAATATTATACCGCCAGCCAAATAAAATAGCAGGGAACATAATCTCAACGCACAAATCTTTTATTTCCAGGAAATTTGCATTATGAGCTACGGGTGAACAAATTTTATGGTCGGACTCCCTTTTATTTCAAGTCCAAACCAAGTGCTGCATTGATTGCATAAAAAAGTACAGCAAAACTCACAGAGGTTCCATTCAGAAATGAATGGGAAGATTCTACAAGACATCATCAGCGCCAAAACCTACAGGATAACAGCATAGGTAGATGTAAAACGGCTGTCTTTGTATTGTATAGGTTTATGATGTAATGAATTTTTGAGAGGTGAGGATTGTGCTTAGGGATTTTACAACTTGGGTAGGGGAGTGAACAGCTCTCAAAGATATATCTTTCCGTGTTATTCTGTCTTGTATTGCATGTAATGTGATTGCATTCTGATATATTTAGATTTCAAGATGGTGGTTTCGATCAATGTGATAATAAATATTTATCCCATCAGTAGTCAATATTTTATCGTTGTCTATGTGATTCCATATGTGTTGTTATCCTTTCATTTAGCATGGGGAGTCGATTATCCAATTATTCAGCCAACAGGTTACAATTGCGATCTAAACAGATTTTACACAATTAATTTTTGTAGCTAAATTTCATAATTTTTTCTGGAAACTGATGTCTCACAAACGGTCTCAAAACAGGGTGTTATCTACCAAATTGCATATTTTTTGCATATAGTTTTTTTGCATTTGCGCATGGGTAATTTAATGAGGTTCAATTCAACTAAATCAGGAGCTCAACAGATCACTGTTAGTTGTCTGTCCTGTTAGATACAAGTACATGCACTATAATTTTAGACAGAACTTGAATATCCGAAGCAGTTTGAAGGCCAGTCCGGTGCTTCGTAACGCTTATTTATTCTTGTTATACTATAGATAGAATGAAATTAATTAACATCTCTGGCTTGTGGTTATATGATCTTAAAAACAAAATTTTAACACAAGCGATGATAGTGACATCAATATCAGTCATGACGTATTAGAATGTAAATAATTGTGTTAGGATAATGCGCAAGAAAAACACAAGTGAAAGCTAATGAGAACAAAAACACGATTTCTTGATACAAAAAAAAACATTTTCACATTTGTTATGTCCTGAGCCAGTATACACAGTTATATGAGTCGCATACTTTCAGCATATGCTCTGATTACTCTGGCACCGTACCCCATTCCAACAACTCTACCGTCCTCGGTTGTTACTGGGTACTGTCTTGACAGAGCGTTCCAGTTGACTTTAATTTTGAGCTCTGAGCAGGATCGGATCTGCTGCGTAACTTGATACCTGCTAAAATCATATCGATCATGCTGGATGACATACTTTTGTTCACTTCCGTTCTGGGTTGGTTGCTGTTGACTTGGTGTTTGAGCTGCTTCGTCGAGTAGAGCCTGCTTCTTTGCCTTGGCTGCATCTATCTTAACCTGCTCCTCAGGGGTAGCTGTTCTACCACCATATTTAGATACTTTTACTTTATCTTTGATTTTGAGCCACGTTTTCAGTTTTTCCTCAAACGTTGCTTTCCTCCAGTATATACGCCAGAGGATTTTGGAGTTTCTTGAGAACAGCGAGTAGGCATCAAAGTGATCATTGGTACAGACATTACAGTGGAAGTATTTATGTTCAGACTTCTCCACAGCAGGCAACGCTCTCCATGAATCTTTACTGAAGTAATCCAGATACTGTAGCATACTCTCCTCGTCAGGGTACTCAAGCCTAAAATAAAATAATGTAAACCGTGGTGAAGTTAGAAATAAAATCAACCTTAATATTTGACAAACCTTCCAATTTCTTAACCATTGAGGTAGGCAATTCATACACTTAACCCAATGAAGCGTTTTAAGATACTGGGATGGATTTATTCAACAAATAAATAATCTATACTAGAATTTCACACCAAGCTATGAACTTGAAAGGGAAGTTCATCGCACCAAAGTTGGTGGACTTTGTGCAAAATACGAGGATTTATGCTCTCTTGGTGCATGGACACACAACTGCAAATTATACACACTATAACAGCTTTTGAGATGCCCTCATCTCGCTCTACGATGTTGCCAACTGATACTTATAGCTCAGCCTTTACATTCGAACAGACAGCAAATTTCCAGCTCAAAACTTTTCAAGTAGCTGAATCTGACACACATTGAGGTACCAAGACTTTGATTTCTGACATTCATGAAATAAGTCAAAATCAAACATACATTGTAGTAAATTGTTCTTCATTTGATCAACGATTATCCTTGGTGACAGCATTTAGTTTTGAACATGGTTCATTGTACTACACTCAGTGATGATGCCGTCACTTGTACAACAAGTGATTTTCATAAAAAAAAATGTAATGATTGTATAATGAGAATAATTCATTATCTCATATGTACAGAGTTAAGATTTCTGAGAGCAAACAGTACACAACATATAAATGAAATCAATTTACATGTTGTTTAGTATTTCCCCTTTTCTCTGTCGTTGTCTGCGATGTTGTGCTTTAGAGATATCTGCTGTCATCTTAGGATAATCTTTCATAAGCTCTACATACTCAGCATAAGTGCTGCCATTGAAAGCTATCACTTGACCGAATCCACAGACTGGTGTATCTAAATGATGTGCAGCCATATTTTGTCAGTGTTTGCTCAACTGTGGCTAACGACGGTATGTTTTAAAAATGGTCTGTTTTTCGATTTATAATGCGAGTCTTTTGAAGCAGCTGGGGAAATTAAATTTAACCAACCAATCAAGGGAGCTTATTTTACAAACATAGGGGTATCCATAGACAATGGTAGTATCACAGGGTGATGTTGCAAATCAACCGTATTGAAGTGGCGTAATGACTCAGTGAGTATGAGTTTACTTTGGCACCACACGTCTGCCATTCAGCTGTGAGATTATTCTATTCATTGATAAATAGTAGCCGATGTTGAGCAACCTTTGAAAAGTTTGACATTATTGCTCACACAGATAGCAATAACAAGACAACTCATCAATGAAAATGAACTCATTGAGCTATATTTCCCTCACAATGCCAGCATTGTCTCTAATCGCCCCGCTGATATTGAAAATGGCTCCAGTTAATCAGTCCAGCCAAGGAGGGTGCAGCCACCAGTACACTTAGACAAACAAAATTGATGCACATGCACTATATACTTGTGGGGAGGCAATTTGGAAAATCACTGCAAAATTTAAATACTGCATATGTACACTAAATGCAGCATTATCTGCTACTTATCAGTTAATTGATATTAAAAGTAGCTGATTTCAAATCATTTTTTATTCATGTTTTAATGGAAAGAAACCCAAAGCAAAGCGAATTTAAAAGCAACTAATTTGAGGATAAAAAAACGGAACTGGTGTAGCTTCTTACTAGCTAATATTTTTGAGGGTAATCTCGCAAAGAGTCATATAACTGACCCCACCAAAATACCCTAATCACCTTCTAATGTCACCTTCTAGCCTGTTTTTTACACTGGTGTTACACACTTATTGATTAATTGATGTGAAAGTGGATATAATTGTAACTTGTGACAAATATATGTCCTCTACCAAGACGAAGACATTCTGTAATAATAATCACATGATAAAATTTTTTTTTCTTTGAGATGTCGGCAGCGTTTGAATTTTGTGTTTTGAGTTCTAATTTTGCCTTTATTGGTTAGCTACAAATCTTATGAAACGTTATGTAACATTTCATAACGCTGCGTTAAAACAAACTTCAAATATTGTGATTTTCGTGTGGCTGCCTAAGTTTTTTTGGCAACGTTTGATGGCTCATTTTTGCTCTGGGGCACCGATATTATCTTTAGCAGAAAAATCTAAAATATTTGTGCTTCAGAAATTAGCCTTACAATTCAGTTCTGTCAGTCAAAATATTTTGTATCAATAGCATGGTTAATTTTCACGCACATGTACATAGATGATTTGAAACCATGCATAAAAATTTTTTGCGCCCATCATATTCGCGAGGTAATCGAGAAACTTTTGAGCATGCTGACCATGAGCTGATGAATCTATGGGTATGCCTCAGAACCACAGCAGACCCCTTTGATAGGGGGAAAACCCATCCACCGACATAACATTTTTACACCAAGTTAGCCCATTTGAAATTGATTTAATAAGTGGATCAAAAATAATCTTGTTGATATGAGAGAGCGCTGGGTAATAACCATGACGGTCAGCATCTGCCACTTATGATTGATACAGGACTTCAAGTGAACAAGCACAGAGCTACAAGCATAAATTGCGTTCATGTGGTTCAAGTGTAAGAGTAATCCATTATCACTGACAATCCCCCTGTTGCCCTTGTGGGATGGTTTGAACACTTAAATAGACGTAGTAGAACAACATACCATCAGTGGAGTGTTGAAAATATGAAAGAGTATAAAGACCGTTTTACGTTGCCGGTTGCAGCACATTTCTCCGCTGCAGACAACAGTCTTCTCATTTTACTTCAGATGTGCTGTAGTCATTAATTGTGTCCCAAACCATTCATCTTCTACAGTGGCGATAAAATATCATTGAACGATTTTTTTATTTTTTTATAAGACATGAGCTATTTTGGCATGAATGAAAATACAATCTTGTGTACCCCTTCATTCTCTCATAATTATGATTTTAGTTAATTAATTATACATGTGTCCACTTAATTATACTTAAATGACCTTTGTTTCTCAGATCTTTTGGCAGACTAACAAAACATGATAAATATCCTGAAAAAAGTGCAACATAACTCAAGGTTGTGGCCTTGAGTAAGGTTTGGTAGTTCACGTTGTTCTATATGGACAATATATACCTCATTTGAAAGCTTTTGATGAGTAGATTTCAAATATGCTAGTTTTAAATCGATTTTATGACGTTGTGTCACGCTACGCAACGTAATATAGCAAAACAGGGTACATAATAGGCATGATCTAGCAAGGAAGTGGTTGGTCCTGCCACCAGTTGAGCAATTGGTAA
>ERZ1740059.1715-NODE-1715-length-10916-cov-4.272811_pt1 | contig 10916 bp, 5 predicted proteins | sample MGYA00581744_ERZ1740059 | MGnify/ENA primary metagenome ERZ1740059 (study PRJEB43018, sample SAMN04849738) | marine metagenome | isolation source: floating plastic debris | place: Pacific Ocean | collected 2008-08-28 | study: EMG produced TPA metagenomics... | reverse complement strand
GTCGCGGCGGGTGGTGGGCATGCGTGGTCGCCTTCTCTCGAATCACTGCCGGCTCTCGGTTCACTACCGGTGTGCGCGTGTGCGGTTTCTTGTTCGTATCTCCGGGCGTGCAGCCGCGACTGGCCGACCGCGAGCCCCAGCCCGACCATCGCCCACACCGCCGCCAGCGGCGCGGCCGCGAACGCGATCGAGCCGACGGTGAGCGCCGACGCGCCGGCGAGCATGCTGTACAGCCCGGTGCCCGCGACGTCACCGCCGCGATAGACGAACGTGTCGACGACGGTCTTGGCCTTGTATTTTTCGTCGCGCGAGAGCACGCTGAAGAGCGTCTCGCGCGCTGGCCTTGCGACCGCGTATCGTCCGGCGCGGTGCACGGCCTGGAAGACGGCAAAGACGGCGAACACATGCCAGGGTTCCGCGTCGCCGCGGCTCGATACAAGCCACAGCACGGCGAAGCCCCCCACCGTGATCGCCGGCAGCACCGCCAGCGTGCCGCCGATGCCGATCCATCGGATGATGCGGGCCGTCACGAACAGCTGCACCGCGAGCGTGCACGCCTGTGCGAGAAGATCAAGCTTGCCGAACAGCGCGACGCGGCCTACGAGCTCGTCCTCGGCGTCGGTCACCAGCTCGGCCTGCGTGAAATACACAAGCGTCGAGCTCACGGCGATCAAGCCGATGTAGAGGCCGATGCCGAGCATGTAGGGCGAGCGCACGACTAGCACAACGCCATCGACAAGGCCGACACCGTCGAAGGACGAGCCTTCGGATGCTTGCTGCGTGTTGTACTGTTTGAGCGGCACGCGCCGATCGAGCACCCGCATGAACCGCACGGCGGCTTCGAGCACGACCGCCGCACAGATCATGAGCGCCGCTGCGCTGAGCTGATCGCCCGTGACCCGCGTTGACCGTTCGGCGAGCGACGCGATCCGTTCGCTGAGCGTCCACGGCACAGTCGAGCCCGCGATCGCGCCGAGGGTGCCGCCCACACCGATCGCCGGGAACAGCCGCTTGGCCTGATCGAGCGACCAGACGTCGGCCATGAACGCCCAGAACACGCTCGTAAGGAACAGGTTCACGACGCTGAGCCAGACGTAGAACACGCGGCCCGTGGCCGCCTTGAGCTCTTCGCCGAACCCGAGCCGCAGCCCGGCGAAAACGACCAGACAGAGCATGACCAGCCGGAACCCGATCGTGATAAAGCGTCTGCGATCAAAGCGGTGGACAAGCGTCCCGAAGCCCATGGCAACCAACAGCGAGACGCCGGCGGTCACGTAGAACAGGCTCCGGAGCTCGGACATACCCCGCTCGACACCCATCGCCTCGCGGACGGGGCGGATCAGGAAGTAGCCGAAGAGCACGCAGAAGAAGAACGCGGCCGCGAGCATGAGCGGCAGCAGTTCGCCCTCGCGGGCGCGCAGCAATCGGTGCGCAGCGGTCACGGTCGCTCGGTCTTCACGCTGGTGTCCCCTCGATCCTCGCGGTGTTCTCGGGTTGCGAGGCGGCAGTTGCAGCCGGGCGCCAGATGGGTGCGCCGCCGCGGCTACCCTCGCGCGTGAGAGAGACCGGACAGCCGAACAACACGCCGAACGCCGATCGCGATGATCGTGGCGTCTACTACGGCTGGGCCGTCATGCCCGTTGCCTGCCTAATGCTCATCGGCACGCTGCCCGGGCAGACGGTGGTCGTGAGCCAGTTTAACACGGCGCTGCGCGCCGCGCTCGGCCTCTCGAACGAGGCGCTGTCGCTGTGCTACCTCATCGGCACACTCGCGGCAGCCTTCCCGCTCACGCTGGTGGGGCGTGCTTCGGACCGCATCGGTCCGCGGCGAACGGCCGGGCTGATCGTCGGCGCGTTCTGCCTCGGTACGCTCGCGCTCACGAACGCCACTGGGGCGGTCACGCTGACGCTCGGGTTCTTCCTCGTGCGGTTTCTGGGTCAAGGAGCGCTTGGCATGCTGTCGAGCCACGTGCTCGCGCTCTGGTTCGAGCAACGGCTCGCGACCGTTGAGTCGATCAAGCACGCGGTGTTCAGCCTCGGGAGCGCCGCCGCACCCGCGATCACGCTCGCGATGATCGGCGCGTTCGGCTGGCGGCACGCCTACGCGATCATGGGCGTCGCCGTCGCGCTCGTGCTGCTGCCGCTGATCGCCTTCGTGCTGCGCGACCGGCCCGAAGAGGTGGGACAGCACCTCGACAACGAGCCGCCGACCGCGCGGGAACACGACCGCGAAGAGAACGACCCGGCCGACGGTCCGTCGGGCGAGGCCGACTTCACGCTGGGCGAAGCGCTCCGCACGCGGACGTGCTGGCTGCTGATCATCCCGGGCATGCTGTCGGGCCTGGTCGGCACGGCGATGCTCTTTCACATGCAGCCGCTGCTTGTCGAGGCGGGGGTGCGCGACCCGATCGACTCCGGCGCGGTTGCCGTCTCGACGTGGGCGGTGGCGTTGTTTATCGGGCTCACGACGGGCGGCCCGGCCGCCGACCGCGTGCCGCCGCGTGTGATCCTGCCGCTCTCTCCGCTCGGGATCACGGCGTCGTGCCTCTTGATGTTCGTGGCGTCGGAGCCGTGGCACGCCGCGGCGGCGATGGGCATCTACGGCGTCTCGCAGGGCTGGGGCATGGCGGCCGCCGGGCCGGCGATCGCCCGGTTCTTCGGGAGGCCTCACCACGGCGCGATCCGAGGTTTCGTGACCTCTGCCATGGTCGGCGGCACGGCAACGGGTCCCTATCTGTTCACACTCGTCGGCGGCTGGCTCGGCACTTCCGAAGAGATCACCCTGATCAGGGGCCTGCTCGCCTTCGCGGCCGTCGCGGTGCCGGTCGCCGTCGGAGCCGCCTTTGCCACACGCCCGAGCGTTCCCGAACGCTAGCGGGATCGAATTTGTCGCGAGTGGCGGAATAATCGTTCCAGATCGATGGCTCACCATCGGAGCCGTGCACGCACGCCGGCAGCAACGGAGACCAGCCGATGGCACGAACCGACGAGAAGCAGAGCCTGTCCGACCGACTCAGCCGCCGTGCCCGGCGTGCGATCCAGGGCACGACTGACCTCGCCTACGTCGCCGGCTTGGGCCTCGCCGTCTCGGCCGCCCCGGTCGCCACGGCGCAGCACGACGAGAAGCCTAAGCCCGGAGGCGCAACGATGTCGCAAACACAACACGAGCAGCAGCCCGGCGAGCTTCAGGCCGAGCTCGATGCGATGAAGTCCGCGTTCGAGCAGCGCGCACCGCAAGAAACGATCGACGCCTTCGAGAAGGGCATCCTCGATGTCGAGGCGCTCGGCGTACTCGACCGGGCCAAGAACGTCGGAGATACCGCCCCGATGTTCAAGCTGCCAGACGGCACCGGCGAGAGCGTTTCGCTTGAGACTGTCCTGGCCGACGGTCCGACCATCGTGACCTTCTACCGCGGCTCGTGGTGCCCGTACTGCAACATCCAGCTCCGTGCGTATCAGCAGCACTTGGACGAGATCCGGTCGCTCGGCGCCTCGCTTGTCGCGATCAGCCCCGAGAAGCCCTCGGCCGACGATGCGAAGGACGCGCCGAACTACGAGTTCCACGTGCTCAGCGATGCCGGCAATGAGGTCGCCGACGCGTTCGGCATCCGCTACCGGCTGCCGCAGGATCTGATCGACGCGTTCAACGGCCGGCTCGATCTGGCGTCGTACAACGGCGACGGCTCGTGGACGCTGCCGCTGGGTGCAACCTACGTGATCGACACCGACGGCACGATCGCGCACGCGTTTCTCACGGCCGACTACCGCGAGCGGGCCGAACCCGCCGACCTGATCGACGTACTCAAGAAGCTCGCCGCCGACGGCTGAGCCAGAACCGAGCCCCTCACCTGCCCGGCGGATCCCCTTCCGCCGGTCAACACGAGGCCGGCGCCACTCGTTGGCGTCGGCCTTGTTTGTTTCGTGCCACCCCCGTGACACCGGTTCGAGTATCGTGCACTCCCGGATCACGCGCGCAACGGCGGGGCGGCCGGATCGGAGCCGCGAGCGATGTCCATCCGCGTCAAGCTGTTTCTTACGCTTCTGGGTTTCTCGCTGCTGCCCCTGCTGATCGCGGGTCTGCTCGGGCGAGGGAACGTGCAGGCAGCCCGCGACGAGCTCAGCAGCGAGACCGCGGCTCGGATCCTGCGGATCGCCGACGACACCCGGCGGCACCTGGTTGAGAAGTACGCGGCCATCCTCGAACGCGACCGGGCGCTGATCGAGATCGATGTGCTCGCCGCCGCGGACGCCCTCCGCCGCTTCGATGACATCGGGCCCGACGAGGAGGCGCTCACCGCACGGAACTTCACGAACCTCGAATTCGACGACGCCGAGAACCCACCGCCGGGCCTGGTGCCCGACGGCGACATGGAACGCATCGAAGCCGACGGCTCGCGGACGGCGCTCATGGTGTCGTTCCACGCGCCCGTGTTCGTCCCGATGGACGCCGACGGCATCGACGCGCTCTCGCAAGAGGCCGCGCTGCTGCGACCCGTGGCGCCACCGATGCGGGCGGCCCGTGAGACCACCGAGGACCCCATCCGGCCCGCGAGCCAGTACGCGGCGCTCCACGAATCGGGCCTGCACATGTCCTGGCCCGGCAAGGGCGGCTATCCCGAGAACTACGACCCACGGCTCCGGCCGTGGTACCAGGCCGCCATCACCGCGATCGAGCCGGTTGTCTGGGTGCCGCCGGTCATCGACGCGCCGACCGGCCAGGTGCGGCTGACATGTTCGGTGCCCGTCTACCGCGACGATGGCACCCTGCTCGGTGTCGCTGCCGCGGACGTGTCACTGGGCGACATCCTCAAAGAGCTCTCGCTGCCCGAGGTGTTCCGCGAGAGCTCGCAGGCGATCATCGTGCAAGTCGCGGACGAAGACGCCGACCTCCCACCGAGAATCATCGCCACGGCCGAGTACGACGATCTCGCCGGCGCCGCGTGGGACTCACCCATCAGCACACGCTGGTTCGAATCAAGCGACGCGGACGCGGACACCGAGCTAAGCCGACGCATGCTCGCCGCCGATCAGGGCTCGATGGAACTCGGCATCGACGGCGAGCCGTGGGTGTGGACGTGGGAACGCCTCCGCGACCCTGAGTTTTCGGAGACGCACACTCACGTTCTGGTCGGCATCGCGCTCGAAGTGGCCGAGGCCGACGCGCAGCGCGTCGCGGCCTCCATCGACGGAACGATCTCGACCGTGGTGCGCCAGAATCTCGCGGTCGCCGGCGGCGTGCTCTGCTTCGTCGTGGTCTTCGGGTTTCTCGGGTCGCGGTCGATCTCTCAGCCCGTGCGGTCGCTGGCCGAGACGGCGCAGGCGATCGCCGGCGGCGACCTCGACGCCCGCGCGACCGTCGAAACCGGCGACGAGCTGCAAACACTCGCCGAGAGCTTCAACAGCCTGGTCCCGACTCTCCGCGCCCTGATGAAGGTCCGCGAAGCCCTCGCGATCGCGCGCGAGGTTCAGCAGCACCTGCTGACGCGCGAGACGCCCAACCTCCCCGGCATCGATATCGCGGCCCTCTGCGTCTACAGCGACGAGACCGGCGGCGACTACTTCGACTTTCTTGACATCCAGCCTGGAAACGGCGGCCCGCTCTCGCACGCCGTGCTGGTCGGCGATGTCACGGGCCACGGCATCGGCGCGGCGCTGCTCATGACAACCGCGCGTGCGCTCATCCACGCGCGGGCCCCGGAGACCGATGACCTGCCCGACGTTCTGGGCAAGGTCAACGCCAACCTCGCGGTCGACTCCAAGTCCGGGCAGTTCATGACGCTGTTCTACCTGCTCGTCGGCGAAGACGACGGCGACGGACGCCGGGTCCGCTGGACGAGCGCCGGCCACGACGCCGCCATCGTGCGCGACAACCGCACCGGCGCGTTCACCGAGCTCAGCGGTCACGACATCCCGCTCGGCATCGACGGCTCGTGGGTGGTCCGGTCCGATGACGCCTGCCTGCCGCCCGAGAGCACGGTCGTCATCGGCACCGACGGCATCTGGGAAGCGCGCGACCCGACGGGCGAGATGTTCGGCAAGGACCGGCTCATGGAGGTCATGGCGGACAACGACGACGCCGACGCCGACACGCTGGCGAAGGCCATCCTCAGCGCAGTCATACGGTTCAGAGACGGAGGACCGCAGACCGACGACATCACGCTTGTTGTGCTGCGAACCAGCGAGGCTGTGAACACGGGTGCAATCGCGAGCGACACTTAATCAGTCCGCGGCCTGTTCATCTTTCACAGAGGACCGACGCCGACGCGGCGGATGAATCGCGGTCACCGCGTCGCTGTTCACGCCGAGACGGATCGGTCCGTCTTCGATGCGTTCGAACGACCGCCGGGCGTTTGCCTCGGAGAACTCCGTGCCGATAAAGCCCCGCCCGAGCGCGTGGGCAACGACTCCCGTCGTGCCGGAACCAAGGAACGGGTCGAGCACGAGATCGCCCTCGTTGCTCGTCGCGCGCAGCACGCGCTCGAGGTAGACCTCGGGCAGCTGGTTGTCGTGCCCGTGCCGGCGTTCCTTGTTGTTGCCCTGGATGCGGCCCCAGTACGGCCCGTACCACACGTCCATCGGCAGACGCTTGCCGGCGGGCATGCCGTCACGCTTGTCCATCGTGCGCGGATCAAAGTACGTCGAAGCGCGGTCGGAGACTTCCAGAACCGCTTCCGCGTTCCAGCGCCGATGCTTCGGGTCCTTCGCGAAGTACAGCGCGTGCACCTTGCTGTTGATGAATCGGCTCGTCGTGTTCTGGCCGAAGCGGTAGTGCCACACGCACCAGTTGATCATGTGCAGCCCTCGCTGCTTGAGGTGCATCACGATCTCGGCCGCGGTGTCATCCGGGATATTGACCCAGATCGAGCCGTGATCGCGCAGCGCACCGATGCACAGGTCGAGCCACTCGTACGTGAAGTCGAGATACTCGTTCCGCGGCATCTTGTCGTGCCACTCGTCGTAGTCGCGCGACCAGTTGAAGGGCGGGTCGGCGAACACAAGATCGACTTCCGATCGCTTCACCTGTGGGATGCGTGGCAGCGTCTCGCGGCAGTCGCCGACGTACACGCGCACCGCGTCCGACTTGCCCGCCTCGGAGCGGAGCCGACGCCCGCGTTGAAAGTCTGGCTTGATCGCCTCCGCCACGATCACTCGCCCCCGCGGATCATGCCGGTCTGGCGGTACTTCGCGCGGTACTTCTCGGCGAGTTCGGTCTGCTTGTTGCCGATGTCGATCTGCCGCCCATCGATAAACGCCGCGATCGTCTCGGTCGTCACCTCCAGTGGGTTGCCGTCCGCGATGATCAGCGTCGCGGCCTTGCCAGAGTCGAGCGAGCCAATCTCGGCGTCGACCTCAAGGATCTCCGCGGTCGAGAGCGTTAGCCCGCGCATCGCGTTGTCGATCGAGAGCCCAAATGCAACGGACTTCGCAGCGTTATACGGCAGGTTCCGCTCGTGCGCGGTGCGATCGCTCGAAGCCATGCACCACCGCACACCCGCCTCGGTCAGCCGCTGCGGCAGTGTGTACGGATCGTCGTGCGGCATGTCTGCGCGTTTCGGGAACCGCTGCGTGCCGCCCAAGATCACGGGCACATCGTGCGCCGCGAGCAGCTCCGCGCACAGCATCGCGTCGCGCCCGCCCACGATCACCGGACGCATGCCCATGCCGCCCGCCCACACGACGGCCGCGTTGATCTGATCGACATCATTCGCGTTGATGAACGTCGGCCGGAGCGGCTCGGATCCATCGACGCCGGGCAGGCTGATCATCGCAGCTTCGAACCGCAGGTCGGTCGCAGGCCGAGCGCCGTCGCGGTAGCTCACAGCCTGCTGAAAGAACGTATCGATCATGTCGAGCCGCTCGTGGATGCGCTCGCGCTGCTCGGCGTCGGGCTCGTCGGCCCACCAGTCCTGGCTGGGCCGCATGCTGGGCCAGTTGATGATCACGCCCGCATCGGGCAGCAGCGCCATGCTGTCCGAGGTCCAGCCGTCGGTGCGCATGACCGAGGCCGTGCCCGGCACCGCGCCATCGGTCGGGAACGCCCCGTAGGTCAGGATACCGTTCGACCGGGTCACAGGGATGATCGTCGAGTCCGGGTTGGTCGCGACCGCGGCCCTTGCTTCGGGCGTGAACTGGCCTACTTCGTTAAAATCGCGGCTCTGCCGGACGGCGAACATGCCGACGAGCCCGAGCTCGGTCACCGGCGCGATCAGCCCGGGCCACACCTGCATGCCGTCGGCGTCGATCACCCGAGTTCCCTCGGGGAAGACGCGGTCGCCCGCGCCGACCTCGACGATGCGGCCGTCCTCGAAAAACACAAACCCTCGATCGATGCTCGGCGACGATACTGGGTGCACGCTCGCGTTCACGATCGCAACGGGTGTCGTCTGCGGGCCGGCCTTGTGGCCGAGATCTTGCGCGGCCGCGCCGAGCGCACACACAGACACCGCGATGGTTGCAATGAAGTTTCTCACCGGATGACTCCCATGTGTGCCAAGCCGCAGCCGCAATCGCCGGGCTTCATCGGCTCCGCCAGGTCTTTGCCTTCGAGCCACAGCCGGCGGTGATGCGCACGGAGGTTGTCGAGCATGATGCGCTCCGCGAGCCTCCGCTGCGGCTCCGCATCGGTGGTCTGCTCGTCGCCGTCCATCACTTCCATCGAGTCCTCTTCCGACTCTGACTCTTTGCTAGCGTCGGGCTTCTCGATCAGCTTCGCGATCAGCCGCGCCCGCTCGGCCTTGATTCGCTCGCGGTGCTCAAGATCGATCGGCTCCGACCAGTACTCGCGCCCATCGATGAACGTGTGAAGGTTACGGCTGAACGCCGACAGCGGGTCGCCCGACCATACGGCGAGATCGGCGTCCTTGCCGACCTCGATCGAGCCGACGCGATCGTCGATGCCGAGCTGTATCGCCGGGTTGATCGTCACGACCGCGAGCGCGTCGGCCGGCGGGATAACGAGCCCGAGGTCCTTGCCGTACTTGATCATCTTCGCAGCCTCGGTGTTCATCCGCCGCACGAGGTTGTCCGAGTCGCTGTTGAAGCTGACCCGCGTCCCGGTCTCCCACAGGATCGGGCCGGCGTAGGGGATCGCGTCCTGCACCTCGAGCTTGAAGGCCCACCAGTCGCTGAACAGGCTGCCGCCGCGCGAGTGCGCCTTGACCGCCTCGGCGACCTTGTACGTTTCGAGGCCGTGCTGGTAGCTGCCGATCGTAAAGCCGTAGTCTCGCGCGATGTTCGCGAGCATCAGGATCTCGTCCTGCCGATAGCTGTGACAGTGAATCAGACGGTCGCCTGCGAGGATCTCGGCGAGCGGGTCGAGTTCGAAGTCGCGCCGGGGCAGCTCATCGACGCTCGGCAATTCCTGCCCTTCGGCGAGTTGGTCCGCGATCTTGGCGAAACTAGCAGCAAGGTTGTCGGGGATGGCGTAGTCAAGATCACCAAACTCGGGCGAGTTCAGCGTGGCGTGCCACTTCAGTGCGTACTCCCGCGCCGCCTCGAAGCGGTCGCGCATGAGCGAGTCGACGCCCATACGCGTCTTTGGATAACGAGTCGTGTAGCGGTCGCCCCAGTTGACCTGCACGACGTTCTCGCCCAGCGCGAACTTGATGCCGGGCGTTGCGCCCCGCAAGTGGGTATCGCGCGGGTGCACCGCGCCCCAGCGGACCTTCTCGATCAGGTTCTGCCCGCCGATCGGGTTCGCCGACCCGTGCAGCGTGTTCACCGTCGTCACGCCCGCGGCAAGCTGGCGGTACCAGTTTATATTGTCCGGGCTGCTCGTGTCGGCCATACGAACTTCAGCGCTGATCGCCTGGCCGGCTTCGTTCGTGCCGAACTCCCACGTGCCAGTGTGGCTGTGCGCGTCGATCAAGCCCGGGGTGATGTGGGCGCCGTCGAGGCTGACCGCGTCGAAACCTTCTGGAATCGGCAGATTGCCCTCGGGCATCGGGCCGACCGCCGTGATCCGCCCGCCCTCGAACATGACGTAGCCGCGCTCGATGATCCCCGCGGGCCCGCTCGTCCAGACCGTGGCGTTCATCAGCACAAGCGATCGCTGCTCGGGGATGTCCTGCACCGCGTACGGCCCGAACGGATAGCCCGGGTGATCGCCGATCTCCGGAGCCTCGTTCTCATTTCCGTCGGCTTGTTCATCGGTCTCGCCGCCGTCGTCATCGCCGAGCGGCGCACCGCGCACCGCGTGCCATGCGAACGCGTCGCCCGTTGGTGCAATCGCCGAGCCGAAGATCCGCTCGCCCGCGTCATCCGTGGTGAGCGTGCCGCTGACGACGTAGGAGCCCAAGCCGTCGTCCTCGTCGTCAATCAGGAAGCTGATCGAGGTCTCGCCGATGGCAACGTTTCGCGCTTTGTTTGAAGCCGGCTCCTCGTCCTGCCAGTTCTCGGTGAGCGTGACTGCACCGTCGTCGACCTCGAAGTGCATCTCAAACTCGAGTGCCTCGTCGCTGCCGACGCGCATGATCCACGCGCCGTTGAACGCCGAATCGTCATCCGTGTTGATCTCGTAGCGCACACCCTCGACCCACACATCGCGGATCTCTGGATCGTCGGCACTCGGATCGAACAACGACTCGCTCGCGACAACGAGGCTCGCCGGCCGACCACGCTCGATCCGGCCGAGCCGGTCGTCAACACCGAGCATCGCCGCGGGGACGGTCGTCACCATCGCGAGCGCATCGTCCGGGCTCAGCCCGTGCTCGATGGCCTTGATCAGGTTCGAGTGGAAGTCGCCCCGCTTGCGGCTCTTGCTGCTGGTCAGCGCGGCGGTCATGCCGATGTCGGCCACGCGCGCCGCCGTTGCCGGCGTCTGCTCCCAGAGCATCAGCGTCTCGAGATCGACGCGGTCTGCCTCACCGACGCTTGAGACATCAGGCTTCCGCGGGAACCGCAGCGGCAAGATCAGC
>ERZ1740059.1714-NODE-1714-length-10917-cov-3.933346_pt1 | contig 10917 bp, 7 predicted proteins | sample MGYA00581744_ERZ1740059 | MGnify/ENA primary metagenome ERZ1740059 (study PRJEB43018, sample SAMN04849738) | marine metagenome | isolation source: floating plastic debris | place: Pacific Ocean | collected 2008-08-28 | study: EMG produced TPA metagenomics... | reverse complement strand
GTTCAACGTGAGCTACCGCAATTATACGGATCGTCTGCGCTACTTTTCGGATGATTTGGGACGAAATTTCCTGCTGACTCTCACAATAAATATCTAACAATAGACTTGCATTCATAAAATTTGTAAGCAGTCCAACATTCATACTTTTGCAACCATATTGCTAATGCAATGTTGTTGCAAAAGTGACTATATTTGTCATCATGTTTCATTTAAAGTAACGATATGAACAAGTTTTACTTTCTACTTAGTGCGCTCTTGATGCTCAGCTGGACAGCAAATGCTCAGTTGGACAACATTACTGGCGTGACGCTCACTTTTACTCCTCCTGCGGGTTCGGCAGTGGTAGCTACGGCCAGCGATAGCGGTGGAGGCTTAGCAGTTGACGGCCCGGTAACGCTTATGGAGAGTACCGACTACGCAATTGCTGTAGCGGTAACCAGCGGAGGTACTGATATTACTAGCCAGATTAGTGCTGATGCGGATAATCATCAGATATTCTTCGCAGTTATGAGTAGCATCTTTAATGGCGATGTTACCACTTTAGATACGGATAGTCAGGGTTTGCCTTTGGGTTTGAGTAATGAAGTAACCACAGAATGTACCGAAGATGGAACGGTTACCGGAATGCTCCAGGTACAGCTTGCTGATTTGACAGGCATGAAGAGTGCTTCTTCTACCCTCGGTGATGGTACTGCTCTGTTTGATTTGAGCTGGACGATCAATATTGAGGATGATGCAGATGCACCGCCGTGTGAGAACGAGGAAGAGATCATCACTGATGTAACCTTGATCTTTACCCCAGTTGCTGGTGGTACCCCGGTAACTGCCAGTGCGCAGGATCCTGATGGCGAAGGGCCACTTGATCTACAGATTCTTGGTGATATTGAGCTAATGGAAAGTACAGAGTATGTACTGACTTTCGAATTGTTAAATACCATTGAAGGGGAGGATATCACCGAGGAAATTGAGGACGAGGATGATGAACACCAGTTCTTCTTTGCGTTCACCGACGAGATTTTCACTAGCCCGGCCGGTGATGGTAACGTAGACAACCGCGATGATCCATTGAACTATGACGATATGGATGAGAACGGTTTGCCGGTAGGTTTGGTTACTTCTTGGGAAACAGAATGTGACGAAGAAACTTCTACGGGTACGTTCCGGGTGATTTTGAAACACCAGCCTGGTGTGAAATCAGCCACCTCAACCGCAAATGATGGTGGTACTGATATTGATCTCACTTGGACAGTCAACGTTAACGAAGACCCCGATGCACCACCATGTGAGAACGAGGAAGAGGTGATCACTGATGTTACTTTGACCTTTACGCCTACCGGTGGTGGTCCAGTTGTTCAAGCTGCTGCCCAGGACCCAGATGGTGAAGGACCACTCGATTTACAAATCCTTGATGATATTGATCTAAATCTAAGTACGGAATATACCCTGACAGTAGAGTTGTTCAATTCTATTGAGGGCGAAGATATCACCGAAGAAATTGAAGAGGAAGATGATGAGCATCAGTTCTTCTTTGAATTTACCAATGATTTCTTTGCTAATCCTACCGGAGACGGTAACGCTGATGATCGAGAAGATCCAATCAACTATAACGATATGGACGAAAACGGTTTGCCAGTAGGTCTGTCTACGAATTGGACCACACAAGGCACCATGAGTAGTGGAACTTTCCGTATCGTGTTAAAGCACCAGCCTGGTGTGAAGTCGGATATGTCGACGATCAACGACGGAGGTACTGATATTGACTTAATGTTTGATATCAACAGTATCTTAGTAAATGTGGATGATCTGCAAGACCGCCTGAAATCACAGTTGACGCTTGCTCCTAACCCAGCCCGTGATTTGTTGAACTGGCAGTTGGATACCGAAGAGGTGCTCAACGATCCGCTTGAGGTCCGCATTATCACTATTACCGGACAAGTGGTACAAACTTACAGCGCGCAGGAGACCCAAATTGACTTGAGTCAGTTACCATCTGGTAGTTACATCTTCCAGTTGCAAGCTGGTCCAGCTATGGTGAATAAGCGCTTTGTCAAGATATAACCTAAATTAGATACGAGTTGGCGCGGATTTTGATAACAATTAAAATTCGCGCTGACCAGGTCTAAGACAGAGACTATTTAGCTTTTTTAAGCTTAATTCATCCCGATTTTTCGTGAGAGCGGAAATTCGGGATGTCTTATATTTTTCACCAGATTCTTGATGCAAGCTTTTTTGGAAACTTAGTGCCCCAACGGGCGCTTGCCCTTACTTTAAAGCAAAAGAATATGGAAAAGCGATCGGTTGCGCTCTTGAAAAAACACGGGCTACGCGTGACATCGGTACGCGATAAAGTCCTTGAGTTATTGCTGGCTTCTGGCCAGACAGCCCTTTCTAGTGCTGATATCGAACAGCATTTTGAGCGACTAGACCGTATTACGCTTTATCGTACCCTCCGTACCTTTGAAGAAAAAGGCATTATCCACCAGGTATTTGATAATAGTGGGGTCTCTAAGTATGCTGCTGGTTCAGCGGAATACCAAGAACAGGAGAACCCGTACGCGCACGTTCACTTTCGCTGTGTGCGTTGTGAAAAGACCGTTTGCCTAGAAAATACCAGTCTGCCAGAAGTGGACACCCCTGAAGGTTTCAGGATTGAAGAAAAGCATCTAGTGCTATCGGGTACTTGTAAGACTTGCAACGAATAGTTGGCCGGCCTAGTTTCAACATAACCCTTTCTTCACGCTATACTTCGTACTCGGAAGGATCAATTACAATACGGCCACCGTTCGCATTTATCGCTTCGTGTATTTTGTAAATACAAACCTCTGATTTGTAAGAAGTGATAGCATCGTAGTTGAGCGTTTCTTCTCCACGAACAGTTTCCACAAAATTATAGAGGTGGGCAGTATGAGACTGTAGGTTATACACCCGGTCCATATCTACCATGTTTTTAATATCATAGCTGAATTGAGGTGCCGTTTCTTTAATACCAGAATCACCAGCTTCTTCTTCCTGATACTTTTGCATATCGGCTAGGTTAGATATATAACCAGCATTAATGTAGCGTTGCCAGCGTTTAGCCTTTACCCTGGATTCTCGGTAGATCTTGTTGTCCTTTCCTTCAGAAATAATGAAGGCGCCATCATCACCTACAAAGCGTTCGTAAACGCCTATCGCCCGGGAGTTGGAGATGTTTTCGTAGATGCCAATGGCTGGGCCTTTTGGGGTATCATACTCCAGAATAGTGGCCATTGTATCGGCTTGCTCGTGTTTGAAGTAGGAATTGTTGCCCGTGGCGTAAACTGTATGTGGATAAGCCCCCAGAAACCAGTTGAAGATATCAATTTGATGAGAGCCCAGATCAGAGACTACCCCACCACCTAGGGCTTTGTAGTTGCGCCAGTTGTAATCTTGGGCAACCGTTTCAAAACCGTAGCGCTCTAGCTGCTTAATGTTGAACTTATCTTGTTTGTTGGGTTGCTGTGTCCATATTCTGGAACGGTTCCACTGGCCAATAGCGTGGGTAAGCCGTCCAAACATATTTTCCTTTTCTAATAAGACCTGATGGGTGAAGCGGTAACGATCGTTGCTACGTCTTTGGCGACCGATTTGTAGGAGTTTACCCGTACGCTTCATGCCTTCGGCCATTTTGCGAGCGTCTTCAATATTATTCGACATGGCCTTCTCGCAGTATACGTGCAGGCCAGCCTCCATGGCATCTACGGCATGCTGCATGTGCCAGAAATCGGGGGTGGTCAGTACTATTGCGTCGAGCTCCTCCTTTTCCAGCATGTCGTAAAAGTCCTCGTAAGATTGTACGGTAATGCCATATTCTTCCTTAAATCGAGCTACCGCATTCTCGCGGCGGGAGGGAATGATATCACAAACGGCTACTAGGTGCGCGCTAGGAATTTTAGGGATATTACTGAAAATGACCCCGCGGCCACGACCACCACACCCCACCACCCCGAGGCGTACTTTATCGTTGAAGGAAAATGGGGTGGCACGCAGCTCAAACGGACGCCCCAGCACTAAGCCTGCTCCGATGGCCGAGGAGGTACGAATGAATTTACGACGATTAGGATTGGAGGAATTACGCATTACAGTTCGGTTTTCGATTTCTGGTCTAAAGATACATCATCAATGCCTACAAACGTAAGTTTACCGGCTAGACTGTAGGCCACCCAACTTATTTCCGCAAGTTGATGGACGAGTTTGGCGATTTCGGTAGGGGTGAGTAGAAATAAGCCCGTGGAAAGGGCATCGGAATAAGCTGCAATAGGACTGGCAACCCAGAGCCGGTCATACTGGCTCACGCCAGAATTGCGGCCCGTTCGTGGATCAAAAATATGGTGGCCTTGGTGAAAGGTACCCGACGCACTAACGGCTATATCCGTGAGTTTTAGCAGGTGTTTATCCTGGGCGCTGGCAATGGTGAAGTGCCAGTTGCTACGTTCGGGATTAGGCACTCCACGTATGAGTAAAGTACTGTCTCCAGCACTAATCGTATAATTGTTGATCTCCATTTCCGCTAGCAATTTGCCGAGCTGGTCCAGCGCGTAGCCTTTACCAATTCCACCCAAGTCAAAACGCATGCCGGGTTGAACGCAATACAGTCGGGGGTACTCTGGATCAATGTACAGGCTAGCTGCGGCTTTGGTGGCCTGGGTTTGTGTTAGACCTCGTTCCACTTCGTAGGCATTGAGAATACCTTGCTTCCCCGCCCGGAAAATATCAACATGTTCTGCTACGCCAACATCGAAAGTACCACCGGTCCAAGCTTGTACTTCAATGGCTTGGCGCAGAACTTCCCAGGTTTCTCGCTCTAGTAGCAGTTCTTGGCCCGCATTGAGGCGGTTGATTCGACTTATTTCACTATCGGGGATAAAACGACTAAGCGTTTGTTCTAAATAATCAAGACGGGCGAAGCAGCGATCTGCCGCTCCGGTGGCGTAGTCCTCCGATTCAGCAGCTATTGTAAGCTGGAATCGGGTAGCCATAGCTTGATGTTCAAAGTGGTACACCCTACGAAGATAGGATGGTAAAGGCAGATATAAAAGCTACTATGAGCTATCCTGATGATCATTATTGATGCACTGGATAGTGCCCATAGTAGCGTACCAAATTCAAGTAAGGGTATTAGGAGATTTTCTAGAAGGACATAAAAGTTGTAGTTTCTCTTTGTTGGGAAAGCCTCTTTATGGACGATAAGGTTGTTGTGCAAGACTTTCAATAACAGATAACCGCAGGGCAAAATTTGTTAACCAATCCTGGGGAATAGTTATTTATTTCTAGGCAAATATTATTTTTTAAGTCGGTTAAAGTTTTGATTATGAGTGTTTTATTATTTTGCTGAGCACAATAAATAAGAAAAAATAAAAAAGGCATGTTAACAAGGAAGGTAAATAAGCTATAGGTATATGACAAGCACCCCGAGTGGATAGGGTTTTTTAAATACCGATTCAAGAATTATGGACGATTTTCTGACACAGGAGGAATACCGTAAACTAAGAGACGAATTTGTACGTGTCTTTAGACGGATTTGGCCTAATTATTTTTCCGTGGAAGATTTAGAAGATATCTTTCAGGAAGCAATGCTTATTTACTACAACAGCTGTGTCAAAGCGGGCAAGCGATTGTTCCTTGGACCAGAAGAGAAGAAGTGGATATTTGCGATTGCGCGGAATCTACTGCTCAAGTTGTACAAGCGCCTAAAGGCGCAGGAAGCTAAAAAAAAACGTAAACCTGGCGATAATAGTAGTGTAGAAACGCTCATCCGTTTCTGGGGGGTGGAAGACGAGCAACTTTTGGAGAAGCTCCGGAAACTACTCCAGGAATTATCGCCGGTAGATCGTGATATTTATGTGGCTGTGAAAGTTTACAAGATTTCCTACAAAGAGCTAGCGAAGGAATATGATCGCAGCGAAAGAGGACTTCGTGTTTTGGTAAACCGGATCAATAATAAATTGCGTAAGGGATTAGGAGGAACGAACTAACATTAGGTTTTACAAGGACTAAAAACGCCTAATCTTTTTTGAACTACAGATTAAATCAACCGCAATGAATTCCAAGGAAAATATCTACTTGACATACATCAAAAACTATCTTCGGGGGGACCTCAACCCGGAAGACGAAGCCGAATTTGATAGCTACTGGGAAGATCCCCTCTTCAGAGAGCTTTATCAGGTAGAAAGGGCATCTATTGTTGGCGCAATGGAGCTGGCAGACGAAGAATTTGAAAAACGTGCTGCGGAAGCCGGAATTGATATGACGCTCACCGAAGGAGCACTACCGTGGGAAACCATGGGAGAGGCCCAACAAGAAACGGAACCCCCAATAGAATCAGGGGTGATTCGAGAATTAGAACCAGCGTTGGAAGCTGCACCGCCTGTCCCCGCAGCAGCTTCTGAGGGGCGTGTGGTTCCTTTACAGCCTTGGTATCGTAGAAGACTTTCAATTGCGGCAAGTCTTCTATTTTTTATTACTGCTAGTGTGTTGACTTGGGCTAATTTGACGCGAAATCCGATGGATATCGCGCAAAGTGAACATTTACTTCCGGTGCGATCAGGCTTATTAAATGAGGTAGTTGACGATGTTACAAAAATTCAACAAGCCATCAGCTTACTTCATAAAGCATTGGATAAAGCAGCAGTAGCACCAGAAGTACTGAGGAATCTAGAAGGCATTTCCGATGATAATATCGAGAACTATACTCTGGCACAATTATATGAAGGGCATGCCTATTTCTACCTGAAAGATTTTGAAAAAGCTTATGCTAGATTTGATACGGTTGACTCCCTGTATGACAGCCTACCAGATAACTTTAAATCAATTGATATACTAGAATTAAAATGGAATAAAGTTCTAGCCGCCAGCGCCACTAATCGATTCGATACCGTGATTGAAGACAGGAATTTTCTACAAAACTCTTCTTACAGAGATAAAATTAAAGCTTTAGAAAGAAAACTCTGGTGGAGGCACTTTGTGTTCTTCTAAAACTTGAGGATAAACTATCCACTGTAGCACCTAAAACCCTAACCTCTCTACAACATAAGAACAAGATAGTACGATGCTACCCGTGCTTGATTACAGGCAAAAGTGGCAGCGTACTTTGTTATATTCTATATTGTGCTTCAAACCTCAGTACCTAAAGCAACGCTTGCTTACCGTAAGGCAGCATTTGATTTACCTCCTAGATACCTGTCATATAAGAAGTATAAAGTAAAGCCAAGGAGGCCTGCAATTAACACCCAAAACCACCACGAAAAACCAGCGTCAACAATAGGTGCCATGTTACCAATAGGAATCATACCCGCCCAATAGCGCGGGTGGGTAAGAGAAGGGCGTTCTTTAAATAATGTTTCCACTGCATATTGTAGCGCAGCATCTTTGCTTGCTCCGGTTTCCAACCCTTGGTAATAGGTAGGGATAAGATCGGTATTGGCATCGCCAGTAATTTTCCAGAGGGAGGTGATAAGCGAATGTGCTCCTGCCTGCGTGAATCCACGGGCCAGGCTAATCAGGCCTTCTCCTTGATTAAGTTTTCCAACGCCAATTTCGCAGGCACTGGTCACAATCATTTCAAAATCAAGATCCAGGCTGTAGAGCTGCGCTAAGGTAAGGTGGATGGTATCCTGACCATTGGTTAATAGAATCCAGGATAAATCTGGATTAGAGGAGACTACCGTTCCGTGCGTTACGAGGAGAAGTTGGCTGAATTCCTGGCTGGCATTGCGTAGGGTATCTACTAGGTTTATGCCTGTTCCTCCTTTGATCTTAGTCATTGGAAAAGACTGAAGGTACCCACTGGCCATATCATTCAGGCGATCTATTTGCTGTTGGTAGCTTTCGTCCACTACCAGCGCTAACATTTTACGCCGTTGTGCCCCTTCTAAAGTCTGCATTTTGGCCTGCTCTAGCATAGCCAGGGAATAGGAATAACTGATTTGGTAAGTACGAGCCAGGTAGGGGTAGTCGACGTAGGGCATCAATCCGCTTTCGGTGTATTCATCTGGTATGTTTTCTGGTAGCTGATCAAAGAGCGCACCAAATGGGAGGAGAGAAAGGATTCCATCTGAAACAATCAATATTTTCTCACCTTCCATTTTAGCGCGTACTGGTGCAATAAGAATGCGATAAAGCTCCATACTCAATTCATCGAATTCTTCAAGTGCCTCTTCATCCATCAGTGCGATACGCCATCTCGTTACCAGACCCTCTATTTCAAAGCGGCTGATGCCAACAGTGTCAATTTGGGGTACCGAATGCTCTTTACTGACGTAAAAAATATACAGTCGATCTTGTCCCAAGAAATATTCTACCAAATGCTGATCTTCCTCTAATAGTTCAGTGCGCAGCTTTTGAAAATCAACCACTGAACTTCGAAAAATAGCCATGCGCTGTGACTCCTCGGCCGTTTGGGTAAGTTGCACCAATTTTCTTCGTGCCTGCCTAATCTCATCTAAGGTGCTCGCACTAGGATCGGAAAGATAATTATCGCGCAGTTGTCGATATTCTTCTTGTAGGTTGAGCCATTCCTCGTAGGCTGTTTCCGAGAGCTCTTGTTCCAGTACACGTCGGCGAATTAGGTCTTCAAATAGTACTTGGTATTTACCGCTACTGCAATATTGATAAGCAAGGATGGGGTCTGATGCCGCATAGAACTCAATTGCGGCCTCGTGTACTGCCCTGCTCAAGCTGGCCATTCTCAAACGGGTTTGAGCGTCAAAAAAATCCCTGTTGGCTTCTTGTAAGGTGTTTAATGCTAGACTCAGGAATACAGCTGAGCTGTCCTGGCTGTTTAAGCTATTGTAGCTTTGGGCAATGCCTAGTAAAGATTCTACTAACTCTGGTACGTTTTCCGATAGGAGTAGAATCGAATTATCTGCGCCTTGACTCGCTAACTCCTGGAGTAGCTCAGCGCTATATAATGCTTGTTTTAGATTCTTGGTAATCGCTTCTTGGTAATAGGATATCGCTTTTGGAAAATCTGCTTGTAGTTGGTAAACTAAGCCCTGATTTAATTTAATGGATGCTAATACTTCATTTAATTCACTTCCTAGTGCTTCGCTATTTAAAAGCGCTTGCTGTTCTGCTACTGACAATGAGTCCAAAGCCTGTTGAAACCTCATCATTCGCCCGTACAATAAGCCGAAGTCAGTTTGCAGATTAAGGTAATTTACTAGTAGGCGAGGGTTTTCGGGAAAATTGGGGTTGTTTCGAAAGAGTGTATCTGTCTTTTTGTAGTAATCCTCGGCTTTTTCGTAGTCACCCGTCAATAGGTATGCTCCGCCTAAATTATGGTAGACCATCGAAATTTCGGTGGCGTATTTGAACATTGGAATGTTGCTGATGGCTTCCTCACCAACACGAATGACCTCTTCAGGTTGTTGGAAATACAACATCATCTTGCTGAGGTCGGTGTAAATATCAGGGAGGTCATCAGATTTTAGCCCTGTAGTTCGAACGAGTTCCTTCGATGAATTACTGGCAATTATATACTCTGTTTGCGCCCCGGGAAAGTCATTATTTCGCTCGAGTAATTTACCTAATAGAAAATGAGCCCGCGCTTCTTTTATGTAGTTCTCATACCCTTTTGCTTTCAGCATAGACAACATACTGATAGTAGCACGTAATTGAGACTCTGCTAGCTCGTCGTAACCCAAGTCATAATTACATCTGGCCAAATTACTCATAGCCCAAATGAGTGTATCAGTAATTCCGCGGTGCTCAGGCTGATAATTGCTGGGGGTGAAAATGTTGTTAATTTCTAGGATGGCCAGCTCATAATAGGGACTGGCTAAAACTCTATCCCTCTGTTTATGCAAATCGTAAGCCCGCTCAAATGCGTAATTGTATTGACAATACAAGGACTGGGAAAAGAGTAAAATGAAAAGAAAACAGAACACGTGTTTGTTAATCAGTGCTAAAGGGTTGTATTTCATCAAGTGCAATTTTCGCGAAGGATTTTTTAAATTAGGGAAAATTTCTGACCTCTTCCTACCCCTTGTTAAATTTAGGTTCTAAAAAAGTGAGTTGATCTGTTAACAGATAAAGCTTACTAGTCATACCTATACGAGAAGAAGTGATACCCTACAGACTTTAAGTTCAAATTTGCCAAAACCTACTTATGAAACAGACACTATTTGCGCTGCCGGCATTACTGTTGGTTAGTTCAATCTCTATTTTCCCTCGTTTGGTTAATACTGGAAATAGTATAACAACTGATACACCATCCACAAATAGCATTGATCTATTAACGACAGAAATCGCAGAGGATGAAGTAGTAGAAGGGCCTATCACTGATGTGGCCTTGACCTTTACTCCAGTTGATAACGGTGCTCCAATAACGGTTTTTGCGCGGGACCCTGATGGTGAAGGTCCGCTTGATTTACAACCGCTCAAAGATATTGACCTACAGGAAGGTACAACCTATGTTTTGACGATCGAGTTGTCTAACACGCTCGAAGGGGAAGAAGAAAATATTACTGAAGTGATAAGGGAAGAAGATGAAGCGCACTTGTTTTTCTTTGCGTTCAGCGATGAAATTTTTGCTAATCCCACTGGTAATGGTAACGTAGATGAGCGTAGTGATCCAATAAATTATGAAGATTTTGATGCAAAAATGCAGCCGGTAGGCCTGGTAACTTCTTGGAAGACGAGATGTGTCGAAGAGGGAATTGCTGGTGACTTCCGGATTATTCTGAAACACCAGCCTGATATTAAATCAGAGTTGTCCACGGTGAATGATGGAAGCACTGATATGGACTTGACTTTTACGATTAATGTAAACGATGATCCAGAGTTGCCATCGTGTGAAAACGAGAGCGAGGAAGGGGAGGTTGAATCAGAATGCATCATCATCACGGATGCAGATTTAGAAAATGATAAGTATAACTGGAATGCTGAAAACTGTTACAT
>ERZ1740059.1713-NODE-1713-length-10919-cov-7.229381_pt1 | contig 10919 bp, 5 predicted proteins | sample MGYA00581744_ERZ1740059 | MGnify/ENA primary metagenome ERZ1740059 (study PRJEB43018, sample SAMN04849738) | marine metagenome | isolation source: floating plastic debris | place: Pacific Ocean | collected 2008-08-28 | study: EMG produced TPA metagenomics... | reverse complement strand
CATCATCATCATTGATCTCAGACCGGCTGTGATTAAACAAAGCTTCTACACACAAAGCGTGTCCGTTCCTGCAGAGTATACATGCACACTGAAGCATACAATTACATTACAATAATGTAAAAGAGCTGCTCAAAAATCTGCAGTGTTGGGTACCAATTATCACTTATTCTGAATCAAACAAAATGTGTAAGTTTATGAATTGCTCATGGCGCGTTGATCTATAACCGGTTTAAGTAGTATTTTTCTTCATGTACTAGGTGTGGCCAGGTGTTTACTTGCTTCCCGAAGGAATTATCTTCCCTATGTAAAAGGGGAGGCAACTGAAAAAAATACCAAGGTCATCGCTCAGTTATGGCAGGGCTCTTGGGCCATATGAATGAGTGGGGAGACACCATGACTGAAATGATTGTAATAAACCACTGATGTTCACAAACTTACTCAGCAGCTAGATGTATAGGAGTCTTTTCTTGTTCGTCTTTACTGGCAGCACCTGTTCCCAGCTCCAGTAGCTTTTGTAACAGTTCAAGTTTACCAGCTTTGGCACAATAATGAAGAGGGGTTTGCTCATCAACATCAACAGACTCTAACAGCTCAACCAGTAAACCCTGACATTGAAAGAGAAATTGAAACTACAGGAATTTGCTAATAAAATTACAGACCTACGGAAATTGACTATTAAAATATATAATAATGACATATATTAGTTTTTTTTACTCCGTCCCACACATGCAACAACAACCAAACTAGTGACATGAATTTTTGATCAAGACTGCACTTAACTGTGTTACTGCAGTTTACTGTTTTTACAAGTTTGTTGGGGTAACATTGGGACTTTCAAGCGGGCGCAAAGTTCCCTCATAAAGTTGAGGGTAAAGTTCATTTTGGTCTTGCCATAGCAATACTTGATAATTGGACTCGAAGTAGGTCGGTACTTGACCGTAAATAAATAACTGAGTGAAACTCCAGCCAAATGATTTTTGGGACCATATGCACTAACGCTAACTAACTCTTGAGGCAAGAGGACCAATCCTAATGTTACACCAAATTACATCAATGACTGGTTTGAACTATGTACACCCACTTTAGGCAGCAGTTCCATAAGAAGCTCTATACATGCAAGTGCATCATTGTCAACAACATAATGTAGAATTGTCCGCCCACACTCATCAGCATGTTTAGGTTTGGCTCCCTTGTCTATCAGAAGTCTGATAGTATCTAAACTGGCTTTCTGTACAGCGTAGTGTAGGGGAGTCTTACCCTCTGGTCCCGCACTGTCAACTTCCGCCCCCTGTCAAAAATTATAGTTATATGTTATAGAACTCATTCATTAGCTCAAAAATAATTCTAATTTTGTTGGCTTGTAATCAGTACGTTTGAGCTCCCCCATTTGTAAAATAGTCTTTGGACCCATACACACAAAACACGCGATGGCTGTTTCTCACAGGGTATCGTGTGTAGCAGGACAAGCGGTTCAGCCGTTCAGATTTCTAACAAAACAATCTATCCATAATGGATACAGCTACAGAATGCCATGGGGAAAAATACATCTATTTGCAGCATTCAATAAAAGTCAATTGACCAATCAGATTTTTACTCCCTAACATTGCATGTAGTGATTTGTGAGTGTGAAAGAAGAATGACAAAACTTGATCTCACAGTCTTTAACCTTTGGATGATTTATATTATTTGTTGCTGACATCATCATACTTACATTTTCAATGAATATCTGTGCACAAAATGTTGAGTTGAAAATTGCAGACCTGCAAAACAACAACGGAATGTATTATTTTGTCTCATTGGAGTTACGGTACTAGCGATGCAGGTGATGTTACACCATCTAACTGTCAAACCATCAAACTGTCAATGATTCATCCAGGCTGGGGTACACAGATGTTTCAATACCAGATATAAAGGCATCACCACCAAACCAGTCGAAAAAAAAGTTATATAAATAATTGGAGAACTTTCACCTGTGTAGAGGTGTGTGTTCATTATGTGTTTTCACATTCAAATCTCCTCCATGTTCGATGAGTAGGGTAGCTATGGGGTCAAAACCAAACACTGCTACCATGTGCAAGGCTGTGGCATGGTCATCCTGAAAGAAGTAACAAATTAACAAACCGTTAAACTGTTCGTATCCCTTCAAGAAGGGAATTAAACTGTGGGCTGAAAGATGACATTTGACGCACTGACCAAGTTTTGATACAATCCTTCCACTGTTTTGAAAACCCATGAGCTCGGATCAGTTCCAAATTGATATTATAATTGGTATTTATGAAGGAGAAAAATTTAGCTCAATGAAGCAATCTATAAAGTCTACTGACTGACTGAATGATTGACTCATGTGTCAGGATCAATGTCCTGATACAGAGAGATAACGGCAAGTTGGAAGGATGAGTAGATGATTGACAAAATGCAAGCCTAACCTTAGGATAATTGACTTGAGCTCCAGCCTCCAGAAGCAGTTTAACATTCTCATACTGATTGTTAACTACAGCCAGGTGCAGGGCATTAGATCCTTCATGGTCCTTATGATGTAAGTAGGAATCAAATCTATCTGCAGCTGTTTTCTTGGCTACAAAACGGAACCAGACTATAACCGTATATTCAAATTCATTGTACGGATACTGATCCATGTGTGGGGCTCCCCGCATATTTTCCTGAAGATTGAAGATTAGGGGTCTTATCATTGAAGAAAAGATTTTGACTCTAATATTGATTGATTGAAGATTGAAGATGCTCAGATTTGTGTCTAAAGATTGAAAACTTCTTCCAAAATGTGGCAATTAACATTGAAGTACAAAGATTGAAGATTTGCATGCTAACTTTGAAGATTCAACCCATGTTTTGGTAAAACTAAAACCCTTCGGTAAAACTCCCAGTGGCATGTGAATTAAAATGGTGGGTCGAAACCCAAAACTTGCTACTTTGTTTCTAATTAACCAACCATCCAACCAACTTACTAACCAACCAATAACTTACTAACATGTGCTTCGACCCCACAGATATACTAATAAAAGTAACACATTATTAATAATTATTGATCTAATTGATTGATCTCAAAAACGTAAACTAACCTGACTTGAGTATAAGTTGTAGTATATCAGAGTATTGATCCATCGAAGCGAATATGAGTGGAGTTTGATTACCGATATCAGCTTGATAAACATCAGCACCAGCGGTTATCTATAACAGACATACAAATACAAACAGTTTAACAATAATAAAATTACGGACATGTTAGATGGGAGAGGATAATCCACCCAAATTGTTAATGTAGGCCTCAAAGCTAAAAATATTGGTATGTGTGTCCACAATTATGGCTCATTTTGTGTGAAAAACAGTCTAAGCGAATGTTGAGATTCGAGAATTTGAGATTTACCAATGAAGCTTCTCCTTGCCAATTGAACTTTTTTGCAGGAACAGTATGCTAAATCCATAAAATATGGGCTCTCAGCATATCAAGGCATATTTTCCATCTTCAAATCTTCAATCTCATGAAACAGACAGCCAAAGATATCCGGTGTAGAAAATAACAGGATAATGCTGTTTTCGAATTTCATAAACTTGATATTCAAATGTTCAGTCTATAAATGTTCTAAACTTGGCATACCTTCACTCATAAGGAAAATATGAAGGCCCTAAAATAAAAAAATACCTCTCACATTGAATTATCACATTATGCGCTTGTTGCATTGCATTTATCTTGTATGGTGAAGCAAGCAGAGCTTTTGTGACTGATCATTTTGATATCATGCTGCCAAATCAGAGCTATTGAAACTCCAACGACCTGCATCAGCAGTGCTAAAACAATATACTTCTCCTCTATCTCAATCATCGAAAAACTCTTATCATTTGACCTCTGTCGCCATAAAGGGACATTGTAATATGTTTAATACCTCTACGTTGCCCTCTCCATTACGGTACAAAATAGGAAATAGCTTTATGTGAATAAATCTAAAAATAAAACCTATACGCACATGGTATTCATTCACAGAGCTGATTATTGATTTTATAAGTGTCCTCATTTATAATTGAAGCTAATTAAAATCTCACAGAATCATATAAAATACAACCACTCTTGAGGAAATAGTGTCAGGAATGATATTATTCAAAGGATGCGAACAGGATTTTAATTCGGCAGTATCATGAATGTTGTAAATAACTCCCAGCTCTTCTGTAAAAAGGTATGATTAGTTTCAATGTAGACAATAATAACAATAATTAACTGAGAAATCTTTTGAAAAGCAAAACTGTTGTTGAGCTTTTGATATCCCGCCTAACACTACCTCAACCAATACAAATGAATGGAAACTTCCAATAGAAACATTAATTTGATTTAATTGCTGATAAGACGGGTCAAAAGAGAGGCAATTACCTCTCGAGACCAACATTTTAAAAAAAATTTCAAATGAATATTTTTAAAAAAAATTGACCTTAAATAGGACAAAAACTGACTAAAGCAAGCCTTTCCTAGTTTCTTCATAACTTTTAACTTTTAGACTCAATCTATTAGATGTATATGGCTCACAGAGTTAACACAAGGGTTAACCGAGTTTTCAGGGATGCTGAAGATTAGCACTTGGGAAAACAGATGATTTGAAGACACTTAGAATCCTGAATGTGAAGACTGAAGATTAAAAAACGTCAGCTCAGCAAGGAGATGGAAGATTCCTATCTCTTTGTGTGAAAGTCTTACCGGGACTGAAAAGCTAACTCTCTGTCAAGTTCCCCTTTCCTCCACCCAAACAAAACTCACATGATGTAGAAAATGGCTTTCTAATACTCACTTTGTGAGAGGACAACTCTTAAATTATGTTAATGGTATAATTATCACGTACATGCTTATAACCCTAGACGCACAACAGAAAGTTGTTAACTTCTGTCCTTATATTTTGACAACAACGTACAAAAATGCTAAAAAAAGAAAAGTTAAAAGAACAATTAATCAAATTGCAAGCTCGTTAACTAGATTTCTTATTAGTGGAAAAGGGTAGACAAAAGTGAATAAAAAAATCCCCACAGAGCACGCAGTACATCCGGGGAGTACTGTAACAACTATTGATAGCTATGATAAGAACATACTCACTAGAATTTGGCAGATTTCCAGAGAACCGCTGACTACGGCAGCATGTAGAGGTGTGTATCCTTCTTTACTCTCGATATTCACATCCGCATCCTTATGACTCAATAAAACCTAAAATTTTAGGGTGCATGAGATGTATAAAATGGTAATAATGATAGCAAATTTAAGATATTCGAGAAAATTTATGAGTTAAAAATATGGGCATTGAAATCTGCCACAGTGCACAAGGGTTTTCTTTGTAGTCGGGTGAACGGTTATAAACATTGTCGCTCAGTTGGTGTCTGGTTCGAAAGTCCAGCGCCTGGTCCCACACTGGTTAACGGCCATGGCTATTTGCCACCCTTTACAAACATCATGAGACTGTCTTTTGATTTTGAACTGATGGTTTGGGGCTCATTCTATCACTATTTACTTACTAAAGCAAATGAACATTATTTTGAGTTTTACAAAATTCAGGATTTCAAAACGAAAAAGCGCGACTCAGCCAATAGGAAACCAAGGTTTTCTAACAATAATGATAGAATAACTCGATGAGTTTGTATCCTTTCCTTTGTTAGTTTCTCACTATAACTTGGGCAATACAGTTTACAAGGGTGAGTGATGTGCTTTCAATAGGAAAATAATCTTGCTGTGGGGAATTTGCGACAGGAAACCCAGCTTTACGTTTTATCATGACAGAAAGAGTCTCACAATAATTCTGGATGTCAATGCAAACTATATTGATTTCACATCGAGAGCAATAGGGTTTATGCATTGATATAAGTGTAACATTAGCTGGCGACCGATCTAACTTCGTACCCACATCAGGTATATTCAGTCATGACAGAAAGGTGACACGAACAGCTTGATGAAAAAACAGGCGAAGGTCACTACCGTAACAACTTGATGTAGAAAGCGAGCAGGGGTACTTGCTACATGGCTAGCACTGTTACCTGTGAGTTAGGTCTCTTTTAGTTGTAATATGTGAGGGCTTTTATAATGGGTAACTTTGAACAATATTGTTATAACTAAAGGGTATCCTACCTCTTTTAAACGATACAATCTTGAAACATTGAGTTTCACAGCTTGGTCAATGGTACCTAGATATGTAGGCACAATGCTACCCATAATTTTCAGTTTTGATGGGACATGCAGTTACATGTATTTTGAGTTTGTTGCATTGGTGAAAGTGGAATTCTGGTTGTGAGAAGGCAGTTGAATTCAATTAAAACTCGGAGCTAAACGTTGAGCAGCCCAAAAGTATGACCCCTATTTCACATAACCGGTGATAGAGGGAGTAGTGTGTTTTTGCTAATGTGGACAGTTAACTCAATGCTAACCAGAGACAGGCTCTCTCTGTGTTTCTCTCAGGCTAGTTCAATGCTAGATGAAAAACACTTCACACTATATCAAACCTCAAGAATTTCTTTTGACGCTTTCCTTGCTGCGATATGCATGGCAGTCTTTCCATACGTGTCATACACATTGAGTTTAGCACCGTTTGCTAGCAGCAGCTCCACACATTCTTTACGTCTGCGTTTTACAGCAAGATGTAGTGCAGACAAGCCTTGTTTACCCAGAACATCAATATCTGTGAGAAATAAAAACCTTACAGACATCAAGGAGTTAGAATGCATCTAACTCTATGCAGACATTAGGATCGATCAATTTCATACAGTGGAAAAATAAAAGAAATGTAAGAGTTCATAATTGCCAGAAAATATTATCATTCCTGTCATCATAGGATCATAATAAAACTTAAATAAGATTAACAATCTAATAATAAACTTCAGATAAGATTAAAATTCTGATTCCGCTTAATTCAAGAGTCAAGACGCCTCATCTGATTGAACAGTTAATTGCGTGAACATAATTTTTTTAATCAAGCAGTCATGGATTTCACGGTTGATAGATAATGGTAACGGTAGTGAATTGACTCAAAGAAGTAAGAATTGGATCAAGGAAGGTCCCCATAGACATAAAAAAATTTTTAGTTACCAGAGGTAGTCCAGGTGCTCAGACTCCAAATCTGGGGGGAGTTAGTGGCGCCAAGGGGTGTTTGATAGTGGGCGCCACTTTGGAGTCTGAGCAATTAGACTATACCAGAGGTAGCTAATGATGTTTATCAAATACAATGACACAAGATTCACCGATTGATCTTTGTTTCAGGAGGTATTCCAGAGCTCTGATCTGTCCGTGTTTAGCGGCTTGTTGTAGCGGAGTGAGGCCTGATGCATCCGGTTTGTTTAGCTCATCTCCTGATTTCTTTAGCATCAACTCCATGTTATTGACATCCCCTACCTCCACTGCCTGTGAAAATATTAGAACTTGAAGGTGCAGAGTGCTCCAATCTCATATATTATGTGCACAGTGAGGTTGATGAAAAATGCTTTTGTACTCTCCTGTGCCATCTTATAACAGATGACCACAGTTTTCTCTCACTATTACAGATTACACAGATGTGTTTTTTACCAGGCATAACATTTCACTTACGTGGCATGTTACAGCTGTTGAATATCCCTCAAACCATCCTAGTAAGTATTCTATATCCTAAACATCTGCCCACATAATATAATAAGTTGGTTCCAAGTTAGTTTCACAAATTATACATGTATACAAAGCTGTTTTTTGTAGAATGAACGTTCCCAACGTCCTACCAATACCTTGCACACTCATCAAGCAGTATTAACCTCATAATATACACTGTATCACAACTCCACGCCAATTTATTTCATCAATATTCTCAAGAGCTAGATATTTTTTATCTAATAATTTGTGTTGATATACCAGGAGCAAACCAATAACACAGACAACATTCTGTAATACTTATTAAAATAAACAAGCTATGCCTAGTTCCACGGCACTGCGGTAAGCAAGATCGGGACATACATGTACATGGAGCATTGTCTCAGGCTATGACTAGATGCCCCCTCAAATAAGGATCACACACATGTTGGCACCAACATGACACTATGCAAAATGGCAGCGAGTTTAGAACAGCAGCAATGGGAAGCATTCTTATTGAACAATCAAATAACATTTAGGGGCTACACAAACAAACATAATTACATTCATTCCAGGTTAATCGTCTGCTGTTAAAGAATATTGCGTTTAAACTGAAATATCGCAATCTAGATCAAAATTATCAGAATATTTTTTTTCTTTAATATATCCAGAGTCCACGATTTTAGTGGCGACGATTTCGATGCTACTAACCCATTTGTGTTTCTTTGGTTTTGGAGCTATCCATATCACCTCAGTTTGAGCAGACCACACCATGGTTCCCCTCTAGCGTCTCCGCTAAATGATATTATTCCCATCCGTTCAGAAGATAGTTACACGCAGACTGATTCTTATAGGTGAATCTCTTTGTAACTTAAAGATGCCGCATCGCCATCATCACACAAAGGAGTAATAGGCCTCCTTCCACATGACAAATTATAGCCTGCTTTTAATCTATATTTTATTTATTCACTGCTAATTATTTCATGATCCAGAGTGAAATCTTAAATTATTTAAACCAATAAATATTCAAATACTACTCTGCTATCTCAGATGTTAGCCATTGTCATCTACTCACTTTGCAGAGAGTAGGCAGTCTTGCCCTCTCAATACATCCGTTGTTACCAAACGTATCCGACATCTTCACCTGGGTTTTTGAAAGTCGGACCTGAGAAATTGAGGCAATCGTGACACTAAATCGATCGGGGTGCAATCGACACCAGCTGTCACCCTGTTCAACTCATGCTTATGAGATGTGATCGATTAGGTATATCCGATACACATGGACGTGACAGCACTAATCACTCCAAACCTGGTTTAGGAGTCAGTGACCAGTCTTCATTATTATTCGCAGGAGCCATCCTAAGGTTCTTCCATTACTCTGATATTAATGCTGTCAAGTAATCAAAACTATGAAATATTTACATAATTAAAGTCATCATTTCCTTCTGTTTTGTTCAACAAAAGGATTTCTATTGTATCATGATGCTAATAAATGTATATAGTTTGGAATTATTAAAGAGATCAATATTGATGACTAAAATTTCAGATGCTACTTCCTCAGTGAAATAGAGCACACTTTTCATTGTGCGATCTAGGCAAGCCCATTAAAGCCAATGAACTTCATTGATGGAGCTGTAGCAAAATAGAAATACTTCTAAAAACCCCACTTCCTTCTCACCAAAGTTTCCTTTTCCAACACTCGACCCGATTACTCACAAGCCTGAGCTCACATGTGGAGTGGTTAGCAGGGCCCATCAAGAACTACACCATCATTATGGTATAACAAGTTTTCAAAACTAAATTTGTAGACAGGGCCAGAAAACAGTTTGAGTTGAGACAAGGAATTACCATTTCATACCAGCAATCACGAACATAAAAGACAGTGTTGTTTCATGAAAGTTACAATTAGGCAGCAGAAAAATTATAAATAGTAACGATATTGCTAATTGAAATAATTAATTTATTGAAAAATTGATCAATAGCGGCAAAAATGCCAGCCATAAATGTCCAATATGCGCTCGAGTAGACCATCAATGCAGAAATATCTTCAATTCTGACGATAAAAATTAATTAGTAGTTCTTTCAGGTTTCTAACACAATCATAAAATATCTCTATCTATAACAGAACAAATTTGGTGTGCTGGCATTCCTTGTTTGTCAGCTAATGAGTTTTCATCTAAACAAATTTGATTGTTGGATTCAATATTTGTAACTCAAATTATGTGTTAAAATGTTAAGTTAACGAGACAAAACTGACCAGAAGGCTTTTTCAGTATAATAATAGTACCAACACATTTATGTAAATTTCTTCAACATCATACAACCTGCATGGGATACCGAATGGATAATATAGCAGGCAATGAAGCACACACAATGAAGCACACAATAAGGATATTTTACGGGTGAAAATATTTGCTGTGCATTTAAAAACAGTGTATAGGTAACTGTTAACACTTACTAATCAATTCCAGTATGTATATCGAAATGGACGGGACACATGTATATTGTCAGGACAACAGGTCCTCTTCATGAGCCGAAACTTTTTATTTTCAAATTACGTTTAATGAGACATACTGATCACAAGAATGGTACTCCGAGCGTAGCGAGGATACCTATGCTTGTCCCCATTATAAATCAATTATCAAAGAATTTTTTTCCCATATCAATATTTACTACACACATCAGCCCCTATTGAGCACCATTATCCCGTTTATTTTACAAAACAAAAGTACTAATCCTACAATATTTTCATTTTTATCAGTCATTACTTACCGTTGGTGAACAATAACATTAGAGAACCATCATTTGAGCAATATTTTAACAATACTGCATCGCCATTATTACTATATTTTAATAAGCTGTAACTTCCCCTGTTTAACGACCACTCATCATTAATTTGGGCCGTTATCGCTGTTTTATCGCATATTGGAACCAAGCTGTGTTCTGTGTGTACATGTATATTGAAATTTCATCATACATAATTCATGTATAACAAAAAAGTTTTTTCTTTCAGTTGCTTGATAGAGGAAACAAGAGCATTTGGTGCGGAAAAGGTTCAGCGGACCCGATTATATCAATGTCCAACGCTGTTCAACTAAATTTTACTAGTGACAGCTCAACTACACGATCAGGTTTTCTAGCCATATATGAAGGTAAATATCCTTTTCTTCAATACATTATAACATCTATCAAATGTTTGCAGCGCAACCAATATTCTGATTCCGCTTAATTTCTATGTTTTCTATAGTTAAATTAAAATAAAAGGAGCAGGAATTAAAACAAACAGTTAACCATAAAAAACAATGTGTGGGAAAACTGTAGGTTGGCGTTCACAAATATATGTGGGCCG
>ERZ1740059.1712-NODE-1712-length-10926-cov-4.212032_pt1 | contig 10926 bp, 12 predicted proteins | sample MGYA00581744_ERZ1740059 | MGnify/ENA primary metagenome ERZ1740059 (study PRJEB43018, sample SAMN04849738) | marine metagenome | isolation source: floating plastic debris | place: Pacific Ocean | collected 2008-08-28 | study: EMG produced TPA metagenomics... | reverse complement strand
CAACATTTTTGAAGACAATCCTAATATTTTCGAGGGTAATTTACGTATGCAGTTTAGATTGTAGCTTGAAACCTTATTTTAATCTTGAGTGATGTCAACATTAGTTCGCTCTTAAAATGCAGATATTGCTCACTCTATCCCGAACTAAGAATGGGCATTCACCAAATTTTAATTTGTCTATCTACACTGTAGCTAGCAATAAACTCATAATCTTCGCTAAGAGTAATGTACGCAATGGGTGCATTGTGTCCCGTTAATCTACATAACTCTTTCTCCTTTATCAAGTCTCGTACAACAATTTCATAGTTAGCTGTCGCATAAATCAAAACTCGACCATTATTACTGAGAATAGAAGGACACATTTCATCTGCAGTAAAGATAATTTTGTCCGTTTGCAATTCCCAAACGCAAACTTTTTCTTCTCTTATTCCGCAAGCAATAATTGTTTTATTGAGACTAACCCCAACTGAAGTAACAATTAATTTTGGAAGATTTTCTATTGTCTGAATAAGTTCTTGTGTCTCAGTATCCCAAATCTTAATAAGAGAATGTTTCTGTTTGTCAAAAAAACAAACTATAAAAAATTCACCATCAATTGTAAATAGAAACGGTGTTATTAGTATTCCGAAAATATCTCGTGGACAAAGTAGCAAATTATCAAATTTAACATTGAGTGAACAAGAGTAATTTCGATAATTCCAAATTTCAATTTCGCCTGAATATCCGCAATGGCTTAACTTAGCAATTATTGATTTGTTTTGCTTGCACACTATAAATTCTCCATCAAGAGCATTAATACCATGAATAAATTGATCGGGATAGTCATCAATCTGTTTTCCAGTTTTCAATTCGTACACAAAACAGAGGTGTTGATAACTGGTCACAAATACTTTTCCATCATCGCCTAACCCAAACTCGTGCGCGCGTAAATCTTTCTCTCTTTCTAAAGAACCTGTTTCCAAGTTCCAAATAGCCATTCCAGAATTTTTATAATCTATTTCCCAATAAGAAACTAGAGTATTGTCATAATTTGCGATTTCAAAATTATCTGGATGAGATTCGGATGGGATACTAAAAGAATTAAACTCAAAATATTCAATAGTATGCAGGCATTGTATATTAGAAAAAGGTAAATAGTTACATACTGTTTCTTTAGCAATTTCTGTATTGCTTTCCCTTAATAATAATAAAGCTGCTTGACGAACTTTTCTATTTTTATCTCCCAAAGATTGAGCAATTAATTCTATTCCCGCTTCTTCATGTTCCCAAGCATCAAAAAGAGCATTAATTAGTATTTCTGGATCTTTATTCGATAACTGAAATTTTATCTGCTCTAATTCATTCATCAATTCAATTCACAACACTAAATAATCAAATTCTTTGCATCTTAGCGAGAGAAGATAAGATAAACCGATGTTAATTCTAAAACTTGGTGACTTTTTAAGATTTGTTCTGTAGTGCCAAGAATAGGATTTTTAATTTCTTCTGCTACAGTCTTAACTATTTCTGATTTTCTCATTAATTTCAAGCAATCAATACAGACTACTTTTCAAATAACTTATCTACTGATATTGAAATGTTAGAAAAGCTGAGGGGTAGAATCGATCCTGTAGTGAATTCTGACTTAGCAAGATAACTATTATTGCTTGGCTGGGTAAATACTATCAGCTTGCTACTTGTTACATCTGCCACCCAATATTCAGCAATATTCGCTGCTGCATAAATTTCTTTTTTTCGATTTAAGTCGTAAGCCAATGTTGTATCTGAAATTTCAATCAACCATAGAATATCTTGGGGTATGGGATGATTTTGAAAATATTTGCTCTTGGGTAATTTGACTATAGCAATATCGGGTTCTGGTTCTGAATTATTAATAGTAATGGGATGTGCCTCTCTAATCCAAGCTTTTCCTAATAATATTTGTCGCAAATAATCAGCCATACTTCCTGCATAGGCTGCATGAGTTATTCCCTCTGGACTCATTTCAACTAATTCCCCATCAATTAATTGGATATTGCGATCGCCTAAAATTCCTGCTTCAATCATCTTGTGATAATCAGCGATTGACCATTTGGCTAGAGTCGTCATTTCACTATCTATATTTAGTTATAAAAGAGTGTTTAATAATTTAGTTAATAAATATAGTTTACTCAACCAAAACCTCTTCTCGATCGCATCAATCGGTATCTTGTGACAATTTGCTGTCTGTAGAGATACTCATACTATGTAAATTATGCGATCGCTTTTCTCGATCAATAAACATAATTAGCCAGAGGTGGTATAGCAGATATCAAACCATTACCAAAGAATATGATAGGTTAGAGCAACTGTATACAGTATACTTATATACTTCTTGTTGCTTAACCTATGAAATCCATTACTATTGCTGAATCGTTAGTAAATGGCGATCGCCTTAACCAAAGTATTGCTAGTTTAGCCAGTATTGGTCAACTACCCAATGGTGGTGTAAAACGTATAGCTTATAGCAAAGAAGATCTCGAAGCCAGAAAATTAATTCAGCGATGGATGATGGAGCTGGAAATGGAAATTACAATAGATACAGCAGGAAATATTATTGGTAAGTATGCTGGTAACAACCCTATAGCCAGTGCGATCGCAACAGGGTCGCATATTGATACCGTTCCCTGTGGCGGTCATTATGACGGTGCTTATGGAGTCTTTGCAGGTTTAGAAGTAGTCAGAGTTCTAAAAGAAAACCAGATACAGCTAGATCGCCCCATAGAAGTCATTGTCTTTACCGATGAAGAAGGCAGCATGATCGGCTCGAAAGCCATATCGGGTAGAGTAGTTGGCGATCCTGAATACTATCGTCGTCCCGATGGTACAGATATTCAAACCTGTTTGGCGACAATTGGCGGTAATTGGAACAAGATCGATCTAGCTCGTCGTAACCCCCAAGATATATCTGCATTTGTCGAACTTCATGTCGAACAAGGCCCAGTTTTGGAGTCTATGAGCAAACAGATTGGTGTAGTTGAAGGTATAGTCGGGCAAAGAAGATTTAACATAACCGTCAAAGGCAGTGCCAATCATGCGGGTACAACCCCAATGTCAATGCGCTGTGATGCTTTAGTTGCCGCTTCTCAGGTAGTATTAGCGGTTAATCAAATTGGCAATACTCCTGGTCAACAGGTAGCGACTGTCGGCAAAATGGAAGTACTGCCAAATGCTGCTAATGTTGTCCCTGGCTGGGTAGAAATGAGCCTAGATATTCGCGATTTATCTAGCTTACACATCGATAGTTTGCTAAAGCAACTACGCATTCATCTTGAAGAAATTGCCGTAGCTACTAATACCCAAATCCGTTTAAACCCCTGTTTGCACAACGAACCAGCTTTAGCCGAACCGTACATTCAAAAAGCGATCGCCTCATGCTGTGAAGAGCTTGACTTAAGCTACACCTATTTACCTAGTCGCGCTAGCCATGACGCACAAGAAATGGCAGAAATCTGCGACATGGGGATGATTTTTGTTCCCAGTACCCTGGGCGTTTCTCACGATGCCACCGAATATACTTCTCCAGAACAATGCACTCAAGGAGCAAATATTTTGTTGCAAACTTTGATTAGACTGGGAAAAATCTAAACCATTGCTCGATCTAGTTAATTTCTGGTTTCGATATTCATCCACAACTTACCTAACGTGAGTTCGGATTAACGGAATTAATTTGTTGGATAGCCAAGAGCTATTAGCCATTAACTCTTAGCACGAATAACCCGCAAAGCGGATTCGCCTCTTGTTTTTTAAGTAATGGGCCGAGCTGGATTTGAACCAGCGTACGCATAGCGAGCGGATTTACAGTCCGCCTCCTTTAACCACTCGGACATCGACCCCTAGTGACCACGATTATAAATCATAACATAGGATTGTGGAAATTACTCAAAAAAAATAGCTATTAGATTTATTTCCTAGTTTTTCCGATAAATATCGTCTGAAACCTATACCATATAGGCAGATTTTAAAGCCCACGTTATTAAAGCGATAATTCCACCAAAGATTAAAACTGCGGATACAGCAACCAAAACAGGTTTGTCTGCACCATCAAACTTCATAATTCCACGATTTAAGTCAGACATAATGTTATGTTGCGCTCCCTACTAAAATAAACTGATTTATTTAATTCATACTTTTTCTATCTAAATGGTATCAAAACAATTTTAGATAGTGTAGGATTCTTTAAATTTATCCTAGATATACAAATAAAAACTTAAATTTATTCAATATGAAACTACTGTGGATGGTTTTGGCTAGTGTTTTAGGGCTTGGTGTCCTAGCGGAAATTGGATTGCGAGTTACTCAAGGTTTGGGTAATCCTCCTCTTTATCTTGCAGATGAAGATATAGGATATTTACTCGCTCCCAATCAAAAGCTGCGTCGTGCAGGGAATTTAATTGAAATTAATCAATACTCGATGCGCAATCAAGAAATTGAACCTCAAAAACCGCAGGATACAGAACGTATTTTTTTGCTGGGAGATTCAGTAGTAAATGGCTCTTGGTGGACAGATCAGGCTGACATTCTTTCGAGTTTGCTAGCCAAAAAACTACAAGGAAACAATAAATCCCTGGAAGTTTTCAATGCTTCGACCAATTCTTGGGGTCCTCGTAACGAATTAGCTTATTTAAAACGCTATGGTTTGTTTGATGCGGATACTTTAATTTTGATTATTAACACTGATGACTTATTCGCTATCAAACCCACATCTTTAGTAGTAGGAAAATCCTATAGCTATCCCAATAAGCCACCTGCTTTAGCTTTGATAGAACTATATCAGCTTTATCTAGCTCCTCCTCGCAAAATTCCTGAGTTAGAAAAATTGCGATCGCAATGGGATGCTAATTTGCCAGCAAATTTGACAGCGATTAAAGAAATAAAAGCGATCGCCGAGAAATCTAATACTAGGTTTATACTGGCTCTTACTCCTCTGTTTCATGATTTTATATAAGGCTCCACAATGGATGAAGAACATGGAAGAAATCGCCTCCAGCAGCTAGTAGAAACGGAAAAAATCGACTATCTCGACTTTCTCCAGATTTGGTCAGAATTTCCTCAGCCAGAATTTCTTTATCGCGACGGTATTCATCCTAGTCCTCAAGGAAATACTAAAATCATCGAACAATTATCGTTAGAAATAAATAATCAGTAATTATAAACATCGCCTACCAATTATTTATTCTCTAGATTAAATTGGTAGCAATATGCAATATGAAGATAATTTTTATCAGGATAATTTCTAATGACGACTATTCCCCTAGTTACTCAACCTTTAGATGACATTAATGTCACGGAAAATGCCAAAAACACTAGTATTGATTTATTTCAAAATTTTGACGATCCTTTTACTACTGGAAAGGTAGCTCGTTTTGAACTTGAAAATACTTCTTTGGGTGGCGGAGTCACCAATGTTTTATTGTTCGATCAATCTGATGAGGGTGCGCCAGAAACCGTAGCTAATTTCACCAATTATGTGGAAGATGGTGATTATGTTAATTCTATTATTCATCGTTCTGTTCCTGGTTTTATTATCCAAGGAGGTGGGTTTACATCTAATGACTTGGAAATAGCAAATGTTCCTGCGGACCCTGCTGTTGTCAATGAATTTAGCGAAGACAGATCTAACCTTCGAGGTACGATAGCTATGGCAAAATTGGGGAACGATCCTAATAGTGCTACTAATCAATGGTTTTTTAATTTAGCTAATAATTCAGACAATTTAGATAATCAAAATGGGGGGTTTACTGTCTTTGGAGAAGTACTCAGTGAATCAGATCTTGCTCCTGTAGATGCGATCGCTGATGTATCTATTTTTAATGGAAGTAATATAAATTCAGCCTTTAGCGACCTACCCCTAATTCTTAACGACGATACTAATCCTAGTATAGAAAACGATCAGAACTATATCCGCTATAAAAATATAACTATTTCTCAAACAGATGAACTGGAGTTTAAAGTCAGCAACAATTCCAATCCCGATTTGGTAGATGTTTTTGTTAGTAGAGGAGGGTTATATATTGACTACGCCGATGACCAAAACGGTACGGCAGAAATTACGATTGAAGCAACAGATTTATTGGGAGACTCTGTAGAAGATACATTTACAATTACGGTAGAAGAAGATAATAGCGTTCCACCTTCAGGAGGCGGAGGCAATGGAGTTCCAGTCGAAAATAGTAACAGAGACTCAACAGTATATCGTTTTCTCAATCAGGATACGGGAGTTCACCTATATACTACTTCCAAAGTCGAACGAGACAATATTTTAGAAACTTTACCAAACTACGAATTTGAATCTTTTTCTTATGTTAGTGTCGATTCTCTAACAGGAAATCCCGAACCCAAGGAAGTTTATCGTTTGTTAAACCAAGATACAGGGACTCATTTATATACAATTTCTGAAAATGAAAAAAACTCGGTGGAAAACACCTTAGACAACTTTAGTCTAGAATCAGAATCTTTTTTCGCTTATACCGAACAACAAACTGGGACTGTTCCAGTTTATCGTTTTTACAATAACGAGACTGGAGCACATTTTTATACACCAAGCGAGGTTGAAAAAAGTGTGATAGATGAAACTTTGCCCAACTATACTTCAGAAGGAATTGCTTATTATGTTTTTCCTGTTGATTAGACAATAATCAACGGCTAAACAAACATATGAATATAAAAATCACCTTTGTTTGTTTAGCCTCGCTAGCTATTATTCAAATCCAACTGAATTAAAGGATAGCTGGTTATATTGTCTTGATGTAAAACCTGTTTAATAGGAATGATATCTACCACACAATTGCTATAGGATATGGCTTCTAGGGTAAAGACAAATTCTGGTGTCCAAATATTTTCTTTGACTGGAATACAATTAGTTTCTAAATAATTGAGTAAATGCGAGCGCTTTATTCCTGGCAAAATTCCCGAATCTAGACTAGGAGTATACCAGCACCCATCTCGCCATCCCCACAGATTACCCGTACTTGTTTCGAGCCAGTTATCTTGATTATCAATCAGAATTGCTTCTTGAGCATTGAGAATTAAAGCTTGATTGCGAGCTAAATAAGCACCCAAATAATTACCTGTTTTGTGTTGTGCCAGCTCTCGCTGATACAAATCCTCTGTAGCTACCCACGCAGTTATACCTTGAGATCGACGCTGATTTAAATCTACTGGCAAATTGCGTCCTGTAATCCATTCTTTCCCATTAGGGAAAACAACCATCCTCAGCACAGGAAAATAAGCCAATAAGGTTGATGCACCTAACTTGAGACGATTCCAGTCAGGCTGTCGCCAATTAAAAGCTTTAATACTAGTGTAAAGGCGATCGCAATGGGATTGCCAATGGGTCAAATCGTGGTCTAAAGATTTTTCATATACCCGCATGGTGGTAAACACAGTTGCTCCGTAACATAATTCTGGAGCATTGATGCTTAATTCTATTTGCTTAGAATCAATAAGTTTGCCGTCATGCCAATACATTCTTGATTAATTGTCTTGTCGTTGAACTTCCGAGTCTTTTTCTTGTAGAGAAGGTGAGTTTTCATCTTCAGGCTCAAAATACAGTATGTTCAAAAGAAATGAACCAAGCAATCCAACAATCGTAAAAGTTACCAAACCTAAAATTAAAGGCTTTAACCAGCCTGGTTTTTTCTTGGGAGGTAGAATTTCTCCAATTGTGTCTCCAATGGGTTGATCTGGTATTTTAGTTTCTTCTGCTGGTCTTTCTTCCAAGGGAACAGAATCAACAAAAGAATCAGTTAGGTTATCAGCGTTCAAGACGCTCTCTTCATTAAGAGCAGATTCAACATCCGACCACAATATAGCCCCTCGAGAAGAATTAGTGTTGGAGCTTACCTGGCAATGAACCAATGCTACTGTAACATTGTCATGTCCATTATCTCGGTTGGCAATCTCGATTAAATCTTTAACTGCATCAGCTAAGTTTTTTTTACCATTTAATACGGGTAAAACACGATGTCTCCAGTGTTGTTCTACGCGATCAAAATCACTCAAGCCATCAGTGCAGAGTAAGAATATACAGTCATCCTCAATCATGTAACGCTGTAGATTGGGATGGAGTGCAGCAGAATCTCTCATGCCGATCGCTTGAATCAAAGCACCAGCTTGAGGATATTGTAGAGAATCGCGATAAACAGCATAACCCAACCTAACTTCTCTCGAAGCCAAGTCATCATCCGTAGTTACTTGATGACAGCTATTGGGAGTAATCCAATAAATACGAGAGTCTCCTACATGAGCCAAATACATCTCATGAACGCTAGAAAGAGCCATGACCAGGGTAGTACCCATTCTTTGTCTATCTTGACGCTTTTCGCTATCATTACGTCGGCTAATAATATCGTTTGACCCATTGATGTATTTAGCCAATTTGCCCAGTATTTTGCCTGGGCTATATTCTTGTTCTCCTAGGGATAGTTTGGATATTTTACTCCTTAAGTATTTAATCGTTTCGCTAGAAGCTACTTCTCCTCCTTCGTGCCCTCCAACTCCATCACAGACTATAGCTAAAGAATTTTCAGAAGTAGGAATATTGTTATAATCAGCATGAATAGGGTAGGCAGCATCCTCATTATTACTACGATTGGGTCCAGAATCACTTAAAGCATAGATTTGGTAGGAATATTTACTTCCCTTTCGACATTTCGTAATTGCTTGGTCTAATATTGCGATCGCCTGACGAATATCGCTGATTTTACCTGTCTGTAGGCAAATAGCCATTTGCTTAATTACATCTCGAACGAGAGTATCGGCATTGTCTGACCATGCAAGCCATAAATCTCCCAGGTTTCTCAAACTAGGCTGATATTCTACATCTGCCTGTAATTGCATGACTTGCAGCACTTGACCATTAATTCTAATCAAATCTGGATTGAGCAGAGTCGAACCCACCTTCCTACCAAGCAATGGTTTCCAAAGTTTAGCTATTTGCCATAGCCAATTAAGCTGTTGAAAAGCAGTTGCGCTACTCCACAAGGATGTCAATTTGGGCAAAAGCTGCTCTGGATATTTTAATTCTCCTGATAGGCTATGGGGAACAGTACCATAATCTAGTAGCCAAGCCTCTGTATTGTCGAGTAAACCATAAACTTGAGGAATATGAGGATAGCAAGGAAACAGTTGTAAATAAGCAACAATATCAACTGGTACTTCTTCTGGAGTCAGAGGTGGCTTGCTTGGTTTAGTATCTAAAAATATTTGAGGAGAAATTGCTAAATATCTATTGTCCGCAGACGAATCATTTGACTCGTCTAAAGTAACAGCTTTGTCACTCCATAGGTAACGTTTAATTGTCGGCGTATTGCATCGATGACAAAAATGAGCTTCTAGTGTGTTAGACGCTACGCAGTGAGGATTCGAGCATTGAATTCTAGGCGCAGGATGTGACATGGATGTTTTAAACTATTGAGCTTACTCCGTAAAAAAGGGAGTGGCGGTTACATTTTGCTAAAAGGTTCACTTCGGGAAATTAAACTCTAAAGTGATTTTAAAAATTTGAACATCAATCGACTTTCAAGCAGACATTATAAACTCATTTATTTTGTTTATTATGTTAAATCTCATAGCATTTCATGATTTCTCTATCGTAAATTAGAAATTTCATTTATGTTCGTTTCTATCTCAATAATTATTTAATATTTAAGATTGTCAACTTTCATATATTTGTTCCAAGCTTTCTTTTAAAGCTAAAGTGAGCTTTTGAGAGCTTTTACGCAAAGAACCGCCAAGATAGTCGGCAACCGTCAAAGGCGAACCAATATCTACTGTAACCTCTGTTCCCCATTGGGGAATTGGTTCACTGTAGCGAATTCCTACAGGTAATATTTTAACCTTTCTCTCAGATTTGTCTGTTTCTGCTTGTAAAGCAATTAGAGCGACACCTCTTTTTAGGGGATGAATTTGTCTGTCGTTGTAAATTCCTCCCTCTGGAAAGATTACTAGCATTTCTTCTCCTTGCTTCAACAGTTCAATGCTGTGATAAACACTACTTAGCTGAGGGCGATCTGTATCTACAGGAAATCATCCCATACGCTTAATAATCCAACCTTGTAGACCTTTGACTTCATTGGCAGAAACCATAAAGCGTAAATCTCTACCGCTAGCCAATCTACCCAGTGCATAGGGAACAACCAAAGCATCCCATCGAGAGCGATGAGTCGGAGCAATAATTACGGGATCGTCAGCGGGAATATTTTCTAGACCATTAACTTTTATTTTGTTGAAGAAAAGAGGCAAAACCAAATAACATCCGATGGGATATAGTATTTTTGAAACCAAAGGAGATATACGAGAATTCAATTTATTTGGTAGTTCAGAACTTAAACAAGAAGAACTACTATGCTGTGGTTTTAGCTGAGTCATTAAAGAACTAAGGTTCGATCCATTCTATTTACTACCTTAATTTTTCTTTAATAGAATGTGTCACGGATACTGGACACTTAGTTAGTTGTCATTCTGCTAAACCTAGGCTTTTCAAACTCCTAATTAGCTGATACCAAAAATCAAATGTGACACTTGCTGATTTTTTTTTGATACTTTTAGATAAATTAATTGAAAAATGGATTTAAAAAAGTAGTGCAACAAGCAGATTCTTTACTCAAAGCAACAAAGTTATCCAAAAGTTTTGGCGGGATCAAAGCAGTAAACAATGCCCGTATTGAGGTCAGTCGAGGCAGTATTACAGGGTTGATTGGTCCAAATGGTGCGGGAAAGACGACCTTGTTTAATCTATTGTCTAACTTTATCAAAGCTGACAGTGGAACTATTTTGTTTGAAGATCGACCGATTCAAGACTTGCCATCTTATCAAATTGCTACCAAAGGATTTATTCGCACTTTTAAAGTGGATAGAGTCCTCTCTCGCCAGTCTGTATTAGAAAATATGATGCTGGCGACACCA
>ERZ1740059.1711-NODE-1711-length-10936-cov-6.459149_pt1 | contig 10936 bp, 10 predicted proteins | sample MGYA00581744_ERZ1740059 | MGnify/ENA primary metagenome ERZ1740059 (study PRJEB43018, sample SAMN04849738) | marine metagenome | isolation source: floating plastic debris | place: Pacific Ocean | collected 2008-08-28 | study: EMG produced TPA metagenomics... | reverse complement strand
TAAAGTTCTCTGCTTCTCTGCAGCAATATCGATGAGTACACCATGCAGTTTCGCGCTATATGGTGCACTCATATCCGGAAAACGGGGGCCTAATTCATCTAAATTCTTGCCCCGTAATGGATTATCCGGTTGCAGGTTGATGTGATCATCCAATAACATCAATTCTCCCTTATTCCAATCTAAATTGATATTACCGGCTGCATTCGAAATTAATAGAAATTCAATGCCAAGAAGCCGTAAAACGCGCACAGGAAAAGTGATCTCCTGCGTATCATACCCCTCATAGTAGTGGAATCTCCCCTGCATAGCTACCACTTTTTTGCCGCTAATGGTTCCAAAATGCAATTGACCGCTATGAAATTCGACGGTAGCCGCAGGGAAGTGCGGTATGTCGGCGTAGTTAATGGTTCTCTCTATATCCATTATCCGGGTAAATCCCGCGCCCAGACCCGTTCCTAAAATCACGCCTATTTGAGGCGTATCAATACCTTGTTGTTTGAGGTATTCTACAGCCTCATTTATTTTTTCAATCATTATTAATAAGAATTTATTACGGCGCTACATCTACCGGAATAGCTATTCGATAGGTTTTATTTTTCTTGACATCCAATTGATCGTCGCGCAACCAGGGGTTATGACGTTTTAAGAGCTTATAGTTAATGCCTTGTTCCTTTGCAAAGCCTACCAAATCTTTAATATCGTTACTTACTTCCACATATCTTAATTTCTCAGGTTCGTACAGGTGTTGCCTGTCTATGTTAAACCCATATTTATCGGGATGTTCAATAATTTCCTTAATGGCCAATAGGCGGAAAACATAGCGTGAGGTTTCACTATTAAGCATAAGGTCATAATAAGAATCCACTTTTTGATTGTTTAAAGCACGCTGTAGACCGTTCATACCACGATTGTAAGCGGCAGCCACATTAGTCCAGTTACCAAACTTCCGGTAAGCTTTCTTTAGATAGCTGCACGCCGCTTCGGTGGACCTCAAAGGGTCGTAACGCTCATCTACCGATTTGGTAATTTCAAGGCCGTTCTCCCTTCCCGATGACTTTAGTATTTGCCAAAACCCAACAGCGTTTTTCGGGGATACGTCATTCATGAACCCACCTTCAATAGCTGTGAGATATTTAAAATCATCAGGAATCCCATGTTCCTTCAATATCTCTTCAATTTGCGGCAGCCATTTATTTGCTCTTTTCATCAAAAAAATGGTGCTGCTGTGCCAGTAGGTATTAATATGAAGTTCACGATCCAACCGCTCCCTTACATCAGGGATTTCAAGAGGTACCCGCTCTCCCGCAAAATATAATTCGTCAGGAAGTTCTAAAGAAACAGCATTTAAATATCCTGCATATTCACCTGCCGGTGGATTATCCAGCTTGAAAAAGGTGGACTGTCCTTTTTCAACTACATTCTGCTGAACACTTTTATTCTTTTGATAGTCAAATAGAATATAACCCAAAACGGCTACCAGGGCTGTAACTGAAATATGATGAGGTAAGTACTTCATGGCCTCATGATAAAAAAGTAAGTAAAATGACAATGAGCAATGGCCTTAAAAAGTTCGCTTAGCATGGAAAACCATTGATATTGTATACTAAAAGTTAGGTGAAAGTAAGTATTTTGAATAAAACTCATCAATAACATCTACCGCCTCTGTTGCAGTTTCAACAATTTTAAAAAGGTCTAGATCTTCTTCATTGATATTCTTTTCAGATGCCAGTAGCGTAACCTTTATCCAGTCCAGAAGACCTCCCCAAAATTCCTTACCAACTAAGACAATAGGGAAACGTCCAATTTTTTTTGTTTGAATAAGGGTGAGGGCCTCAAAAAGTTCATCGAGCGTGCCAAAGCCTCCGGGCATAACGATGAAACCCTGAGAGTACTTAACGAACATAACCTTTCGAACAAAAAAGTAATCGAAGGTTATCAATTTATCCGGGTCTATAAAATCATTACCCTTCTGCTCAAACGGAAGAACGATATTCAGCCCTACCGATTTACCTCCCTCAGACTGGGCTCCTTTATTAGCGGCTTCCATTATACCGGGTCCTCCACCAGATACTACACCGTATCCATGCCTTACAAGCTTGGCCGCAATCTCCTCGGCCATTTTGTAGTATTCATGGTCCTTACTTGTACGGGCAGAACCGAAAATACTGACACAGGGTCCGATCTTACCTAACTTTTCAAAGGCTTCAACAAACTCTGACATCACTTTAAAAATAACCCAGGAATCGTGGGTTTTTATTTCATTCCAATCACGCTCCTCAAAAGCTTTGATTGTTTTTTTCTCTTGCTCATCCATATCACTCATAGCGCGAATGTTATCTAGTTTCGTTCTTTTATCTGCCATTAATTTAGCTCGGTTAAAGTAGTTTAAGCAAATTGACCAATTTTAGCCTTACAACAAATCCTCTAGCGCCGGATTAAGTTCAGGAAATGCAAATTCAAATCCCGTAGCCTCTATTTTTTCACTTGAAACACGACTTCCTCCTAAAACCATAGACGCCATTTCACCTAACATCAATTTGAGAATAAATCCAGGTACATTGGGCAAGAAAAACGGCTTTCCCAATACTTTAGCGCTTTGTTTTGAAAGTTCCTTATTCATTACCGGGTTGGGCCCTACAGCATTGTAAACACCGGTCACTTTATCATTTTCAAGAGCATGAATAAACATATTACTTAGATCATCAACATGAATCCAACTCATGTACTGATCTCCGGACCCAAGCGCTGCTCCTGCTCCCAGCTTAATAGGTTTGGTGATTTCTTTTAGCGCGCCACCTTTTTCGCTTAACACTATCCCTATTCTCAGTTTTACAGTTCGCAGGCCTAACTTTTCCACCTCGTCTACTTCGGCTTCCCAAGCTTTAGTTACTGTCGCTAAAAAATCATCACCAAAACGGCTTTCCTCCTTTTTCCATACTCCACCGGAATTCCAGCCATAAAAGCCGATGGCCGAAGCGGAAACAAAGGCTTTGACGCTATGCGGGTTTGACGTTAAAGTAGTTTTCAGCAATTGAGTAGAATGGGTTCTACTTTCTAGTATTTCTTTTTTACGATCCTTCGTCCACTTCATATCCGCTACACCGGTACCCGCCAAATGGATAATAAAGTCGGTGTTATCGAGGCATTTTACATCAATCGTACCCTGCTCAATATCCCATTGGTAAACCTCTACTTCTCCTTTTTTTCCTGACCGCCTGGAAAGCCATTTTACCTTGAACCCCTTTGCTAATAGTAACTCTGTTATTCGCGAACCAACAAGGCCTGATCCCCCTGTTATGAGAACTGTTTTGGACATTTGATTAATTGTAAATTCCACTAGAAGAACGAGAGCGGAAGTTAAAGGTTTTAGGATAATTAATATCCAAAAACCGGATCGCTTTTGACTAACTTCGCAAGCGATTATTTTTACATGCACGACTTCAAACCAATACTAAAAGTAATAGAAGAGGACTACGAAATCCCACAGTTGGGAAAACATCGCAGAATTTCAGCGCTGTTACCATACGATTACGAAACTTCGCAAAAGACATATCCTGTCATCTACATGCAGGACGGCCAAAACCTATTCAATCCCTATGCTCCTTTTGGAGATTGGGCTATTGATCAATCGTTATCAAATCTTGCTTCTGAAGGGATGAAAGATATTATTGTTATAGCCATTGATCATGGTGAGGAGGAACGTATAAAAGAGTACCTGCCTTTTGCGGACACAAAATTTGGGATGAGCGAAGGCGAGCTGTATGTTCAGTTTTTGCTCAATACATTAAAACCGTACGTAGATAAAAATTTCAGAGTAAAAGCAGATCGTATGAATACCGGCATTGGCGGTAGTTCCTTGGGCGGTCTTATCAGTCTTTATGCCGGTTTGACACAGTCCGACCATTTTGCTAAAGTGATGGTATTCTCTCCCAGTCTTTGGATATCGCCGATGATCAATCAATATGGCGCCAACTTTTCACCTGCCGACCCGGCTTATCTATATCTGTATGCCGGCGGCAAAGAAAGCAAGTATCATATTCGAAACGTTGAGCGCTTCAAAGCCTCACTTCTAAGACGCAGTAAGTCCTACCCTAACGTAAACTTCAGACTTTCAATTAATGAGCAGGGTGAACATGCCGAGCGTTTCTGGGCTGAAGAATTTCCTAAAGCTGTGAAATGGTTGTATTTTAATAATAACGAATGAAAATAACGCAAAACGCAGAACCAAAATCGAGTGTCACAGTACTGGCCTTTAAAAAAGGTGAGGTGAATTCTGAATCGATCCGAAAAGTATCCGGCATTCAATCGGAAATACCGTTTAAGGCTGACTTCAAGGAGGTCAAAGTACTTCATCACCCCTCTGAAAACAGGACGGTTTATCTACTAGGGCTGGGTGAAGTAAAACATACATCAAAGGTCTATTTGGCGGCTCGATCGCTGGCGCATAATCATAATAAAGATTGGAACGACGGCATAAACCTCGACTGCCAAAACCTTGAAAATGAAATCGTTGAACAGCTTGTTACAGGTATTAAGTTGGCAACCTACCAGATTGGCAGATTCAAAGAAGTCAGCGAAACCTTTCATTTCTTTTCCAACGATTTTGAGGTTACCCTAGTAGGCAGTGAAACTTTTGATACCGTTATTGACCGGGCAACAGCTATTGCAGATTCCATGATTGAGGTAATGAAGTTAATAGACGCGCCGCCAAATGAAAAAACTCCGGAATATCTCGGCCATTGGGCTAAAGCATCAGCCGATACGTATGGGTATAAAGCTGAAATCTTAAGCGCAGATGACCTTAAAAAGGAGGGGTTAGATGCGTTACTTTCTGTCGGACAGGGAAGCAAGTTCCCCCCTGTATTGATTAAAACAGAATACAAGCCTGGCGATAGTCAATCCAAAACTCCTAAGCTAGGGCTCGTTGGCAAGGGAATCACTTTTGATACCGGAGGTCTGTCTATAAAGGGTTCGCAAAACCTGCATTATATGAAAAGCGATATGGGAGGCGCTGCTGCTGTACTTGGTGCTGTAGAACTGGCGGCCAAACTACATCTGGATATCCATGTTGCAGGCATTGTAGCATGTGCAGAAAACGCAGTGGATGCCAACAGCTACAGACCCGGAGATGTCATTAATTCTTACTCAGGAAAAACCATAGAGGTTATTGATACCGACGCTGAGGGTAGACTAGTGCTTGCTGATGCGCTCTCTTACATGCAAAAGAATTATTCACCGGAATATATTATTGATTTAGCCACTTTAACGGGGAGCGCTGTCCAGTCTTTAGGGTATTCGGCAGGGGCGCTCTTCTCTAATAATAATGAAATGGCGCAACTCATCTCTGATAGCGGCTTTGAAGTTGATGAAAGGGTATGGCGCATGCCTCTTTTTGATGATTTCGAGGCAGATCTGGAAAGTGATATTGCCGATATTCGAAACTTTAGCGGCAAACCGATAGCCGGTGCGATAACTGCGGCTAAATTTCTTGAATATTTCGTAAAAGATCATCCAAAATGGGCGCATTTGGATATCGCAGGAGTGGCCTTTGGTGATTCAGAGTTTTCCAAAATGAAAAGCGCCAAGGGCTACGGACCCCGATTACTCATAGAGCTAATGAAAAAACTGAATTAAAATTTCAAACTATGTCCAACCAACCTCTGAACTTCCTATGCGTTTCTACCTATTTCAAGGGCGAACGCTTCCTTAGCGCATGTAAAGCAGCTGGTAATAATGTTTATCTTCTCACACTGCAAAAGTTAGAAAATGAGCCTTGGCCAAAAGAACATATTGACGAGTTCTTTTTTATGGATATGGCCGAAGATGGCAGCTGGAACAGAAAGCATGTCGTAAACGGACTTGCCTATAAATTCAGATCCATTCGATTCGATCGTTTTGTGGCGTTAGATGATTTTGACGTAGAAAAAGTAGCGTTTTTGCGCGAGTATTTCCGCTCCCCCGGAATGGGAGAAACTACAGCCCGCTACTTTAGAGATAAACTGGCAATGAGGATGAAGGCGAAAGAATCCGGCATTCCCGTTCCTGAATTTACTGCTTTATTCAATGATGAAGAGATCAATCGCTTCGCTGACACTGTTCCAGCTCCATGGTTGATAAAACCAAGATCAGAAGCCTCAGCTACCGGAATTAAAAAACTTCATACCAAGGAAGATCTGTGGAACTTAGTTCATTCTTTGGGTGATGTCAGACACGAATACCTGGTTGAGCGCTTTGCTCCGGGAGATGTGTTTCATGTAGACTCGCTCTCTTTTGACGGTGAAATCCAGTTTGTTCGGGTAAGTCAGTATTTAGACACACCATTTGAAGTAGCACACGGAGGTGGCATATTCAGGTCGCACACTATTGAACAAGGGACACAAGATGATCAAGAACTGAGAAAATTGACCACAAAAGTGATGCGCTCTTTTGGCATGCAATACAGCGCCTCACATACCGAATTTATTAAGGGACATGCTGATGGCGAGTACTACTTCCTGGAGACTTCATCGCGTGTTGGAGGTGCAAATCTGGCAGAAATGGTAGAAGCTGCTTCAGGTGTTAATCTTTGGGCAGAATGGGCTAACCTGGAAACGGCAAAGGCCAAGGGCTTGCCGTATAGCGCCCCTGCGGATTCAAATCAAAATGCGGGTATCGTAGTTTCGTTAAGCCGATACCAGCATCCTGATACTTCCGGTTTTAATGACCATGAATTGGTTTGGCGCATGAATAAAGAGTGGCACATTGGGTTAATTGTAAAATCTGAAAGCAGAGATAAAATACTCTCATTGCTCGACGGCTATACCAAACGAATTGGCGAAGAATTTCACGCCAGTCTGCCGGCGCCCGATAAACCCACTTCATAAACTATGATTCCTTTTGATTGGGTGAAAACTTCGATTCTGATTAAATGATTAATAGGGAGTATCCAGACAGTGAGCTCACAGGCAAGATTATCGGATGTGCTATGGAAGTACATAGTTTTTTGGGGAATGGATTTCAAGAAAAAATCTACCAACGTGCACTAGAAATTGAAATGACCAGTCAAGGTCTGAGCTTCAGCCGGGAACATGAAATGGAGATATATTATAAAGGAGAACAAATTGGGAAGAGAAGAGCTGATTTCTTTGTCGAGAGCAAAATAATGGTCGAGTTAAAGGCTGTAAAGGAACTAGAAGACGTACACTTAGCCCAGGCAATCAACTATTTGGAAGCATCCAGAATGAAAATAGGCCTTCTAATCAATTTTGGTAATAGAAGTTTACAATTCAAAAGAGTTATGAAACCCAAAGGGAATCATAATCTATTATCCAAAGATCAGAAGTAATCATAGTTTAACTCTCAAAAAATCCAACACTAGCCCCAACCCAGTCTTTATTCTTATTGTACTTTACGCCTATCATTTCACCTTTACTAAGACGAACAAGGTTGTTAACAATGGTGGCTTTGGTTTCTCCACGCTTCCAGAGCATTAACATCCTTATCTCACATTTTACCGGCTCATTTGGGCTTTCAACAATGGGAATATAGTTGACCCTCTTCTGTAAAATATAGTTTTCCTTTTCTTCAATGGCATCTAATTCCTCAGCTGTGATATTCAATTTCACGCCGGCGCCGGCAAAGGAGTAGAGCGGTTTCAGCACATAATTCTCCAGGTCTTTCGGATACTCTTTGAGCTGATCAAGGTAAAAGCATTCCGGTACATACCTACTTTTGAGCAACGGCATGGTATACTTACTGATCCTGAAGAACCAGTTCGGATGGCCCACCCATTCTACATCTACCTCATCTTCGAAATGGAATTCGCTTTTGATATCAGGCCTTTTGTCCAGCTCATCAAAAATTACCCGGTTGTAAATCTTATGGACCGCTACCTCTTCTCCCTGCTCATCAAAGTAGTACAGCTTTTTACCGCGTTTCTTGAGCTTGCTTATACACAACACTTTTATGCCTATGTATTTATTGGCAGCTAAAAAGTCGATATAGGTATTTTGCTTTTCAGGCTCTATCTCCAACAATACCACGTTTTTAGGATCGCTATCACCAATGATGATCTCACGAAGCATTTCTCTGTATTCCTCCCGGTGAATGCCGTTCACATGTACGGTAAGTCGCTCCGGAATATCAAAATGTTTCTTATAGGCTTCAGATAAGAGGTCCTGAAAGAAGTATAGTGACGGGAATCCCTGAACTTCTATCAGTTGCGGTATTGGATCACCATTTTCGTCGCGGCAAATTCCAAAATCCATCTGTAAAAATCTCGTGTGATAGTCCTCGCCAGGTACCTGTAGCATAGGATGTTTGATAGCGCCCTTTGTAATCTCTTTGAAGTCAGGTTTACAGATGGTTTGATTTATCTCGTCGCAGGCTTCTATGAGCCGGTCTCTGAGTTGGTCAGGTATGAAAACCGGTGTTTCAGCTATCCTAAATGTTGGTCTATAGTCATATGCCGCTGCAATATGATCCAGAAAAGCCTCGTATTTCTCAGTAGTAAAATGCTGATTATACCATTTGCGAATGTCATTAATCATGCTAGGAAAGAACTGGATTTTGTGTGCTTAATTTTGACAAAGAGGTTTCAATGAAATGTGGGATAATTGTACTATGTGTCAGTGAAATTTTATCGGGATCTTCCAGATGAGTCATCATGTTTGTGTACTTCCGCTTGCTGTAGTTTTTTACGACTTTAGTTCTGTTTTCTTCTTTTTCAAAATGCTCTTTCATACCTATAGGGTCAGCTTCAGGATGAAACTGTGTGCCCACAAATTCGTCAGAAAAACGGATGGCCATAATGGCCCTTTCCAGCTCTATATGTGTTCTGATTTTCTCGCGGCTCAGAATAGCTGCACCATGTTCCTTAAACACTTTCTGATTTGGCTGAATCAGTTGCCAGTCACGGGAATCCACAGCGAAGTAAGGGTCGGCCAACCCTTCCAATAGCGGGTCTTTCCTTCCGGCAGCAGTCTTATGAACGGGGTAAACTCCGAAAGAGGTAGATTTTCTAGGCTGGATTTCGCCTAATTCAAAGTGCTTACACGCCATCTGAAAAGAATGGCAAATAAAGAAGAAGTACTTTTTATTATACTCATTTTCAAGATTGTACTTCCAGGCGTTGTCCAGGAGATTATAAAACTTTACATCCCATGCACCATTACCATCATGTGGGCTTCCAGGACCTCCGCTACAGATGAATATGTCATAATCAAGCCCCGGAACTTCATTATTTACTCTAACATCAAATTCATCCCACATTAACTGACCTTCGTATTGACTTACGATGTCACGAATGCAGCGCATCCCTTGATTAGGGTGCCCATTATTCATGTCGAGTATGGCCAGCTTTATAGACGTCTTCCCCATTTCATCTTCCCTATTTCAACTACACCCCAAGACGGTTTGTTCTGTAATATAATCTACAACTTTTTCCAAGCTCCCTGTTTCCTCGTATACCTTGAGCTGGCGATCTGCCCCAGTACCGTGTTCGAGAATATTGACAATTTTCTCAACTTCCTCCCTTGAGCCTAAGTCGTCCACAACATCATCCACAAAATCAATCAATTCGTGAATCAAGAGCTTGGTATCTACTTCTGCCTCTTTCCCAAAATCAATCATTTTTCCATCCAGCCCATACCTTGAAGCCCGCCATTTATTCTCGTTAAGTACCATACGCTTGTAACTCATGAAATTCAGATTCTGAATTCTAAGTTTATGTACTTTCGCAACGAGTGCTTGTATGATTGCGGCAATGGCTACCGTTTCATCGATAGTCAGCGGTATATCACATATCCGGATCTCCATTGTAGGATAGAATGGATGGACCCTTAGGTCCCACCATATTTTTTTTGCATTATCAATGCATCTGGTTTTAACCAATAGGTTTATATAGTTGTCGTACTCTGCAACACTATCAAATGAATCCGGGATCCCGGTTCTGGGAAACTTATCAAACACTTTCGAGCGAAATGACTTAAATCCCGTATTTCTACCTTCCCAAAATGGCGAATTTGTAGAAAGCGCATAAATGTGTGGTAAAAAATAACGCATGGAATTGGCTACGTGTAGCGCCATGTTCCGGTCATCAATACCTACATGAACGTGAAGTCCAAAAATCAGGTTTGATCTCGCGGTATCCTGTAATTCGTCGATAATTTCATTATACCTGGGATGTGGCGTCAGCAACTGCTTCTCCCACTCAGAAAAGGGGTGCGTACCGGCGGCGCCAATTCTAAAGCCAAGATCATTGGCTACTCCACTAATGCAATTCCTTAATTCAGTTACTTGCTTCCTGGCATCGTGTATATCACTGCAGATATTGGTACCTACTTCTACAACAGCCTGATGCATCTCAGCTTTCACTTGCTCACCAAGGTCCTTGCACGCTGCATCTACTATTTTCTGCTCGTGCGAAACAAGCTCACGAGTTTCAGGGTCTATAACCTGGTATTCCTCTTCTATGCCTAAGGTAAATTTCATAACGAATGATTTTTAGGAGAGCGAAAATATTCGTCAGACCACTTTGAGTGGTCAGACGAATTATATTATCTCCAATTTAGCAATCCTATCTTTCATTAACTTTTAAAAACAGTACATTCATTGCAATTGATTCCTTCAAATTCAATCATCTTGCATTATTTACCAAACGGATAATAGCGGACGTTTTAGCAATCATTTATGATATTTACTTGGCAGACTTGGCTTGTGAAGCAGGTTTCTTGGCGGCCGTCTTTTTAGGAGCTGCCTTCCTGGCGGCTTTTGGTGCAGCGGCGGCGCTCACGAAAGTTCCCCAGGTAAGGTTCATTTGCCCTTCTTTATGAGCCTTAGCTTTCTCTATAGCCAGTTTAGCTGCATTTTCGACAATCCACTCAAAATTATCTTCTCCTACGGAATTAATATCCGCATCCGGAGCAGGATTACAAAAATCAATAGCATAAGGAACACC
>ERZ1740059.1710-NODE-1710-length-10937-cov-6.223672_pt1 | contig 10937 bp, 8 predicted proteins | sample MGYA00581744_ERZ1740059 | MGnify/ENA primary metagenome ERZ1740059 (study PRJEB43018, sample SAMN04849738) | marine metagenome | isolation source: floating plastic debris | place: Pacific Ocean | collected 2008-08-28 | study: EMG produced TPA metagenomics... | reverse complement strand
CGCCCGTGTGGCCCCCCCCTCCCCCCGCGCCCCCCTCCAGCTCGGCCCCCTCGGGCCCCCCTTTGGCGTGCCCCCCCCGCCCGCCGACCCCCCCTTTGGCCGCGCGGACCGGGAGCCGGTCCGCGGGCGGCGGCACACTGGACACGGGACCTCCATATCACCGAAGGCACCGGCGGCGCGTATCTTCCCGAGCCGGTACCGTGTGGCCATGAGCTCGGAGCCAGACCTCAGCCCGGCCGAGGCAGCGGCACGCCCCACGCCCTTCGGCCCGGGCCGAGCGCTCGGGTGGCTCTTCGTGCTGGGCCTCCTCGCGGCGGGGCTGCTCGGCGGCGCCCTCCTTTACCGGGTGCTGGTCCCGCCGCCGCCGGCGCCGGAGGTGGTCGAGGTGGAGCGCCCGGGCCCGAGCGTCGTCACGGCGGTCCGCGACCTGGCCCGCCTCGAGACGGCCGCCTTCCACATGGAGCGCGTCATCGACCGGCGTCGGCGAAGCCAGGCGCTCTTCGGGCTCCTCGAGCAGGAGGACGCGCTCCTGCTCGTGGCGGCCGCCGACGTGACCGCCGGCGTGGATCTCACGCGCATGCAGGACGGCGACGTCGTGATCGACCGGGCGCGCGGCGAGGCCTTCCTGACGCTACCGGCGCCCGAGGTCTTCGGCGCCCGCCTCGACAACGCGCGGACCTACGTGCACACGCGCGACACGGACGTCTTCGCGGCGCGTGACGGCACCCTGGAGACGCGGGTGCGCCGCGAGGCCGAGGCGGAGCTGAGGCAGGCCGCGCTCGACGCCGGCCTCCTCGCCCGGGCCCGGGACAACGCCCGGAGCGCGCTCACGACGCTCGTCCGCGCCCTCGGCTACGCGCGCGTCGAGGTGCGCTTCAACGACCAGGAAGGCGAGCCGGGGGACGATGGACCGGTCCGGGAGCTGCCCGCGGCGCCGACGGAATCCCCGCCGCGCTGAGCCCGAAGGGCGCACGCCCGCACCTTTCGTTCGTCGGGACACGCAACCGACACCGCTCGGTGGAGGGGCGGCGTTGACGCGGCCGGCGCGCCGCTCCTTTACTCGGCGCGGACCCGCCCGGGTCGTCCGCGCCATGCGTCACTCCGCCCGCCTTCGTCTCCCCGTGCTCGCGATCGCCGCGCTGGCGCTGATGACCACGTCCCTCGGCGGCGAGGCGCCGAGCCCCGCGAAGGCGGAGACGACGACGCTGGTCTCCGTCAACGGTCGCATGACCCGCGTCTACTTCAACGACGGGGACTCCTTCCGCCTCCTCGACGGCCCCTTCGCGAACACCAGCGCCCGGCTGGCCGGCTTCAACACGCTCGAGAGCTTCGGCCCCGTGCATGCCTGGGGGAGCTTCCACCCCCACGAAATCTACGTGCTGGCCAAAGAGGCGACGTGGCACGCGCGCCGCGGGGTCTGGCACTGCGGCACCGACGAGCGCCGGGACGGCTACGGGCGCCTGCTCCTCGACTGCCCGGACCTGGCCATGTCGCAGATCGGCCGGGGCTTCGCGCATGCGATGCAGATCAACGATCGCCCCTCCAACCCGGCCTATCTACGGGCGCAGCGCCAGGCGAAGCAGGCGCGGCGCGGGATCTGGGCTCACGGCATCCCGGGCTTCGTGCTGACCTCGCTGCACTCCTTCGACGAGGATCCGCGCCGGGAGTGGCACTACAACCGGCGCGTCTCGACGCGGGACGGCCACTCGGAGTCCCGGCGGCACCGGGAGACCTATCGCGAGTGCGAGTGGGTCTGCGAGGACGAGCTCGTCGTGCCCGCGGCGGAGGTCACGGCCGTGGCGCGGGCCATCCGGAGCACGCCGGGGGTCGCCCAGGCCGCGGCGGAGATCGCCGACAACCTGCTCCTCGAGACCATCGTGGACCGCTACGCGCGGAAGGAAGAGATGCCCGCGTGGTTCGACGTGGAAGAGAGCGAGAGCCGCTACGACTTCGCCCCGCTGACCGAGCAGACCAAGGCGAACGCGCGCATCGTGCGCGACTTCCTGGCCGAGGCGCGGGCGCGCGGCGATCTCTCGGAGCCCAGCCGCCGCGGCGGCGCCTGCCACCTCTACACGAGCTTCCGGCGCCGCTTCGGCCGGAACCGGGCGCCCTGCCTTCGCGGTCACGGGGCGCGGCCGCCGCAGCTGGACGGGGGAGCGCCGTGACGCGCGTCGCCTGCATCGTCGCGCTCGTCGCGACGGGGTGCTTCAGCGCCGAGCGCGCCCTCGAGGGCGGCGGGCCGCCGCTCGGCTACGAGACCAACGTGCGCGCCTGCGCCGACGGGCGCGACAACGACCGGGACGGGCTCATCGACTGCTTCGACCCCGACTGCCTCGCGCGGAACTTCTGCGGCGAGCAGATCTTCGAGGACGACATCGAGGAACCCGAGGACACGCTCCTCCGCTGCATCGACCGCATCGACAACGACCGGGACGGGCAGTTCGACTGCGGCGACCGGGGCTGCCAGGCCATCGCCGAGCTCTGCTGCGCCGTCGAGTTTTCCGACGCGCTCTGCAGCAACTACATGGACGACGACGGCAACAACTTCGTCGACTGCCAGGACTTCGGCTGCCGCAACGGCCGCTTCGTGACCGTCTGCGACGACGAGAGCACCTTCCCGCCACGGCGCCCCGGCGAGGATCCCTGCGCGGACGGCCTCGACAACGACGGCGACGGGCGCATCGACTGCAACGACGACCAGTGCGCCGCGCGCGACGCCTGCTGCACCGGACCGACCTGCGACGAAATCACGGAAGGCACGCTCGCGACCTGCTCGGACGGCCTCGACAACGACGGCAACGGCTTCACCGACTGCGCCGACTTCGCCTGCTCGCGCATGGGCACGCCCGAGGCGATGGCCTTCTGCGAGAGCCTCCCGAGCGAGGACAGCATCGCCGCCTGCACCAACGGCATCGACGACGACGGGAACGGCTTCACCGACTGCAACGATTTTTCGTGCTCGCGGAGCGACGACCCCGCGGTCCGCGCCGTCTGCGAGAGTCTTCCGAACGAGGACACCGTGCAGGCGTGCACGAACGGCGTCGACGACGACGGAAACGGCTTCACCGACTGCGGCGACTTCTCTTGCTCCATGAGCGAGGACCCGGAGGTCCGGGCCGTCTGCGCGTGCACGCCCGGGCGCGTCGGCGGCGTCGAGAACACCTACCTCTGCTGCGTCGACCGCGTCGATCAGGACGAGAACGGCTTCGCCGACTGCAACGACTTCAGCTGCGACGTGGTGGCGAACCTCCGCGCCGTGGACCTCGACCAGCTCGCGGGGGACGGCCTCGACCGCTTCCCGCGCGGCGACCTCGACGGTGACGGGCGCGTCGAGGACTTCGACGGCGACGGCGAGCCCGACCCGGAGATCACCGGCGCCCCGGGTGACCCGCCGGCCTTCACCGGCAGCCCCTGCGACGAGAGCCGCGGCGACGCGGATCCCACGGACCTCTCCCAGCTGCAGGCCGCGCTCCTCGAGGCCGTCCAGCGCTGCAGCGACGGCATCGACGAGGACCTCGACGGCTTCGTCGATTGCGACGACTGGGACTGTCAGTGGAATCCGGTGCTGAACCCGGGCGCCTCGGACCGCGCGCCCTTCGACCACATCCGCGGCGAGACGGCCTTCTGCCAGGGCGGCGCCTGGGCGCCGGAGGGACGCGACATCGTGTGGACGCAGGATCCCGACCGCGAGGGCACGCCGGGGCGCTCGATCGCGCGCTCGGAGAGGCGGCTGCTCCTGTGCCGATGATGGACCACGCGCGACGAGGGTCGCGCTCGGAGATGACGATGAAGGCAACGTTTGGCGGCCTCGCCCTGCTCGCGCTCTCGGCCGCCGCGCCCGCGCACGCCCAGCTCACCGAGGCGGGCACGGACGACCTGGGCTCGAACCTCCCCTCGCGGGAGACGGAGTGCACCGGGCGCATCGACGACGACGGCGACGGCCTCACCGACTGCGCCGACTCGGACTGCTACGACGTGCCGGAGTGCCAGGCCGGCGGCAGCCCCGAGGCCAACGACGACGCCTGCTCGGACTGGATCGACAACGACGGCGACGGCGCGACGGACTGCGCCGACCCCGAGTGCAGCGGCCCGGGCCTGACGGTCTGCCGCGGGTCGGACCCGAACGGCGACGCGCCGCCGCGGCCGCTCGAGGAAGAGGGCGTCCCGCCGATCCGGGGCGACCTGACGGCGGACGACCTCATCAACCAGTCCGGCGACGTCCAGGGCGAGAACAACGACTACCTCTGCTCCGACGGCGTCGACAACGACGGGGACGGCCGCACGGACTGCGCGGACTTCGGCTGCCGCTTCGACCCGCAGGTCTCCGTCTGCACCGGGAGCCCGGGCTTTCGCTTCAGCGTCGTCGCTGGCGTCTTCGCCGAGGTGAACTTCGAGGAGCCCGAGGGGCAGCGCGGGGACGTGAACTTCAGCCGGCTCCAGATCCGCGCGCTCGGCCCCATCCCCTTCATCCACGCCTCCTTCTTCCTGCTGAGCGCCCGCCTCGAGCGCTCGCCGCGGCTCACCTTCGCGCACTTCCAGGTGCCCATCTCGCGGCGCGGCCACTACGTCGCGATGAACTCGGGGTCCGGCTCGCTCTCGACGGGCCTCATCGTGTCGACGGCCAAGCAGCCGCTCCTCGACCCGCCCTTCTATCTCTTCAACGCCTTCGAGCAGGGCAACGGCGCCGCCTTCGAGCTGGGCGGTCCCGTCGACGCGGGCGGCAACGTCTTCTTCCGCGTTTTCGCCGCCGGCGGCATCGGGCGCTTCAACGGCAACGTCGGCGGACGCTTCCTGCCGAACGGCAACGAGAACTTCACCTACCTCGCCGGAGCGCAGTTCCAGTTCGACGTGATCGGCCACTTCAGCCGCTTCGACTCGCCCTTTCTCTACACGCGCGCCCCGCTCGGCCTCGGCTTCACCGCCGGCGCGAAATACGATCAGCGAGCGCTCGAGCGCTATCCAGCCTGGAACGTCTATGGGCAGTTCCAGTACGGGCCCCTCCTGCTCCGAAGCGAGACGTACATGAAGTACACGCTCGATTTCGGCGGGTCCTTCCAATACGCCTGGAACGCCCAGGTCTCACTGCTCCTCTGGGAAAAGAACCTGATGTTCGCGGCGGATATCGGCCAGTTCCAGGCCCAGGCCTTCTCGGGCCTCCCCAACGACTCGCGCATCGACGTGCCCGTCTTCGAGGAGACCGATCTCCAGTGGCGCGTGGCGCTCCACTGGTTCTGGTTCCGCAACATCGGGCTGCTCTCGCTGCGCTACGAGGAAGAGCGGCTGCCGGACGACCGCAACGACCGGACGCCGGACACCAACCGGACGATGCGCGTCGAGGCCCAGTTCCGCTTTTAGCGCGGGCCGTGGGGGCGTCGCGCTAAGCTAGCGCCGATGGCGAAGGACTCCCGGGGCTCGCTCCGTACGTGGCTCTTGCCGCTGCTCCTGCTCCTCGGGGCGGCGCTCGTGGTCTTCGTCTTCACCTTCCTCCTCGACACGGGCGGCGACGTCGGGCCGCTCTCGCTGCTCTGGCACCCGAACCCGGAGGTCGCCGCGGGCACCATCGCGAGCGCCGGCGAGGTGCTGGCGGCGGTGCTGGGCATCGCGATCACCGTCGTGGCGATCATCGTGGAGCTGGCCTCGAACCGGTACACGCACCGCGTCACGGAGCTCTTCATCGGCGAGCCCATCAACTTCCTCGTGATGGGCTTCTTCGTGGTGACCGCGCTCCAGGCCGTCTTCGTGGCCGTGACCTTCGACCACACGGACGTCGAGCTGCTCCTCGCCGACGGCACGCCGCTGCACGAGGCGAGCGGCTTCGTGCCCTACCTGAGCCTGACCGTCGCGCTCTGCATGCTGGCGTTCAGCCTGCTCATCCTGCTGCCCTACTTCGCCTTCGTCTTCGAGTTCCTCAGCCCGATTCAGATCGTCGACCGCATCCGGCGCTACTCGCTTCGGGCCATCACCCGCGGCGCGAACGCCACCAACGTCCGCCAGCGCCAGCTCGAGGCCATTCGCGGCGTCGAGCAGCTCGCGGACGTCGGCCTCAACGCCATGGAGAACAAGGACAAGGGCGTCTCCATGGCGAGCGTCGACGCTCTCCGGGCCATGGCCACCGACTATCAGGGCATCCGCGCGGGCCTCGGCGAGGGCTGGTTCCGCGTCGAAGGCGAGCTGGCCCACAACCCGGACTTCGTCTCGATGTCGCCGGACGTGCTGAGCGCCGTAACGCGCCGGCGCATCTGGTTCGAGATGAAGGTGCTCCGGAAGTACCAGACGCTCTACAACGAAGCGCTCAACAAGATGAGGGACATCAACTACCTCATCGCCATCAACACCCGGCTCATCGCAGAGACGGCGCTCGAGCGGAAGAACCACGAGCTTTTCGAGATGGTCGTGAAGTTCTTCAACACCTTCCTCCGCGCCACGGTGAACGCGCGGGACGTGCGCACGGCGTACAACGTGCTCAACCAGTACCGGCTGCTCGCGGAGCGCTGCCTGCACGTGGACGGCGGGCGCACGGCCGTCGAGATCGCCCGGTACTTCAAGTACTACGGCCTCGTCAGCTTCCACGCGAAGCTGCCCTTCATCCTGGAGACGGTGGCCTACGATCTCTGCGCGCTGAACGAGCTGGCCTACGACCAGGGCAGCACGGTGCACCGGGAGCTCCTGCGCATCTTCCTCCAGGTGGACAAGGAGTCCGAGAGCGACATCCAGGAGGTGAGCCTCCGCGGCGTCCGAAAGGCCCAGGTCAAGCTCGCGACGCATTACCTCGTGAGCGGCTCGGAGGACCTCGCCCGAGAGATCTACGAGGACATGGAGTCCGAGCGGCACGACCGGCTCGCGTCCATCCGCGACGAGCTGCTCGGCGTGCGCTCGGCCGAGTTCTGGGAGATCAGCGACCGCGGGGTGAACTTCGACTACCTCTCGCCGGCGCGGAAGCGGGAGCTGCTGACCTTCTTCGGCTGGTTCCAGGACCTGCCGGACCCCTCGCTGAGCATCCTCCCGGAGGACCCGGACCAGCTGCCGGAGCCGAGCGCCGCCGAGGTCCACCAGGCGCGCAGTCCGCGGAGCGGTCGCCTCTCCGGCGACAGCACGCTCCACGACATCCCGGGCGCCGGCGTCGACCCGTCCTGACGCTCAGCCGAGCGCCTCGGCGAGGGCGACCAGGAAGAGCGCGTTCTCTTCGGGGGTCCCGACGGTGACGCGGACGTGCCCGGCCAGGCGCGGGTGGCGCGAAAAGACGCGAACGGCGACGCCTCGCTCGGCCAGCGTCGCCTGAAGCGCCATCGCGTCCGCCCCGCCCACGAGCCGGAAGAGCACGAAGTTGGCCTCCGTCGGAAAGGGGGTCACGCCCGGGAGCGCGTCGAGGCCGGCGACGAGCGCGCGGCGCGCGTCGACGATGGCGCCGATGCGCGCCGCCAGCTCTCCCTCGCCCTTCTCGAGCAGGTAGCTCGCCGCGGCCTGCGCCGGGGCGTTGAGGTTGAAGGGCTGACGCCCCTTCTCGATCTCCGTGGCCAACGCCGGCCGAGCCCTGAGCCATCCGATGCGCAGGCCCGCCAGGCCGATCTTCGAGAGCGTGCCGAGGAGTGCCACGTTCCCGTGGCGGGCGAGCAGCGCCGCGTGGTTCGCCGGGTCGGCGTCCCCCGTCGCGCGGCGGAAGGGCCCGTAGGCCTCGTCCACCACGTGCAGCGTCCCGGGAAAGGCCGCCGCGAGGCGGTCGAGCGCGGCCTCGGAGAACACGTTGCCCGTGGGGTTGTTCGGCGAGGCGTAGAACGCGAGCGCCGGCGCCTCGGCCTCGAGCGCCGCGACGAGCGCCGCCTCGTCGAGGGTGAAGTCCGGCGCGAGCGGCACCTCCACGGGCCGCACGCCGTGGCTCCGGGCCGTGATGCCGTACATCACGAAGCTCGGGCCCGGGAAGAGCACCGAGGCCCCCGGCGTCGCGAAGGCGTTGATGAGCATCGCGATGACCTCGTCGCTGCCCGTTCCGAGCACGAGCTCGTCCTCGCGCGCCCCCACGGAGGCGGCGAGGCGCCCGCGGAGCGCGGTGGCCGCCGCGTCCGGGTAGCGGTGGAGCGGGAGCGCCGCGAGGGTCCGCGCCAGTCCCTCCCGAAGCTCCGGCGAGAGCGGGTAGGGGCTCTCGTTCGCGTCGAGCTTCGCCTTCATGCGGCCGGACTTCGGTACGCCGTACTTCACGAGCGTCGCGAAGCTCGGGCGAAGCCGTGCGCGCAGCGCCGGCGCTACGCCGCCCTCGTCCGGGCCCGCGTCCTGGCTCACCGAGGCGCTCCTTCCCGGAGGCTCGCGGGCACGTCGAGCTCCGCGTCGTCGGCCGCTTCCGCCTGGCTCGGCCCCGCGGAGTCCGCGCCCGAGCGCGCCCTACCCCGCCGGTCGAGGTCGCTCGGATAGAGCGAGAGGTAACGGCGCAGGAGCGCGTCCGGCACCTCCTCCCCCGGGGGCCCGCCGAGCTTCACCACGTGCCGGCCCGAGACCCAGAGCACCCAGCGCGTCTCGTCGCCCTCGAGGCGCCACACGTTCGCGCGGTGCGTCCGGACCGTGCGGAGCTCGAGGCTCGCGAGCTCCTGAAGGCGCTCGCGGACCTCCGCCGTGAGGGAAGGCGCGGCCTCGTAGACGGTCACGAAGGCGGTCGCGAAGACCACCTCGGCGCCGTCGCGGCGGCGCGCGACATAGGTGGCCGTGTGCCCCTCGGCGGGGTTGCCGGCCACGGGCACCTCGACGTCCAGCACCCGCTGGTAGCGGCGGTAGGCGAACTCGTCGACGTCCGCTTCGACGACGTAGCGCGGCGGAAGCGAGGGACCGCAGGCGCCGAGCAGCAGCAGCGGGACGAGGAGGCGCGGGAGGGAAGGCATGCGTGACGCCGCGGGCGCGGCGAGGCGGACCCTACCAGCCTACGCGACCGCGGCATCCGGCGGCGTCGAGGGGCGGGGGCGCGACCGGCGGTTCTGCTCCCCGAGCGCGTAGGTGAGGGCCACGACGCCGGACCCTTCGAGCTCGCGCTTGCTCAGCGTGCCGACGCGCTCGAGAAGCGCGCGCATGCGGGCGTTGTCGTCGCGCATGATGGCGAGGAAGCGATCGACGCCGTGCTCGCGGGCGTGGTCCGCGAGGGCCTCGAAGAGCAGGGACCCCACGCCGAGGCCCTGCGCATCGTCCCGCACCGTGACGGCGACCTCGGCGAGCCCCGGTTCGTCGGGGAGGCGCACGTAGCGCGCGATCCCGAGGCCGCGCTGACCGTGGGGATGCGTGGGCTCGGGGACGGCGACGCCGAAGGCCACGTGCGCGTCGCCGTCCACGTCGGTGAAGTAGGCGATCTGCGAGGCGCTGAGCCGCGAGAGCGGCGCCAAGAAGCGCGCCGCACGGCTCTCTTCGGAGAGCGCGGCGAACCCCTCGACGAGCGTGGGTGCGTCCGTGGGGAGCACCATGCGAAGCTCGGCGGACGTGCCGTCGCGTAGGATCACGGGGTCTGTGACGCGCTGCGTCATGCCCACACTCTAAGGCTCCGATGCCCCCTGTGAACCCCTCACCCAACGCGCCTCCGCGCCGACGCCGAAGCGTGGTTTTTCGGACACCTGGCCGACACGGCGCCGGGGGCTCGCGCCACGCGCCAAGCCTGCTATCAATGGCCCTCCGCGGCACGGATGCGGCGCCTGGACGCCGTTCGACGAGGCGAGCATGAGCACGGAGGAGCGAAACCTCGAGGCCCGGCCGAGCGCCCCCACGCGCCGGCGCATGGTGAAGGTGGACGCGGCGGCGCCCGACGCCCCGAAGCCCGCGCCGGCCGAGGAGACCGCAGGCGATGCCGAGCGGGCGCGGCAGGCCGTGCGCTACGCCGTGTCCGTTGGCGCCGACCCCGAGGCCGCCGGCGAGCTCCCGCCCGCGCCGAGCGTGGCCGACTGGCGCGCGGCGGACATGCGCGCGCTCCGGCCGGACCTCGACACGCTGATGGTGTCGCGGAACGCCGAGCCGGCGCTCGACGCCCTGCAGCGCCTGGGCTTCTTCGCGGCCTGCGTGCCCGAGGTCGAGGCCATGGTGAACCTCGGCGACAGCGAGTGGCGCCACAAGGACGTCTGGAAGCACACCAAGCAGGTCGTGAAGCAGTCGGTACCGCGCCTCGAGGTGCGCTGGGGCGCACTGCTGCACGACATCGGCAAGCCGAAGACCCGGAAGATCGAGGAGGGCCGCGTGACCTTCCACGGCCACGCGGAGCTCGGCGCGCGCATGTTCCGTCGCAAGACGGCCCGGCGCCTCGCGCTGGAGGGCGCGCTCAAGGACCGGGTGCACTTCCTCATCCTCTACCACCTGCGCCCCAGCTCCTACGACCCGGACTGGACGGACGCCGCGGTGCGCCGCTTCTACAAGCAGATGGGCGAGGGCCTCCGCGATCTCCTCGACCTGGGCCGAGCGGACATCACGACGAAGCGGCCCGAGAAGCGGCGACGGGGCGTGCGCAACATCAGCGCGCGCGGCAAGCGCATCCGCGAGCTGCGCGCCGAGGACGAGAAGCCCGCGGCGCTCCCCAAGGGCCTCGGCGACCTCATCAGCGAGCGCTTCGGCGTTCCGAAGAGCCGGCGCCTCGGCGACCTGATGAAGGCGCTCATGGCCGGCGTGGAGGCCGGGGAGCTGCCGCGCGGCGGCGACCCCGAGCTCTACCTCGCGCACCTCGACGCCGAGCGCGCGCGCTACGGCCTCGACCCGGACCCCGCGGCGTCGTAGCTGGCGCGACGGCGGACTGCTACGCCTCGATCGTGCGCTGCGCGCTCGTCCTCGTGCTCCTCCTCGGCGCGGGCCCGGCCTTGGGCGAGGCACAGGCGGCTCCGCCCGCGACCGGCGAAGGCGGCGTCCCCGATGCCGGCGCACCGCCGCGGGATCCCTGGCCGAGCGACAGCCTCCTCGAGGCGCCGGCGCTGCGCGTCGCGCCGGCGCCG
>ERZ1740059.1709-NODE-1709-length-10938-cov-4.904071_pt1 | contig 10938 bp, 7 predicted proteins | sample MGYA00581744_ERZ1740059 | MGnify/ENA primary metagenome ERZ1740059 (study PRJEB43018, sample SAMN04849738) | marine metagenome | isolation source: floating plastic debris | place: Pacific Ocean | collected 2008-08-28 | study: EMG produced TPA metagenomics... | reverse complement strand
TTTCCTCAAATAATTTGGTGCCGAACTCATCTACTATTAATGTCAGGTCGTGTCCCAAATTTAAAGGCAACCAAGGAGACAACCAGCCAGCAGCCCAACGCATCAAATACAAGTCGAGCGAAAGAATCGGACGTAAGTTTGGTCGCTGTACTTTCACAGCAACTTCTTCACCCGTGAGCAAACGACCCCGGTAAACTTGACCCAAACTTGCAGCAGCAACCGGAGCGGGAGAAAGCTCGCTAAATATTTCTTTAATTGGATGACCCAATTCGCTTTGAATTTGTCTTAAAGCAAGAGCATTATCAAATGGTGGTAACTGGTCTTGTAATTTGATTAACTCTTCTAGAAAATCTTTACGAATTAAATCGGGTCTAGTTGACAGAGCTTGACCAACCTTAATAAAAGCAGGACCCAAACGCACCAGCATTTTTCGTAGATGAACGGCTCGTCTGAGTTTATTACGCTCGGCTACTCCTCTAACATCATCCCACTTCAAACCCAGAATAAACCAGGCGAAATTCCAGATAATTATAACTGCACGTGCCCAACCCAGCCAAGGACGTAGGCGATAGAATCGCGCTATTTGACGTGCGTCGTACTTACGATTGTTTTGTGTGAGGGTTTGTGAATTCACTTCCCTTTTTTACCTCTTTACCTATGAAATTAAAATCAAACTCAATGTTTAAAAGCCTTTATGGGCACCCATCAGTTAAACAAACTTTCTTATGGCGTTTTCCCGTTCAACTTTGCACTTTTTAGCCAAAGTTTATTAAAAGTTACTTTTTATCTTTTATTATTTTATATTACTACATAAAAGTATAAATACTTAGCTAAGTAATCAAAATATTGTAGCCACTGAAAAATGAGAGTATAAAATATTCGTATACAGAGATTATATTTAAGCAAATAAACTTATTTCATTTTATTCATATAATTGATGAGAAAGAGTTATAAGAGAAAATTTCAAATTATGACAAATGTATTTATTGTTACTTATAGTCTGTAATTATTAATTAAACTTTGATAAATGCAAGCAAAGCATTTCGATTAATAATTCTTTTGCTATTGGATTGAGCGAAGAGTATTTAGCATTGAGATTGTAATGGTTTGAACGAATAGTCGAGGTTAGCGATTTGGTTGCGAGCGAGGCTATTTGAGAGCTTTGCACCTCTTGCTACAATATTCGTAATCACAAATGTATCTATTGATTAAAGCGCTTAAGTTAAATATCTCTACTCCAAAATTATGCTTTTTCCTAGCTAAGAGCGCAAAGTAAATAAATACATATAATCTATAATTTTTCTAAAGTTTGTTTTGGTAAAAAATTAAGAAATGATAAGTAAATGAAATTAATGATTACGATTAGAAATTGCAATCTGGAAATCTACCATAATAGTTAATGCTCAAAAGAAATTGTTACTATTTTTTAACTATTATTCACGAAAATACAAATACCAGGAGAATGAAACACTTTTCATTTTTAACAAATCCGTCCTGGCTGCGTATATTAATTATTTTCTTGATTGGCATAATAATAGCCTTATCGTGGGGCTGTGAGAATACTTTCGGTACAAACGCTAAAAGAGATAAATTTTTGCAGCCCTTTTTAGCTACATCAATTTGGAACATGCCAATAGGTTCCGATGCGCTTTACGTAGAGGCAAATATAGGTAAATCTAAAAAAGCAGCCGCAGACGAAGAATATTTTTTTCAGCTAAAAGATACATATCCATACCGTGCGGTTTACGCTCCTGGTGCTTGGGGAGAAGGGCGCTGTACGGGTACAAAATATATGGATATTCACATACCTATTCCCGATAATTTGATTATTCCAGATGCAACAACAAAACCATTTAGTACACCAAATAATGCCTCAGCCTTCTTGTTACCAGATGGTAGAACATTGGTACAGCTTTCACCCTTGGCTCGTTGCGAACAAGGAGGTCCCGTATACGGTTGGCGACATGAAAACGTAGATATTTATGGAGAAGGTATAGGGGGAGCGCACTTTGGTTCTGGGTTATCTTCGATTGGCGGTTCAATTCGTAAAGGCGAACTTACCAACGATAAACCAATACCTCACGCTTTAAAAGTTGTAATTTGGGCAGAAAAATATCTGTTTTACGACGACAGAATACGTGGATATCGCTGGCCAGCAACTCAAGCCGATAATTATGCAGCAGAGCGTTACGGTGGTAGCAATCCTGCTTTGGTACAGGGTTCATTGCTAGCAATTTTGCCAGAAACCACTAAAGAAAGTCTTAAGTTAGAAACACCAGCAGGTAAAAAGTTATTTGATGCCTTGCAAAATTATGGTGCTTACGTCGTAGAAGATTCAAGTTGGGATGCTCATTATTTTGGGGTAGAAAAAGGAGTTCTTGAGGAGTTTCGTCAAAAGTACGGTTATGACTTCGAGACTAGAAGCGGCAAATTTTACAACGACTTTATGAAATTGTTTGAGGCACTATATATTGTCGATAATAATAGTCGGAATAGTATTGGTGGTGGTGGAACTCCCCGTGCCGAACTTGCGCCACCGATTGGGAATTAGACGTTGGGGAGAGGGATTTTTATAAAGTGCTATGGCGATCGCCCTCAGTCTATGTCGTTGTAGGTTGGGTTGTAGAGACGTAGCAGTGCTACGTCTCCCGACAATTGCGGGAAAAACGAACCCCGCAGAATTAATGTGGTTGACTACTAGTACTCCACCACATAAGTTATGAAGAGCTTGACTTAGTTGTCAATTTTATAGACAAAAGTTGACATATATTGACAATTGTCAATGCTTTTTAATGTATGGAATGGATTACTTATTGTAAAACCGTAAGAAATCAATAAATAATTTCTTGAGATTAGATGTAAAAAACAAGTAGTTGTATTCATATTTGTTTTTAGCTTAATATTTTGAAGTGCGGACGGCTCGTGCGTGCAAGCCTGTGGAGGGATAAGTGCTCCCATGCTCCCATCGAAACAGGAAGTAAAAGTTTAAGTGTCACAAGTTGTCCATCTTTTACAGAGCAGTAATACAATGGTATTTATAGCAGGACTTACGCAATTGTCACAACACTCGGCTGGTGCGTGACACTGAAAACATCGTTACTACGTTCAACATTAGTCAAAGTGTCACAGCACCCTACTAGAAAAATGTGCCAGTTGCGTAAGTCCTATATAGGTTGGGTTACTCTTCGCTTCACCCAACACGGATGTTGGGTTTCACTATGTCCTTCGCACACGCTACGAAGACCGCTCCACCCAACCTACAATCTATAAATTTCAACTAATTTGTCGTTTAATTTATCTATATCGTAATGTTTTTCCACAAACACACGACCTGCTGCACCCATTTTGTGCCAAACTTCTGGATGTTCGACCAAGTAATTTAACTTTTCGGCTAATGCATCTACATCTCGTTCGGGGACTAGAAAGCCTGAAACACCGTTTTCTATTAATTCAGGAATACCGCTATGTTCGGTGCTAATGATTGGTAAGCCCATAGCCATTGCTTCCATAAAAGCTACAGGGATACCTTCGCGATCGCCATCTTGGCTTGTTACACTCGGAGCCAACATAATATCTGAATTGTTTATAATTTCGATTACTTCTTGTTGCTGTTTCCAACCAACAAGTGTGACAACATTATCTACATCTAATTCTTTAATTAACTGCTGCAAGCTTTCTTTAAGCGGACCATCACCCACAATGGTGTAATTAAAATTTGTTTTGTTCTTTGGTAATTTTGCAACTGCACGAATTGCATATTCTACACCTTTCTTTTCAGCCAATCTTGCAATTGTGACAATCTCAACTACACCATTACTACGAAGTTTGCGTGCAGTAAAAGAAAATTTATTGCAATCAATTCCCATCCGGTGAACTATTATATTGTCTTTGCAACCTAGTTCAATTAATCGACGTTTCCAAAGTTCGCTAATTGGTGAGAAAATATTGCCTAATTGAAATAATAAGTCGTATGCTTGTTCCCCTTGGTTTTTTACATAAGTAGTGACATCGGTACCATGAAAAGTGGTAATTACCTTTCCTTGAATTGCGCCGATATCACGCAACATTACACCTATCAAGCCATTGTATCCAAAGTGGCAGTGAATCATCTCATAGGATTGCTTATGATGTTGGATAAGTATTGCCATATACAACAATCTTAAAGATATCGCGCTCTTGCCATATTTGAAAAAATTTAGCGATCGCAGCAAAATTAGGGGGCTTTTATGGAAGTTGGCAAGCAGTAATTTTATGCCTTTTAGTAGACGTAAAAAATTATTTCCAGGAATCTTGCTGTAATAAGTCCTGTTAATCAGAGAATATTTTTCTACATCTGGATGTATTTTAAGTTCTTTTCTTGAATCATCAGCATAAATATCAACCTCATGTCCGCGCTCTATTAATCCTGTAATTTGATTGAGAATAAATGTTTCGGATAAAGCTGGAAAAAAAGTCATAATAAAGGCAATTCTCATAATATTTTAGCTATATATAAGAATAAATTTATCAGAGAATAGATGCTTGAACTTTGTTTTTATTTACTGAAAGAGCCAACAAATTGACGCACTCCACTTAGCTTTTTCCTAACTTCCATATAGCCATTATTTCCAAACCAGCGAATACAAAATATAATTAAAGTTAAACGTAAGTTTTGTTTAGAAAAAATTAGTTGGGGACTATGTTTAACAGCCTGGTTGCGAAAATATTCTGCTTTATTACAGTCTGGTTCTTGATTTCTAATATATTTCCAGGCAAAAATAAAATTAATGCGGCTGTAACTTTTATTTCGTAAGTATAAAAGCTCAAAAGGAACTGATTGAAAAGATTTTTCAATGATGGTGCGAAATTCTTCTAAACCCCTTATATTACTTTTTGATTTATTACTTGTATGAAAACGATAAGAAACTAAAGGCTCTTTTATTACTGCGAAAGAATAATTTCTCGCAATCCTAATCCACATTTCCCAATCTTCAGCAAACTTCAGATTTTGGTCAAAAACTCCCGATTTTTCCAAACAATCGCGACGTACCATCGCTGCACTACCAGACCAGATAATATTTTTTTGCAGTAGTATTTCCCATACATAACCTTCTGAATCATGACCATATATTTGTCCTAAATCGTTACCCTTTGCATCGATTGATTTTACCCATACATAAACCAAACCTACATTTGGATTGTTGTCCAAACAATGTACTTGTTTTTCAAGGTTATTTACTTCCCAAAGGTCGTCAGAATCTAAAAATGCAATGTAATCTCCTTTAGCATCAGCAATTCCAGTATTTCTTGCTGTTGCTGTACCCTGATTTTGCTGAGAAATTAGCTTGACTCGATTATCTGTAATTGTATTTACCCATTGTTCTATGCCATCAGAACTACCATCATTGACAATAATTACTTCAAAATCTGTAAAAGTTTGCTTCAATAAACTCTCTACCGTTTGGGGAAGATAGGTCATTGAATTGTAAGCAGGTATAATTACGGAAACTTTTGTCATGATATTTTTCCTAGTTAAATTAAGTAAAAAAAAGTTAATGCATGCTCTCAAATTTAAATTTTAAGCAGTCGCGAATTTAACTTGTATTTTGATAACAAGCTGTACGGCTTACACTTAAAAAACTTTCATAAAATATTGCTATGCACATGAATATTTGCTATCACTATGTTTTTAAATCTATAACTAATGCATTAATATTCAATTCAATAACGATAATAGACAGCCTTATTTTAGTTTAGGTAAAATCTTGTATTTTTATATTTACATAATTTAAATTTTAACTTAACAATTATCCTATATATTTTATATTATCAAATCTTTGATTTATCAACTATATTTTATGATTTAAAGACATACTTCATAACCCATATGGAAAAAATAGCATTCAATATTTGACAAACAAGTACAGTTGTAGCAACTACAAAAATTCCGTATTTAACAACTGTTAATAAAATAAGAGAAAACAATAATGTAAAAGTCAAATTCCAATAAAGATTGAATTTTACTTCATTTACAGAATTAAGTAGATGCTTGGTAGAATGATAAACAACAACAGGTAAAACTGAAAGACAAATAATTATCAAAACTGGAATTGCATTTATCCACTTTTGACCGAATATAATTGGTACGTAAAATGGTGCTAGGCTTGATTGCAAAATGATAAGTGGTACTATTATAAAAGAAGATTTTTTCAGACTCGTAAAAAACCTTTCTTTCAATTGCATTTTGTTATCGCGAACTTCGCAAAAATATGGAAACATTGATGAAGTAAATGCCATAATTACATTATTACTTATTCCCGAACCAGCATTGAAGGCGAAGAAGTATAATCCTAATGCATCTACACCTAAAAATCTTCCTACTATTAGATAATCTATATTTTGTCTGAGTTGTTCTAACAAAGAAACACCCAGTAGATTACCGCCATAATGAAGGACTTCCCGCCATTTTTCAAGCTTAAAAATTCTAGCTCGCTGCCAATGAAGACTTTTATTAAAAATTATCATCTTTACCGGATAAGCTAAGGACATTCCTAAGACTACAGCCCATATTCCCATACCTAGTACTACGAATAATGCGGTAATTAAATTTGTAATCATAGCTGAAGTTCCTTTTGCAAAAGCTATAATCTTCAGTTTATTCTGTCGTCTAATCAAAGCTTCCTGAACTAGAAAAAACGGCATAATTAAGTAGAGCAAGCTTAAAACCATCAGAGGTAAAATTAGCTCGTCACTTCCGTAAAACTTAGCAATTGGAAAAGCTAAAAGAGCTTGAATCACACAAATGGAGCCGCACAAAATCCAATTTAGCCAGTAAGATGTAACACAGATAGGTTCTAAGTCTTTTTCACTGGCTTGAACAATTTTAGAACCAACTCCACTGCTAAGGGTAAAAATATTACCAAAGCCCCAAGTTGTATAAACTACGGCTACCAGTCCATAGTCGTAAGGACTAAATATACGAGCTAGAACAACTGTTGTGACTAAACGAGAAATGCGATGCAATAGTTCTGACATTCCCATCCAGCCACTATTACGAACAAATTTATCAGATAAGAGATGCTTGAGTTTTGTTTTAATTAACATTAGAATATAAATATTTATCTAGTTAAATTGCTAATAATTCTACGCATTCCATTCAGTTGCTTTATAAGTTGAATATAGCCATTATTTCCAAACCAGCGCATCAAAAATATAGCTATGATTAAACGAAAGTTGTGTTTAGAAAAAAGTAGTTGAGGATTATGCTTAATAGCCAGATTGCGAAAATATTCTGCTTTATTGCAGTCAGGTTCTTGATTTTGAATACATTTCCAGGCAAAAATCAAATTTACGCGGCTATAGCTTCTATTTCGTAAGTATAAAAGATCAAAGGGAACTGATTCAAAAGTTTTTTCAATAATCAGGCGAAAATTATCTATAGTCTTGATATAATTTCGGGATTTATTATTTGCATGGTGACGGTAATAAACTAAAGGTTCTTTAATTACTGCAAAAGAATAATTCCTCGCGATACGAATCCACATTTCCCAATCTTCTGCAAATCTTAAATTTTGGTCGAAAACTCCTAACTCTTCAAAACAATCGCGACGTACCATCGCTGCACTACCAGACCTGACAATATTTTCTTCAATTAGTTTTTCCCATACATTACCTTCGGAATTACTAGCATATATTTTTCCTCGATTGTTGCCATTTTTATCGATTGATGATATCCAAGCATAGACCAAACCTACATCTGGATTTTTGTCCAAACAATGCACCTGTTTTTTCAGCTTAGTGGGTTCCCAAAGGTCATCAGAATCTATAAATGCAATATAAGCTCCTTTAGCATCAGCAATTCCAGTATTTCTTGCTGTTGCTGCACCTTGATTTTTCTGAGAAATTAGCTTGACTCGATTATCTGTAATTGTATTTACCCATTGTTCTATGCCATCAGAACTACCATCATTGACAATAATTACTTCAAAATCTGTAAATGTTTGCTTCAACACGCTCTCTATCGTTTTAGGAAGATAGGTCATTGCATTATAAGCAGGTATAATTACGGAAACTTTTGTCATGATATTTTTCCTAATTAGTAATTAAACTAAAAACATTTCTGTATGCTTTAAAATCAAATCCTTAGCTACATTCGATATTTTTTTGCTCTACTTTAAATTCAATTTCTGATATTGCATTTGACATTTCAGAGGCAATATGATTCCAGTTAAATAGATTTTTAACTTTGTATCTTACATTCTCTGACATTTCTTTTAAAAGATTAGTATCCGATAGTAGCCCTACAATCTGATTAGCCAAAAGCTCAGGGGTGGGCTGGGAAATAACAATACCGCTTACTTCGCGATCGACAATCTCGGACATACCCCCATTCTCCGAGACAATACACGGGACTCCGTAATTCATAGCTTCTATTAAGAATATACCTAGAGGTTCGCAGAGTGCGGGTGCAACAACTAAATCTGATTCAATAAAAAGATTCTTCATTGCTGAAGAAGAAGAGATATATCCTGGATTATAAACACCATCTTGTTTGATAGATAAATTATCACCAACTATGATTAATTTAGCTTCCGGAATTTCTTGTTTAACTTTCTTAAAAGCTGTTAAAACTAAATCACCTCCTTTTCTTTTAAAATCAGAGCCATTGAAAAGAATTTGTTTGCTTCCGAATTCTTTTTCACCTTGATAAGGTTCCAAGAATTTGCCTGAAGTCCCTACAACGGTTATTTTGTTAGGATTAATACCATAATCTTCTATCAAAGAGCGCTTAACTAAACTAGTTTTTGTAAAAAGGTGATGAGTATTTTGATAACCTCTGCGCTCGCATTCTATCCACGATGCAAATTCTTGTTCTGTACTGAATGGTGCCCACGGAGACCAATTTCTTCTCGCTAATGCCATCGTATAGTCCAAGTAAGTTACATAAGGAATATCAAATTCATCCCATAGTGGACTATACATGCCATAAAGATGAAATATCAAATCAGGTTTGGATTTTAGATTTCTGATTTTGTTTTCTAAAGTACGTGATGTACTGATAAAACTATTAGCACTTTTACGAATGTTACTGACAGGTTTAATAGGCAAAAATGGAAGTCTTTTTTTGATTAATTTGAAAACCTGTTTAAGTAATTTTGCATCCGAGAATTTATCAATATCTAAATATTGTATTTCCCCAATATGTGATGATAGTTCTTGAAATAAAAGTTGATGGCGATGAATCATAAATCTATCACCAGTAACTAATAATTTTTCAACATTCATAATGATTAACTCCAAAAAACGAATGATAATTTTATAAAATTTAAGCGATTATTAATTTTTTATTTTCTACAATCTGAGAATTATTCCCATCCCAACCAGCACACAAAGCGTTATCTGAGAGTAAACAGCAGTATGAATCCAGATATTTTGTATAATCATGTCTTTCTCAGATAAAAAATGCTTGAAATTTGTTTTAATTCACCAGGACTTACGCAATTGTCATAATATCCGGTTGGTGCGTGACACTGAATACCTTATTTCTACGTTCAAAATTAATCAAAGTGTCACGTGCAACGGCAATAAAGGGGGAAGAAAATCTACACCCCTTTTTGCCTCCCCTACGAGAAAATGTGCCGGTTGCGTAAGTCCTATCACATATTTGTTCTCACTTTTTATTTAAATAAATCAATAAATTTCCTTATTTTACGAAGCTGGTTTAGAAGTCGAATATAACTACTAATTCCAAACCAGCGCATCAAAAATATAGTTAAACAAAAGTTTTTTTTTGAAAAAGTAGCTGATGCTTATGCTTTTTTATTCATCTTTTATCTTTTACTCATCTTCAATTACAACTACAAAATCCAGCGTGAAAAAGAGCAATCTGTTTTTAATAATTTTGTATTTAGTAATGCCAGCAGCTTCCAGTCGTTTACACAAGTCACTTAATGACAATAAATACATATATTCATCAGCGGCCCATCCTTTACCAATAAAGTGTAAAAAACGGTCAAATACTTTCTTTGGCAAAAAATGTAATAGCGGTATACGTGTATGCACTTCAACAGGAAAATATTTATTTGGGGTTGTGATAAATGCCTGTTTTGCAACTCTTTTAATCTCTTTTAAAAAAGCTATTTGTTCTTTTTCCTCACCGACATGCTCTAAAACAGCATTTGACCAACAAATATCAAAAGTTTTATCGCTAAAAGGGAAATTATTGCCGTCATATGTAACAATTTCTAACTGTGGATATCGTTTTGAAGCTTGTTTCTTTTTAACTGCAATTGCTTCTTCTGGAACTTGAAAATTGATGTCTTTTCTTGCGTGTAGATATGCTTCCGGTGTCTCCAGACATAAAGCCGTTATTTGTTCTGTCTGAGGATAATGTTTCTCTAAAAAATTATCTGTATCGCTATATTCTTCTTCACTAAAACCAATATCTAAAATAGTACTTTCAGCAGTTGGCTGAATTTCTTGAAGAAACGTATCCCATTTGCGTTTGCGATTCCAACCAGATACTTTGTAAGCTAATGACATATGATTATAAACTCAAAAAGGACAATTCAAATATTCATGCAACAGCGAATAAAGAGTAGTTACAATGAGTAGTTAAAAGGACGAAAATTGAGAATTATTTCCTCCTCTGCTTCTTTCCCTTGTTTATCCATTCTCCACTCTCCAATACTTCGGTTCCCAACCTAATACAGCAAACAATAAATACCAGTAGAAAAATAAAGTTGTATGAGTCCAAACATTGTCAGTGGTCATTCCTACAAGCATTGCCACAAAAATAGCTATCATAATAAAAGATAGTCTGCGGCGCGGACTTAGTACGGGAGAATTCCGCAAACATTTAATTAAACGATGCATTTTTGCTCCTAAGAATACTATAAAACTAGTTAATCCGATAATTCCTCCTTCTGCTAAAAACCGCAGATAATCGTTATGAGCATA
>ERZ1740059.1708-NODE-1708-length-10938-cov-9.966002_pt1 | contig 10938 bp, 10 predicted proteins | sample MGYA00581744_ERZ1740059 | MGnify/ENA primary metagenome ERZ1740059 (study PRJEB43018, sample SAMN04849738) | marine metagenome | isolation source: floating plastic debris | place: Pacific Ocean | collected 2008-08-28 | study: EMG produced TPA metagenomics... | reverse complement strand
AAATAGGCATGTACTGCACAAATCTTCCATTTATGCAGATAAGAAATAGAGTCACATGTACGACAGCTGCAATATATTACCTGTTTGGGGTTTTTGCTGAGCTCAGCAGCTGATCCCGTCACAGCACCAACATCGTCTGCAGTCTCCTGTTCGATGGCCTTGATGATATCAGTGAGCTGCTCTTTGAAAGCTGCAGCTACTGCATCCTTCTCTGCTTGTATCTCTGCTTGTCTCTGTTCATATTCCTAAAACAGTCACACAACAGTTGTACCAATAATCCACTCAAGTTGTCTCCTAGTGCCATAATCGTATTCATAGAAACATATGTACATGTACAGTGTATGTATACCAAGCAAGTTCTGATGGTTTAAAAAAAGAGGATGGGGTGTCATCCAAAAATTTCCCGGATTTTCACATATATTTTGATCTACTGAGCCTTTCTAGAATCATATTATATTGTAGAGCTATGTTTTATCATATGTGTTTGATTGTGTTGAAGGTTGTATGTAGGGAAGGAGGGGAACTAAGTGCGTGGGGAATTCGGTTGGTTGGTTAGCGTATTTAGGCAGGGTATAGTAGCCTGGTATATTACATACCGCTCTCTCCTCGTCAGACATAGCAGCTAAGTCCTCTTCTGTAATTTCTTCCACTACAGTCTCGCCACCTACAGATCCGCTCAGCGCTGTAATCATCTGACTCATCTGCTGTGGGTCTCCACCTATCTTGCTCATGTCAAAATTCTCTGTGTCTATGGGTATTGGTAGCGACTACAAACACATTGTCATATTAATAATTATAAATATCATACATATCATATGATATTACAAATCATTATAATGTACATGTATATCATAGTAAAAGCTAGCAACATTGATCAAAAACTGTAAGGCAAATTTAAAAACATTCATTCAACCAAAAATATTTGGTAAAAACCAGCAACTGAATTGCAGTACAAAATGTTCACAAATCACAATGTTTCAATCAACCCAGTCCTGCTCATGATATTTTTAAAAAATCTGTATATTTGAATCAAACTTAGCTATAAGTTAACTACGGTCACCATGGTTAAATACGGTAACGTTATGTATTGCACTACAGTACAGGATGAAAACTTTGATATTTATATTTTGCCTTTTTGTAATCGACATTTTAGCTGAAGATAGTTTCTGCTTATTACTAGATTTTGCCAAACCTTGCAATGGTAGCTTGGTAGAGGTGAACTTCAAATATCAAACTTTGCTAATATTTAAATCTTTGAATTTGACAACTCTGACCAAGGTCACTAGATAAAATTCAGTGCTTATTTTCATCCAGTAGTATGGTAGTTTTCTCACCTGGACAAACATAGGGGGTGAGAGTGTCTGACCACCGATTCCGTCTCGAGCTCTTATAAAGATCTCGATGTAGTAATCCTGTGCTTTGTCACCAGGGGGCAGCACTATGCCTCCAGTTGGATCTCGAGCAGTTGGCCTCAGAGCAGTAAATTTTATACCCTGCTCGCCTACAGCTGAACCGTACTTCCTGAATCCCATCTGAACATAGACGACAACACATGAAATTTCTTGATAACGAATTTATTTGCTTCTTCAATACACCATTAAGCCTACTATGTAACATACAAAATTACAAATACAGAAAAATTTAAAATTTTAATTTTATTTTAATCCAATTGCTTGTTTTGACAAATAGATGCTTCTGCCCACTGACTTTCTCAGAAAGCAATCTGGCTGAAGTGTTAAACCCTAAAACACACAGAAACAGAACATAGTTTTGCAAGATAATCAAAAAGCAAAAGTATTATCACAGTGCTGACATGTCGTATATGTAGTATAACCTACCTGATATTTAACAGGTAAATGTTGATCGTAGAAGTCTGTACAGTTGACGTTGAACCTGGTTTCAGTAGCATTACCGATAGCAGGGTATGCTGTACAGTTACCTTGCAGAGGCGGTTCATTAATTTGGAAATGTGTGACCAGAAGTCCGTAGTTGTCTACAGCCTGTCCTCTCCATGCTCTTACCACACTGAAGAAACTGAAACAGAAACCAAAATTTTAAATAAAATAAAATTAATCATGTCAGCAAACTTCCCAAACAGAAACTGTTACTCAACGATAATCAAAGAAAAAGTGCACAAACAAATTGAAGTATGAAAGAAACCACATGAATTTAGAAGTTTTTGCGTAACTCACTGATATTGTGTGTCGGACTCTGTAAAGAATCCGGGTTCCCAGGCTAACGATTTGGCTTTGTTACCGGTCTCACACATTGACAGCTTACTTCCGTCAGTAGGCAAGTTATCCTCCCATCTATAACAGCAATGGAGCTTTACAATACAGACATAGCTTACGAAATGAGCTAACATTGCTCTATCAAATACATTAAGCTTGATTTTTATTGTCAGAGGTTAGAACGGGACTGAAATGCCAATCTCCAAGCTATGGTTAGCATAAATTCTACTCCAGCCAAGGTCTACGGCAGATCATACGCACCATGCCATACAATACAAGAAACAAATCACTCTGACTTGACTTTGACTTACCGTGCGAATTCGATCTCCTCTACAGCATCAGCAGAGAATTCATTAGTTGGTGCTCTAAATAAGGTCCACACATAGTTGTATGATCCGCGGGCATTCACTATCTTTGCCTCCATAGAGTAGATATCATTAAAGTTCACTTTTTCCTACAGAAGTTAGTAGACAATTTACAGAAAGTGTTTAAATTACTTTTTATTATGATGAAATTGTGTCAACAAACTCCATGCGTCAAGTGCTGTGATGGTTTACCAAATAGATTTATTGTATCAAGGACTACTTGATTATATTCACAAAGATTTAATACATAATATTTATTTACTGGAGTATATATGATTGTATTGCATATCCCATACGCTACTACATTTAAGCCTCAATTTTTGCTGCAATGTGATTATGCAAAATATAAGCAACCAAATTCAAAACTGTCTATGTGGCACAGAATATCAAGCATTTCTAGGGGGAATGTTTTGGATGGATTGTAATCAGATTCGTAATGTGCTGACAAGGTGATTGATTCGACTGCAGAGAGTAGTCGATATGACACCGCATATTGTGCTTGACGGTTACAGTTTGCTGACATACCGCACAGTTTGACACACATATGTCTGGGTCGAGTTCAGGAGGCATTCCCTGTGTAATGTTCAGTTCAAGTTTTTGTTTAGCGACTCGGGTATCCTTGAACATCCACACTTCAAATATGATGTAGTCCATCTCAATGGCATAGGTGAGATCAACAATCTCTATTCCGTAATCATTCGTAGTGAACAAACCTGCCAAAAAACATGTCAAAATAAAGGGTGTAGAAAAGAAAATAACAATGCATACACTTGTATGAGGGATTTAAATGGCAAACCAAATCCTTATTGGTCAAACTCATAGATATTGAGGTTTCTAGATTGGCCATTGGGTTTCAAAAAGTTTGTATCCTCAGACTCCCGCAGTGCACCTCAATATCTATGGTCAAACTACTCACCTACTTGAACATGAAGGAAAAAATCAGTACTGTGTTCTTATTTACTTACCCTCACAGCTTGGAATCATCCACAGAATCTTGAGTCACTAGCCCGAAAATTAAGCAATCAAGGCATGCCTTAATGTGAGAATCGGATGTTAGGCTGTCAGTTTACTTTAGAGCATTTCGGACAGTAAATAGTAGCCTGTGGCCCGAACTTTTAATCTCAGCACAAACTTTGCCAGTCTAGGTAGCCTACTATTATTATTAAGTGGTATCCACCTATGCACATAACCTATGAATAGGTTTTGTCAGCCTCATCATCTTTGCTTAGTGGTAAAATTTGCAGTCTATATAATGTTATAATACTAGCCCTTGATACCAAATCCTCACTTTGAAGGTTTTCCGTGTCAGTTGGCCTAGGTTGGGAGGGAGGGGGGGTCTAAGACATCTATTCTGACATCTTATTTTGTATCTGTAGGTCTTTTCACCCAATGAGTAAAATTTTTTATAAAATTCTGCCCTGCTATTGCAGAGATAACGCAACTATCAGAAGCGCAGCAAAGTAAGTAAGATGAATATAATGTGATGTCAAAATATATGTCTGTGACCCTGCAATCCGGAAAACCTTACACGATCTGAGCCTACAGGTGTACAACAGTATATGCATGAAAACAACCTACCAGCTTCAGGGTACAAATCGTTCCAGAAGCATCCTTTATTAAGAGGCGCATCCGGATCATCTTCATCAATATTGTATGTCATATTGCGGGCCTCACATTCGCTAGTCATCGGAGTCTCTACTGCGGTGAAGTCGGCATTGTATATGGGCATAGTCTCACAAAGTCTCCTGCATGTCCACACAAATGTGAATGCTGTGTACGAAGAACACAACAAGACATCATCTAAATCATCAGTGTAATGAACATGTATGGCTTACCTATGTTCCTATACAAAACCTAAACAGACCTCTTATGGAAGATGAAAACGCAGTGTTTCTTGCACAGTTTGGCATTTTATAACTAATGAATGTTGAACGGACATAACTGCAGCTCAAGACGTAGACAATCAAAACATCGCAGCTTTGTGTGAACCTGTTTAGTTGCAGCGTTTTTAAATGGATAATATCAAATACCATTACTCAACTTCATCCTACAGCTTTCCATAGCATCAGCTTTCTGTGCATCTATTCATGAGATATCACTGATTTTAACATCAATCAGTGTGTGGCACTCGCTGTTCATAATTGGTCTGAACGCTATTTTAGGTATACAATAGATGCTAATGCAAACCTATAATTACACTTTTGGGGGCGTGTCTATACAAGCATTGGTTTTTTAAGATAAAGCCTATGTTACACGGGTAGAATTAGAATACTACAGTAGATATTATTGTGTTAATGTGTTCAGTTAGAACTTTACCATCTTTATCATCATTTTCATCATCAGGATCATAGCTGTAATCACGAGCGTTTAGCGTAAAGTTTGTCCCATACTTAAATCTTCGGAAGTATGTAGATACGGGTGCAGAGTTCAGATTGAGCACTAGTGGTGATTTAACTGTAAAATAATACAAATAGCTGCTGATCAAAAATATTCAACAATCCTCTCATTTTAGCATTGCATCATAACTCGTCTGTCATTGCAATAACTGTGAAATGGATACACTACTATTGGTTGTTAACGATAGGTTAAGTAGATATACATGTAGGTACCAAAATCATTATACCTAACTGTTGTATTTTCATAGATGTGTACAGCTAGCAATTTTGTCCCTTCAATTAGCAACTTTTCCTTTAAATAATCATTCAGAAATATCAAAAAATTCTGGATTCGTATTCACGTCACAGTCATGTACACTTACTGATGTTGATGATGATGGTGTCAACCTGCCAGATTTCTTCATCATACATAGTGACGTTCAGTTGGAATCTATAACGACCGTAGTCCATAACTTTCTCAGCGACCACTAATCTCCTTAGTGGTTGTGTGCTGAAGTTACTGAATATTGTCAAGTCTGGTATGGTGATCTGAAGAAAGAGATGCTGGGTGTCAGCTTCAGCCTTTATGCCATACAATGCGCATTATTACATTACAGTACTATGGTACTAGCTGGCGAATGGATGATACTCTAATTGATAAATCTCATAGTTACAGTTGTGTCCTCTTGCAAGTGGGGTAAAAGCCTCAAAGGTCAAGGGATTACAAAGATTCCAATTTCATCGATATAGTAACAACAAGTTGAAGTACAGGATTTTAGTTAGCATTAGTCTTCCCCGCTGGTTAACAGGACTAACCTCTTCTTCACTGCCATCGTCATTAAGTCTGAATATCTGCCAGTAATGACTGGCCTTCTGTGTGGTAGTACAGTTATATGACACTACAGCTATGAGCTCGACTGGGTCTGCTCGCTTCACACTCTGTATTACAACAAAACAATAATACACATTAATAATAATAATAATGTAGTAATAATATGAGTTTATTTATATACATGTACCACTTAATGAAATCTGCGAACAGATCTCCTAGTTACATATTACCATTCGGTCACTGATTTCAAGCAATCCAAAGCCACCACTGGCTGATGAGAACCTACATCGCATAGAGCAATGGTACCAATGAGGGCACTTTGCCGGACTCGGCTTCTCAAGTGTCCCCAGTGGTTGACGTGAGATTAAGATAAAAAGACTACACTGAGTGATGATAATGATAAGCTGTCTGGGTTTTTTTTCTAATTTTGAGACTTATGACTTTCACAAGTATTTCCGGGAAAACTTCCTAATTAGAGCTTGAGCCTGAATAACGTTATAGTGGAAATCTGACAGTAAACTGGAAAATACAAACAGCTGGGTTTCTTCTACTTACATTTTCGTTGCCGTTCATACAGTTTGGCTCACATGGATTGTTCTCAGCCAGAAGAATGAGAGGTTTGAAGCATGGGCCTTTCGTCACAGCTACCGGGTACACAAATGACATCGATGATACCTGGTTTTTACCTGTCAGCTCAACCCTATAAGTACCTGAAATTCAACGAGGCAAGCGTCAAACTAATGAAAATGCTTCAGAAGTTGAGACTCACATACTACTTACAGTCATAATTGACCACTTTGAGCATCTACATCTCAATTTATCTGTAACTTTAAAAATAAAAGCAACACATTACACAAGCAACCTAGGCTACACAAATTTTTGCATGGCAATGCATGGGCAATGCATAAGCAATGCATAAACAATGTAAGAGTAATGTATGAGTTATGCATGAGCATTGCACGAGCAATGCATGTTCAATGTGATAATACTCACCAAGTGTGCCGAATGTGAATGATTGAGTTATCTTCATGATACCTTCACCTAGCTCTTTCTCTTCCTCCAGTCCATCGTTAGTCTTATCCAGCATTCTCTGCGGGTATTTAGCCATCTCTATTGCAAAGTACTGGTTACAGGCTGTAAAATTTACAAAACGTATCCTAATACACTCTTCTCTCTGGATATTCTTATTCTAAGACAAAATGATTCAAGGACTACTGCAAACACATACACATTACACATTACACAAACCAACAGCATTATCAACTTCACCAGAATAACGGTCTGATCATGTGGACTACCACTCAGGTTACCTGCTGAGTGTCTCGCGAGTGCCCGCCGACCTTAGAGTCATTTTTACCAAACTTACTTGATTTACGTCCCACAAAGTAGTACTGATTTAACACAGGGAATCGGTCATTTCCTTCGTCTTTGAAGTCCAACTGAAAATAAACAGGTATTCAGTCAGACTTAATTTATAGCTTGAAATAATGCCGCTTCAAGATCACCCTACAAGTGTCAGTTTTGGCTTCAATTTAATATCTTACTTTGTGGCTGCATTAATTTCCATTACATGCAGAGTGAGCATCTTTTACTTGAGGAGAAATTAGGTAAATTTCTTACAGCAAAAACTTTGGTTGTGTGATGTGGCTGTGACCCTGTACTTACTTACTACAAATCATAAATAATAATAAATGCACATACCATGTAGCAGGCGTCTGTGCCGATAGAGCCAAGATTGAAGTCCCATGTTGTAGTTACATTTCTGGTGGCTTGCTCTGGACCTGTGATCTCCAGGTCATATACAGACCGCTGTATAACTACTATATACTCTTTAGTCAGATTACTAACCGCATTGAAGGCTGTCATCTTAACCGTATATGTGCCTAAAAGATGATTGTTCAGTTGTTATTGTAATACAGAAAGATTAATTCAAAATATTATGTAACTGGTGTTGCTGTATTGTGTTATACTAACAAGTGGATGACTGAAAATGTTAAAAATGATGAAAATATAGTCCAAACATTCAACTCAATTCATTTAAGGTTCCTCAAAAAATATTCTTGGGAATTCCAATTCCAAGTATTAATTGTGGAATACTCTTCAATACTAGTTCACAGACCGGTTTTAGAGGGGTGATGGAGTGGTAGAAATGATTACCTGGTCTGTCATACATGTGGTTGGCAAACTGTGTATCTAACACCTCGCTGTAACCATCGCCCCAATCCATCTTGTAATGAAGATGTGTTCCTCGTAAAAAATCTAGCCAGATTGTCAACTGCAATAAGAGAACATTTCAATACTCAACTGGTAAGGTTATACTCTAAGAAAAGTACTCACTACTCACTAAATTAAAAAATGACCCCTAGCGCGTATCAGACCCAAACTTATTATGCTGACTAAGTTGTATGAAATGACTATATGAGGGCAGCGAGATGAAGTATTTTTGATTTTCTCATCAATGAGGAAACAGTGTTTACACATACCACAGAGGTTTTGTTTGAGATCTCAAAAAAACAGAATAACAGATTATCTTTACTCACAGGCTCCTCTTGAGGGAAGTGCAGTAGACCAGTAACAGAATCCGGCTCCAGCCCGTCGAGACCCAGCATTTTAATCTTAGTCGGGTTGATCTTCCACGCAGCTTTCGAATAGTACATGTCTATGCAGTTCCTACATATAATGTCAACCAGATCTAAGCTGGTCAGGGCATCTTCCAGGTCATCAAGGTCAGCCATTGTCAGTGGCGGGTCCTCCTTCAACATACTACAAAATAACAAAAAAAAACCTAAATAAAGGAAATGATTCTTGGCGTTAAAGTATCAAGTTTATAACTGAGCTGATGGTAAAACAATGCAGTAGAAAATGGTTGCTTGGCTTTATTAGAATGGAAATGACACATTAACTCACATGTGTATACTGTGTTTTTGGCTCCATCAAAACATTATAATATAAAAAAGAAATGAAAATAAAATTATGATAACAGTTCGCAAGTTTTATTTTTAAGCCCAATAACTGAACATAAAACAACAAAAAAATTACGATCAATTCACAGTAAAGCTTACAGAATGAAGTCATCAAATTCTGTCTGTAGATCAGCAGGCATATCGGCTCTCAGGTTAACTTTGTTAGCTTGTATCTCTTCTAGCGCAGCTTTTGTGATGTTGAGATATTCATTAGTCAAAAACTGTGTAACATTGTATGCTGTGATCGGAGGCTTGACTGAAAAGAAGAAAATCAAACTCTTTTGCCAGAGTCAATAATCATGCAGCAGTAGCGAATGTTTTGGAGTTATGTTACTTTTTGCTTGAGGTAAGAATCACAGCACATCCTTGGTGGATGATAATAAGGGACATGTTTTTTCTGCTGATAACAAGGGATTTGTATTATGAGCAGTTCAACCGGCCATCAAACAGAACACGAGACGTGAAATAACCACATAGTCCTGCGCTCACTCAAACCGATCACTTGTACTGTTTACTGAAAACTATCAATGATAACTTATTTAGTGGTTTGGATGCCATCACAAGTCATGCAGCGAGTGATCACCCATATTAAGCAATCACAGCTTGGGTGAATTGGCATTCACCAACCTGTCGGCGTCCTATTCGTTGCCAAACATTTTCATAAATCATTTCAGTATTTGTACCCAAAATATTACACACTGAGCACAGATTACTGTCAACTTATCCTATAAATATTGCTGCCTGTTAATGTAGTTACACATTAATTGAATGAAAAAAAGTACATGGATGTTGAGGAAGTTTATTGATGAGCAGAGTATGGGGTGGGGGATAACTCACAATAAGGATCTGTAGGTACGGGGTCGTATATATCTTCGTTACTATCAGCGCTGTTACCACTAGAGCTGTTGTTAACATCATTAAGATGACGCTCTGAGCTAACTATCCTGTAGTTTACTGATCTCTTACTGATACCTCCTCCACCATTACCATTCAGAAGCTCCTTCAATCCAACTATACAGTTCTTACCTAAATAACCGTACAATATTATATGTATGCATGTCATCATCATGGCAATAGGGCAAGTTAATAAGTATCTCACAATGCATTATTTTGGAAATCCCAGACACACTCAGTCAATCATAGCATATATGATTTTGACTGAATATTTCTGGGAATTCCGGTGAAAAATCGCTTTGTGGGAATGAAGTTAACATGCCTTATTTATGTATCAACTTAGACGGCTAAGAGCATGTACATATCAGAATGCATACCGCCAACAACCAGCCGATTGCAACTGACAGCCGGCTTTCACAATTTAACTTTGATTACATTTGACTAATAAATAGTAGGCCTGCTGTTAATTTGTCAAGGGGAATATCAACACGCCAGAGACTAAACAATCTCAAGTGATGTTTACACCCTGCCTAAAGCCGCTCAGCATTCCTCAGCATTTCATATTTTGAGCATAAATTTTCAGTCCATTTTTTGCACTCAGTTTTATTACCAGTGACTTCGTAGACTTTGTGACAGTCGACACGCTCATGTAGCATCTCATCAGGCAGCATATCAGTCAGCTTGGCAGCGTTAGATGGATCAAGAAAGAAATCCTCAATACTAGCTTTCTCAACAGTTTGTACTGTTAAGCTAAAATACGCACAAGTACAAGAGTGGTGTTAATAAGGAAAACGTACATGTAAATACATGCACAACTTCTATCCCACATTCTGACAATATAGGATATGAGCCATCAGTCTAAATTAATGCAATTGAGAACTGAGTGCTATCTGTAGGTGCACTGCAATGCAGAGCAGAGTCATAATAATAATGACAATATATTATGAGCAAAATAATAATTTCAATTTTATGACCAAACTACTATGTGAGTTCAGAAGTTGAAGCTATCACCTTATCTGAGACAGCAACTTACTCTAAGGGAGAGACTTCCTCAATGGCATGAAACTCTACATCGACTGACAGCGTGCTGACCCAGTTCTGGAAGTCGATGTTCAGAGTGTATGTTTGCCCGACTGTATACACATGATTCACAGTCCATACATGTTTATCTCCATCGGCGTAATCAAGCTGACTATCAAACTGTGCAACATCTGAAACAAGCCAACAATATTTTTATTTCCTTACCTGATATCTCAATGATAGCCGAACCCCCCCCCC
>ERZ1740059.1707-NODE-1707-length-10939-cov-3.166667_pt1 | contig 10939 bp, 10 predicted proteins | sample MGYA00581744_ERZ1740059 | MGnify/ENA primary metagenome ERZ1740059 (study PRJEB43018, sample SAMN04849738) | marine metagenome | isolation source: floating plastic debris | place: Pacific Ocean | collected 2008-08-28 | study: EMG produced TPA metagenomics... | reverse complement strand
GAGACGGGCCAGACCTGCTCCACCTTCCCGTTCCGCACACCGACATACCAGTCATGTACGTTGCAGGTGGGGTCGCAATGACCGGGCACGAGCCGCAGCTTGTCATTCACCTTCAGCACCCGGTTCGGATCGGCGATCACCCCATGCTCATCGGAGCATTTGACGTACTCAACGTCGGATCGGCCGAAGATCACCGGCAGTCCTGAGTCGACCGACTGTGTCTTCCGCCCTGCGTCGCAGATCGCCTTGTCCGCCTTCGCATGGGACATGACGGAGGTGTAGAGGAAGAGTGCGTTGACGAACTCCGTCTCATCAATGCGCTTTCCATCCTTGTCTAAAATCCGGCCATAGTCCGCGTCCATGAAGGCGTAGGAGCCGCACTGCAACTCGTTATAGACGCCTGAATTTCCTTCAAAATAGTAAGATCCGGTCCCGCCGCCGCCAACAATGTCACAGGACAGTCCCTCTGCCTCCAACGCATCAGCTGCGTCGCGCACCATGGCGACGGCTACGTCGATCTTCGCCTTGCGCTCCTCGTAGAGATCGAGGTGCTGCATCGCTCCCTGATAGGCCTGCAGACCCGCAAACTTCAGGCCCGGTGCCGCGTCGATGGCGCGGGCCAGTGCGACGCCCTCTTCTGTCGTGGTCACACCGCAGCGTCCCGCTCCGCAATCGATCTCGACAAGGCATTCGATCTGCGTGCCGTGGGCCGTGGCCGCGGCGGAAAGGTCTGCAATATTGGCCGGATCGTCGACACAACTGATGTGCCGTGCACCAAGCTTCGGCATCCGGGCAAGCCGGTCGATCTTTTGCGGGTCGCGCACCTGGTTTGAAACAAGCACATCCTTGACGCCGCCGCGGGCGAACACCTCCGCCTCCGCCACCTTCTGGCAGCAGACGCCGACGGCGCCGCCCTCCTCGATCTGATAGAGCGCCACATCGACGGATTTGTGCATCTTGCCGTGGACCCGGTGCCGCACGCCCATCTGCTCACACTGCGCGCGCATCGTGGCCACGTTGCGCTCAAACGCATCGAGGTCGATCAGCAGGCAGGGCGTCTGCACGTCAGCTTCGTCCATCCCGGGTTTTGCGGGGATGTCGTAGCCCACATCATAGGCATCGAACTGGCTCAGATCTTTCATGGGAACCTCCGTCGTTAGCTGCACGGGGCTCAGCCCGCGGTCATCCAGGGGAGTTTATTGAGGTCGACATTGCCGCCGGTGATGATCACACCCACGCGCTTGCCCGCGAACCGATCCTTGTTCTTGAGGATCACCGCGAGCGGCACAGCACAGGAGGGTTCGATCACGATCTTCATCCGCTGCCAGGTCAGGTACATCGCGTCGATGATCTCTTGCTCAGACGCGAGCAGCACGTCGGACACGTAGTTCGAGACGAAGTGCCAGGTGCGCGGGCGCAGGCTGACCTTCAGACCGTCGGCGATGGTCTGGGGCGCGTCATCCTCAATCATGTAGCCCGCACGGAAGGATCGGTAGACATCATCCGCCTGCTCGGGCTCCGCGGCGATGATCTCCGTCCGCGGCGCAAGCGCGCCCATGGAAATACAGGTCCCCGAGATCATGCCGCCACCGCCAATGGGGGCGACGACCAGATCCATCGCACCGCACTCCTCGAACAGTTCCTTCGAGCATGTGCCCTGCCCCGCAATCACGCGATGGTCATTGTAGGGATGCACGAAGTCCGCGCCGGTCTCGGCAACAACTTCCTCCAGCATTGCCTCGCGCGCGGCGGTCGACGGTTCGCATTCCAGAACCGTCCCACCATAGCCGCGCATGGCAGCCTTTTTCGCCTCCGGCGCGGTGCGGGGTACGACCACGGTCGCCTTGATCCCGCGTCTGCCAGCGGCAAAGCTCAGGGAGAGGCCGTGGTTCCCGGATGAGTGGGTCGTAACCCCCCGGGCAGCCGCCTCCTCGGTCAGGCCGAACACCGCGTTCGAAGCACCACGCGCCTTGAATGCGCCCGCCTTCTGGAAGTTCTCGCATTTGAAGAAGAGCTCGGCGCCGGTGAGCCCGTTCAGGTACTCCGACGTGAGCACCGGTGTTCTGTGGACGTGCGGTTTGATCCGGGCGTGCGCCTCGGTCACGTCCTTGAAGGTGGGAATGTAGAATTCAGGTTCGATATCCTTCATGTCACGCCGCCTCTCGTTCGACCACTGCACCAGCCCGCGTCGCACGATAATAGGCCTGCGCCGCTGCGACCCCCGCACCCGGGGTGACAGGCATCTTGAGATCCGCCATCACCATCTCCGCCGCAGCGAGGCCAGAGAGCGCCATCACATCGGTCATTGCGCCCAGGTGGCCGATGCGAAACACCTTGCCCGCAACGTCGCCGAGGCCCACGGGGAATGCCACGTCATAGGCGTCCGCCGCGTGGCTTACGACGGCGTTGCCATCGAACCCGTCGGGCACGACAACCGCTGTTACCGTGTCGGAATAGAGAGTGGGGCTGCGGGCACAGATGTCGAGGCCCCAGGCGTGCACCGCCTGCCTCACCCCTTCGGCGATCCGGTGGTGGCGGGCAAAAACTGCGTCGAGCCCTTCTTCCAGCAGCATATCAACACTCTCCCGCAGACCTGCCATGAGGGCCACGGCCGGGGTGTACGGGTATCCGCCGGATGCATTGGTCGTCAGCATGTCGCGGAAATCGAAGAAGCAGCGCGGACACTCCGCGTTGGCCATCGCCGCCTGCGCTTTTTTGCTCACGCCCACGATGGCGAGGCCAGCGGGCAGCATGAACCCTTTCTGCGAGCCGGTCACCGCCAAATCGACGCCCCACGCGTCCATTCGGAAATCGACGGACGCGATGGACGACACCCCGTCGACCATGAAAAGTGCCGGGTGATCCGCGGCGTCGAGCGCCGCGCGAACCGCCGCCATGTCGCTCAGCACCCCCGTTGCCGTTTCGTTGTGGGTGGCGAGCACCGCCTTGATCCGATGGTCATGATCTGCCCGGAGGATCTCTTCGAACCGGTCCGCGGGGGCGCCCATACCCCACGGGCAGTCGACGATCTGCACGTCGAGCTTGTGGCGCTGGCAAAGATCGATCCAGCGGTGTGAAAACATCCCGTATCGCGCAACAAGCACCCGATCTCCGGGGCTGAGCGTGTTGGTGATCGCGGCCTCCCAGCCTCCGGTTCCCGACGCGGGAAAGACGATCACATCTCCCTCCTCGGTCTTCAGGATCTGCTTCACACCGTCGAGGGTCGGGCCGAGCATGTCGCCGAACCGCGCTGACCGGTGGTCGAGAGCCGGCAGATCGATCGCCCGCCGTACCCGTTCCGGCATGTTGGTTGGTCCGGGTATGAATATCGGGTTCTGCATCAGCACGGCGCGATCTCTCCTCACATCTTTGTTGCAACCAGTCTACGGACTCACATTCCGTTTGCAATTTTTTCGAAAAAGTTTTTCAATGCACATAGGGTCTAGAAACAGGGTCTATTATCAAAGGGATGATATTTTTTCATATTGCGAACTAGTTTTTCAATACACGCCGAAACAGGCGTACGAGGGTGGGAATCAGCATGAATGAGCGGACGAAGCGCAGCCGTGGACGCCCCCGTGGTCAGGCAGGCGGCGTCGAAGCATCAACGATCCAGTCCCTCGACCGCGCGAGCCGGGTTCTCCAGCGGTTGGGAACGGCAGAGGGTCTGTCGCTCAGCGAGCTTGCTTCGGATCTGGAGGAGTCGCCGTCGACCCTTTACCGGGTGCTCACCACCCTCGCGCGGCATCAGATGGTGGAGTTCCAGGAGGCGACGCAGCTCTGGTACATCGGCATCGAGAGCTTCCGCATCGGCTCCGCCTTTCTGGGGCGGACCCAGCTTGTGGAACAGGCCCGCATCGTCATGCGACACCTGATGGGCGATACGGGAGAGACTGCAAATCTCGGCATCGGGGAGGAGCGGGAGGTCATCTTCGTTTCGCAGGTGGAGACACATGAGCCGATCCGCGCCTTCTTTCGCCCCGGCACGCGCGGTGCGATCCATTCGAGCGGTATCGGCAAGGCGCTGCTCGCCCACCGCGACGGCGACGCGGTGGCGCGCCTGTTCGAGGCGGGCCCCCTGCCCGCGTTCACCCCCTCAACGATCACCGGGCGGGAACAGTTGGCCGAACATCTTGCGGGGATCCGCAGCACCGGATGGTCCATCGATAATGAAGAGCATACGATCGGCATGCGCTGCATCGCCGCTCCCATCATCAACGAATTCGGGGAGGCGGTCGCGGGTGTGTCGATCTCCGGCCCCAGCGTCCGTATCCGGCCCGACCGGGACGCGGACTTGGGCCTCCGGGTACGCAACGCAGCCGACGCCATCACCCAGGCGATCGGGGGCCGCAGACCGGGACCGTGATGCCGGGCGCCAACCGCCCGAAGGGCTCAGGGGTGTGCGCGCACCGCGGGCGTGCTCATTTTGACAGCGGCCCAGTGGCGCAGGTCTCGCAGGCGTCGTAGGCGTTTGCGAACATCACAAGCGGGGAGGCCGCGACAGCGAGGGTCAGAAGAACGAGGAAAAACGCGGTTTTCATGGAGGCTCCCGGGGCTTGCTCTTCTTTCTACGGGCTGTCGGGCCTGTTCCGTCGCCCGCGCGCGACACTGGCCTTCATCGCCGTTTCGGCGTAGCAGTAGGCAACCCCCTCAGATCCTCACGGAACATCCATGTCAGATACCCGCGCACACCGCCGCTTCCGCTCCCAGGAATGGTTCGACAACCCCAACAATCCGGGCATGACCGCGCTCTATCTTGAGCGCTACCAGAACCAGGCCTTCACCCGGGATGAGTTGCAGGCGGAACGACCTATCATCGGCATCGCGCAGACCGGCAGCGACCTCGTACCCTGCAACAAGATCCACGTGTTCCTCATGGACCGCATCAAGGCGGGGATCCGGGACGGGGGTGGGATCCCCATGGAGTTTCCCGTTCACCCAATTCAGGAGACGGGCAAGCGGCCGACCGCAGCGCTCGACCGAAACCTGCAGTATCTCAGCCTCGTGGAGGTGCTGCACGGTTACCCGATCGCCGGCGTGGTGCTGACGACCGGCTGCGACAAGACCACGCCCGCCATGCTCATGGGGGCCGCGACGGTCGACATCCCCGCCATCGCGCTCAACGGCGGGCCGATGCTCGACGGCTGGTGGCAGGGCAAGCGCGCGGGCTCCGGGACCATCATCTGGGAGAGCCGCCGCCTGCTCGCTGAAGGCAAGATCGACTATGAAGAGTTCATCCAGCGCGCCTGCTCCTCTTCACCCTCCCTCGGTCATTGCAACACCATGGGCACAGCCTCGACCATGAACGCGATGGCGGAAGCGCTCGGCATGTCCCTGCCGGGCAACGCGGCAATCCCCGCGCCGTTCCGGGAACGCATGAACATGGCCTACGAGACAGGCAAGCGCGCGGTCGCGATGGTCTATGAGGATCTCAAACCGTCGAAGATCCTGACCCGCGCGGCGTTCGAGAACGCGATCCGCGTCAACACCGCGATCGGCGGTTCCACCAACGCACCGCCGCATCTGCAGGCTGTCGCGCGCCACGCCGGGGTCGATCTCGACGTGAAGGACTGGGAGACCCACGGCTACGATGCGCCGCTTCTGGTGAACATGCAGCCTGCGGGCGAATATCTCGGCGAGAGCTTCTTCCGCGCTGGCGGCGTCCCGGCGGTGATGGGGGAGATGCTGGCCGACGGAATGCTCCACGGCGATGTGATGACCGCGAGCGGCAAACCCCTCACCGAGGCTCTTGCCGGCGCGCGGAGTGTCGACCAATCCGTGATCCGCCCCGTGTCCGATCCGATGCGGCGGAAGGCGGGCTTCCTCGTCCTGTCCGGCAACCTTTTTGACAGCCGACGACTTCCGCCAGCGCTTCCTCTCGGAACCGGGCAATGAGGGCGTCTTTGAAGCGCGTGCCATCGTGTTCGAAGGACCGGAGGATTACCACGACCGGATCAACGATCCGGCGCTTGCCATCGACGACCGCTGCATCCTCTTCATCCGGGGCGTGGGCTGCGTTGGCTATCCAGGCTCCGCGGAGGTCGTGAACATGCAGCCCCCGGATGCGCTGATCAAGGCGGGCATCAACCACCTGCCCACCGTGGGCGACGGGCGACAGTCCGGCACCTCTGAAAGCCCCTCGATCCTCAACGCCTCGCCAGAGGCCGCGGTGGGTGGAGGGCTCGCGCTGCTGCGGACCGGGGACACGGTGCGGCTCGATCTCAACGCCTCGACCCTGGACGCGCTCGTTCCCGCGGACGAATGGCAGGCGCGCCGCGACGCGTGGACTGCTCCTCAGATCGAGAGCCAGACACCGTGGCAGGAGATCTATCGCACCCATGTGGGTCAGCTCGCCCAGGGCGGCTGTCTGGAGCTCGCGACCGCCTACCAACGGGTCGCCGAAAACCTGCCAAGGGACAATCACTGACACGTCCTCTGTCCGATGGCCGACGTCTCCGATAGGGACAGCACTCGACAGCAGTCACGGCAAGCCGGGATCGGCGCTGGCGACCTCTTACGTGGGTAGGAGGGACGTCAGGCCCGTCGCCCGCGTCGCATGATACCGAGCCCGAGCACCGCCGTTGCGAGCAGCGCGAGCGGCAGCGGCAGCGGGACCGGTGCGGGACGATCATACAGGATCTCGAGTAGGCCGATGCCCTCCGGATCGGCGTTGGTGATGGTCACACCGGCAATCGTCGCCATGCCGCTGACCGTCGCAAAACCCAACCGCGCACCGTCCACAAGCGTGTCCTCGATTTCGCCTAGGAGCGTGCCATCGCGGGAAAAGAACTCCGCCTTCAGCGTCCCTGGTACCGCGCCGGCACCCCCGGCCCCGGCCACGCGAAATCCGAAACGCGAGGTGTCCTCATCGAAGAGGAAGGAGAGTGCCCCCTCCCCGAACGCATCGATGTTCGGGAACCCGGAGGGTCCGGACCCGACAATGACGTCGATACCGAGGTCAACCACCGTCACGTTCGCGCCCGGCGCACCCGCGACGAGGGTCAGCGGCCCGGTCGGCGTGCCGGAGATCGTGTCAAAGGTACCGGTCTGGCCGAGCACCTGGCCCGCGAACCGCTCCGCGATCTTGACCCCGTCCAGGTCGATCACGCGATCGAAGGTCGCACCGGGAACGGCAGGGGCGTTGAGCGGGGAAAGGTCGATCTGCACCGAGTCGGTGAGGTCGGCATAGGCGACGGGAACAACGCTCGCGGCAGAGCTGGCGGATGCAGCAAGCGCTGCGGCGAGAAACACGGGCAGGAAACGGGACATGAGTACATCTCTCTTGGAACGCTACGCGCTGCAGGAGATCAGCAGTCCCGCTTTCGATCCATACCCAGCTTTGGGGATCGTGCGTGCCTACGAGCCACTCTTTAGGCTGCGTTCCCGCCACCACAGGTAGAGACCGCTTCCGATGATGATGGATGCGCCGAGCAGCGTCCGGGCCGAGGGCGGTTCGGCGAACACGATCCAGCTCAGCGCGCTGGCATAGAGGATCTGCACGTAGATGAGGGGGGCGAGCACCGAGGCCTCCGCCCAGCGATAGGCGCGGGTGAGCAGCGAGTGGCCAAGCGCGCCGAGGCTGCCGAGGAGCAGCGCAAGACCCCAGTCGAGCGCCCCTGACGGCTGCACCCAGACCCACGCGGCAGGGGGCGCAAGGGCCAAGGTGGCGATGCCGCTGGCGAACACCTGCGCCGTTGGATTGTCGTCCACGCCCGCGATCTTCCGCGTAAGAACAAAATAGATCGATGCGCCGGTGAGCGCGGCGAGAGAATAGAGCATCGCCCAGTGAAACGTCGCTTCCCACGGGGCGGTGATCACCAGCACCCCGAGAAATCCGACCCCGCTGGCAACGAGCCTCCGCGGCCCCACCGGATCGCCCAATATCGGAACGCTCATCAGCGCGAGCAGCAGCGGTGCCGCGAAAAAAATCGAGGTGGTCAGCGTGAGCGGCAGGTACACGAGGGCGGCGAAGTTGAACACCGTGGAGGCAAACAGCATCACCCCCCGCAGGACCTCGATGCCCGGCGCGTTGGACCGCAGGATACTCAGGCCCGACCCGGGCAGATAGGCTACGAGAATAGCTACAAAGTGCACGGCATAGCGCAGGAACGCCACTTGGATCGCGGGCAGACCCGCGGTCACCAGCCATTTCGCGATCGTGTCCATGCTCGTGAACATCGCGAACACGACCAGCAGCGTGGCCACCGCGAGGCCGGCGCGGTTTTCCCTCGGGCGGGGGGCGGTCATCCCGGGCGACGGTCCCTGTGATCATCCTCCAGGAACCAGCGGACCGAATTCTCGAAGCTCTCATCTGCAGCGAAGCCGAGGCGCAGTCCCTTCTCCGCCGCAAAATGGCTGCGCCATCCCAGGACGATGCGCTCGATCACCGGGTCCGCGTCCCACGTGATCAGATCGGCTGGTCCGGACCCCGCACCCCGGGTCAAGGCCGCGATCATCTCAGCGACCGTGTCGGTGCGTCCGGGCAGGTTGATGTTGCGGTTGGCGCCGAAGGCTTCGCCATCGATCTCTGCTGCGTGGATCAGGTTGGCGGTCACCGTGCGCGGAGCGGTGTGCCAGATCGGGTAGTCGTCGGACACCGGGCAGTTCGCAGCCTCACCCTGCAGGGGCTCACGGAAGATCGAGGACATGAAGGAGGACGCCGCAGCGTTGGCCTTGCCGGGCCGGATGGAGACCGTGGGCAGGCGCAGCCCGCGCCCGTCAAGGAACCCTTTCCGGCTCATGTCGTTGAGCAGCAGTTCCCCCATGGCCTTCTGCGCGCCGTAGGATGTCTGCGGGTTCAACTCGACGCCGTCGACGATCACCTCCGGCGCTTCCCCGCCATGGACGGCGACGGAGGACGCGTAGACCACCACCGGGCCGGTCCCCTGGGCCCGTGCCGCCTGCAAGAGGTTCAGCGTGCCCATCAGGTTCACCCTCAGACCGAGGTCGAAATCCGCCTCCGCCGCACCGGACACCACCGCGGCGAGGTGAAAGATCACATCGAAGGGGTCGGCAAAAAGCGCGTTCACCGCGACCGGATCCGAGATGTCGGAGGCGAGCGCCTCCACCGCAAACGGCGCCTCCGGCCGCGTGGGTACGGCGACATCCGTCAGCACCAGACGGGAAATGTCCCGCCCCCGCAGCGTGCCCTGCGCCGACAGGGCCCGCGCGAGCTGTTGCCCGAGGAACCCGCCGCCGCCTGTGATGAGAATGCGCATAGCCACGTCCTTTCCGTCAGTCCCTGTTCTTGACCTTGAGGACCGTGCCCCCGATCCGCAGATCCAAAACCCTGGGGGCGACCGGTTGAAGGTTGCCCTCCCGCACGGCATCAAGCAGGGATGTCGGCTCTGCCACATTGTGAAAACTGAACGGGGCCCACGCGCCATCGTCGCCCCGGACGAACAGATGCACCGTACCCCGGTAGTCGCTGCCCGGCGCGCGCAGGATGCCAACTTCGTCACCCGCCACATCCGTCCGCAAATTCGCGCGGAAGGCGAGGCAGTTGACGTAAGGCCCGCCCTCCGGCCCGCTACACTCGAGGCCCTCCCGCATGTCTATGGCAAATCGCTCCTGGCTCAGGGGGGGTGAGCCCTCCGGCCAGACCTCCAGCCGCTCCAGAAACGCACGGTTGCGCTCGGCCCGTAGGTCTTCCGCACGCTCCTCGCGGAGGTCCGGGTCGGCCCGCTCGGCAAGGGCGTCGGCGACCGCCGAGCCGATCTCGCCCTCCACCGCTTGCAGCGTCGCAAGCGCGGCCTCACCCGCCAGACCCCACCCCCCGTCAAGAGGGGGGATGGCGAGGTGCGCCACCACCCGGCGCCCGGCGGGGACCCGCCCGGACTACGAACTGGCGGAGATCCTGTAGGGGTCGAGCACCGGGGTCTGCCAGAGGATGCCAACGCCGATCACGGCGAGCACGATCCAGACCCCGCCCGCCCGCATCACGTCGCCCGCATGGCGCGGCGCCACGTGCGCCCCGAGATAGAGCGCGGCATAGGCCGCGAGCGTCGCCGTCAGCACGGTCGCCTGGAGGCGCACAGGGCTCCAGCCCTCATCCTCGACCCGCAGCCACACTGCCCAAACCGCGACACCTGCCACCACCGGCAGGACCAGCACGGTCGCCCGCATGGCCCAGACCGTCACGGGATGCGCGCTCGCCCGCTTGCCATCGGGCCCGAGTGCCGCGGCCACGAGGATGAGCACGATTGCCCCGATCCCGAGCATCGTCCCGGCGGAGGACAAGCCCGCCAGCACGTCCTCCGGCCCGCCAACCAGCAAGCCGATGGTGAACGCAACCAGGCACGCGGCCACCGGCGCAATGAGAAGCCGCAACAGGCGCAGCACCAGTTCAAGGAGCGTCGCAACCATCCCCGCAAACTCAGCCGCGACCGCAAGCCCGAAGCCGATCACGGTCCCGGTCAGCACCTTCGCGCCCCAGTCCTGGCGGATCAGCCAGTCCAGCGCGTCGATGCCCACCAGCATCAGCATCTGGCTGCAGGCCCAGTAGATGAGCCAGAAGCCACCCAGAAACACCAACGCCACGACCGCGCGCATCGCCGCAGCCCAGGCCATGTCGAACAGGGCCGCATGGTCCTGCCAGCGCCGCCCCACGGTGACGAAGGGTACGGCGAGCGCGAAGGTCAGGATGAGCGGCAACAGCAGATGGGGCCAGGTGGGCTCCCCCGGGGTCGTCCCGCCAAACCGCGTATCAGACCACATCCACAAACCCGCCATGGCCGCGGCAAGCAGACCAGCCCGCAGCACCGCCGCACCGGCCGAAATCGGCCCGGCCATGGCCCCGAAGCCGACGAAAAACAGCACAAGCGCCACCGCAACCCCGTAATCGAAGGGCGGCGGCAGGTCGGAAAGGAGCCTCAGATCGTCGAAGGCATAGACGGCCAGCCCCGCGACCGCGCCGGCCAACGGCAGGGCGAAGCGCAGC
>ERZ1740059.1704-NODE-1704-length-10956-cov-6.646913_pt1 | contig 10956 bp, 9 predicted proteins | sample MGYA00581744_ERZ1740059 | MGnify/ENA primary metagenome ERZ1740059 (study PRJEB43018, sample SAMN04849738) | marine metagenome | isolation source: floating plastic debris | place: Pacific Ocean | collected 2008-08-28 | study: EMG produced TPA metagenomics... | reverse complement strand
AGGAGTGCTCACGCTCGAGAGCCGCACGATGATCGGCCGCTGGATCGACGCGCGTCGCGGTCGCGCCACCGCGGTGAGCGGACTCTTCGTGGCCTTCGGCTTCGCCTACGCGCCGGTGCTCTTCGAAGCCTGGATCACGCGCGCCGGCTGGCGCGGCGCCTGGATCGAGATGGGCCTCGTGGTCGCGCTCTGCATGAGCGCCGTGGCCTTCGTGTTCTTTCGCGAGGACCCGGAGTCTGCCGGCCTCGTGCTCGACGGCGGGGGGGTCGACACCCGCGCGTTCCCAGAGGCCGAGGTCGCCATGACGCGGGAGCAGGCGCTTCGCACCCGGGCCTTCTGGGTGCTCACGCTCGCCCTGGCGCTCCAGGGCATGGTGATCACCGGCATCACCTTCCACGTCGTCGACCTCGGCGCGGAGAGCGGGCTCACCCCGCGCGAGGCCATCGGGCTCTTCCCCCCGATGGCCGTCGTGAGCACCTCCGCCGGCTTCCTCGTGGGCTGGCTCGCCGACCGGGTCTCGCTCCGGGCGCTGATCGTGCTCTTCCTCGGCGCCGAGACCCTCGGCTACGCCGCCGCCGCGCACCTCGGCCAGCCGGCCGGGCTGCCGCTCGCCGCCCTCGGTCTCGGCCTCGCGGGGGGCTGCTTCAGCGTGCTCACCACGGTGGGTCCGCCGCGGCTCTTCGGACGTCGCCACCTCGCCGCCATCGCCGGGGCGACCATGACCGCCGTCGTGGCCGGGAGCGCGCTCGGGCCGCTCGCGATGGCGAGCAGCCGCGATCTCCTCGGCTCCTATGCGCCGGCGCTCCACGTGGCGGCGGCGCTCCCCGTGCTCGTCGGCCTCGGGGCGCTCCGCCCGCTTCGGCCGCGCTGAGCTCGGCGCCCGTGGCAGGCTCTCGCTCGTGATGAGCGAGACCTACGCCAACGTGCTGACGATCGGGCTGGTCTTCGCCGCGCTCAGCGCCGTGGGCTCGGTCTTCGTGCGCTCGCCCTACGGGCGCTTCGCCACGCCGCGCTTCGGTCCCTCCCTCCCCATCCGCCTCGGCTGGCTGCTCATGGAGGCGCCCTTCGTCGCCTTCTACGTCTTCTTCGCGGCCGGACCTCGTGCGCTCGAGCCGGTGCCGCTGCTCTTCGCGGCCGTCTGGACGCTGCACTATGCGAACCGCGCGCTGATCTTTCCGCTCGCCATGCGCGCACGACCGGAGAGCCGCATGGCGCTCCTGGTCGTCGTGCTCGGGATGGGCGTCGTGCTGGTACACGGCTGGCTCTACGCCACGTGGCTGAGCGGGCTCGCGTCGCACCTGACGCTCGCGTGGCTCCGTGACCCGCGCTTCCTTCTCGGACTGCTGCTCTACCTCGCCGGCTACGCGCTCATCCTGCAGAGCGAGGCCATCCTTCGCGGGCTCCGCCGTGACGCGTCGGGCTACGTGATCCCGCGCGGCGGCGCCTTTCGCTGGGTGAGCTGTCCGCACTATCTCGGTGAGCTGCTGGCCTGGACGGGCCTCGCCCTCGCGACGTGGTGCCCCGGCGGCCTCTTCGTGCTCGCCGTGAGCGCCGCGAACCTCGTACCCCGCGCGCGGGCGACGCACCGCTGGTACCAAGAGGAGCTCGCGGGCTATCCGCCCGGGCGCCGCGCGCTGATCCCCTTCCTCCTCTGACGAGCCGCATGACCGACGAACGCGACGACGACGCCTGGCCCGACCTGCACGACGCGATGCTCTCGGGCCTGCGCGTGGGCTGGGAGCGCGGCGACCTCGTGCTCGACCTCCGCCTTCAGGCGTCGCTCGTGCGCATCCGCGCCACGGGGCTCCGCAAGCTCGAGGCCGGCCGCCTGCAGCGCTGGGGACCGAAGGCGGCCATCGGTCAGGTGCTCGGTCCGCGGGACGTGGCCGGGGCGCAGGAGCTCGTCCTCGAGCTTCGAAGCGGCGACCGGCTGCGCATCCAGGCCGCGTCGTTCGACCTCGAGCGCCCCTAGCGCTCAAACGCCCTCGGCCACGGCCTCCTCCGGCGCGTAAACGAGCCGGTGCCGTGCGTAGACGCCGAAGTAGACCAGCCCCGCGGCGTACCAGAGCGCCGTGACCACGAGCACCTTTTGGTAGACCGGGTCGACGAGGAGCGCGCCGAGGCAGACCAGGCTGATCACCAGCGCGATCCACGCGCCGGGCACGCCGAGGGGGCTGCGGTAGGGGCGCGCGAGCTCCGGCCGGCGGCGGCGCAGCAGGAGGAAGCTCGCCATCTGGAGCGCGTAGGCGATCACCGCTCCGAAGACGGCCATGTTGAGCAGGACCGCGCCCACGGGATGGTCCGGGCCCGCGAGCCGGATGAGGAACGCCACGACCCAGCCGATGAGCGCGCCGGTCACGAGGGCCACATGCGGCGTCTTGCGTCGCGCGTGCGTCAGCGAGAGCACGCGGGGGAAGTAGCCCGCCCGAGAGAGCGAGTAGATCTGCCGCCCGTAGGCGAAGATGATGCTGTGAAAGCTGGCCGCGAGGCCGGTCACGGCGATGAGCGCGAGCGCCTTGGCGCCGATGCCGTCGCCGAAGATGGTCTTGAAGCCCTCGAAGAGCGGCTCGTCCGTCGCGCCGATGGCCGCGGCGCCCGGCGCGATGCCGCTGTTCAGCACGAGCGTGAGCACCGCGGCGACGATGAGCGTGAGCAGCCCGAAGACGAGGCCGCGCGGGAGGTCCCGCTGCGGTTGCTTCGCTTCCTCCGCCGCGAGCGGGAGCTGCTCGATGGCGAGGAAGAACCAGATGGCGAAGGGAAGCGCGGCGAGCACGCCCACGCCGCCCTTCGGGAGCCAGCGGCCCTGGCCGGGGTCCGGCGCGATGTCGAGCGCCTGCGCGAGATCGAAGTGGGGGAGGGCGCCCACCCAGAACACGACGAGCACGCCGAGCGCGAGCGCCGTGACCACGACGGTGACGCGGAAGGTGGTCTCCACGCCCGCGACGTTGAGGCCGACGAAGAGCCCGTAGGCGCCGGCCCACCAGAGAGGTTCGGCCCACCCGGGGGTACCGAAGACGGCGCCGAGGTAGCCGCCCATGCCGACGACGATCACGGCGGGTGTCAGCACGTACTCCAGATTCTCCGCGAGGCCGGTCACGAAGGCGCCCCAGGGACCCATGGCCGAGCGTGCGAAGGAGTACGCGCCACCGGTGTGCGGGAGCGCGGCGGTCATCTCCGCGATGGAGAAGGCGAGGCCGAGGTACATCGCGATGACCACGCCCGTCGCGAGCGCCAGGCCGCCGAAGCCGCCGGCGGCGAGGCCGAAGTTCCAGCCGAAGAAGTCGCCGCTGATGACGGCGCCGACGCCGAGGGCCCAGAGGCTCCACACGCCCGCGTAGCGGCGAAGCCCACGCTTCTCGAAGTAGCCGTCGTCGACCGCGTCGTATTGAACCACGCTCGCTTGCTACCAGTCCGGCAGCGGGGCGGCGAGCCCGCGAAAGGACCCGTTCTCCCTTGCCGACCGCCCATTCAGCCCCCATGGGGAAACCGTGGACGCTGACGTTGAGCGGGCCCGTTTGCGTAGGCTCAAGTCGCTCGAGCTACTCGACAGCGCGCCCGACGCCGCCGTCGACCGCATCGCCGAGCTCGCCGCGGCGATGTTCGACTGTCCCATCGCGCTCGTCTCCCTCGTCGACGAGACCCGGCAGTGGTTCAAGGCGCGCGTGGGTCTCGAGGCCAAGGAGACGCCGCGCGACATTGCCTTTTGTCACCACGCCATCGAGGACCCGGACGAGGTCATGGTGGTGCCGGACGCGCTGCGGGACGAACGCTTTCGCGAGAACCCGTTGGTCACCGGGGACCCGGATATCCGCTTCTACGCCGGCGCCCCGCTCCGCACGCCCCACGGCGCCCTCGGCACCCTCTGCATCATCGATCGCAAGCCGCGCCAGCTCGAGGCGCGCGACCGGGAGCTGCTGGCCAAGCTCTCGGAGGCCGTGGTCGAGGTCTTCGCCTTGCGGCAGGAGGCCCTTCGAGCGCGGCGCGCGGAGCAGCTCTTGAACCTCGCCGAGAGCCTCTCGGACTCGGGCCACTGGCGCTGGGCCGTCGACGAGGAGATCGTCTACTGGTCGCCACAGGTCTACCGCATCCATGGGCTCGACCCGGAGACCTTCACGCCGACGCTCGCCTCGGCGCTCGACGCCTATCATCCGGACGACGTCCAGCACGTCGAGCGCGCGCTCGCGGAGGTGCAGGTCACGCGCGAAGAGCGCGCCTTCGAGCTCCGGCTGATGCGCGCGGATGGAGCCGTGCGGCGCGTGCGCTCGAAGGCGATGCCCGAGATCGACCACGGCACCGGAGAAGTGCGGGCGCTCTTCGGCGTCTTTCAGGACGTCACCGAGCTCGTACGCCTTCAGGCGCGGCTGGCGCAGACGGAGAAGCTCGCGACCGTGGGCACGCTGGCCGCCGGTGTGGCGCACGAGATCAACAACCCGCTGGCCTTCGTGAAGTCCAACGCGGATTTCCTCGCCGAGGAGCTCGACGAGCTGATGGGCGCGAGCCCCTCGTCGCGGCTGCGGCAGCTGGCCGAGGTCGTCGACGAGATGCGCGACGGCACGCGGCGCATTCAGCGCATCGTGCGCGACCTGCGCATCTTCGCGCGTCAATCCGATGGGCCGCTCGAGCAGGTGGACGTGGGCCGGGCCCTCGAGGTCGCGCTTCGCCTCGCGTCCGCCGAGCTCAAGCATACGTCCGCCGTCGTGCAGGAGATCGCTTCGCCCCTGAGGCCGATCCTCGGCGAAGAGTCGAAGCTCGTGCAGGTGGCCGTGAACCTCATCGTCAACGCCGCGCAGGCGTTCTCCCTCGACGACGAGCGCCGCGGCCGCACGGAGCGGAACCGCATCGCCGTACGCGCCGGCGCCGGCGACGGGGAGCGCGTCTACTTCGAAATCGAGGACAACGGCCCGGGGATGAGCGACGAGGTCCGTGCCGCGGCCTTCGACCCCTTCTTCACGACCAAGCCGCAGGGCATCGGGACGGGGCTCGGCCTGGCCATCTGCTTCGGGATCATCGAGAGCTTTGGGGGCACACTCACCCTCGATTCCACGGTCGGGGTGGGAACGACCGTGCGCGTGGAGCTCCCGGTCGCCCACTGATCCGGGCGCGCCGGGCGTTTCTCCCCTCGCGCCCATGCTCTCCGTCACCCAAGCGCTCCTGTCGGACGTCGAGGCCACTTTCGGCCGGATGTACCTGCGCTACGTGGCCGCGCAGCGCGGCCTCTTTCCCGAGCTCGCCGCCGAAGCCAAGGCCACCGCGGCAGGCGTCGCCGTCCACGACCCGCTCGACGTCGAGCGTCGCGTGCTGCCCCACGCCGCGCGGGGCGCGGACGACCTCGGCGAGCTCCTCGACTTCCTGCATGCGCGAAGCCCCGCCTCTGGAGCGCTCCGCGTCCACCTCGACCCGCGGGCGCCGGAAGCGGTGCGCGAGGCGCTCCAGCGTCGCGGCGCGAGCTTTCGCTACGCCGTGAACGTCCTCTGGCGGCCGCTCGACGCCTCCCTCGCGACGCCGGACGGCGCGTCGGCTCCGGTGGACGACGCAGAGCTCGACGTCGCCAGCGAGACCTACGCGCGCGGCTTCGAGGACGACGCGCCGCGGGAGGCGTTTCTGCGCTTTGCCCGGACCTACGCCGCCATGGCGCGAACGCGCTTCTTTCTGGCGCGCAACGCGGAGGGCGTGCCGATGGCCGCCGCCTCGCTCCACCTCGACGGGAACATCGCGATCCTGGCGGGCATGGCGGCCCGGCCGGCGTTTCGAGGGCGCCGGCTCCAGGGACGGCTCATCGCCGGGCGTCTCGCGCATGCGCGGCGGGAGGGGGCTCGCCTCGCGGTGATGACGGCCATGCCCGCCAGCCGTAGCCAGCGAAACGCCGAGCGGGCCGGGTTCCGTGTGGCCTATCCCCGCGTGCTGCTCTCCTGCCCAGCCGAGAATCGCTGAGCGCTTCCGCGCCGCGTCTGCTCCGGCGTCTCACCGGCCCAGCGGGCGTAGGCGCGGAAGAAGGAGTTGGGGTCCGTGTAGCCGAGGAGGAAGGCGATCTCGGTGTGCGTGAGCATGGTGGCCCGGAGGTAGCGTTGGCTGAGCTCGTAGCGCACGGCGTCGCGCACCTCCGAGTAGGTCGTCGCCTCCGCGTCGAGGCGCCGCTGGAGCGTACGCCGGCTAGTGCCGAGCCGCGCCGCGACCTCGTCGACGCTCGCTCGCCCCGCTGGCAGCGCTTCGAGAAGCGCGCGACGCACGCGCTCGGTCTCGGAGGCGCCGGGTGAGACGTCGAGGGAGAGCTGCGCCTCGAGCATCGAGAGCATGGCGTGGTTCGCGGTCAGGAAGGGGCGCTCGGCGTCCTCTCGGGAGAACACCACGCGGTCCACGGATCCGCGGCGGAGCGGCACCCCGAAGTAGGCCTCGAAGCCGGGATGCGCCGGCGGAGGACGCACCATCTCGAGCCGGCGCGGGGTCACGGGTGCGCGCGTGGCGGTCCGGGCGAGCTCGACGAAGAAGGCCAGCTCGCCCACCACGTACTCCGTGGGCGCCGCGTCGTGGTCGTCGGGCCACCCCAGCGAGAGGGCGACGTCTTTGGCCGTCGTTCGGAGCGTGAGCTTGGTGGGCGACACCGTGTGCTTGAAGAGCCGCATGCGTTCGAGAGCGGCCTCGAGGTTCGGGCTGCAGAGCGCGGCGAAGAAGGGCGGCTCGAAGATCTCGGGCCGGTAGGCCTGCACCATGCGGATCGGGAGCAAAGGGTCCGGCTCCTCCGCGATGGCGCGCCAGAGCGCGAAGTAGCTCCGCTTCGAGAGCATCGCGCCTTCCTCCTCGAGGAGGTGGGCGGCGATGCCCGCGCGGCGCAGCACGGCGTCCACGTCGACGCCGAGCTCCTCGAGGACCAGGCGCCAGCCCCGGCCGACGCGAAAGCCCGTGGCTTGCCCGCTCATGGGCCTGGAGGGTGCCATCGCCGGCGGGTCCTCGACGCGCCATGGCACCGACGGCAAGCACTTTGGCACCAAATGCGAGTGATGTGCCGCGGCCGCTGGGCGAACGTCTCTCGCGAGAGGAGAGAGTCATGCGCGCGCAGCCGCAGTGTACGACCCGCGGGTCGTCCGGTGCCCGACCGCCAGCCACTCGACGAGGACAAAACCCCCCCGTGGCGAGCCGCCGTCCCGACCCCACGACGGTGAGGCGCCGCGTCGGCACGACGGCGCTCTTGCTGCTCGCAGCCGCGGCCTCGAGCGCGGCCCAGGAGTCGCCGGCGGACCCTCATGGAGCCGGTCATCACGGCGCGCCGGAGGGCGCGGAGGCCCCGCGGGAGCTGACGCCAGCGGAGCGCGCCGAAGCCGAGGCAGCGTTCCACACGATGATGGAGGCGCTGACGAGCCCGCGCTGCGTCAACTGCCACCCCAACGATGGCGTGCCGAAGCAGACGGACGCGGCGCGCGCGCATCTGTTCGGCGTGGCCGGCAGCGATGACCTGCATGGCTACGACGCTCTCCGCTGCAACGCCTGCCACCAGGCGTCGAACGACGGATGGAGCGGGGTCCCCGGGGCGCCGGGCTGGTCGCTGGCCCCGGCGTCGATGGCCTGGGAGGGCCTGGACCGTAGGGCCATCGCGCGCTCGATGATGGACCCGGCGAAGAACGGCGGGCGCTCGGCCGACGACATCCTCCACCACCTGACGGAGCACGAGCTCGTGCTCTGGGCCTGGGAACCCGGCGGCGACGGCGAGGGGCGGCCTCGAACGCCTCCGCCGGTGCCCCTCGAGACCTATCGCGCGGCGGTGCGGACCTGGATCGCTGCCGGCGCGCCGATCCCCGAGGCACGCGCGGCCGACGCGCCCGGTTCCGACGCCCCCGACTCCCCTGCCGAACCTTCCGGAGACGCCCCGTGAGAATCACCTTCACGCTCAACGGCGAAGCCCGCACTCTGGAGACCGACGGCGACCAGCCGCTCCTCTGGGTGCTCCGCGACGAGCTCGACCTCAAGGGCACCAAGTTCGGCTGCGGCCGCGCCGCGTGCGGGGCCTGCACCGTGCACGTGGACGGCGACGCCGTGCGCTCGTGCTCATTCCCGGCGCGCTACCTGGAGGGGCGCGTGGTGACGACGCTCGAGGGGCTCGGCACGCCCGAAGCGCCGCACCCCGTGCAGCAGGCCTGGATCGAGGAGATCGTGCCTCAGTGTGGCTACTGCCAGCCGGGCTTCATCATGGCCACCGCCGCGCTCCTGGCGAAGAACGCCTCGCCCACGGACGACGACATCGATCGCAACATCGTGAACGTCTGCCGCTGCGGTACCTACGTTCGCATGCGCCGGGCGATTCACCGCGCGGCCGAGCTCACCCGTGCGGCGGCGCCGGCGCCCGACCCCGCCACCTCGGCGCCCGATGAGGCCGCCGAGGCCGCCCACCCCGATGCACCGGAGGCGGACCGATGAGCGGTGACAAGAAGAAGTTCTCCCGCCGCGCCTTCATCCTTCGCGGCCTCGCCGGAGGCACCGGCGTCATGCTCGGCCTCGGCTACCTCGGCCGGAACGCCCTCCGGCGCGAGATGTACGCGCTCATGGATACCGTGGAGCCCTCGTACCTCGGCGACGCCTCGGACCCGACCCTGTGGTTCGAGATCACCGAGGACGAGCGCATCCGGCTCTTCAGCCCGAAGGTCGAAATGGGCCAGGGCACCTTCACGAGCCTCGCGCAGATGGCCGCAGACGAGCTCGAGGTCGACGTCGGCCGCATCGAGGTGGTGCACGCCGAGACGGCGACGGGCGTCGTCGACGGCTTATCCACGGGCGGCAGTCTCTCCGTGGCCGGGCTCTGGATGCCCCTGCGCGAGCTCGCCGCGACGCTCCGGGCCACGCTCGTCGCCGAGGCGGACGAGGCGGCGAGGGCCATCAACTCGGGTGCGGGCACCACCGAGCCGAGGACCATCGCGGACGGCGTCGTTTCCTACGGCACGCTCCTCTCTCTCTCCTACGGCGAGCTCGCCGCCCGCCTCGACGCCAAGGGGACCTGGGAGCTCGCCGAGACGCCGCCGCTGAAGGAGGTCGCGGACTATCGCTTCATCGGCCAGCCCGTCCCCCGCATCGATCTGGAGGCCAAGGTCTTCGGGGCGCCCATCTTCGGCATGGACGCGAGCGCGGAAGGCATGCTGCACGGGTCGATCGTTCGGCCGGAGCGCATCGGCGCCACGCTCGTGAGCGCCGACACGAGCGCCGCCGAGGGCATGCCCGGCGTCGTGCAGATCGTTCAGGATCACGACTTCGTCGGCGTCGTCGCGGAGACGCGCATGCAGGCCGAGGCCGCCAAGCGCGCCATCACCGCAGAGTGGCGTACGGAGCGCGACTGGGAGACCGAGGACATCGAGGCGATGATCCGCGTCGGCGAGGGCACACCGATGATCATCCAGCGCGAAGGCGACGCGAACGGCGCCCTCGAGGGCGGTGACGTCGTCCGGGCGGAGTTCACGAGCCCCATCGGCGCGCACGCGCAGCTCGAGCCGAACGGCGCGCTCGCCGACGCCCGGGACGGCGGCGCGACCGTGACCATGTCGACGCAGGTCCCGCGTGTCACCCGCGACGAGGTGGCCGAACGCCTCGGTCTCGAGCCCGACGCCGTGAACATCGTCCCCACGTATCTCGGGGGCGGTTTCGGCCGGCGCCTCCACACGCCGAACGCCATCCAGGCGGCGGTGCTCTCGCGTGCCGTGGGCAAGCCCGTGAAGTGCTTCTTCACGCGCAAGGAGGAGTTCCAGCACGACACCTTCCGGCCGCCGACGCATCACGTGATGCAGGCCCGGTTGGGATCGGACGGCCGCATCGAGGCCATGAAGCACGACCTCTCGAGCGGCGACGTCGCCTACGGCTCCGCGATCTTCCCAGCCGCGATGAACCAGATGCTCGGCGCCGATGTGGGTGCCTTTCGGGGCGGCATGATCCAGTACCGAAGCATCCCGAACCACGAGGCCGTGAGCTGGCGCGTCGAGCTCCCCTTCGCGACCAGCTGGTGGAGGAGCCTCGGGCTCCTGGCGAACACCTTTGCCATCGAGTCCTTCATGGACGAGCTCGCCGAGAAGGCCGACCAGGACCCCGTCGCGTTTCGCCTCGCGCACGTGCCAGACGCCCCCGCGGGTGCACGCCAGGAGCGCGTGATCGCGGCCGCCGCCGAGAGCGCAGGCTACCGAAACGAGGCCCGAGGCGGCCGCGCCATGGGCTTCGCCTGCTCGACCGATGGTGGTACGCCCGCCGCGGCCGTCGTCGACCTCTCGATGGAGGATGGGCAGCCGAAGGTGCACGACGTCTTCCTCGCGATGGATCCCGGACTCGCCGTGAACCCGGACCAGGTCCGCGCGCAGTGCGAGGGCTCCGTTTGCATGGGCATCAGCGCCTCGCTCCATGAGCGCATGGACGTGCGCGAGGGCTCGCTGCGGCCGGTGATCTACGGGCCCTATCGCATGGCGCTCCTGCGGCATGCGCCGCGGCGCGTCGAGGTGGAGCTCATCGATGGGACCGGGCGACCGGGCCCGGTGGGCGAGCCGCCGCTCGGGCCCGTGGGCGCGGCGCTCGCGAACGCCATCTATCGGCTCACCGGCGAGCGCCGCCGGGCGCTACCGCTGGCCTGAGACGGGCTCGGCGCCACGGCCCAGACTGCCGGCGCCGCGAGCGGCGGACGCCTCGCTGCCGAGCGTCGCGTCTCTCCTCAGGAGATGACGCCGGCCGCCCGAAGCGCCGCGTCGACGGCCGCGTGCTGCGCGCCGCCGTCGCCATCGAGGCCGAGCGCCGCGTCGGGAGCGGCTTCCGCCAGCGCGACGAGGAGCTCCGGCGCACCCGAGAGGGCCGCGGCCTCCGCGGCGTCGTCCACCATGGAGATGCGCACGAGGGCCCGCGCGTCGGCGTAGAAGGCGCTCACGGCATCGCTGGCCTCGGCGACCAGCGAAAGGCCGAGGCCCTCGAGCACGCTCTCGCTGACGGCCGCACCGAGCACGAGCG
>ERZ1740059.1703-NODE-1703-length-10959-cov-9.297689_pt1 | contig 10959 bp, 12 predicted proteins | sample MGYA00581744_ERZ1740059 | MGnify/ENA primary metagenome ERZ1740059 (study PRJEB43018, sample SAMN04849738) | marine metagenome | isolation source: floating plastic debris | place: Pacific Ocean | collected 2008-08-28 | study: EMG produced TPA metagenomics... | reverse complement strand
ATGGGGAGATGAGGGGATGGGGAGATGAGGGGATGGGGAGATGGGGGGATGGGGAGATGGGGAGAAATTAAAATCACTAATAACTAACAAGTAACAATTAACTCGATCAAATGCTGCCACGAGAAGAACTTTTAAAAAACGTTGAAAATCGAGATGCTGTAGCCCGTGTAATTGATTGTGGCGAACAAGCAATTAAAACCTGGGAAATTGTTTTCACTGACTTTCTTTCACCCCCGGAATTGGCAGAAATTCAGCAAGGTTTTAGTCGGTTAACCGAGGTGCAATTGTTAGCCTGGGGAGGATATCCGCAAGCCGAGCGTAAGAGAATAGCGATCGCACGCAGTGAACTGATGCTGGATGAATCGCAAGTTGAGCTTACTGCTTTGAATATTGCTGGTAATTTCCTTTTCGATACTGCTACACACCGCGATTTTCTCGGCGCAATGTTGGGAACGGGAATCGTACGCGAAAAAACCGGCGATATTATTGTACTTGGCGAACGTGGAGCCCAGGTAGTTGTTGTACCAGAATTAGCAGATTTTTTAGAAGCAAATTTAATTCAGGTGCGTTCGGTTCCTGTCAAGACTCAAAGGATAGAATTTAGCGAATTAAAAATAAGGGAACCGAAGAAAAAAGAATTAACCACCGTAGAAGCATCCTTACGATTAGATGCGATCGCCTCTGCTGGTTTTGGCATGTCTCGCAGTAAAATGGTCGATCTTATTAATGCTGGTGATGTGCGCGTTAATTGGAAAGATATTAAGCAAGCCTCTCATCAAATAAAAACTGGCGATCTAATTGCTATTCGTGGTAAAGGGCGTTTGGAAGTTGGAGAAATTGCGGTTACTAAAAAAGAACGCTATCGGATGCAGTTAACGAAATTTGTTTAAACAATTAGTTAGTGGGTAGTTGTTAGTTGGTAGTTGTTAGTTGATAGTTGTTAGTGATTTTAATTTCTCCCCATCTCCCCTTGTCTCTTTGTCTCCCTCTCTCTACCTTCCCTTATCCCAAAGGCAAAATTTAAAATATATCAGCGGGATCTGTAGATTGGACTTTACGAGTCGCTACAGCACCGGAAATCATACACATAATAATGGTCATTATTTGTACTTGAATTGCTCCGCCTAAAGTCATATAAATAAATTTTAGAATTTAGGATTTAAAAGTTAGGAGTTAGGAATTATTACCTTTGAGCTTTGATCTTAAAAAAAAATGATCAAATATGCTTATTTAAAAGAGAAAATTAACAAACAACAACCAACAACCATCAACCATCAAGCAACAACCAACAATCAACAACTAACAACCAACTTTATATTTCCACTACTGCTTGTACTTGTAAATTGGTAAATCTGGCTGCTTTTTCACTCGATTCATCGTTCAATCGTACATGGATTTCTACTACTGGGGAATCTATATTTGTAGAGGGATCGCTGTTAACTAAATTTTGCCGCTGCACCTGCAAGCCAATTTGATCTACAATGCCGTTCAATTTACCCGGTATGGCATTAGCTAATAATTCTACTTCTTGTCCCAAACGTATTTTATTAACATCGCTTTGATAAACTTCTACTATTGCGTACATACTACTGGTTTGCCCAATCTCAGCGATTCCTCGATCTGAGACTTTTTCCCCTGGGCGAGTATGGATGTCAAATATTTGACCATTTTGAGGGGAGCGTACATAGGCTTGTTTTAATTCTACTTCTGCTCGATTCATCGCTGCTACAGCACGGTTAACTTGTGTTTGAGCAACTAATACATCTACTGAACGAATTTCAGCAATACTTTCTAAAGTTGCTTTACTTTGATTTATTTTTTGTTGTAAAGATAATTGAATACGCTCTAAATTTGCTTTTGCTTCTGCTAATTGCTGCTGCCGGGATGATTGGATGTGTTCTAAATTTGCTTGTGCTTCTGCTAATTGGTGTTGTTTAGAAGCTTTGATAAGTTGCAGGTTTGCTCTAGCTTCCGCTAATTCCTCTTTTGCTGTTTGTGAAACGAAACGCTTACTATCCCTTAAAGATACGGAAATAACTCCTGTGTTATAAAAGCTTTGATAACCTTGGTATTCTAAACGAGCATTTTCTAATTGTGCTTCTTTTCGAGCAATATTTGCTCTTTGTGCTTCTATTTCTCTAAGTCTTTGTGCTTGCAAACGATTAATCGCTGCTTGTTGTGCTTTAATTTCTGTATTTTGTTCGACTTGTAATCGATTAATCCTTGCTTGTTGTGCTTTGATTTGTGTATTTTGTTCTACTTGTAATCGATTAATTACTGCTTGCTGTGCCTCAATGTCTCCTTGTTTCGCGCCAGCTTTCACCATTTTCAAGTTTGCTTGAGCAACTCTTACTACTTCTTTTGCTTCTTTAAAGGCAGCCATAAGTCTATCTCGGCTGTCCAAAATCGCCACTATTTGATCTGTTTTGACTTTATCCCCTTGTTTCACCAGCAACTTTTGCACTCGATTTCCTTGCCCTATCTCTGGTGCTGATAGCTGAATTACTTCTCCTAATGGAGATAGTCTTCCTAGGGCTGTCACGGTTTTTATCTGTGGAATTGCCGGAGATGGAGTTTGTGATTGTTTTACTATTTCTCCATTCTTAAACCGTTGCAGCGTGTAAACACTAGCTCCACCCATAGCAAAAGCCGCCACTGTCACTATTAACCCCGGTGCACGAGAAAGTTCTGGAGACGATGGATTTCTTAGCAAATGCTTATCTAACATGGCATCCCAAAAAATACTGATTTTTGATTATTTATTATAGGACTTAGGCAACCTTATTATTTTTTTGTTGGGGCAGGTGACGGGAACTCATTAAAAATTTTTAATGGGATTCCTGTGACACTTTGATTGATTTTTAACGTAATAATAAGACAATCTGTGTACCGCACCATCCGAGTCTTGTGACAATCGCGTAAGTCTTGTACTATTTATAATACAATTAGACTAAACCGACTAGTTTAGTTTTGCTCCTTGTAGGTTTCAAAAATTCACGGAGGGGTGCGTATTAGCGTACCCCACTTTTTTTTGCATACTCAATAGGATTTGATCGAGAAAATTTCTCTTGTGTTTGGTAAAGTATGTATCCGAATCTAGAGATGTCGCATTGGCACCTGATGGCGTGAGAGTTGCAATGTCTGGGAGCCAGGTAACGGTTATCTAGAAAATCAATTAAGATTATTTGGCATCTCCCGTGGTTCAAAACGAGGGGGTTTTCTTTTTCTCGTGATACTTCTGGTAACAAACAATAGGTCAAAATGGGACTTTTAAAAGTTAGTAAAACTGACACCGAAAACTCGAATGATAAAGTAGAGCAAATTCTCCAAGGAGCAATGCAGGAGTTTTTGGTGCATGGGTATGCTGCTACTAGTATGGATAGGGTGGCAGCGTCGGGAGGTGTTTCAAAAGCCACTGTCTACAGCTATTTTCAAGATAAACAAGGACTTTTTAAAGCATTAGTAGAAAGATTAGCAAAAGAGCGGTTTCAGTCAGTTTTTGGATGTCAAAAATTAGAAGGAGAACCCAAAAAAGTGCTCCATGAGTTAGCAGTTAAAGCATTGAACGAAATGCTCCATGATGATGAGTATATGGCGTTTATGCGAGTACTAATCGGAGAATCTGGTCGTTTTCCTGAAATAGCTCAATTTTGTGTTGCAAGTTTGATCAAGCCCACTATAGATACTCTTCACAACTACTTAGCGTCTCATCGAGAACTTAATATACCCGATCCAGAAGCTACAGCACGAATTCTCGTTGGTTCGTTAGTTCATTTTGTAATGACTCAAAAAATGATGCACGGTTCAGATATTTTACCAATGGAAAGTCATCGTTTAACAGATGCTTTGACAGATTTATTACTTGTATCTTTAAATAAGAATAATTCTTGAGAGTTAGAAGTTGGGAGTTAGAAGTTGGGAGTTAGGAGTTAGAAGTTGGGAGCTCGCGGAGTTGGGAGTTGGGAGTTAGGAGTTAGGAGTTATTAAATATTAATTATTTACCTTTAATCTTTGAACTGATTTGTTCTATTTCTGCTTCTAGGTTATTTCGTGCGGTTTTCTCTTTTGTCTGCTGTATCTCTTGGGTGAAGTAGATATTCTTGCGTTGCAAAAAGTTTTCTAATACTTGCTTTCTAGCTACAAAATATTCTATTTCGGGAACCCAAAAATATTCTTGACGAATTGCCTGTGTATATTTGCTGTATTCACTAGCATTGCTACCCAGGATTGCTAAATCAGCATCCAATAATATCTGAGCGTCGCTATCGCTAGTTAAAGCTTGATGAGTTTTAGTTGTTAAAATCAAACGTTTAACATTTTTAATCGCATTAGATGGGATTGATAGCGGCAACAGTAATTCAACGGCGCGAGCGGCGCTTTTTTCTTCATTATCTTTTGCTTTGGTGTGATAAACTATATCGTGAAACCAAGCTGCAAGTTGAACTGTTTGTAAATCTTGAGTCTGATATTCTAATTGTTGAATTACTTCTAAAATACGATCGATGTGTTTTAAAGTATGATAAAAACGATTTGGAGTAGAATAAGCTGCAACTATTTCAGTAAAAGTTTTTTCCGCCGCAGCTTTGTTAATGTCGAAATTTTGCAGCAATCGCCACCAATTTTTAAACAATTTATCTGTATTGCAATAAGCCTTCTCTTCGAGACGCTGAGCTATGGGCATTCCTATCTCTTTCAGAGACGCTTCACTAACGCCATCGCAATCAGCCATAAAAAATCAGTTAAAAAAATTATCCCACATCAGGTCGAAACATAAACCAATTTTGGACATTTTCTAGTTCTGCAGTACTACTAATCCCATAGTTAAAATGTTGATAGTAGTCAACGTTACTCTGTATTTGAGTATCAAGAGCGACACCGCGAGACTCAGAATTTTCCTCTGATATTTGATGTACTTGGGAAAGAAGTGCGCTACCAATTCCTTTCTTCTGACTTTGTGGATGTACGGCGAGGATGTTGATATAGAAATGAGGTTGATTTGGTTTATTTGCCTTTTTTAAATTTAAGTATCCTTCCATCCGCATCAGAGCTTCTTCCCCAATTAATCTTGCGAATTCTTCTTCTGAAGGAGTTGGTTTACTTTGTGCATCGCCATCGTTGTTTGCTTTTTCTGGAGGAGTTACAAAAGCAATTCCTTGCAATTTTCCTTCTGCAAAACCACCCAGAAAAAAGCTATCACCTACGGATACTTCATGGCACATTAATTCTATCAGGTGTTTTATCGATTGTTTATATGCATCGCGAAAGAAAAATTGCATGAGTGGATAGTTTTCAAAGGCACTGGAAAATATCTCAATAATATTTTCATCTTTTGTATCTAAACTCTTGATTTCGATGGTAGACATTTTCACAATTCCTTTTTTGCCATCACAGCTCTAGCTCTAACTGCTAATTGTGTATCTAAGCGAGCAATTTCATCTAATCGATTAATTATTTGTGGTATTAAATCTGGCTGATAACTGGAGGCATTAATACCTAAAAACTGTAACCCAAAAACCGCTGCATAACGTACAACCCATTCGGGATCTTGAGAGACTTCCAACAACACTTGAAAAACTTTTAGTTGCTTCTCCTGCACTAGGGATGGCAACATATTAGACCAGCGAATACAACCCAAACCCCTAGCAGCTGCTCGCCGCACGCTTAAGGAAAAGTCGGTTTCTGCTGCTGTTAACAATATGTCCAAACCACGCGGATCGCCAATTCCAGCTAGTGCCCTAATTGACCAAGCTCTAGCTCCGTAGTTATAACCATCAATGTTTTGTAGTAAAGGCTCTACTGCCGCTTCTCCTAGTGCAACTAAACCATCTACTGCTGCAACTGCTGCACCTGGATTGTTATAACCCAAAGCGGCAATTAAGGTATCCATTCCTGCATTTTGACGAATTTCAGCAAGTGCTTTTACAGCATCTAACAATTTATCGGAGGAATCAGCTTCTTCAACAGCCTGAATTAGTCTCAAAGTCTCATTAGTCATTCGATTTTAGATTTTAGGTTTTAGATTTTCCTCTTCAAGAAGTTTGCATCTTTTAGATTTTAGATTTGAAAATTTTGAGATATTAGATTATTTTTGTGGCTTTTAACCCGGGGACTTGCTTTTAAACCAAATTTTTCAATAAGCTCACAAGAGTGGAGAATCTGTCAATATCTAAAAGACTATTCGTAATAATTATTAATGTTAATTAACCCAGAAGTGAATCAGCTTGCAATATTATAAAAGGCTATCCATGAGTTTCATAACCCGAATGCTAACGTCACATATACTTGGAGCAACATTATCCAATGGCATTTCTAGCTGATGTTCCAAAATACCTTTGAGAGAAATTAGCTTCAGACTATTTTCGGCTAATGTCTCGGTAACCGCTTCTGCTGCATTTAAATAACCTATTGCTCCCAAATCAGCGAGGGCAGAACGCCGCAATTGCAAATTGTCTCCATCCAATGCTTTCACAAGTTCGTCGCCATAGCAAGATTCTTTGCTCAATTGATACATTGCACGTAAAGCTGAATACTTTACCAAATCTACAGAATGCTCCAGAAAAGGTTTAATGTTTTCAATCGCTTCTGTTGCACCTAGATTTCCTAAAGCTTCAATTATTGCGGCTAGTGGTTGGTTTTTTTCGCTGTGTACAGTTTCCAAATCCAACATTTCCATCAACTTGGGAATGCTTTCTCTATTATTGTCGAGCACCCCCAAAGATTCTGCTGCAGATTCTCGCACGTAGTAATCAGAGCAGTCTAAACAATTAATCAATGCCGGTATAGCACGAGTATCTCCCAGTTTTCCCAAGGCTCTAGCTGCATTCCGTCGTAGAGGATAACCGCCATCGGGTGTGCGATCGCCTTCATCATCCAAGGCGGCAATCAATGCTTTAATTGCTGCTTCTTCGTGAATGCGAAATCTACCAAGCCACCAAGCGGCGTAATAACGGCTACCTCTATCGGTTCCTTGAAGATTTGCGATCGCTTGCTCAATGGTTAAAGATTCACTCTCAGTTTCTTCACTTGCTGGCGTAGGAGATTCCAGGTTTTCTGAATCCGATTTACTCATGAGACAGGAAAATTTTTCAGTTTACTTGAATAAGTAATTGATTCTAAATCTTTATTACTGCGATTAAAAAAAAATATACCTACAACGACAATTAGATAATTTCAAACGATAAAAAATTTAGTTTTTTTGATTTTTTTGATTTTATTAATCTTGTCTAAAATAAGACTGCCCGGAAAGCTAAACAACTCCTAGACATCTGCCGCAAGAGCTGGTTAACTTTCCGGGCTAAAAACTACTCATTAGCTCGAAGTATTGTTAACTCATTAGCTAAGAGTGTTGACTGCATAGTCAATGTAAGAATTAGCTTCAACTGCTGGATCGCCACTTAAACCATGGTTAGCCTTGATATAATTCAAAGCTTCGATGTACCAGCTAGGAGAAAGTTCAAAGGTTTTGTTGATTTCTGCCAAACCGGAGATTAAGTAATCATCCATTGGACCAGTACCACCTACAACTAGGCAGTAAGTGATCATTCGTAAGTAGTAACCGATGTCACGTACGCACTTAGCTTTACCTGTAGCATTAGCTGCGTAGTTAGGGCCTTGCATTTGAGTGGTGTAAGGGAATTTGTTGTACACCGCTTGTGCTGCACCTTCTGCCAAACGCTGAGAATTAGTAGTCAGACTTTTTGCTGCTTCTAAGCTAGCTGAAGCTTGACGAAAACGACCAAAGGCGATTTGAATTTCTGTACTACTCAAAAAGCGGCCCTGAGAATCCGCAGCTGAAACCGCTTCGGTAAGGGGTGTTTTCATTGGTTTGGTATCTCCCTTTTTTTTTACAAAGTTTTGTTTGAAAGCTTTTTTGTACTAGTGACTAGTTTCACTTAATCCCTAGTTCGGGTGGATTTATGCTACTGCTGCAGCTGCACGGTCGAAGTAGCCTGCTACTTCAGACATTAGAGCGCTACAATCACCTTGGGTAATTCCGTTGGTATTGCCTGCAATCGCTAGTGCAGATTCTTTCATCTTCTGTACGCCTACTGATACAGAAGCACCAGGTGTACCCAATGCTAAGTAGGTTTCGCGTAGACCATTCAAACAACGGTCATCTAATACACTTGCATCACCAGAGAAGATTGCATAGGTGACATAGCGCAAGATGATTTCCATATCACGCAAACAAGCAGCCATACGACGGCTGGTGTAAGCATTGCCACCAGGAGCGATCAATTGGGGCTGTTCAGCAAACAAAGCGCGAGCCGCGTTAGCAACAATTGTTGAAGAATTGCTGGTAATACGGTTTACAGTATCCATGCGCTTATTTCCTTCCTTAACCATGTTTGTTAAGGCATCCAATTGCGAGGTGCTGAGATATTCTCCTCGTGTATCAGCTTGTGATACTACTTTTGCGAAAGCATCTAACATTTATCTAATCTCCTATCTGCTTGCTCTATAACTTGTTGACTTCTAAACTGAATTTTTCAGTTTCACTTACTCTCAGACTACCAAAGCGGCGGTCAAGATTCAAAAACAGATACCAAGATATTAGTTTATGATTTTAGGGCTACCAAACTTACTAATTATCACAAAACTTCACATTTATATGCAAAGCTGAAAAACCCTAACCATAAGACCTTTGACTCAAATCGCCATCTGTTTTCCTGATATTTTTGTTATATCATCCTGCGGTCTTCTTATTTCTTACAAAATATTATGATTTTATTCTCATTATTTAACTTTTCTTTATATTCTGAGGTAAATTTTCAAATCTGTAGTGTTATTAATTCTCCTGTGATGAGACACAAATAACTACATACTCAACCTGACTCGAATGCTGTAAACCCTTGATAAAGGTTAATTACATTCTTCTTGCACTGGAGTTTTGCCCTTCTCCAGAAGACACCCAGGCAAATTCTGCAAAGTCTAAATTGTAGAGAGCGAGGTAAACAAAGTCACCAATTAACAAAAGTTACAATCCTTCACGAAATGTAACTTTCTCTTACCACTTAGCCCTTATCTCTTACTTCAGGATGCGATCGCCAACTTTCTTTCCAAATCAAATAGAAAGCCGTGGATATACTCTTCCGTCCATTCTTCGCCGTAAAATCGTTTGAACATTCCCCTTGCAGGATCTTTTTCGGCGCGATAACGAATATATCGTAACTGTGCTGATTCGATGGCTGCTAAATCTTGAGAATTAGTGGCTGCTTCCGCGCCATCGACGAAATCGAGGTAAGCTGCAAGATAGTCTTTAAAGGCAGCAAATACCCGATTTTCTACTATGTCAGTTTCTTTGGGACGAGTCCATAGAAAAGCGGGAGAGAAAAAAGGTTTAGCTTCTTCAGGGAAGTCTCCACCCCAAGGTAAATATTCTTGATGAGCCTGAAAAATTGGTAAAATCGGCTCTGTATACTTTTGTTCATATTCAGCTTTACCAGCAAACAAAGGTTGCATATCAAGAGCAATGAGGTGTCCTCCCGGCAAAGTTACTAAATCTGCTCCAAAGAAGGGCAAATCGTAATTTAATTGCGGAAAAATTACAAAATTTAGCACTTGGAGGGAATTTCCTCCTTGTACGTGTGCTGCTCTAATTTGCCTTAATTTTGATGTTTGAAAACCATAGCTAGTAGTAAGAACCTCGTATTCATTCTTACCCTTACCCATCCGAGCAGATTTAGACTCAAAACCTGACGGTATGGGATAATCTTCAAGGTGTAAACGCGAATTCATATATGAAATCGCATGGTCAAGAAATGGTTGATAAAGAGTCACTAGATTTTAGATTTTAGATTTTAGATTTTGGATTGTTTTATTATTGAAATAATTTGAATTTTACGTTTAGAATTCAGATTAAGTCGCAGATTATATTATCCTCTAATGATAAACTAGTACTTCACCACATTAATTTTGATGGTCAAACGCGGGTACTAAATTATTCTTCCCCACGCCACTTGCGTGACTGTCGGGGAACCCGCCCAACGCAGTGGCTCCTCTCCCCCCTCTTCCCCCTCCCTGTCTTCACCCATCTTTAATGCGATCGAACCCTAGGGGTTTTTGTTCGATCACCTTTTACCCGCAGTTACCGCCATAGGCACGGCATCTTCAAATAAAAATTCATAAAGAAAGCGTTCTGACCATTCATGACCAAAGTAACTGCTAAATAAACCAGATGCTGGATCGCGATCTGCACTATATTGGTCGTAGTCTTTTTGAGCCTTGACAATACGTTGGATATCAACTGGATCTCTGAGTTTTTCTGCTCGTTCGAGCATTTGCCAATACAAATTTATATAATCTTGAAAAGCTTCAAATACCCGAGTCGCTACAGTTTGCTCGTCAGTTTTCGCGAATAGTAAATACTTAGAAAAATATTTATTGGCATCATAAAACTTCATTTCTAAATTTTGTGCCAAATCTGGATATTTTTGATGCAAAGACTTTAATTGTTCTACATATTTTATTTGATATAAATCATCTGAAAATAAAGGTTGAAAATCCATTACAATCAGATTTTTAACTTTCCCAAATGACAAAAAATCGATTCCCAATAGCGGTATATCGTAGTGATAGTTCGGATAAATAACGCTATTAAAAATTTGGGCACTTTGTCCCGCATCGATGTAAGTGTAGCGAATTTTTCTTAGTTCTGGACATTCATAACACCAACTGCGAATAGTAGCCGGATTTCTACCGCGATCGCTAACTTTGGATTCCAAACCGGGTGGTATACTTCGAGCTTGTAAATCAAACCTACTAATCAGTTCTTGTTCTAAAAATTCCAGGAAAGGCTTATACATAGAACATGATATATTTATTCTTCAATCATGAAAATAAGAGATTTTAATTGACAACGTCTCATTTTTCATAAACAAAGTAACAATCCTTGACATTTTCATTGTCCTGGTGCTTGGTTAATCCAATATTGGCGGGTGAGGATAGGAGGGGGAGAGG
>ERZ1740059.1702-NODE-1702-length-10961-cov-3.489089_pt1 | contig 10961 bp, 9 predicted proteins | sample MGYA00581744_ERZ1740059 | MGnify/ENA primary metagenome ERZ1740059 (study PRJEB43018, sample SAMN04849738) | marine metagenome | isolation source: floating plastic debris | place: Pacific Ocean | collected 2008-08-28 | study: EMG produced TPA metagenomics... | reverse complement strand
CGTGCTGCGGATCAACGAGCCGACACCCTGCCTCGCCGACATCGCCGGCGCCGACTGTGAGGTGGACGAGCCCAACGGAGCGGCGACCGCCGTCGACTTTGGTTGTTACCTCATGCTGTGGGCCGCGGGCGCGCCGTCGGCCGATATCACCAACGCCGGTGTATGCCAACCCGACACCGCCTCGGGCGACGGCGGCGATCTCTCGGACTTCTCGTGTTACCTCGCGCACTGGGCGCGGGGCTGCGGATCGTCCACCATCGAAGTGAATGCGGGAGGCGCGCCGTGAAAGGCTTGAGACTGATTGGGTTGTCGTACGGCGTGTCGGCGATCGCAGCGGTCGCGTGTGGCCAGGCGTTCGAGTATCACGCGCTCGAGGAAACAGACACGGACTTTACTGGGAACATCAGCGTCTCTGCGCAGGGCGATGTCATCGTCGCGTACCTGCGGCACCGTGATAAGGCTTCTGCGATCCATTGGGCGCCGCCGGCCGCGCCGACTCGACACGGCTTCGACGATCCGTCGTTCTTTGTCATCGACTCCGGCTTCTTTGCCGTATCCGGAGGTGGCAGCCTTGTCGCCACGATCGCTTCGGTGGACGATCCCGACGATGTCGACGACCGAATCGTCTCGTCACTCTGGGAACCGGATGGTGGCTTTGGGTCGGTCCTCGAAGCGCCCGAGCCGTACGTCGACGCGGCGATCACCGCGCGCAGTCAAGAGGGTCAGATCGCGACCGGTTACTACTACGCGAACACGCGGGACTTCGACGGCATCCAACCGCTCCAATGGCTGGCCGACGGCACGGTGCGCACGATCCCCCTCGCGCCAGGGTACCCCTACTTCGAGATGGAGGGCGCCTCGTCCGATGGCTCGCGCATCCTCATGAACCTGAGTGATCGATGGCGGGGGCTGTCCTTTCGTCCGGCGATCTGGTCAGAAGAGACCGGCTACTTCTTTCTGGACGAAGGGGGTCCTCTTGATCCCGAGCCACGGCCGGTCACTCCCTGGGACGCCCCGGCTTTGGCCATTTCGGCCGATGGGACCACTGTGGTGGGTGGTGCCGGGTTCGGATACCCATACTTCTGGACCGAGCCGAATGGGTTCAGCTGGATCCATGAGCGCGACCCACGTCTTCGGCTGCGTGTCGCGCGCGATGTCTCGCACGACGGCTCGGTCATCGTCGGCTGGGCCGACTTCGAGGAGCCAGACAATCCCAGTGTCAGTCAGATTCAACCGTTCGTGTCGTTTCCCAACGGCGATGTCCTGCCGCTCCATGATCTGCTCGGCGATCAAGCCGATCTGATAGAAGGATGGCAGTTCTCCGATGGGTTCGGAGAACCGCTCGCGCTTTCCGACGACGGCCGGGTGCTCGTGGGCCTCGCCCGGCAGCCGGACGACACGCATGTGATCTGGCGGATGGAACTCCCGCCGGCGTCCGCGTGCATCGCCGACTTCGCGCCACGCGACGGCTGTGTACCGGGCGAGCGCGACGGGCTCGTCTTAGTCGCGGACTTCGCCTGCTACCTATCGGCTTGGACAGCGGCATCGCCGGTGGCTGATATCACCGACACCGGCCGTTGCACACCCATGCAGGCCTCCGGTGACGGCGTCGATCTCTCGGACCTCTCGTGCTACCTCGCCCATTGGGCGCGGGGCTGCCGTTAGTCCACCGCCGACTGGCCCTTGGCTTCCCGCCGGGCCCGCTCGAGTTTCTCTTTAAACAGCAGCGAGATCATGTACTCGTAGTCGGCCATCAGCATCGCAAGGTGGTAGCCCGCGCGGCCGTCGAGGAAGCCGCCCTGCACGAGGTACATGTAAAGGAACCGGATCGCCGGGCGGAAGGGCAGGCCCGGGGTCACGCGTCGGCGCAGCCACAGACGCATGCGCTGCGCCGGCGGGAACTGCTCGACCTCGCGCTTCCATTGATCCGGGTTGAGCGCAAGCCGCACCCACTCGTCGCTCTCCATGTCGGCGTACTTCACGTGCTTTTGCACGTAGTCGCTCATGGTCTCCAGGCGGATGTGCAGCATGCGCGCACGCCGGGGCAGGTGCGCGGTCGGCCCGTCGCAGAACATGTGCTCGTGCACTTTGCGGTCTTCGTACCGGGCCTGACCGCGCTTGAAGAAGCGCAGGTTCCAAGACGGGTACAGCCCGCCGAAGCGGATCGGTCGGCCCATCATGAGGTTGATGCGGTTGACGAAGTAGCCGGCTTCAGGCGCCCCGGATCGGCCCACGCGGATGAGCTCCTCTGCCAGCCGCGGCGTCACGCGTTCGTCCGCATCTAGAATGAAGACCCACTCGCCCTCCATGGGCAGGTTGTTCAATCCCCAGTTCTTCTGGCGGCTGTAGTTCTCGAACTCGTGCTCCACGACCGTCGCGCCCGCCTCGCGGGCCAGCTCCTGCGTGCCGTCTGTGGAAAATGAGTCCAGCACGTGCACCCGGCCGATCATCGCGGCGTTGGCCACCGCTTCGGCGATGTGGTGCGCCTCGTTCAGCGTCGGGATCATCACGTCGATCTTCGGGCCGTCCTCCAGGAATCGGCCCGCCTCGGCGGGGTCGTAGCCCTCGGGCATGGGCGCGGGCTGGCGCGGGGGTCGGTCCATCACCGGCCGCCTCCCTTGGCGGTCTCCTTCGCCATCCCCTCGCGTCCCAGCTCGAGCGGTTTGTCTTCCCACCGGGCCCGGATCTCGCGTGTCTTCAGCTCGATCCAGTACTCGTACATCGAGACCATGCAGCAGTACTGGAACCCCGCGCGGCCGTCCATGAAGCCGCGGCCCCAGACGTAGCTGTACAAGAACCGCCACAGCGGCCGGCCGATCAGGAAGAAGCTCAGGTTCTTGAGCGCCCGCCGCCGCGCGATCGGATCGCCGCGGGTCAGGTCGCTGAAGGGCGGCAGGCCCTTGCCGCGCACCTTGGCCGCTTCTTCCGCTTCGCGGTCGCTGTAGAAGTTGTGCTTGCTGAACCAACGGACCAGGCCCGCGTTAAAGCTGTAGTGCGCGAACTGCCCGTCGAGCTCGCCCGTGGTCCCGTCCACCATCGGGTGCACGTTGGTCTCGCGCTGCTCGTACACGACCTTCTCTGGCTGCACGAGGCGGATGATCCAGACCGGCCCCCCGCTGGACCGGCGGATCCATCGGCCCATGAAGTAGTTCTTGTACCGCAGCCGGTACGCCACGTGGTCGAGCGAGGCGTCGTTGGTCACACGCAGCAGCTCGTCGCGCAGCTCATCGGTCACACGCTCGTCGGCGTCGCAGATGTACAGCCACGGGTTCTTGTAGTCGATGTCGTGCAGCCCGTAGTTCCGCTGCTTGTACTCGGTGTCGAACGCCCGGTGGATCACCCGCACGTTCGGCCGACCTTCGGCCAGCCCGATCGTCCGGTCCGTCGAGCCCGAGTCGAGCACCACGACATCGTCGCTGAACGCGAGCGCGTCGAGACAGCGCTCGATGTTGATTTCCTCGTTCTTCGTCAGAACGAGCACGCTCGGCGGTCGGGATGGAGAGGTGTCGGACGGCGGCATGAGGGCTCGGATGGTAGCGGGCGGTCTCCGGCACGGATCGGAACGGTCTGGCTGGCGCAACGAGCCACCGGGCCCGCCGCCGAGGCGCTAAGCGAAGTGAGAACTTGATTTTGCCCAGCCCATGGTCGCCGCCAGCCCCTCGCTCAGCCCAACGATCGGCTCGTATCCCAGCAGTTCGCGGGCCCTCGAGATGTCCGCAACCGAGTCCCGCTCGTCGCCCGCTCGCGGCGGGCCGAACTCCGGCTCGCCCGGGACGGGCTCGTCCATCGCCGCGTTCAGGGCGCCGAGCACGCTGAGCAGGTCGGACTGTTCGCCCGTGCCGATGTTGATCGTTCGGCCCGCGACGCGCTCGGCGGGCGCCGGCGCCGCGAGTAGGTTGGCGAGCACGACGTTGTCGATATAGGTGAAGTCGCGCGTCTGCTTGCCGTCGCCGAAGATCGAGGGCTGCTTGCCTTTGAGCAGGCGCTTGGCGAACGCCGAGATCACGGCCGCGTACGGCGAGTTCGGGTCCTGCCGCGGGCCGAAGATGTTGAAGTACCGCAGCGCGACCGCGCACAGGTCGAAGTTGCGCGCATAGGTCGCGCACAGCAGTTCGCCCGCGACCTTGCTCGCCGCGTACGGGCTGTAGACATCCGGCGCGTGGTCCTCGCGGCTGGGCAGCGTGGGCGTGTCGCCGTAGGCCGCGGCCGAGGCGGCGAAACACAGCCGCTCGGCGCCCGCGCGTTTCGCGGCGTCCAGCACGCGCTGGCAGCCCACGATGTTGACCTCGCAGCAGCCTTCGGGTTTGTCCACGCTCTCGGGCACGGAGACCATCGCTGCCTGATGGAAGACGAGCTTGGCGCCGTCGACCGCCTTGGCCAGCGCGCCGGAGTCGAGGATTGAGGCTTCGATGAGCTCGGCGCCCTCGGGCAGGTTCTCGGCGTGCCCGCCGGAAAGATCATCGAGCACGGTCACCCGGGCGCCCAGATGCGCCAGCGCGTGGGCGAGGTGCGAGCCGATGAAGCCGGCGCCGCCGGTGACGAGGGCCTTTCGGCCTTCGACGTGCGGGCGGAAGCGTTCGATATGGGTTGAGTTCAGCATCGCCGCCCTTACGCCCCTGCACCGTGCGGGTTCGTCGGCGCTCCGGCCGGTCCGCTTGAGTCGTCGGGGCTCGCCTGGTCCATCCCTTTCGGCGGCGGGCGATCGCGGACGACCTTGGCCGGGTTGCCCGCCACGATCTTCGCTTCCGGCACGTCCCGAGTCACCACCGCCCGTGCGCCCACGATCGCGTTATCGGCCACGGTCACGCCCGGCCCGATGAACGCGTGCGCACAGATCCACACCCCCCGCCCGATCGTGATCGAAGGCCGAACCAGCGGGAGCGCCCGGTCGGTGTAGTCGTGCGTCCCGGCGCAGACGTAGCTCCCTTGGCTGATGACGCTGTGCTCGCCGATGGTGACCGGCCCGAGGTTGTAGATCTCCGTGTCCTCGGCGATCGCGCTGTGCTCGCCCATCTCGAAGATCCACGGGTGCTTGATGGAGACCCGAGGCCGGATGTTGGCCGAGTCCGGGATCACGGCGCCGAAACGCCGGAGCCAGAACCGCCGCCAGCCGGGCAGCCGGGCGGGCGTGTGCTTGACGAACAAGATTTCGACGAGCGACCAGAGCAGCCGACGCGCGTACCAGGCTTTGGGATAGGGATACGCCGCCGTGAGGTCGAGGCGTTGGTAGAGCGGGGCATTGGGTTGAGAGGATTGTGCGGCCTCGGTTGGCGTGTCCATGAGGCGATCATACGGACCGGCTGTCTCCGCTCGGCTCGGATCCGCCCCGTGCGTGTACCATCCGCGCGCATGCGCATCTGCCACGTCATCACCGATCTCGACCCGGCCTCGGGCGGGCCCCCGGTCGTCGCCAGCCGCCTCGCCGCCGCCCAGGCCGCCGCGGGTCATGAGGTCCGCCTGCTCTGCTACGCCAAGCCCGGCGATCAGGAACGTATCGACGCCATGCTCCACGGCATGCCCGGCGGGGACGCGCTCATCATCGAAGCCCAAGAACCCGGCGGCCGGGTCGAACGCACCCTCACCCGGCGGGCCAACGCCCGCTTGCAGGCCCTGATCGAGCAACTCGACGTGGTCCACGCCCACGGCGTGTGGGACCCGATCCTCCGGGCGTCCGTCATGATCGCCCGCCGGGCCGGCGTGCCCGGCGTCGTCGCGCCCCACGGCATGCTCGACGAATGGGCCCTCAGCGAAAAGCCGCTCAAGAAGAAGCTCGCGCTGACCCTCGCCTACAACGCGATGCTCAAAGCCGCGTCCATGTTCCACGCGCTGAGCGCGTACGAGCAGGACTGCACACGCGGGTTTGTCCGGGGCTTGGGCGCCGAGACACCGGTCGAGGTCATCCCCAACGGCGTCTTCCTCGACGAGATCGACCCGCTGCCCGAGCCCGGCGCCTTCTACGCCAAGCACCCCGAGCTCAACGGCGAGCCGTATGTCGTCTTCCTGAGCCGGCTGCACCCGGTGAAGGGCCTCCCGATTCTGGTCGAGGCCTTCGCGTCGGCGATCCGCGACTCGGCGCCCGCTCGGCTCGTCATCGCCGGGCCCGCCGCGGGCGCTCAGGGCGACGCCGAGCAGGCCGCCCGGGACCACGGCGTCGCGGACCGGGTCCACTTCGTCGGCCCGCAGTGGGGGTCCGATAAGTATGCGGCCCTGCGTGACGCCCGCTGCTTCGCGCTGCCCAGCGAGCACGAGGGTTTCAGCATGGCGAGCTGCGAGGCCTTGGCCTGCGGCCTGCCGGTCGCGATCTCGGACACTTGCTTCTTCCCCGATGTTGCGACCGAGGGCGCGGGCTTCGTGATGCCGCGCGAGGCGGCGCCGCTGGCTGACGCGCTTCGGGCGCTCCTTGCCGACGAGCCCAAGGCCCGCGCCATGGGCGAAGCCGGGCGTCGATTGGTGGAGGAGCGGTACACCTGGCCCAAGATCGCCGAGCGGGCCGTGGGGCTGTATGAGGGACTGAGCGGGGATTGAGGCAACGCCGGACGGGCGTTCGGGGTTCGAGCCCCCGCCCGGGTCCGAAAATCGGCCAGCGAGTTTCCCGTTTTTACTTTGACGGATTTGTGGCCGGCGCCGCGATCCCAAGGCACGGTTGTCTCGTACCCGGATGTTGTCGCGTCCAGATTTGTTAGGAATCTGAGCGGCAAATCCAACCCCGAGGCCGGCCTCCGATGATCTTCCTCTACAAGATGTCCTGCCTGCTGACCGTTGCGATGGTCATGCTGATCTGCCTGACGCGCCTGCTGGGCCGACGCTATGACGTCGCGTCGTGGCGGAACCTGTTCCTGCTGGGCTTCTCGCTCTTCTACGGCATCGGCGGGTACATGACCATCGACTTCCTCTCGCCCAGCGAGAACGCGATGACGATGCTCGCGCTGCTCGCGCCCACCTTCCTCATCATCTTCATGCTCTCCAACCTGATCGGCTCGCGAGCGACGGCGATCGATCGGCTGCCTTCCCTGAACATCATGCCCACGCCCTCGGCGATCTTCCTGGTGATCGGGGTCACGCTGGGTCTGTCGCTGCTCTCGGCCGCCACCTCGGCGATCGGTTACTTCAGCGCACTGGCGACGCAGTTCAAAGAAGGCCTCGCCTTCACGGCCGTGGGCCTGGCGGCGTACTACGCCGTGGCCCGCCGGCTCAGCCCGATCGGGCTGGCCGTGCTCGGCGGGACGCTGCTGGCCGCGATCCTGATCGCAACCGTCGGCACCTCGGGCCGCCGCGGCATGCTCGGCGCGCTGCTGTGCGTCGGGTGGATGTGGTGGTACGTCTGGCTGCGCTACCGCCCGATCTCCAGCACCTTCGTCCGTGGCGGCGCGGTCGCGGTGGCGGCGGCGCTGCTCGTCATCGTCTACTCCGGCGTGCGCATGCAGGGCGAGGGCGGCGCGACGCTCGGCAACCGCGCCACACAGCTCCAGCAGATGATCACCAACCCGCGCATCGACAGCCGCATCGTCCGCGGCATGCTCGCTCAGGACGCGCCCAGCCACACGATGTTCATCATCGACAACTACGGCGAGACCTTCGATCATCTGCCCCTGCACGGGCTGCACTACTTCGTCGTCAACCCGATCCCGCGCTTCCTGTACGAGGACAAGCCCATCGGTCTGGGCCTGCTGCTCAAAGAACAACGCGACGAGACCGCCAACCTCGGCCCGGGCATCATCGGGCACGGCTGGGCCGAAGCGAAGTTCGTCGGCGTGGTCTATTACGCCATCTTCTTCGGGCTGCTCACCGCGTTCGTCGATCGGTACCTCCGGAACCGGGCCGCCGATCCGTTCACGGTCGCCATCTTCGGCACCTCGCTGGGCAACATCGTCGCCATGTCGCGCGGGGAGACGTCGCTCTTCCTGATTCACGCGACCACGTCGGCCGTCATCGCCATCTTCGTGCTGGTGGGGCTCAAGGTCGTCGCGGGGCCGTTCATGCGGGTCGGCTTGCCGATCTACCCGAAGCTGCCCGACGGCTGGTCGGAGCCCGACGACGCCGAGTTCGAGCGCGATCCCGCGGCCGCCGAGGCCTACGGCGCCGGTGCGTACGACCGGGATCACGACCATGACACCGGCACGTGGGGCGCCCCGGCGCGGGCGTAAGCGCTCGATCAACGGAGTGTGCGCTAGCCCCGAGCGTGCTCGGCCGCGTGCCGGATCGCTTCGACGAACCCATCGACCATCGCCGGGACGGACCAACGCTCGAGCGCATCCCGATGCGCGGCCTCGCCCAGCCGAGTCCGCAGCGCGTCATCGCCGAGCAGGCCGCCCACCACGCGGGCGAGGTCTTCGTGGTCGGCTTCTTTGTACGTCAGCCCGGTGTGGCCCGGGCGGAGGGCATCGATCTCGGGGCCGTGGTTCCGCAGGTTGTCGCTCGTGATGACCGGTCGCCCGTATCCCATTGCGTGCAGCAGGCTCAGGCCGATGTTGACCGGGTAGACAAACGCGCTGGCCGAAAGGAACCAGGGCGCCAGCTCGGTTTCGTCATAGACCGCGCCCGGGAACCGGGCGAGGTCGTCCAGGCCCAGTTCGGTCGAGAGCGCCCGGAGCCGACCACTATCGGGCCCGTCGCCCACGATCGCGACGCGCAGGTCCGGGTGGGCGTCGCGGAGCAGCGCGCCCGCGCGGAGCAGCACGTCCGCCCGCCGATCGGCGCCGAGACGCGACACGAACAGCAGCACGGGCCCCTCGCCCAGGTCGTGCTCGCGTCGGAACCCGGCCAGCCGATCCGGCTCGGCGAGCCAGTGTTCTCGGGCGGCCTGGATGGGCGCCTGGTCGAGCGCGTTGGGCGCGACGAAGACCCTGTTCGCGTCGAGCCCGCCCGCCACGAGGGCGTCGGCCGTCGAGCGGTTGTAGACCAGCACCGAGTGGGCGCGTCGCGCGACGCCGTTACGAAGGGCGCCCCGCAGTGCGCTCTCTTGCTTGCTGAACCCGTGCCCCCACAGCACCACGCCCATGCCCGAGGCCCGCGCGCGAACCATCGCGGGGATCAGCGTCAGCTCCCGCGTCGCCCACGGCAGCACGATCACGTCCGCCTGCGCGCGGGTCGATTCGGTGAACTGAAACCGCCGGAGCGTGAACGGGCCCAGACGCCGGCTGGGGTGGTATTCGCTGACGAAGCCCGCGGCTTCCACATTCGGCACCGCGCCGTCGGACGAGTACGCCACACGCAGATCCAGGCCCTCGCGGGCGGCCAGCTCTGCGAAGACCGGGATGCGGTACTTCGTCAGCGCCGGCTGGGCGATGGTGACCCGGGTCGGCGCCGAGGACTCTGCTGAGGCCGCCGCGGCGGCGGGGCGGGTTTGCGGGGATGGCGGCGGAGTGTCACGCATGGATCGAGAAGGCTATCGGGCGGGCGCGTGAAGCGGCGCGGGCTGGGCGGGCTCGGGAACACGGCATCGCCCGACCCGTACCGGCTTCGGCGTCACGCGGGCGTTGCGGAAGCGAGAGTTGTAACAGAGACCTCGTGTCACCATGGGCCCCGGTCGGGGCCAGCGTACGAACGCACGGGGGATCGCGGGCGTATCGCCGAGGATGGCGATGAAGGTTCGGAGCCGGGGAGCCGGCCGCGAAGGAGTGAGGCAACATGAAGGACACCCTGCAAAACAAGCCGGCCTTAGGACCACTAGGCGGTTCACTCAGCGGGTTGCTCGGGCGAACCCTGCTCGGGCGAACCCTCGCGGTTGGCGCCGTGCTTCTGTGCTGCGCTTCGCAGAGCCTTGCGCAGATCCGCACCGAGATCAAGGACGACCGGTTCTATCTCTACGACGGGGACGACATCCTCATCGACACACCCGAGGGCTTCGGCAACGGCGGTGTGCGGCCGGATATCACGATCGAAGACCACGACGACGGCTTCGAACTCATCTTGAACTACCGCAATGAGAACTCCACGCCCACGCTCATGGGCCACCTCGAGTTCTGGCGGTGGCGCGTCGCGGGCGATCTCGGCATGAGCCGGTTCCGCCACGACTCGGTCGAAGAAGCGATCACCGTGGCCCCCGGCGGGATCCGCCAGTGGGGCTCGCACTACCCCAGCGATTCCTACAGCCCGCTCATGACACTGACCGACGACGAGCGCACGATCGGCGTCAGCATCATGTACCCCGTCATGGACTACCAGCACGGCGTGCGCATGAGCATGCAGGCCACCGACCGCGCGCTCGGCGGGCAGTCGTGGCGGTTCGTCATCGAATGGATGAACACCAACAAGCCCGGCCCGGGCATCCCGCCGCAGCTTCTGACCCAGAAGCTCGAGCCCGGCGAAGAGCGCGAATACCGAGTCGCGTTTCATGTCGCGGACAACGAGCTCAAGTGGTTCGACCCGATCGAGCCCTACGTCCAGTACTTCCGCTCGCAGTACGGCGGCGTGACCTACAAGCCCGACCGGGCGCGGTCCGCGGTTTCCACGCGGCCGGCACGAACCTTCAGTCCAGTTCGAACCCGCGCGGCTTTGCCTACGGCAACCGCCGCGCCGACCTCAGCGGCTGGGCGGGGTGGGCCGATGCGGTCGCGGCGGTGCGGCGTCAGGGCTTCCGCCGGACCATGATCTGGGCGCCCTCGGGCCGCTTTGATAACGACGGATACAACTACCCGTTCCTGTTCGCGTCTCCGTTGATGGACATGCCCAAGGCCCGCGACTCGATCGGGTTCCTGCGTGGGCTCGCGCCGCGGGGCGTCGACCTTGGTTTCTGGTGGGGCCGAAGCCAGGAAGTGATGTTCGGCTGGAACGAGCAGCGGTCGGAGCTGCTCGACCCGGGCAACCCCGAGCACGTCGAGCGTGCGTTCGCCGAGCTCGACGCCGCGGCCCGCATGGGTGTACGCACGATCGGGCTCGACGCGTTCACGTACCTCCCGCCGTGGGAGGCCGTGCCCTGGCTGCAGCGCATGCGCGAGCGGCACCCGCGGATCAAGTTCGTC
>ERZ1740059.1701-NODE-1701-length-10963-cov-5.779245_pt1 | contig 10963 bp, 5 predicted proteins | sample MGYA00581744_ERZ1740059 | MGnify/ENA primary metagenome ERZ1740059 (study PRJEB43018, sample SAMN04849738) | marine metagenome | isolation source: floating plastic debris | place: Pacific Ocean | collected 2008-08-28 | study: EMG produced TPA metagenomics... | reverse complement strand
TGCTTGGCTATAAGCACTGCCGGTAATACAATAGCAATAAATTTCTGCTTTACTTCTTTGACGGATAGATGGCTTAATTCAGTGATATTACGATACAATATGGGTCTGACCATTGAGTCTTGAAGTGGTATAATTTGATCAGAATTTTGAAGAATAATCAGCTCTGGCTTAAGAATAACCTGTTTTTTATGGCAAGCGAACACTGTTAAAGGCAAAAACAGAATCTGCAAAATACTACGCTGGATCTTCATACCAAGTTAAAGCTCAACATTTTTTGATGGATTGGCAAAACAGGAATTGGCATATGGATCAGTCGAATATACAATGGTAAAGCTAATTATTAGTTGTGAATGCCATTGTTGAGATAAGCCAGATTGAAGCCACATTAGACAATGGCAAGATGTATGATCAGGTGTGATACTGTTTATTAATGGCATGTGATGCCATTAGAGTTAACATTAAAAACAAGGTTTTCTCGACCTATCTTCCGAACTTGTTTGGAGAAATTAGCCCGCCAACTCATGTCGTCATTCGATCATATAATTGTAGGTAGCGGCCAGGCTACTGGTATGCTGCTTGGACGACTTACTGTTTCTGAGCTAATGCCTTGCGTATTGGATGAGCTGGAGCAGGTCTGAGTTACCCTGTGAGATAAGAAAGAAATCAATATAAATGTCATTCTGCTAACCCGAGAATCTCATTATTAACGAGATTCTTGGTCTTCAACTTACAATTGCAGGTGTAGCCATTCTCAAGAATCCATCCCGTACTCCGTTTTTGGCTTCAAAATTTTTATTTCCAAGGGGTGGTATAATTCATTCGTTATCGGTTTCATACAAAAGCATGCTCGTGTATAGGGCTGGCGAGTATCAATGCTATGTGGAATCAAAATTTTTGAAATGAACAAGATTAAATTGTTATGTCTTTTGGCTGTTGTAATGTTTTTTGTCCTGGCTTGTGATGACGACCCAGAAATTGCGTTGAGTGATGAAGTAGATGAGCTGGAAGAGGTCTCCGAGCTTTCGCTGGATTCAGAAACCGGTATTGTTCATTCCTGGACAAATCAATTTCTTGAACTTGAACAATACGCCAGTGGAAGGCCTAATGGTGCAGCCCGCGCTATTGCCTATATTTATTTGGCGGCATATGAAACGGCAGTTCCGCAAATGCTTAATCTGGTTTCTCAGGATGACAGATTAAGAGGGTTGCGTATTAGAGGAAACCAGGCTAATCAGATCAATACTGAAGTGGCGTTGAACGCCTGCTTTGAAACCGTCTTGAGTCACTTTCTATCCAACCTTTCTGAAGACCAGGTAAATCAAATTGAAACGTTTGCTAGTCAAATAGAAGAAGAACTGTCGATAGATCTGGATGAAGAACTTGTAGAGAATTCTAGAGTTTGGGGTGAATATGTAGCGGATCAGGTCATTCGCTACAGCCAGTCTGATGATAAGGCCGAAGCTCAAATTTTAGATCCTCAACCGCTATCATATGAACCGCCGGTAGGTGATGGTTTCTGGACATATTCCGCAGATCCGGAGCGGGCGTTGTTTCCCTATTGGGAATCCGTTCGCACCTTTGTGATCTCTCCGGATGAAACCACCGCAGTTGATCCTATCGCTTACAGCGAAGACCCTGAAAGTGACTATTATGCTCAAATGGAGGAAATCTATGAAGCCAACAATGCGGCTAGGGAAGAAGATGGAGAACAATTGTGGATTGCTGAGTTCTGGAGCGATGATGTAGAGGGTTTGATGATTAGCCCTCCGGCAAGGCAGGTTTCTATAGCTAACCAGTTAGTGGAACAATACGAATTGGGATTGGATGAAACCCTGTCACTTTATGTAAAACTTGGATTTGCACTAAATGATGCCGCCGTATCTGCTTGGAAATATAAGTATGAGTATATGGTCATGCGACCGAATGTATTTATTCACGAGTTTATGGACCCTGATTTCCAGACGAACCTGTATCGTTTAATTTATTGGCCCAATCCCAGTTTCCCGGGTTACCCCTCGGGTCATTCTACCTTTGCCTCGGCTGCGGGTGGAATATTTATCGATTTTTTTGGAAACTCCACTAATTTCACTGACCGCACTCATGAAGACCGTGAGGAGTTCAGAGGAATGCCAAGGTCCTTCTCCAGTTTTGAGGAATTGGCAGAGGAAAATGCCTTTTCCAGGATACCTCTGGGGGTACACATGCGTATGGATTGTGCGGAAGGGTTAAGATTGGGTTATGAGATCGCCGATGCCGTTAACAGTCTTGATCTGAGTTCACCGGATGGTATTTGAATAATATTGCTAGGTTTTTGCATTTGATGCGGACCTCAGCCTTAGCATCTGGAAATTTTCCGATGAACAGCTTAGTCTTCAGCGTTACTAAAATCAGAATTTCGCTTATCAAGTTCAGGATCCCGGCTCAAGGCCGGGAGCGTTATAAGTTCGTAGCGTCATTGCTAACCGCCAGCTGGCGGTGTGACAATCTCCACATTCCATTCGCATTTCTAATTATATCACCAATTCTTAACATCATCTTCAAATAAATCTTTCCATTCCGAATTCATCGCTTCAATAAGCCCAATCTTCTTATTTCTTGAACCGGCTTTTATTTGCTTCTCTCTATTAATTGCTTCTTCAATCGAATGAAATAACTCATAATAAACCAGTTTTGAGCAGTTATACCGTGCTGTGAAACTCTTTGGATAAGCTTTTTCTATGTGTTGAATTGTTCTTGCAACGAGGTCTTCACAAAACCTGTATATAAGGTTGTATTATTAAGTATTGGTAATAATATAAACCGCTACCCTTTGGTCATGGTCAAAGTTATAAATAAGATCACGTCATTGCGAAGGAGGTACGACCGCGGCAATCCCCTAGTTCCGGAGACGAACCGAATCCGAGCCCGAGCGGAATTTGAAGATTGCCGCGCTTCATTACATTTTGCTCGCAATGACGATAAACTTATGGAGCTTGCTGCTCTTCTTATAAGTTGCTGGCAATAACGAAAATTAATTCGTCACCCTACTCTCAATCTCCTCAATTAACTTATCTACCGAAATCTGCTCGCCGTACAGCACTTCAGCGCGCAGCGCTTTAAGGCCAGTAACCCCTTGCAGGTCTTCTAATTCCAGGTCTTCAAACTGCTTTTTTATATGACCTCGTGCCGCCAGGAAGTGCAGATACTCGCGGTACTCCTTCGCGTCTTGTTCCTGAGAATAAACGATTACGATGGAACCAGGCTTGGTTATACGCTCATTCGTGCCCCTGATATGCGCCTTGTCCACCCGCTTTTTGATGATCTCATAACGTGCATTATAAGCCCCTTCTACATCAAAGCGCTTTTCATCCATGCGGAAATGAACAGATAGGGAAGTGTTATATACCAGGATCAACGAGGCTATTTCTATTGATGTGTGCAGCTCGCTTTGCATTCTGTGAAACTCATTTTCCATTTCACACATCACTACCAATTGCCAGATACGGAGATTTCTTAAATAAACCGTATCGAATTTCTCATCTTTCGTAATCGACTCACCAATGTATATGTTGTATTCCACACCATCCGTTTTGTAGCGTTCGAAGTAATGCGGAAACATACGTTGCGCATCCACTTGCCTTTGATCGAGGTAAGAAGCCAATCGCTGGTTGATCTGGTTTACGCTGGTATCGTATTTCTTGCGCTCTTCATATACCGTATGTAGGTTCGGATCCAGCATGGCGTTGTATTGGTCGACTAGTTTCCTTAGCTCCGGATCGATTTCCTTCAGGTGGTCAAATACCGGGTAAACATCTTGTTTAAGGAATCGTAATATTTTATGTTCGCTACCTGCCGATAATTCTTTCTTCAGGTGAGATTTATAATTTTCAAGACGGAAAATCAGCTCTTCATATACTGGCATCTGCGTCTTGCCGTAAGCGTATTTCAATACTTTTTCAATCCCATTGATCTGCTTTACCAAATCACGGCTTACCGCTTTATTCCGTTTGACAGACGACCCCTTGATGTCCATCTGGCCATATAAGGGGTATAGGTTATTGAAAATAATATCTTTAAATACCGGTTGCTCATTTTTGAGCTGCTTATGCATGAATTTTTCCGCCTCCTGCTCGAAACGCCATTTAACAGAATTGTGTATGGTAGTACACTCCTGCTGGATAATCGCCTCAATTCGGTTCTGGGCCTCTTCAAGATAGCGCTTCTGAGCCATGGCAATGATAGGAACTATCGCATCCATCTTTTCAAGGGTGCCATAGTTTAAATCATACCGGTTCTTTGAACCCAACTCCATAAAACCCAGCAACTCGTTCTCGTGAATCAGCGGGATAATGATATAACTCTGGAGTTTTAAATTCATCAACTTGCTGGACATACCGCTGTTAGACTGCTTGTGGAAAGCATCGACATCTGCAATAACCAAAGGCTCTTTCTTATGAAGCAGTTGCCCTGTTACATAGTCGCATACATCTGTGCTGCAGTTTAGCGACTCGTTGTTGTCCAGCAACAAACCCCGGACCTCTTCTTTATTTAGCGGCATGAGTTGATTGTCCTCTACGGTAAGCACGCCAATATTCAAATTGGCATTATTCAGCAGGCGTCTGATGCCATTCTGAATGTTCTCAAAAGCGTCGCTTGATTTTAAGAGCAGGTTCGAAGTTATGTCTCCCACAGATTGATCCAGCGTAACATCTACAAGATTCATGACATTTATTCCACGCATGATCCAGCTGTTAGGTGGGAATTTCTTCTTCCATAGCTTAATGTCCCCAAAGTTGTCGATAAGCTCTTCAAAGTCTTCATAGGTTATGTCTACCGCTTTGTCCGTAGGTATAAATTCGGACATGTCCGCGTTGATGAGAATTTTATACGTTCGCAGTAATCCCTGATCTTTATTCAGGATCTCCTGGGTCCAAGATCCGCCCGTGGGAACAGGAAAACCATAATAACTTCCCAGAATAAAATAGCAGCAGTAAAGGTAAAAAGTATCTTCGTCGACATTCTTCATGTCCAGGTTATACTCTTCACCGGAAGCCTTTACAATATTATCAAATCGAGTGGAAGTGAGGATAGGCTTAAAATAAAAGGGCGGGGTGATGGCTTTGATCTCATTGGTAGTGAGCGCATCAGGAAATAACATGCGCGCTATTTTCCAAATAGGACCCATTAACTTGTCTAGCTGATTCAGGTCGGCGATACCGTCTTTCAACTCAGGATGTTTTTCCACTTCCTTTAGTAATTGTTGGCCATATACCGCGGTATCTTTGTCTTTGTCCTTGGCCATTTGCTCTAATGTTTCTACCACTTTAAAGAAACTTATCTGCATTACAGCCGGGAACTCTACTTCTTTTCCGTTGTAAATCATGTCGTATTTATTTTGATGCTATGCTTAAGACAAATAAGTATACGGAAAAAGGACATATAAAGACAATTTTTTTAGAATAAAGAAACAAAGTCCACGGACTTGATCCGGGGCCCCGATCTAAGAAGGCCAATTCTGAGTTTGGGACCCGAATCAAACAATTAAATTTTCCATAACTTATTACATCGTCGTTAATAACTATTCTTACATAAAAAACAGCAACCAAGTTCCAGGCCCTCCCTATTAAACGTCATCCCAGGAATCTGTGCAGCTGATATCCGGGATCCCCCAGAACTGAAAGCAGAGTTAAATTAAGAGACCAGATCCCCGCGCCTGAAACGAGCCCGAAATAACAATCAAGTCCCCGTTTTACGTTGTATGTGATAGTGCGGTAGATGAGTAGGAGCTAGGTTGTCATTTGGGTTCGTCGTTGGTAGTATGGGGTCAAGCCCGGGAACAAGATTGTAATTTTTATCGTCATTGCTAGGCTTCTGGCCAAATCCTGGTTTTTATCGAAAGGGTTTTGAAGCCGATGCAATCTCCATGAATTGGAAACGCGAATGAAATTGGGAGATTGCCGCGCTCCGTTCCACTTCGCTCGCAATGACGATATTAAAACAATTTCTCTCCAAATAAACTAGACTTCTTTAGGAAGGAATTGGCAGATCAAAAATACCCTAGGTAGGGTATTGATATTGATGTCCTAACCATTGAAATTTAAACCAGCGCCAAATGAAGAGCTCAACTCGGAAGGGTAGGTTTTTATGGTTCGATGTTAAAATGCAGCTATGACTAAATATGATAAATTATAACAAAACAGAACATGGGAAAAGCAAGTAGAAAAGCAAGGCGTCAGGCAAGAAGAGCAAGAAGAAAAGAAAGACGGGCGCTGCTAAATACATTAATTAGTGAACTGCAAAATAAGGATATTTCTTTTGAGGTTTCTGACGAGGAAGGCGCAAATCCTCCATTTATCCAGATATTCCAGGAGGTATGGCCAATCCTCGATCCTGCTTTGAAATTTCTGATCTCATTAAGAATAACCAAAGAAAGAATTGATATCACGCTTGAAGACATTCATAAAGCCGGAGAACTGCTGGCCAAGGGCGGCGCCGAGCATGAAAATGAGTTCCGCGAAAAATTCCGCAGCGCCTGGGATGATATTGAGCCAAAATTGGAGTTGGTTCAACTGATCACACCTAAGAAGGTAGATAAAGTACTGGATGATATCGCTGAGATCGGGGATTGGATAGCAGGGGAATAAGAGTTAGTGAAGATGTCTGGGTTCGTCTTGGTGATTAAGGAATTTCCTGATATTTACGGGGATCCCAGATTTTCTTCACTCTATCGAAAATTCCGGGATGATGATCTGTGTTACACAAACTTCTCCAGAAATTGGACGTTTCAATATTCTATAAAGCAACGCCTATAATCAAATACACCCGGTTTTGAATATTATCGCTTACCGGATGAAATCACTCATGTCGGGGGGTTCGTTGTACTGTATCTGGAATGACCGTGGTTTAATTTTGGCTTTTTCAACTCTCCCCTAGTCCAAACTTGGTTTGAACTTTCCCCTCTGTAAGCTTAGACAGGGGACGTTGCGCCGTAAGGTTGAACAGGGGTAAGTTGATACTTCCGTTCTACAATGCGAATTCGAGTGTTTTCTGAAATTTATGTCCATTCCGATCAGGTTCTGGGGGATTACCTACCTATCGGAAAGTACGTGCAGGCAGGCTCGCAATAGCGAGGGGTTTGAAAAGCTAGCCCTTTATATCGAGTCCCTGGCTTGTCCTCGGCAAGGCACGACCAAGTTAGGCGCCGTGTAGGTTATTTTGGGCTCCGCATGCTGCTTAAGGCCTCGTTATACACCAAAAATACCCTAGGTAGGGTATTGTAAGCCACAATCATAACCAATATATTTTTGCTTTTGATTTCACTCAATCAGGTTTAACAAACAGAAACCATTGCACTATGACTAAGTCCACGTATGACTTTTCTTCTTTTTCTGAAAAAGAGTTAGTAGAGATGTCAAGAGATATTTTAAATATCTCCTTCAAATTTAATTTAAACCTTGCAATTGAGGGAAACGGCAGCTATTATCCAGATTTATGGCAGCAAGGTAAAGAATCAATCGAAGTTGCAGCTCAAATATTCGGACCACAGGGAATAGAATTTCCTTTCAATGACAAATACATATTGGATAGAACACTCCCTTATCTAAAAGACCTTAAACCCAAGAGGTTTTTTATATTACTATTTACGGTATACGATAATGAGTCTAGTGATTTTCAGTTTCGCAATTCTTTATCGCAGCACACCATAGAATTTAAAATATTTGATTTAACATGGATTCAAAAACAGTTAGATGACCAGCCTGAAATTGCGGAAAAGTGGTTTAAAAAAAGTACGGAAATAGAGCTCACTTCTTTTGCTTCTTTTGACCAGTGGCAAGTGAACCCTTCTTCGGGAAAAAGTCGATCTTTCTTTGCAGCAGGCCACCATTATAATGGGACAGACAATCAATTACCGAGATTTGTAAAAGACGGGATTTGGGAAAATGGGCATGATGATAAATTTAAGAAGGCGGTCAAATCCGTTGAAGTAGGAGATATCCTTTTTGCCAAATCATCATGGGCTAAATCGGGGCAAGGATTCTTAACCATCAATGGTGTTGGTGTAGTCACTAAGAATTTTGACGATGGGCATCTGCTCGGTGTAAACTGGCATGTGTTTGAAAATCGGATAGATTTGAGCGTGGGAGCGCAGTATAGAAATGCTTTCAATAAAATAAAGCCTAATTTTATAGATCCTATACTGGCTGGTATCTTGGATGAGCAACCGAATTTGCCAGGCATAATTGAGAACTTATCAAACAAAGGAACCGATCACAATGAAATAGTCCGTTTAATCCAATCCAACATTGAGTCAGGAGCCAACTTCTGGTGGATCAATGCAGGTGAAAAGTGGACAATTGATAGCTTGCAAGTAGGTGAAAAAAATAGCTACAGACCTCCAAGTAATTCAAAATCGAGTTCAACTTATACAAGTGGAGTTAATCTCGGTGATCTACTTATTGGCTTTCAGGCCGTACCATATAATACTGTCGTTGGATTATTACGAATAACTGCCATAGATGAAGATGGACGATATCATTTTGAGCTTTTATATAAATTTCAGCAAAGAACAACTCTAGATAAATTAAAAAGCTTACCACTTTTCAGCCAGTCGTCTTTGAGTAAAAGTCTACAAGGGAGCTTGCATACGTTAACTCCTGAACTTTTTGAAGAAATCCTCAACACTACCGAGCTTAGCTTGCCGGACGGATTAACTTCGAAAAAACTTAATCAATCCAAAATTGCCAGCCTATCGCATGATGCGATCGATGGTGAAGACTATTTAGGAATAGAAAAAGACGTAACGTCCTTCGCTAAGGTGATTGCCTCCAACAGTTTTACGCCACCTCTTGCTATTGCGTTATTTGGGCAATGGGGTACAGGAAAGAGTTTTTTCATGAAGAAGTTAATGAAACGAATTGACATGTTAGCTACCTCAGGAAATGACTTCTATAGAGCCGGAATTGCCCAGATCCATTTCAACGCATGGTCTTATCTGGACACCAACTTGTTTGCCAGCATAGTTGCTGAGGTTTTTGAAAAGTTGGATGAATATATTTCAGGAAACAAAAAGTCTGAGGTTCGAATAAAAAATATAGAAAATGAACTTACGGATAAGCTTAGTATAGCAGGAAAGCAGAGAGAACTGCTCCGGGAGAAAAAGGAAACGCAAATCAAAAATATCCGAGGGTTGCGCAAAAAGATCCTTGTGATTAAGAAAGAGTCTAAGGATAAAATTGAAGAGATAAAATCAAAAAACTCCAAAATGATTTTTGATGAAGTCGATAAAGATTTGAATATGAAGACTAAATTGAAAGATGCTGTTAGCCAACTCTCAATTAAGTCTGATGAACTTGGTGAAATTAACCCAGATAGCCTTCTTTCAGAGTTGAAATCCGGTCAAAATTTTATTCGTGAATCCTTAAAACTAGCAAGAAATGATAATTGGGGAATATTAGTTCTCATTTTATTGGGCATTGTTTCTGTTGGACTTAGTTTTATCCCTGCCATTTCCTCTTTAGACATAACCATTCCTCAGGTAATCACGATTATTGTAGCTCCAATTCCGATCCTTTGGAAATCTATAAAAGGCGCTATTGATCTTTTGACTCCTGTGATTACCAAGGTCAATTCCATTCGGGATCAACGGGAAAAGAGACTGAAAGAAATCGAATCTAAGTATGAGCAAGAAGTAGAAGCCGCCAAACTTGAGATTGAGATAAAGAACCAAGAAATTCTAAGCTTTCAGGAAGAGATTTATTCACTCGAATCTGACTACAGCAAGATCAATTATTTGTTAAAGCATAATCTAAAGCAACAAGCAGTATATTCTTTTATCAATGAAAGAAATAAGAGCGAAGAATACCAAAAGTATCTTGGTGTGGTTTCCACTATCCGAAAGGATTTTGAAATCCTAAGTGACCTTTTCGATCAGTCGAAAGATGATGGTAGAGAATTTCGTGATAATTTTGAACGACCGCTGGAACGCATTGTACTTTACATTGATGATCTGGATCGCTGCAAGGAGGATCAGGTTATTCAGGTGCTGGAGGCGGTGAATTTGCTGATGGCTTTTCCGCTTTTTATTGTGGTAGTAGGAGTGGATCCAAGATGGGTTAAAAATGCCCTTATCAAAGAGTATCATATGCAATTCGCAGGAGTTAAGAATAAGATGACAACGGGTATTGAACCAATAGAAGCCTCTAACTATCTGGAGAAGATTTTTCAGGTTCCGTTTCATTTGGAAGAAGCTCAGGACGAAAGTGTTAAGGAAATGATCAAGAACCTTGGCACATCATCAGCCATCGAAAATGTAACAACCGAAGTTGATGATAAGCCAAAGAAGCGGTCGGATGCTACTCCTAGATCAGAGACAACTAAACCAGAGGCAGTTCCCATAAAAGAAAAAGTAAGTAATATTCAAAAGAAAGTGCTTCCTAAGCAGGAATCAGAGTTATTATCCTTGTCCGATAGAGAGGTGGAGCTGTTACAGGAGATGTCTGGCATTATCGGTACTAATCCAAGAGCTATAAAACGGTTCGTAAACGTTTATCAGATAGTAAGGGCACATGAGGGACTTGGTACCACACCTGGCACAGATGAGGAGTATTTAGTATTGATGATTTTACTAGCACTGCCTATAGGTAATTACAAGTCACTTTATAAGCATACCATGAGGTTGTCTCCTGATGAGTTTCATACTTTTGGAGACTTCCTGAAGCATATCGATAAGTCTTATCAGGATGATCTGCAAGCAAAAAAACTCGAAGAATACATTGAAAGCACATCTAGTAAAGGTTTGATCCTTGGACTAAGGCTGGATGTGTTGATTAATCAAAATGAATTTATCAGACGTTTTACATTCTCGGAAATAGCCTAACTCTCACGAGGAGTATCCTCAAATAAACTTCTCTACTGACGACCTATAAAAAGGTGTCAGGATTGTAATTATCCCAAATTACGCAATAGGGAATTTGAGCGGTGTACT
>ERZ1740059.1700-NODE-1700-length-10968-cov-4.137542_pt1 | contig 10968 bp, 10 predicted proteins | sample MGYA00581744_ERZ1740059 | MGnify/ENA primary metagenome ERZ1740059 (study PRJEB43018, sample SAMN04849738) | marine metagenome | isolation source: floating plastic debris | place: Pacific Ocean | collected 2008-08-28 | study: EMG produced TPA metagenomics... | reverse complement strand
CATCGCATAAATGCCTGGTAAGATAACAATATTTTATTGATTAATACCGGTACAACGGCCGCTGTTGTAGACCCGACGGAAGCACAGCCCGTCTTACACAAACTAAAAGAACTCGGAGCTGAACTGACCGCTATTTTTAATACCCACCACCATGGTGACCATGTGGGCGGCAACCAACAGCTGTTGGCCAACTATCCTCAGGCAGTCGTTTATGCTGGTGCAGCGGATAAAGGTCGCATTCCTGGTCAGCAAGTCTTTCTCAATCAGGGAGATACTGTTAGCTTTGCAGACCGCACGGCCCAAGTTTTTTTTGTCCCCGGTCACACCCGAGGCCATATCGCCTATTACTTTGCCCCAACCGAGGCCGACCAGCCTGGCGAGCTCTTTTGTGGCGATACCTTGTTTGCCGGTGGCTGCGGACGCTTGTTTGAAGGCACCCCAGCAGAAATGGTGGATTCTCTGGGCAAACTGAGGCAGCTGCCAGACAATACGCGGGTCTGGTGTGCCCACGAATATACGCTAAGTAACCTAAAGTTTGCAGTGACTGTAGATAGCGATAATCCTGATTTACAGGACCGCTATCAGCAGGTACAGATCGCGCGCCAACATCAGACAGCTACGGTACCCTCGCTACTTGGTATTGAGAAAAAAACTAATCCTTTTTTACGTTGGGACCAACCAGCGCTGCAGTCGATCACCAATATGCAGGAGCCCGCTCGCGTTTTTGGACGCATTCGTGGGATGAAAGACATGTTTTAGCTGCATTGACTTCACACGGGACCAACGGCAAGTTTAAATTTGCCTCGGATGGGTCTGATTCTATAGAATGTTAGACTGCACAAGTTTTATTACGGGTCAAAGAAGGAGACTGGGCCATATAAACCGTTTACATGTCAAAACGTGTACACGCACTTTATCTGGGCCTGAGCAGAATCATTATGGTAAAACGGGTTCAGTTAGTTTTGAGTCAAGATGTGAGCAAACTAGGTAATGAAGGTGACCTAGTTGATGTAGCCCCTGGCTATGCACGTAATTATTTGATGCCTCGCGGACTGGCGTATCGGGCTACCCCCGGTGTGCTCAAGCAGGTGGAGCGCCGTCGTGAAGCAGAGCGTCAGCGCCTGGAACAGATTAAGAATGATGCGGAAGCCATGAAAACTGCGATCGCAACCATCGGCCTCTTCACCATCAAAAAAGAAGTGGGTGAAAATGACGCCATCTTTGGTACCGTCACCGCTGATGAAGTTGCCGAGCTGATTAAAATAAATACCGGCAAAGACATCGACAAACGCGACATCGAAGTTCCTCCAATCAATAAGCTAGGCGAATACACTGTCCTGGTTAAACTCCACAGCGAAGTCACCGCAGAACTGCGACTGCGGGTAGCCTAATCGGCTCTAAGTGTGCTGTCACAATAAATTGGTAGTTCATCGACACCTCCTAGCAAGCACCTCAATAGCAAATAAGGGAGCCCTGGATTAGGTAATCCAGGGCTCCCTTATTTGCAGGGTAGTTCCATCCAATCCCTAATCAACCAGCGATTAACGACTTTTAGAACACAGTCTTTGGCGTACTAACGTCTGTGATATTCAACTAACATAGTACACACGAACCACAAACAATCCTACGTGAACTTAGATAGACTCTCTATCTACAGACAAACTACACCAGTTGTAGCGTAGTTGATCGGCTAACTTTATGGTTCTGATACTAAATATAGATATTCTAGAAATGAACTATGGGAATATACTTAGTTTGTTATGAGGTTGCCAATGGCGTTTGCATTCGCTGCAAACACCTTTGAACCAGGGCGTGCTGCCGCTTTTCTCTGTTTAACTCACTGCCATCTATCGCCGGAACCTCGTCATGGCTCAAGAACACAAGTTTCAAGCAGATTTTGATCGCTTACCACCTCAGAATATTGAAGCTGAAGAAGCCATACTGGGCGGTATCTTACTTGACCCAGAGGCGATTGGTCGGGTCACTGAAATTTTGGTATCCGATGCGTTTTATATCGGTAGTCATCGTGAAATATACCGAGCAGCCATTGAGCTACAGAGCAAGGGCAAACCAACAGACTTGATGACCGTTGCTTCCTGGCTAAAAGATCAAAACCTGCTAGAAAAAGCGGGTGGCCAATCTCGTCTCGCTCAGTTATTCGACCGCACAATTAGTGCCGCTAATATCGATCAGTACGCCAAACTGGTGATGGACAAGTACACCCGTCGTAAGCTGATCCAAATTGGGGGTGAAATTGCTCAACTAGGCTATGAAACAGAGAACCCCATTGAAACAGTTTTAGATCAATCTGAACAAAAAATCTTTGGCATCACTCAAGACCGACCTCAGCAAGGCCTCACAGCTACATCCGATATTCTCACCGAAACCTTTGACGACATCGAGCAACGCTCCATGGGTATGGTGCTACCGGGTTTATCATGCGGCTTTTATGATCTAGATGCCATGACTCAGGGATTTCAACGCTCTGACTTAATCATCGCCGCTGGGCGTCCGGCCATGGGAAAAACAAGCTTCGTACTCAATGTAGCTCGCAACATTGCTGGCGGTCATAAACAACCGATTGCTATTTTTAGTTTGGAGATGTCCAAACAACAGCTGGTGTATCGTTTACTCTCGTCAGAGGCCCGCATCGAAAGTGGTCGGTTGCGTACAGGGCGCATTGGTCAACATGAATGGGAACCCCTAGGCCATGCCATCAGCTCCCTATCGCAGATACCAATTTTTATCGACGACACGCCAAACATATCCGTAACTGAGATGCGCTCTAAGTGTCGTCGACTCAAAGCTGAGAATGGCGGAGCTCTAGGCTTAATCTTAATTGACTATCTGCAGCTTATGGAAGGCAGCAGCGACAATCGGGTGCAAGAACTTTCAAAAATCACCCGTTCGCTCAAAGGTCTCGCGAGAGAATTAAACGTGCCGATTATCTCACTTTCACAGCTCAGTCGTGGTGTAGAATCGCGTACCAATAAACGCCCGATGATGTCTGATTTACGTGAAAGTGGCAGCATAGAGCAGGATGCAGATTTGATTATGATGCTGTATCGCGAGGAGTATTACGATCCAGATACGCCTGATCGAGGTCTAGCTGAGGTTATTATCGCTAAACACCGTAATGGCCCAACAGGTACGGTAAAACTTTTGTTTGAACCGCAGTATACGTTGTTTAGAAACTTAGCTAAGCCCAATTCATAACAGTGTTCAAACAGACTGTTCATCTACTCTTCGACTCGATAGCCTAGCTCTGCCAACTGAATTCTTGACTGCCGCCATCGATCTTGCACTTTAACAAATACTTCTAAATAGACCTTCCCAGCAATGAGCTTTTGCATTTGCTCACGGGCTGCTGTGTTAATAGTCTTCATCATGGAGCCCTTTTTGCCAATCAGAATTCCCTTTTGGGATTTACGCTCTACATAAACTGTTGCCAGAACATTGGTTAGCTTGGGTGTTTCTTCAACTGTTTCAATCGTAACGGCAACTGAGTGGGGAATCTCTTCACGGGTATGCAACAATACCTGTTCGCGAATCAGCTCACCCATAATAAAACGTTCGGGCTGATCGGTTACTAAATCAGGTGGATAGTAGTATGGTCCTTCCTCCAACCGTTCAATTAAACTGGCCTTTAGACCATCCAAACCCGCTGCCGTCACTGCCGAGAATTTGCACACAGGCCAGCCGTTTTCTTCGGCTAATGCCTGGTAGCTGATATCGATCATATGAGCCTTAGTTTCAGACTGCAGATCGGCCTTGTTGATCCCTAAAACAATGGGCACCTCACTGCGTTTTAATAAGTCTGCAATAAACAAGTCGCCGCGCCCAATCTCACTGGTGCCATCCACCACAAATAGAGTGACATCCACCGAGTTGATCGCAATGCGAGCGTTTTTTACCAGCACTTTGCCTAACTCGTGGTGGGGCTTATGAATACCAGGTGTATCCACAAACATCACCTGTGCCTCGGGCAGGGACATTACCCCACGGAGACGATTGCGCGTGGTCTGGGCAATCGGTGAGGTAATGGCAATTTTTTGCCCCACTAACGTATTCATCAGGGTGGACTTCCCTACGTTAGGGCGTCCTACTATACCAACAAATCCTGAACGAAACCCCGATGGTGGTGGTGGGGTCCCCCCCAGATTAATGGTCATTCCTGTCGTGTACCTCTAGATTTTTTGATATCGATTGTTCAGATGATGGGTTAGACACCCATAATATGGATCACCACATCTCGGCGATGACCACGACGACGATGCTCCCATAGGTATATGCCTTGCCAGGTACCCAGGGCTAATCGCCCATTCATGATGGGAATTTGCTCAGAGGTATGGGTTAAGGCTGTGCGGATATGCGCTGGCATATCATCTGGCCCCTCAGCACTATGGCGGTAGTGATTGCCCTCAGGCACGAGCTGAGCCAAAAAGGTTTCCATATCCACAAGCACATCAGGATCCGCGTTTTCCTGAATCAGCAAACTGGCTGAGGTATGGCGTAAAAACAAACAGCAGAGTCCAGTTCTCACCTGAGATTCACGGACAGCATCTTGTACCTGCATCGTAAATCGCTGTAAAGATTTAGCCCGGGTCTGTAAGGTGATGACTGTCTGAAAATGTACGGACATTGACGTGGTAGGAGTCATGGAGATGCCATCTAAAAGAAAGACTCATCATGCTTTCTACATGGAACAGAACTTAGATCAAGTCCAAGTTAAAACTGATTGTTTACTCTGAGGAGAAAACAACCATTCTGGATGTAGATAAGACTTAAACCAGCGTACCTGTGTTTGCTGTAAACAACCTAACGTTTCTTGTGTACAGACTCATATCTATGGAGAATTACCTCAAGGTAGGAGCGTGCAGCATAGAGTGTATGGTTTTGCCTCACAGGTTGCGATCGCTTAAATAACTGCTAATGGCCTGGGCGATCTCATCGTTACCATCTTTGGGGAGTGGGTTTCCGAGCGGTGGTTGAAGCGGTTGGTCTAAAAATGACCAATCGCCCTCAAAAAAGGTATCGCTGTCTAAAATCTGATGTCGGGCATGCTGCTGAATACCATCAAGCAACAGGGGGGCTTCGGCAAATCCTTGACGGGGCAGCGTCGCGACTCCTAACCCCAGACGACAGGCTTCGGCAAAGGGACTGTAACCAGGTTTAGAAACAATGCGATCGCAAGCTAACATCATATCCATCGGCCGTAAGCCTATTTCTGGAATCTTGATCAGATTGGGGAGTGTCGGTGCGTGTCGATCAAACGTTATAAACTGCCAGTCAGGATAAGCCTGTAGAGCTTTCGCATAGGGAATTCTCGCCAGACCTAGTCCACCAAAGGTCAGCAGAACCGTGCATTCCTTAGAAGTCGTAATCCCAAACTTCTCACGGACAGCTTCAATAGTTAGTTTAGGAATACCGCCCGTCAGACCTACATCAGTAATATGAGGAAATGCCGTCATAGACTCATGAAAGGGAAGACGAAAAAGGCGATCGCACAGCCCAAAACAGTCTGCAATCCAATCGGCTATGACCTCAAAGTCTCCTCCCCAGGGTCGATAGATAAAATCCCAACCAAAGTTACTCATCATCCAGCAAGGCAAATCTACAGCTTTCGCCAGCTGAGTCACCAAAGGGGGAATATCACCCAAAATCAGGTCAACACCTGTTGTTTGAATAAACTCAATTTCTGACGCTAGAACCTCATCTTGATGAGCACGAATCCACTTAAGTTTTTCCAGAGTAGCGACTTTATCCATAGTCATGCTGTCGCTTTGCAATACCCCGATATCAAAAGCAACCGAGCGATAGGTCACTCGATCAGGCTGTATATAAGACCGCAACAACCATTGAGGAGCCGTCGTAGCTAAAACAATATCGATATCAGGCCGCAGCTGCTGTACTGTCGCCACCACTGATGCTGCACGGGTTGCATGTCCAAAGCCATGGTTTGTGATCGCTACATAGAGCGTAGGCATAGAGTCTAAACCTTCCGATCAACGCTGAACTCTCTAACTTTGCCCCATAGGTCGTACCCATGGTCTCAAATAGTCTTAACAAAGATCATCTTCATACAACAGCCAAGCAGACCAAAAGTCTGGGTCAATGACGCCTGCCATAGTCTCAATATCCCAAAAGCACACAACAAGGCCATCAAAAAAACCGGGGCATGCCCCGGTTTTTTTGATGTGATCGAGTGGATTTTAAGTCAGAACTTGTGCGCGTGTAGTACTTCCATCACATCACAGAGATAAGCAATGCCTGAATAATCATCGAAAAATTGCGTTGCGACCTCATCCGAAATCTTCACAGCCATCTCTCGATTGGGGGTGAGCACCTCAAACTTGATATTTGAGTAGGTGTCGGAGACCGTGGGTTGTCCCGATGAGCGAACGTTACGACTGCCTTTACCACCAGCATCTACCACCGTATAGCCAGTCGCCCCAGCTTCATCAATGATCTTGGCAATCTTATTCAACAACAACTTCTCCGTGACGATAACGAGCTTACTTGCTTGCTTGGTCATATTGATTACCTCCCGATGTGCATATTCATTGAACTACATTAAAACTTAGGCCAGCGGTAGCCCTGCTATCGTGTTGGCCGCTGGGCTGAAGGGGCACCAGCAGACCGCAGTATGGACATCAGCCGCCACCCATTAGCGCCTGGGCCAGACCAATAAAGAGGGGTATTCCGATAGCGAGTGCAACTGGAGTACCAACCGCTGTAGACGAGCCAATATAGGCAGAGGGATTGGCAGAGGGAATACCCGCTCGCAATGAGGGTGGCCCTGAGATATCTGAACTAGAAGCAGCAATGACGGCCAGAATCACCACACCGCCGGGACTAAAGCCTGTAGCAAAGTGGGCAACCATACCAAAACCAAAGGCAATGAGACCATGCAAAAGCGGTGCAACAAAGGCATATAAGGCATACCACTGTCCTACTTTTCGCAGTTCACCCAGCCTTGCCGTAGCTTCCATACCCATAACCAACATCAGTATCGAAAGCAGACCACGGAAAAGAGGATTGAAAAAGCTCTCATAAACACTTTCTGGTCGAGTTAATATCCCTAGGGCAAGACCCAGCAACAACGCTGATAGGGCAGAGCCTTGAAGACTTTCTTTGACGATGGGCCATACCTTGACCCGTTCGGGCTGCCTTACCGGATACCCACCTGCCGTAACGCCCTGTCCACCGAGAGACTCGCCTGCAATAGTCCGCTGCTCACCAGCATAAACACCCGCAGCAACACGCTGTTTACTAAGAGACTCTTCCTTACTAAAGTACTTCTCGCGCTGCTTGCTGACATAGATACTGGCCAGGACAATTGCCGTCACCAGCGCTGGGATATCCATAAAGGGATAAAGTGCAGCTGCCCAGGGTTCGTATCCGATGCTTTCCGATTCCAATAACGTCAGGGCAGCCGCCAGAGTAGAGCCACTCACAGCACCAAATAACCCCGCAGTCGCAATGGCATCCACCATCTTGACGTTTGGCAGCTTAGCCAAGGTGTAGCGCCCAATAAACACAACAATAATACCCGTGACCATGGCGAACACCGCAGGCAGCAGCATCTCTAGCAAATTAGCATTGCGGATTGCAATGCCGCCGCTCAGACCGACTTTTAGCAGCAGCATAAAGACAATGAACTTATAGATTGCATCTGGGATTTGCAAGCGACTGTTAAAACCAGCAACAACCATACCCCCAATTAGAAAGCCAAGAGTCGGAGACTGAAGCTTATCCAGGAAGAGCGTCAAGAAATCGGACAAAAAATCCACGTTATAATTCCTCCTTCATCAAAAAAAGTTAAAAAAAGTAAGGGTGAAGCGCTTCACCCTTACAGCGCAGGTGTTACGCAAAAATCTATTAATCGGATATCCAGAGTGGCCATCCTCTGAATAGGGCAGGTAGACGAAGCCGCTCTACAGCACCTTTCATAGACAAGAGTCTATTCAAATTTGAATTTCTATATGCTTAAGTCTATCTTTAAACACATTCTTAATTCGCGGTACGCACCACAAATTAGCTACGTAATGTCAAATCTCAAGTAAAAGAAAAGCTTATGAATTAAGACAAATTACATTGATTTGATTAATGTAATTTACCAACTGATAAGTCAGCACGATCTCAGACTGTTCTCAGGCCATTGCTGTTGTTGCCCCACAGGCGAGCTCCCTTGGCACACTCGATCAATCTTGAATCCTTCGCCCTGGGCAATACTTATTTTCAAACTGGGTGCTACAGGCCCTGCTAGATTAACGTACTATCCCCCAAACGCTGTTCAACCTGGCTCAGGTGAACCATCGCTTTGGCGTGACCGATGACATGCATAGAGCTGTTAAAAGTGTTGATTAGATTGCGAGCTCGATGACGCAACAGTCCTACTGAGGAAAAACAGTCTCTATGCAGTACACATCGGAAGAAGAATTGTGTGCTAATCCACCTGAAATTTCAGAGCTTCTGTTGGAGCAGTTGATTCAATCGGACTACTATAGCGAGCTGCGTTAATCCAAACGACTGAGAGCAACAAACCCACGCAACAGCCAATCAGAAAAATCCAACCATGGGAAGGCTCTAGGACACACAACAAACGGCGATTGCTACCATACACCTGTACAACCCAGCCTTCATCCGCATCCAGTTGGGGTTGTGATTGTTTGAACTTGTTCATGATTTCTACTCCATTTATATGTGTCGTCAACAGGGCAATACCCGTATGGCCCGACACCTGTTCAAAATCCACCTGTGTATTGGGTAGCGTATTTAGAAACAGGATCACAGCTCTTGTGAGTCAACATCAGACCATAGCTAAAAATCTATGCTTTTTGCAAAGACTATAGTTTTTAGTTTATGCAATCCTCTGGCATATGGGCAGTTTTTTCCACGCAAGATTGCCTCAAATTTGCCAGCCTAATACATAAGGCTAGCTTATGTGTTAGGAAGACTCAACGGAAATCCCTAATATCAGCAGGAGGATAGCAGGATGAAGACTTGTCATGAGCTGCGATCTCAGCATTCACAAACAACCCGTCGTCTCAGTCTTTCGCAATACCCTTAAACAACAAAATGGTGAAGTAGCTAAGCTACTTCACCATTCTATGGGTCCGAAATATATCTCAAGATAGCCGTCAGACGCTAGGAGTTAAGCATCAGAGACAAACTAATTGTCTGAGCGGTCTAAAGCACGGGTACAAACTTCTCTTTCTCAGGGACTGTCGTATATTCAGCTATACTCTGCCGGAATTCATCGCCATCGAGAGTCTCTTTCTCAATCAGGATGTCAACGACGCGATCTACAGCCGCCCGATTCTCTTGGACGAGACTCTTGGCATGGTCATAACATTGCTCAACAATGGAACGAACCTGTTCATCAATACGCTGAGAGACGGTTTCAGAATATTCTGAACGACCGCCCCAACTACCACCGAGGAACACCTCACCCTGAGGATTTTCCAGCGCAAGGGCTCCCAACTCAGACGACATGCCAAAGCGAGTCACCATTTGTCGGGCCATTGAGGTCACCTGCTGCAAATCGATGCCCGCACCAGTCGTTACTTCAGCTTCACCAAAGATAATGTCCTCAGCCGCGCGGCCACCCAAAGCACCGGTAATCCGAGCTAAGAGCTGGGCACGGGAAATTAGCATTTGGTCTTCGCTGGGGGTAAACCAGGTCAAACCCTGGGCCTGACCACGGGGAATCAGAGTAACTTTTTGAACCGGATCATGGGCTTTAACCAAAGTACCGATCAGCGCATGGCCAACTTCGTGGTATGCAATTAGCCGCTTGCTCTTACCATCCACCAGAGGAGTGCCCTCCATACCAGCGATCACGCGGTCTACCGCATCATCAATTTCCAGCATGGTGATAGCTTCTTTACGTCGGCGGGCAGTCAGAATAGCCGCCTCGTTGAGCAGATTGGCTAAATCTGCACCCGTAAAACCAGGGGTACGACGTGCGATCGCATCTAAAGAAATCTCATCTGCCAGCTTTTTATTGCGAGCGTGGACTTCCAGTACAGCAACACGGCCCTTGACATCAGGTGGATCAACCGATACCTGACGGTCAAAGCGACCAGGACGTAATAGAGCAGAGTCAAGTACATCAACCCGGTTAGTCGCTGCAATGACAATAATGCCGCTATTCCCCTCAAAACCATCCATCTCGGTCAGCATCTGGTTAAGAGTTTGTTCACGCTCATCATTACCACCACCGATACCGGAACCACGGGAGCGACCCACCGCATCAATCTCATCGATAAAGATGATGCAAGGAGCATTTTCCTTCGCTTTCTTGAACAAGTCGCGAACGCGGGATGCACCAACACCCACAAACATCTCAACAAATTCAGAGCCAGAAATACTAAAGAAGGGAACACCAGCTTCACCGGCAATGGCCTTAGCCAACAGCGTTTTACCCGTTCCAGGAGGTCCGACTAGCAACACACCCTTGGGAATACGTGCACCAACAGCCGTAAAGCGTTCAGGCTTTTTCAAAAACGTTACGACCTCCTGCAGTTCCTCTTTAGCTTCGTCAATGCCAGCCACGTCGTCAATCATGATGCCGGTCTTAGCTTCCATCATAAAGCGAGCTTTGGACTTACCAAAGTTCATCGCTTGACCAGGGCCACCGCCAACACCACCGTTGGAACGACGGAACAGAAAGAATAAACCAGCAATTAGCAAAAAGGGAAATAGAAGATTGCCTAAAATGCCAACCAACGCACCATCATTGCGAGGTGGGTGAGAATCGAGACTAATCTCTGAATCCCGTAGTTTTTCAACCAGCTCAGGTGCACTACCAGGAAGATCCACACGCCAGCGCATCACACGATCATCTAGCTGTGGGTCAACCGCTTCAATAATGGCTGTCCGGCCACCATCATAGAGATCAACCGCTGTCACTCTGTCAGCATCTAAATAATCTAAAATCAGACCATAGGTCATACTGGTACT
>ERZ1740059.1699-NODE-1699-length-10969-cov-5.949881_pt1 | contig 10969 bp, 10 predicted proteins | sample MGYA00581744_ERZ1740059 | MGnify/ENA primary metagenome ERZ1740059 (study PRJEB43018, sample SAMN04849738) | marine metagenome | isolation source: floating plastic debris | place: Pacific Ocean | collected 2008-08-28 | study: EMG produced TPA metagenomics... | reverse complement strand
AGCCCATCCTGTTTGCAATCGTGCATTCAGATCTAGCGAGGATGAACATCGACCGATCAACAAATAGAAATGATGAAGGTCGTAACGAGTCTGCGCTTTCTCCAAATCGCGATCTACCAATAAGATAACTTCCACCGACATGACCTTGTTTGTCGCGCCGTCTAAGAGATCTTCGCTTTCTGACCTAGTGTCCGCGATCGATACTCGCAGTTCCTCCAAAGACGCAGTGACCGAACATGCAGCTAAGAGGATGAGCATAAAAAAGGAGACCGCTTGTTTGATTAGTATTAGCCTCCAAAGCTCTTCTCATTATTGACTAGCACAAGCATTTCAGAACATCGAAGGTAAAACTGGTCTAATGTCCGCTAATGACTCAAAGCAGACGTTACCAGAGTCCTTTCAGGGCGACCTAAGCCGCTCACAAAATCTCGCCTGAAGCCCGAATCCAGACCGTCTCGCTGCGTAAAGGCCTAACGCTCAGACTTCCGCGCTTTAAACGCTGCCATCTGTTCCGGCGTGGCTTCGCCCTGGAATTTCGCTTTCCAGTCGCCATAGGGCATGCCGTACACCCGTTCGCGAGCCTCATCCTTCGACATCGTGAGCCCTTCGGCCTCAGCCGCTTCACGATACCAGTCGCCGAGACAGTTGCGGCAGAAATCCGCCAGGATCATCAGATCGATATTCTGAACATCCTTGCGATGGTCGAGATGCGAGAGCAGACGGCGAAAAGCGGCAGCGTCGAGCCGATCCTGTTGTTCCTGGGTCAGATCTGCCATCATTTACTCCCCAACCACGCGGACATCGGCTTCAATGACCAGGGTCATTGGCTCGCCATCGGCGACAAAATTCAGCGTAATGTCTACCGTCTCGCCGCCGACCACATCGGTGCCGACATCAAACAGCATGAGGTGATTGCCGCCGCGTTTCAGTTCGAGACTGTCGCCGTCCGCAATGTCGAACCCTTCGACCTGGCGCATCTGCATCTTGCCATCGACCGTGGCCATGGTGTGCAGCTCGACTGTGCCGACACTGGCTGAGCTGGCACTGGTCAGGGTGACATCGCCGCCTTCAACACTGACCGTCACACCGCCCATGCTGATATCACGGTCGCCAATCGGCTCCATCACAAAGGCATCGGTGTAAGACAGGACGGGGCCTGTTTCTGTGGCGGGCGGCGTGGGGGTGTCAGACGGCGAACACGCCGCCGCAAGAGTCAAAGCAGCAGCGCCCATTAAGAAGCGAGACATCGCAATATCCTTTTTCGTTTCGTCGCTGATATAGCGCGGGATCAGACCTGCCAGAAGCCCACAACCCGTCGCACCTCTTCGATGATCGGTTCGGCCAGGGCATTGGCCTTTTCCGCGCCTTTGGCGAGGGCCACATCAATCTCCGCCGGGTCGTCGAGCAGGCGCCGCATCTCTTGCGTGATCGGCGACAGTTGCGCAACGGCGAGGTCAGCCAGGGCCGGTTTGAATGTACCAAAACCCTTACCGCCATATTCGGTCAGGACTTGTTCGTCGCTTTGCCCGGCCAGGGCGGCATAGATGCCGACCAGATTGGCGACTTCGGGGCGACCTTCCAGCTGTTCCACGGTTTCCGGCATATCGCCGAGTGTGTCCGTTTTCGACTTCTTGATCTTGCGCGCAATCGTGGCGGCATCGTCAATCAGATTGATCCGCGAATTCTCAGCCGGGTCGGACTTGGACATTTTCTTGGTGCCGTCCTTGAGGCTCATGATCCGTGCGCCTGGGCCTTCAATCAGCCCCTCTGGCAGCGGGAAGAAACCGGGCGCGTTGAATTGCTGATTGAACCGCGCGGCGATGTTGCGGGTCAGTTCGAGATGCTGTTTCTGATCCTCGCCCACGGGGACATGGGTCGCCTTGTAGATCAGGATGTCCGCCGCCTGCAGGACCGGATAATCGAACAGGCCGACACTGACGCGTTCGGAATCCTTGCCGGATTTGTCCTTGAACTGGGTCTTTTTTTCGAGCCAGCCCATGCGGGTGACGCAATTGAAGATCCAGGCAAGTTCGGAATGCGCCCGCACGGAAGACTGCACGAAAATGGTGGACTCATCCGGATCGAGGCCGGAGGCGAGCATGGCAGCCGCGATCTGACGGGTTTGCCCAGCCAGGGCGTCCGGGTCTTGCGGCATGGTGATTGCGTGCAGGTCAACGACGCAATACAGGCCTTCCCACCCCTTGGCCTGCAAATCGGTGAACTTTTTCAGAGCGCCGAGGTAATTGCCAAGGTGAAGATTTCCCGTCGGCTGAATGCCAGACAGGATGCGTTGCGGGCCGGTATAGGTCACTTGTTCCGTCATGGCAGCGGGGTTTAGCGGATTTTGGCGGACTGGCTAGTGGGCAATTCAAATGGACGACTTGCGGGTCATGCCTTTCAGATCGCTCAGCCGCAAAGCCCCGAACAGCAAGGCGGCCATGCCATAGATGGCGGCGCCGATGAGAATAAAGACCAGAACCTCGACAAACTTACTGAACCCGATCCAGCTTTCCAGCAGGGCGCGTTGCTGCATCAGGGTGATCAGGGCGGCCCCCATCGCGCCACTGGCCAGAGTCACCGAGAACAAGCGCGAGATCAGGCGCGGGCCCGGGCGATACCAGCCACGGGCCAGCAAGCCGAAGAAGAGCAGCGCCGTATTCATCCAGGCGGCAATGCTGGTGGCAATGGCGAGGCCGGGAAATCCGGCCCATCCCTGCGAGCGGAACCAGAAGAACAGTCCGGCCCCGAGCACAGTATTCAAGGCGACGGTAAACAGGACAAAGCGCATCGGTGTCTTGGTGTCCTCGCGCGCGAAAAAGCCGGGGGCGAGCACCTTGATCAGAACAAAAGCCGGCACACCCCAGCCATAATGGACGAGGGCCAGCCCGGCCTGACTGGCATCATTCAGGGTAAAGGCGCCGCGGGCATACAGGCCTTCGATCAGATAGCCGGGCGCGACCATCAAGGCGATGGACGCGGGCAGGGTTAAAGCCATAGCGAGGCCAATGCCATCATCCATCAGAGTGTTGGCGGATGTGCTGTCATCAGAACGCGCGGCGCGGGCCAACCGGGGCAGGATCGCGACGCCGACGGCCACGCCAACAATGCCGAGCGGCAGCTGATACAGGCGGTCGGCATAGAAGAGCCAGGATTTGGCGCCTTCCTCGAAACTCGCGAGAAGCTGGCTGACCATGATATTGATCTGCGTGCCGCTGGCCGCAATCGTGCCCGGAATGGCCAGGGCGATGATCTTGCGCACCGCTGGCGTCATCTTTGGCACGCCGAGCGACAGCGAGATTTTCTGCCGGGTCACGCCCCACCACAACAAGGCGGCCTGCGCCACGCCGGCAAAACTGACGGCCCAGGCGGCATAGACGGCGGTCTGGGGCGCGGTATCCCCGAGCAGGGCGGCGGTGATCAGGAAGATATTGAGCAGGGTCGGGGCGCCCGCCGAGAGGACGAACCGTCCGGCAGAATTGAGCACGCCGGACAGGAGCGCTGCCAGAGCCATACAAGCGAGATATGGCATGGTGATCCGGGTCAACAGGATGGCCAGCTGGAAACTGTCACTGTCCGACGGATAACCGCCATGGAAAATATACATCAGCCACGGCATGCCGAGCTGAGCCAGGATGACCAGGCCTGCGGTGACGGCAAACAGGCCGCGCATCGTCTGGCGGGCGACCTCTTCTGCGGCTTCCTTGCCATCTGATTCCAGGGTCCGGGCATAGGCCGGCACAAAGGCCTGGGCAAACGCCCCTTCAGCGAAGATCCGGCGGAACAGGTTGGGCAGAATCAGCGCGGTCACAAAGGCATCGCCAATCGGACCCGCACCAACTTTCGCAGCAATCAGAATGTCGCGCACAAAGCCGAGGATCCGGCTGCCCATGGTCAGCGAAGATTGCGTCAGCGTATTGCGAACAAGGCTCATTCAGGACTTTCGCGATTAGAAACTGTCGGCCGCGCTGGCGCGTTTCAGTTTGCGCGCCGGCGTGCTTGGACCATCCGGTTCTTCGCGCCCGAGCGCGGCGAGGAGTTGGTCACGCAATGACGATTTCATGGCCTCGTCAAATCCCTCTGGCAGCTCGACATAGAAGGCGTCGAAGACGCGCTCGCCATAAGATCCGACATGTGCAGAGACGATTGATATCCCGGCTTCGGCCAAAACTGTGCTGACATCGCTCAACAGGCCAGGGCGGTTTCGACCCGCGACATCGATAACTGTATAGGCTTGCGAGGCATCATCTGAAATCGTGACGCTGGGCTGCACGATAAAGGCCGCCTTTCGCGGGTTCTGGCGCAGGCTGGCCTCGGGGATCTTGCCGTCTGGGTCAATCGAAGAGAGGATCATCTTCTCGACTCGATCAAGCCGATTGCGATCGCCTTTTGCAAAAGGGTGACCTTCGCCATCCTCGAGCACGAAGACATCGATGATCCGGCCCGAAGCCCCTGTAAAGACTTGCGCCGCAACCGTATGTGCGCCCAGCGCGCCGATGGCTTCGGTCAGGCGAGCAAACAGGCCGACCCTGTCCGGCGCCGAGACAAATAGCACGGTGCGATCATTGGCTTCCGAGGCGGCGCGGACAATCACGTCTTCATCATTGGACAGTCGCTTGCCATGCTCGATGAGTGTTTCGGCATCGAACCCGGTCCAATAGGCCTCGTCCATTTCCTGCATGACGCGGGGCAGGCTGCCCAGCTGGTCGATGACCAGACTGCGATTGGAGTCTGCCCGGGCTTTCAGTTCCGCGGTGACGCTGCGCTCATCGGTCCGGCCACCGCGCAAGGCGGCTTCGGTATTATGATACAGGTCGCCCAGCAATTGACCTTTCCAGGTGTTCCAGACATTCGGCCCGACCGCCCTGATATCGGCGACGGTCAAAATGTAGAGCAGGCGCAAATGTTCCAGATCCATCACCTTCTCTGCAAAGGTGACAATGGTCCGCGGATCGGCAATGTCGCGCTTCTGGGCGGTCTCGCTCATTTCCAGATGGTTGCCGACCAGCCAGGCGACGAGTTCGGTCTCAGCTTCGTCGAGGCCCAGTCTTCGACAGGCCTGCCGCGCCGTTTTCATACCTTCGACTTGCTGATCGCCAAGCCCTTTGCCCGTGTCGTGCAGGAGCATGGCGAGATAGAGCGCGCGGCGATTTTCAATCTTGCCATAGAGCTGTTTGGCGAGTTTGAACCCATCCTCGCCCTGGTCCATACGTGCAATATGTTCCATCGCGCGAATCGTGTGCTCGTCCACCGTATAGTGATGGTACATGTTGAACTGGGTCTGCGCGACAATGCCGCCAAATTCCGGCAGGAATCGTCCGAGCACACCCGCCTCATTCATGCGATTCAGGGTCAGCCCGAGATTCTCGCTGTCGAGAAGAATGTCGAGAAAGACGGCGACCATGTCCGGGTTGGAGCGGTTCTTGGCATGAATGAGCTTCTCATTCCGGGTGGCGACGGCCAGCGCATCCGGATGCACATCAACGCCTTGTTGATCGGCCATCTGAAACAGGCGCAGGAGCTGAACCGGATCGTCCTGAATCGTCTCCGGGTCTGCAAAATCGATACGGTTGCCGTTCAGCGCAAAGTGCGGATCCTCGAGCGGCTTGGAGGACAATGCGCCCGGTAGAAAACGTCGCCATCCTTCCGGCTTTGCCTTTTGCTGGGCTTCGAGTTTCGCCGCCAGAATACGGGTCAGGCCGCCGACATCCTTGGCGGCGAGGAAGTAGCGTTTCATGAACCGCTCAACACCGAGCTGTTCGCCGCGATCCTGATACCCCATGCGGGCAGCAATTTCTGGCTGCAAGTCAAAGCTCAATCGCTCTTCCGGGCGGCCGGTAATGTAATGCAGATGGCATCTCACCGTCCAAAGGAAGCGGGCGGCGCGCATGAACAGGTGGTATTCATGCTCGGTGAAGACATTGGTCGTCATCACATCTTCCAGAGTCGCCGTGGATTCCGGGTGCATGTGTTTGACGATCCAGAACAGAGTCTGAAGGTCGCGCAGACCGCCTTTGCTCTCTTTCACATTTGGTTCGACGAGATAGCGGGCATTGCCTTGTCTGGCATGCCGATTGTCGCGTTCTTCCAGCTTGTCAGCGATAAACTCCGCATCGCGGCCAACCACCGCCTGGCGATTGAACAAGTCTTTTGTCTCGTCCGCCAGATTGCGATCGCCAAACAGAAAGCGCGCATCAAGCAGGCTGGTCTTGATCGTGACATCTTCCTTGGCGAGGCGCACGCATTCCTGTGGTGTCCGGAAGGCATGGCCCACTTTCAGGCCCATATCCCACAGCGCATAGAGCATGAATTCGATGACGCTTTCAGCATGCGGGCTGGCCTTGTAGGCGCGAATGAACAGCAAATCGATGTCCGAGGACGGCGCCAGCACCGAACGGCCATATCCGCCGGTCGCGAAGACGGCGAGACGTTCGCCCTCCGTGGGGTTGCGGGCGCGAAACACATGCGTCGTGGTGAAATCATACAAGGCATGCAGCACTTCATCCTGCACGGCTGATAGCAGGCGCGCGGTATCCAGACCATCGGCGCCTTGTTGCAATCGCTCTTGCGCAATCAACCGGCCCCGGAACAGCGCACCGTGCAATATGTCCAGCGCCTCCTTGCGGGCGGCGCGCTCGTCGCCTTCGTGGATTAGGGCGGCCGAGGTCAGCTTCACGCGCAGCGCGCGGCCATCGATGATCGAACTCAGTCGCCATTTGCCAGGCGCGCGCTGGGTCGGCGTGCGGGTTTCGACGAGTTGCGCTTCTTCAGTCATGGCTGCGTGTTTAGCGTGGTTTGCACGGCTCTGGCTAGCTCCGCTACGCCGTTAATCCGCGGAGCGCCGGAGTGAAATCAGTGCCTGATCGAGCATGCTCTGATGCGCCGCGCAAACCAGCTGGCCACCGGGTTTGGCGGGCGCGCCGCGCCAATCGCAGGCCAGGCCGCCAGCGCCGCGCACCACCGGGATCAACGCCGCCGCATCATAAGGCGCAAGGCCGGCTTCAGCGACCAGGTCGATCGTTCCGGCGGCGAGCCGCGCATAGGCATAGGCGTCGAGGCCATAGCGCACGATCCGGGCGGTATGCCGCAAATGGGTCCAGGCGCCTTGTTCCGGCGGGGTCATGATGAAGGGATCGGTGGTGGCGATCACGGCGTCACGCAAATCTTCGCATTCGGAGACCCAAATGGGGGTATCTTTACCTTCGGACCGCAGGAAGGACCCGTCGGGCCCGCCAAAATAGCGTTCGCCAAGCACGGGCTGATCGATCACGCCGGTAATGGCATTGTTTTCGGCATCAACCAGACCGATCAAGGTGGTCCAGACCGGCAACCCGGCGACAAAGGCCCGTGTGCCGTCAATTGGGTCCAGAACCCAGGTCCAGCCGGTTGTGCCATCCTGACGGCCATATTCCTCGCCGTGAATGGCATCCTCCGGGCGCAAATCCGCCAAAACGGCCCGCATCGCGCGTTCCGCGGCCTTGTCAGCCTCGGTCACGGGATCGAAATCGCCATCGCTTTTCTTGTTCTCAATGTCGGAAAGTGCCCTGAAATGGGGCAGGATCGCCGCGCGGGCGGCATCTGCCATCGCGTGAGCGACAGAGGTGGCGTCAAAATTCAGCTGGCTTTGCATGCGCACGCGCTTAACCGCGTACGGCTATTCAGGTCAAGCAGCGCCTGAGTCTGAGGTCTCTGATTCCAGCGCCTTGGCCAGTTCCAGCAGGCGGCGCCGTGGACGTTCGCTGAGGCGATAATAGGCCCGGGCCGGGTCGAAGGTCTCTTTCTGGAGGCGAAGGTGGGCGTACAGGCGTTCGGCGTCATTTGCCGCCATGCCCTGCATATCCTCGGATTCCAGGCCGTCAAAGAAGTATTGAACCGAGACATTCAGGGCCCGCGAAAGGTCGTAAAGACGCGACGAGGTGACCCGGTTGGCTCCGCATTCATACTTCTGGATCTGCTGAAACCGCACACCCACCATACTGGCCAGGTCTTGTTGGGTCATGCCGAGCAAGCGTCGCCGCCGCCGCAGGCGTTTCCCTACATGCAGATCTGTTCTGTCCGTCATACCGCACTCCCGGATGATCGGAGCCTCCCCTCGGAGTCCCGAAAATGAATTATGCGGAAACTCACAGCAAGACCCGTGCCGAAATGGAAATTCTCGGTTTTTCCGGGTGTTAGACGGTCGTAACTTTTGTGATGCGGATCACCTGCATCCCTCTTACGCAACGGAGTTATGCGGCAGCGCAGCGAAACAGGGCTTGTTATTTGTGCGCCGCACAATAAATTGATCCTTAGCACTGCGGTGCTGACGCCTTCTGGCGTTTCCTCCCTTACCTGTTATAGCCGCGCTTTTTAGCGCGGCTCTTTTTTTTGCTTCTTTCTAAGCGTTCTCATGCAACCCAAAGTCGACGATATCCTCGATCAGACCGGAAATTTGCGTGCTGAGACGCTCGAAACCCGCTGATTTTTCAACTTTCAGCTCATTCATATACAGCCCGCGATTGATTTCAATCTGAAGAACATGAATTCCGCGTCGGGGGCGTCCATAGCGACGGGTCGTATAGCCGCCCGCATAGGGCGCATTGCGCGTCACGCTCAGGCCCTCGCGGCGCAACCTGCGCTCCACTTTCGACGTCAGTTTCGACGAACAGCTGGACCCGAAGCGATCGCCCAGCACGAAATCCGGCATGCTGGACTTGCCAGGCTGGCGTGATGGCATGGAATGACAGTCTATGATGACAATGTCGGACCAGTCGGTCTTGAGCCTGTCAATCTGGGCCTGAAGCGCGGCGTGATAGCGATCATAGATGGCGTCGAGACGAAACATGCCGTCCTGTTTCGAAATTTGCGCCGCATAAATGTCACGACCGCTGGCCCCGACCCTTGGGAAGCAGCCCAGCCCGGCCTTGACCCTTGCGCTGGGCATCCCGGCTGTGCGCGGCAGCCCATCATGGAACATGCTTGCATCCAGCTCGCGCGCGTCCCGGTTCAGATCGACAAAGCCGCGCGCATAATTGGCGCTGAGCAGGATTGCGCCGTGTTGCACGGCCGGCAGGTACAACTCGTCGACAAAGGCATCTTCGGTACGTTGCAAATCCGCCAGCGGTACGCAGAGCAGATCGCGCATACTGTTGGGATAAATGGTGCCACTGTGCGGCGACGCGAAAATGACCGGAGCCCGGACAGCGGGTTCCCGTCGAAGCGTATAGGCTTCGATCGTCGGCATATGGGGTTCGGGTGAGACATCAATCGCGGACCGCATGCGCCCAAGGTCTGTTTTCTGGCAGCGAGGTCAAGGTCCAATCCTGTGTTTTTGTGACAAAGGCCATATTTTATGAGAAATTACGTGACATATTATCTTTAAAAAGTGGCGTATCTTCACTCAGGATTTACGGAATGATGGCACATGGCGGGGTGAAGATCAGGGACGACAACACATGAGCAAAATCTTGCTGGCCGAAGATGATGATGCGATGCGCAGTTTTCTCAGCGCTTCCTTGCGTCGTGCCGGACATGATGTTCAGGACTTTGAGGATGGCGAAGGCGCGCTCGAAGCGCTTGAGCGCGAAGTCTTTGACTTGCTGCTGACCGACATTGTCATGCCCGGCATTGACGGGATCGAACTGGCGCGCCGCGGCGCCGAGCTCGATCCGGCCATGAAGATTGTTTTCATTACCGGATTTGCGGCCGTTGCCCTATCCGGCAGCTCGCCAACCCCGGCCGGTGCGAAAGTCCTGTCCAAGCCGTTTCATCTGCGCGAATTAGTGGATGAAGTCGAACGGGTCATGGCGGCCTAGGCGCGCCTCGTTGCGCAGCTGATCTCGGTTGCAGTTCAGGCTTGACTTGAGCGCGGCAAAAGGGGATGACCCCTCACTCTGAACCGGATGGTCGATTAGCTCAGTGGTAGAGCACTGCATTGACATTGCAGGGGTCACTAGTTCGAACCTAGTATCGACCACCATATTTTCTATACAAAACAGTGGTTTGCGTTGCCTTCAGTTTTGGCGAATGTTTGTTCGCTTGCTGTGTTACCACCGTGTTACCACCGATTTTTTCTTGTGGATGAATAGGTGCCGATTGGATTTTTCACTCATTGGGTATGCAGTTCGCCGCTTGAGATCGGAATTCTACAATAACGGACCCTCTTTAGAGCGGACGCCTTGAGAATTTCCCACGAAATAAGCGGCGTCTTGAGCCTCTCTGAAAAGGCTGAATGCACAGTGAATTGGCTCGCTAGTCGCATAAGCATGGATTTGGGAGTAATCCATGCCATCATTCAAACCACAAAAAGCGAAACAACCATCAGCATGCGACGCGAACATGATTGGCGGAGCGCCGAGAGGGCAAAAGCGTCCTTTTAGACCGCGAGAAGTCTGGGCGATTCGAGCTCGGCTTGAAATGCTTGGCCAAGTCCGAAACCTTGCCCTGCTCAACCTGGCGATTGATAGCAAACTTCGCGGATGCGACCTCGTTAGCCTGAAAGTATCGGACGTATTTTCTGCAGGATCGGTCCGGGAGCGCGCGATGGTGATTCAACGCAAAACGTCACGACCGGTCCAATTCGAAATCACAAAACTCACCGCTACTTCCGTCATGGCGCACGTCCAGGCCGCCGGTTTGAGTAAGGATGATAATCTGTTCCCCAGTCGAAACAGCAAAAGCGAACATCTCTCGACGCGCCAGTATCATCGCATTGTGGATTCTTGGGTTCGCCAAATCGGATTGAAGGTTTCAGACTACGGAACGCATTCACTGCGGCGTACCAAAGTTGCTCAACTGTATCGAAACACTGGAAAATTACGGGCGGTTCAATTGCTTCTTGGACACGCTAAAATCGAAAGCACCATCCGTTACCTCGGCATAGAGCTGGAAGACGCGCTTCAAATTTCCGAAGCACTGGAGCTTTGATGAGGGGCCGACTTGGGGCGATTTTAAGACTCTAAGCCTTTGAACTGTTTTCACACTTGTTTCGCGA
>ERZ1740059.1697-NODE-1697-length-10973-cov-3.674940_pt1 | contig 10973 bp, 4 predicted proteins | sample MGYA00581744_ERZ1740059 | MGnify/ENA primary metagenome ERZ1740059 (study PRJEB43018, sample SAMN04849738) | marine metagenome | isolation source: floating plastic debris | place: Pacific Ocean | collected 2008-08-28 | study: EMG produced TPA metagenomics... | reverse complement strand
AGTTCAGCACCCACGCGTTGAAGTCGGCGGGCGTGCACTGGCCGTCGCCGTTCTGGTCGCACCCGGGTGCTTGGCTGTTGAACGCCAGCACCCAGGCATTGAAGTCTGCGGGCGTGATCTCGCCGTCGTTATTGGTGTCGGCGGGGCCGCAGCCCTCGCCCGGGATCTGGTCGAGTACGAGTTCGAGGACACCGAACTGGCGATCCAAGTAGAGCCTGACTTCCTGGCCGTCGAGAAGCGTGGCTTCGAGTATGCCGGACTCGGGGAAGCCGTCTGGGTTCTGCGGCGGATCGAAGGGGTAGACGACGCCGGGGCGCACTAGCGCAAACCGCGTGGGGACGTCTTCCTGCAGCAGGTCGGTGTAGTCAACCCCTTCTACTGTAAAGCCTGTGACGTGAGCCCGTGCGACCGTTGAATACAGATCTTCAAGCGTGACGTCTCCCGCAAACTGCTCGAATCTATCTCCATCCAAATTCAGACCCTGGACAGGGAAGAAGGGATTGTCATCCACTGGCGAGAGGTTGCCACCCTTGATGACGATGGTGCCGCCCGGCTCGACCCTCACGGTCGCCTGGCCTCCACCTTCGATGACACCGAATCCCCCATCGCCCGCGGTGTAACTGCCTCGGCCGTCGTAGCGAACAAAGGTTGACGAGCCGTACACATCGACCAAGGTGTTGCCGCCAGTCTGTTCCACCGTGCACGACCCAGCAAGCACTCCGCTGCAGCGACCACCGGTCACCGTGACATCGATGTTGCCAGAGCATTCCGCAGTCAGTCGCCCGCCCTGCATGTCGATCGCAGCGTCGCCGCTTATTGCTCCGGTTTCGGCGCGGCCCTCTGTGACGACGACGTCGGTGTCGACAAGGATGAAGTCGTCCCCGAGACTGCCCCCGTTGAGGTGCACAACCGCGTCCTCGGCGCGGAAGTACGGCGGGAGCGTCCCGCTCTGGAGGTCGAGGAGCCTGCCGTCGGCGATGCCCCCGTACTCGCGATCACCCTCGTTCCACACGAGAACCGGATCCGTCGGTGTCGTGGCTCGCTGCGCGAAGACCTCCATGAACTGCATCCGATTGCCAGAGTTCCGCCAGCTGAAGGGCGTGCCGTCCTGAAGCACTCCTCTGAACCTCGCGTTGTTCGGGACGGTGACGGAGACCCGATCGCCCAGTTCATCGAGACCCGGGATCGGGTTCCCGTTGATCGTGAACTGGTCGCCGAAGAAGATGAACTCCCCCTCAGGAAGCGTTGTGATAAACGTGTCGAGCTGGAAGAGCCAGTCCCAGTCGAAGCCCCCGCCCCTGATGCGGTAGGTCCCGCCCTCGAAGATCGAGTCGATGATCCGACCTGCGGACATGGTAAGTTGCAGGGGGTCGTTCGTGCGGATCGAGACGGCGGAGAACTCCCCGCCAGCGATGTCGACGTAGAGTCTTCGCCCGAGAAACGGCGTGAGCGCCGCATCGTCGATGGTACCGCCGGTCAGGTTGATCTCGGAGTCATTCGGGAAGGTCGAGACGATTCCCCTGACCCGTCCGCCGGACATATTCAGCGTGGGCGTCCCCGCCGACGTTCCGTCGATGTACACGTCCCGGACGTCGAGGCCTCCTTCGATGAGTCCGCCCGACATGTTCACGGTACCCCGGATCGAAACGAAGTTGGAGATGTAGCCGTCAGACATGTTCAGCGTCCCGGCGATCCGGACGGGCATGTCCGGGGCGATCAGAGGGGGAGCGCCCAGGGTCCCGCCGCTCATGTTGGCAACACCACCGCGGTCGATCTGCACCTCTGCCAAGACCCGCCCGCCCTCGGAGAGATTGAAGACGCCGCCGGTGCGGACGGTCAGGTTCGGGCCGCTGCCGTCGTTGCCGACCCGTTCCAACTTCGCGCCGTCGAAGACGTTGAGCTCGCCGCCCTGCTCGACGAAAATCCGCTGGCCGCGCGAGCCGTCGTACATGTTGACCTGCGTCCGGCATCCCGACCCGTCCGCAGCGCCGATCGTCTCGCGGGCGAAGTTCCCGCCGTCGAAGACGTTGATCTGCGTCTGTGACAGGATGGGATCGGGGAGCGTGTCCCCGGGCAGGTCGTAGACGTCGACGAACGGGATGCTCGTGTCCACCTCGGGCACGAGGTTGACTCGGAACCGATCGTTCGACGACCTGAACGTGAGCCGGTTGTCGACCCCGATGTTGCTCCCGATCTGGATCGAGTCGCTGTCGAGCAGGATGACGTCGCGGTCGTCGCCGAACGCGCTGCCGGACGTGTGGTACCCCGAGATCCCGGTCGAGCAGCTGAAGTCGAGCCCGTGCAAACGGACCCCGCCGGCGAAGAGCGCGAAGATGTTCCCCCAGTCGAACGACTCGTCGTGGTCACCCACTGTCAGAGCCCGCACGGTGACGCCCGTCTCGTCGACATCGACCTCGAAGATGTAGAGATCGGTGCCGAAACGGAACTCAAAGCCGGGGCCGACGACCGCCGTCCCGCTGACGTTGGGCAGCCCGAGACCGACGACCTCGTACGTGAAGGTGTCGCCCATGAGGCTCTGGGCCGAGGCGGCCGGAACGAAGGCGGACGCGGCAAGCCCGGCGACGGCCGTGAGGCGCACGAAGCGGGCGAGGCGGCTCGATGGTTCGTTCGAGCGGATGTGTCTCTGATCATCGCGATGCATGGTGAGCTCCTTGCTGAGTGGGAAACCGTCCGCATCGGACACCGATGCGCCGGCCTATCACCCATGAACACGGAGCCCGCGACCGGAGACAGTCACGTTTGGCAACAAGTTCGCAGTTCTTTTTCGGGCATCTCGGCCCCGGCAATCCCATCGCGCGATGAAGCGCGTTCCGATGCCAAACCAGGCCGCCGGCATGCCAACGCAAGTGGGAAGGTACCCACAAAGCAGCGGCGTGCCGATTACGGCACACCGCCACAAAGGACCTCGTTGTTCGCCGCTCAGCAGCCGTTGTTGAAGTTCAGCACCCAGGCGTTGAAATCAGCGGGTGTGCAGTTGCCGTCGCCGTTCTGATCACACTCCGGTGCGCCGTTGTTGAACGCCAGCACCCACGCGTTGAAGTCGGCGGGCGTGACCTCGCCGTCGTTGTTGACGTCGGCCGTGCAGGTGTCGACGGGGATCGTGGCGATGTAGATCGCGTCCGTCCCATCGGTGAAGTTCACCTCGAAGGCGAACTGTTTTCCGTCAATGCCTTCTCCCTCCATGTCAACGAAGTCAATCGATTTGCCATCGAGCGACTGAGTTGAATCGATGACATTGATCAACTCGCCTTGGTAGTACGCGAAGATGCCCTCTTCCTTGTCATCATCAAACTTGCATTCAAAGACAACCAAATCGCCGTTATCGCCGATGCCAAATTCAAATAGGTCGCTGAAGGTCAGCCCCGGACGATCGGGCACCGCGTCACCCTCCTCAAAGACTCTGGCCAAGCTATCGACTCCAAGGTTGGTGACCTCAGCCAAGTACAGACCCGAAACCCCATTGCCCGAGCCACCTTGGAACACGATCGACGATCCGCTGATCTGTGGGTTGTTCCCGAACGCGAACCTGGAATTCGTGGTCCCCGGGATGATGTCTGCTTCGGTAACGACCGGAAAGCTGCTGCCCTCGAACACCGCATAGATGTCATCGCTGCTGAAACCGGTGCTCGCCTCGAAGACGATGTTGGTCCCGTCGATGTCGGGTTCATCGAAGTCGTTGTCGGAGAAGGTGCTGCCGTCCGGGCTGGCATCGCCCGCCCGAGCGATCGTGACCAACGCGCCGTCGATGTAGGCATAGATTCCGGATGTCCCAGCAACGTCAAACAAGCCAGCGTCTTCAAAGACGAAGTTCTGACCGGACAGGGGGACGGGGACGCTTGTAGCGAGGTTGATGAACAGATCCCCGTTCCCACCGGGGATCGGGGTGACACCGTTCTCGACGACGGTCGTGAAGACGCCATCGAACACGGTGACGATCGTCTCCATTTCTCGGGTGTTGCGGGCAGGAGAGAACACCACGTTGCCGTCGCTGATGTCGTACCCGTGCGTCGCGTTGCGATCGATCGTGCCGTTGCCGTCGGGGAAGGGGTCGTCGGTACGGAAGTACTCCACGATCGTGCCGTCCGGCGCGATGGAGAACATGCCCTCGACAAAGAACGAGATCGGCGTCGGAGGCAGCTCAATGGCCGCCAGAACGGTCCCGTTGCTCAGCGACGGCGGCTCATCGATACCCACGAAAGTGTCGCCGCTCCCATCGGGGATGAGCATGTTGGTGTCGAAGACCTTCTCGAGGCTGATCTGGGCGCTCGCCGTGGTTCCAGCGAGCAGGGTGAGCGTGGAGAGGAGTGACTTTTTCATGGCGAGCTCCGTGGGTGGCTACGTGACCGTGTATCTGGAGGCCAACACACGCGCCTCCTATTTCCGACACGGAGCCCGCCGACAGCGGCTGTCACCAGATCTGAAACTTTTGCCATTTGTGGAATGGCAGGACGTTCCCGACTCGCCGATACCCAAACCCGCATTTCTCGCAGTGCAGAGCCACACCAACCTCGCGGACAATCTCTGGGATGAGATCCCACCTGAGACGTCCTCAGAGGTGGTTTCAGCGGATTCTCAGACCGCTCGCAACGCGCAAGTGCTCAGCCGAGGGGATTACTCCGCCGAGTGGTCCGCGAGCGCCTTGGACAACCACGCCTTGGTCTGCCGCCATTGACGGGCGACAGTCGATTCCGAAATGCCCAGGACCTCGCCGACCTGTTGGTTGCCAAGCCCGCCGAAGAACCGGAGCTCGACGATCCGCGCCCGCTGGGCATCCAGGCCCTCGAGCTGACTCAGCACCTCTTCGAGGGCAAGCAGGTCCGCTTCGGGGTCGCCATCGGATCCACCGAGCAGGGTCGGCTGAGCGCGGTACCCCTCGACGGCCCGCCTCTCCTTGTCACGTCGCCGCGCGTGATCGATCAGAATCTGCCGCATGGCCTTGGAAGCGACCGCAAGAAAGTGCGCCCGGTCTGTCCAGTCAGCAGACGATGAAGAACGGATGAGCTTCGCGTACGCCTCGTGGACCAGTGCAGTGGGCTGGATCGTCATATCCGTTGGCTGGGCACGGAAATACGCCCCCGCTCTCGCACGCAACTCCTGGTACACAATCGGGAACAGCTGGCGAACCGCATCCTCGTCGCCCTGCGCAATCCGACCCAGCAGCACGGTGGGTTCGTTGCCGCCTGAAGAATCGTTCGGGGGCACGCTCATTGGTTCATTCTAGTGGTGTCTGTCTCCCGATCGATAGACGCATCCACTACGATCTGGGCACCATGAGCGACCCCACCAATGAAGGCGATGCCGAGCGTTTCACGCTGGCAATGTCCATATTCGACGCGGTGTGCGACCTGCCCGAGGTTGAACGCTCGGCCGAGATCGCCCGGCGCTGCGACGGCGACACGCAACTCGAAACGGAAGTTCTTTCGCTCCTCAAACACGATGCCGACGTCGACGACCGCGTCGAGGCGATCGAAGACGGACACGGCATCGAGGCCGCAGCAAGGGGTGTGCTCGAGTCATTCCAGCAGGAGAGTCCTGTTCAGATCGACGGCTACTCCCTGCTCGGTGAGATCGGCCGCGGCGGCATGGGTGTTATCTATCGGGCTCGGCAGGCATCGCCAGACCGGACGGTCGCGCTCAAGGTGCTGCGCCCCGGCTTTGTCAGCAGCGAGATCATCCGCAGGTTCAGCCGCGAGTCGCAGGTGCTGGGACGGCTCCGCCATCCTGGCATTGCGCAGATCTTCGAAGCCGGCGAAGCTTCTTCAGCAACCGGTCGCGCCCCGTTCTTCTCCATGGAACTCGTCGAGGGTGTCCCGATCGATCGGCACGCCGAAGCCGAGTCGCTCGATCGTCGGCAGCGCCTCGAACTTCTTGCCCGGGTCTGCGACGCGGTGGGACACGCGAACGACCTCGGGATCATCCACCGCGACCTCAAACCCGCGAACATCCTGGTCGAACGAGCGAGCGGGGATGCCATCGGGCAGCCCAAAGTCTTGGACTTCGGCATTGCACGCATCACCGACCCGTCCTTCGAGGTCACGACCATCCAGACCCAGGTCGGCGAGATCATCGGCACGATCGCCTACATGAGCCCCGAACAGGTCGCGGGCCAGCCCGACAGCCTCGACGCACGCTGCGATGTCTACGCCCTGGGCGTCATCGGATACGAGTTGCTCACCGGCAGACGCCCACTTGAGTTGAGCAGTCTGCCGGTACCCGAGGCCGCCAGGGTCATCCGTGATGACGATCCGGAACCGTTGACCACGCACGACAAGAGCCTAGCCGGCGATATTGCCACCATCGTCGCCAAGGCGATGGAGAAGGACAAGAACCGCCGGTACCCCACCGCCGGAGCACTGGCGGCAGATCTTCGACGCTACCTCGCGGATATCCCGATCGAAGCCAGACCCGCGAGCACGATCTATCAGGTCCGCAAGTTCGCCCAGCGGAACAAGGGCGTCGTCGGTGGCGTGGTCGCAACATTTGTCATGCTGGCTGTCGCGCTCATCGGCACCAGCTACGGCCTGCTGCAAGCACAGTCTCAGCGAGACTACGCGCTGCGAGCGCAACAGGAAACCGACACCGTCGCCGAGTTTCAGGCCCGGCAGTTTTCCGATAACAGCGCTGAGGAGATGGGTTACCAAAACAGAACCTCATTTCTGAACTCTCTGACCGAAGAGTCACGCGCCGTCATTGAGCCGAGGCTCGGCGAGGTTAACTTCACCGATCTCGCGCTCGACACAATGCACCAGAACCTCTTTGAGCCGTCCTATCTTGTGATCGAACAGCAGTTCACCGAGTCTCCCGCGGTCCGTGCTCGGCTTCTGCAGAGCCTCGCGAGCACGCTCACCGAGATCGGCATGTTCGATGAGGCGGTCGAGCCACAGCGGACCGCCGTCGAGATCCGCGAGGACATCTTCGGCTCGTCGCATCCGGCCACGCTCGAGTCCGTCCATGCCCAGGCGACTCTTGCTCGGGAGCAAGGCGACTACGACACCGCGCTGCTGTTGTACCAGCGGGTGCTTGAAGAGCGGGAACAGACTCTTGGAACGCAGAACCCAGACACTATCGCCGCCATGGTCTCGGTCGCGGAGACCCTCGGGCTGCAGCAGGACTACGAGCGCGGTCGCCAAACCGGAGAACGGGCCCTGACGCTCGCCCTCGACAACCTGGGCGAGTTGCACGAGGTGACAATCGAGGCCCGTGCAGCCGCCGGCCTTTCAACATACTCTCTGGGCCTCGCCAAGGAATCCGAAGCCATCTTCCGCAAGGTGTACGAGGACTCGATCACTGTGCTCGGGCCAGAACATCCACGGACACTTCTGGCAATGGAAGACCTGTGCCGTCAGCTCATTGATCTTGGCAAGATAGAGGAAGCTGAGGAGTTGATCGTCCGCGCCATGGACATGCGGGGCCGGGTGTACGGCGAGAACCACCAGAGCGTTACAAGGCAGCTCGGCGTGCTCGCGTCGCTCTACGAGATTCAGGGCCGATTCAGCGAGTCTTCCGACCTTGAAAGGCAGAAGTACGAAAAGTACGTGCGGTTCTACGGCGAGGAGCACCCAACCACACTGGTCAGCGCGAACAACTACGCGACCTCGCTCGACCGGCTGGGGCGGTATGCCGAGGCCGAAGCCATACACCGCAAGCTGCTCGAGATCAGGCTTCGGATCCACGAGCCAGACCATCTGTCCACCATGATGACGTACGGCAATCTCGCGTACGTGGTCGAAGCACAGGGCAGAACGGACGAAGCACTCGATCTGCACAGACGATCGATGGAGGGGCTGCGACGATCGCAAGGCGATGACAATCCGAACACGCTGGTCGCCGTGCAGAACTTTGGCACCCTGCTCGCGAGAACCGGAGCACTCGACGACGCCGAGCCCTACTACCTTGAGGCGTACGAGGGCAGACGCCGCGTGCTCGGCGACGACAGTCTCTCCACGCTGAACTCGGTGTACAACCTGGGCAATCTGCTTATTTTGCAGGGCAAACTGGACGAGGCCGAGCCGTACTGCGTCGCGGCCTTGGATGGCTATCGACGCGTCGGTGGCGAGGACCACATCGGCACGATCTACTCGTTCGGGCTCGTAGGCGATCTCCGATCTGAGCAAGGCCGCGTCGAGGAAAGCGAAGCCATGTATCGCGAGCGGTATGAGCGAAGCCTGAGGATCATGGGAGACGACCACCCGATGACGCATTCCTCCATCGAAATGCTCGCCGGAGTTCTCGAAGAGCTCGGGCGAGTCAACGAGGCCGATGAGTTGCGAGCAAAGGTCCCGGCATCCGATCCGCAGGGGTAACTCGCTCACCCACAGAGCAACCGGGGAGTCTGTTTCTGAGAACTCGGGGCTCGTAGCCGACGAGAAGGTCACAGGCTCGTGACCTGCCCCCCAGAAACTAGTCCACGTGCAAGCCGCTCTGTGACTTAGCGACGGGCCAGCAGTTTGTTGTGGCATTTTCGGCGGCATCCGTCAGGATGCCGAGACGTGTCTGGGCCGCGCCGAGACCACTGTGCAGCGCTGCCGCGGATCTCCGCCAACGCCTCGTCGCCTGAGGCGAATGACGGGCTCGACGTCACCTCCTTCCGTGTATTTCTTTGGTTCAGGGATTGAACGTCCCAATGCCGCTTCGCTCGGTATCAGCCTACCAAGAGCCTCGTGCAGCCTGTGGAGATTGTACCATGTTGCGTACGCGTCGAGCCGCTTCTGAATCGAGTCCGCGCTGGGCACGACCAACGAGACCCGCCACCACCGGTTGAGGCTCCAGAACAACCGCTCGACTTTCGCGTTGAACTGCCACATCTGACACCGCCTACGCGCATGCCGAATGCCCCGTTCCTGCAACGCGTGCCTGAACGCAATCTGGAACTGGCCGCCGCGGTCGGTCGCGACATTCCTCGGAACCGTCGACGCCCGCGCAGCCTCCTCGACGGGGCTGACCAGCTCATCCGTGATCGCCGTGCCTCTGGACACTCTCAGCTTCATGATTCTCCGGCTGAAACCGTCGATGACCGCGGCAACGTCGAACCGCAGCCAAAGCACCCGAAGCTCCGTCATGTCCCTATGCCAGACGTGGTTCGGTCGGGGAGGGTTGAAGAGGTGATCTGGTGCCGTTCGCCGCATCGACTGGACAACATCACCGCGTGCCGGTCGTTGCGGCCGATCCTCCTCGATGATCCGCCGGACCGATGCGCCGCTGATCTGAACACCCGCTCGCATGATGTGCCGTGCGATCGTCCGAGTTCCGAAATCTCGTTCTGGGCACACGGCCCGGATCTCGTGAACCAGCCATCGGACTCCGTCGCGGAGGCGGTTCCAAGGCGGCGATCCGACCGAGCGCTCGGAACGGAGCTTGTCCTGTTGAGCCTTCCTCCCGTTCCGAATCGAGTCGGGGTGTACGGCGGACCTTGATTCTGTCTCCCTCGCGGACCACGCCCGCAGCCGCATCAGCTGGAGGATCTCCGCACGCTGCGCCCGCGAGTCGTAAGGCCGGCGTTTCGGCGGATGGTTCTGCCGGTAGCTCCGGTAGATCGCCAGTTCTCGGTCGAGCAGCACAGCGTTAGAGTGAGCGTTGTCGCTCTGAGCCAGGAGCCGCACCATAGGAAACGCTTGGCTGAAGGCGCGGACCCTGGCAGCCAGGTACACTTGAATGAAGAGGACGGAGACCGCGATTACGAGGTCCCAGGTCGTCCGCTTCCCGCTCTCAGGCATCCGAGATCTTCGGTGTCCGGCACATGGCGACCGGACGTCGATAAGACGTCGCCCACGAAGAACTTAGGCCATCTGCCACAGCCTCACGACCGGACACATCGGACACTCGAAACACCGCCAGCGACCCACAACAAGCTCCTGGACCACCGCGGCGGCAACCGAGGAACTGGCAGCCGACTGGAACTCGACCCAGTTTCGCTTTGAGCGCGGATTTGCGAGGACTATGCCGCCCTCAGCCAGAGGCGACCGAGAGACTGTTCGACATATTTGGGATCGCTCACCGCTGACAGCACAAATGGGATCCGTAAACGCGCTGGTCCACCACGCACGGGGTAAAAATGAGGACACTCCACCTGAACGGCTGTTCGTCCAACCGACCCCCCAATGAACGAGGCCACCCGAGGGCGGCCCGAGCGACGGTGCGACATATCTGGGACCGCCCATCTCTTTCTCCCAATGCTCGACCCGTTGGGCTTGCCTTCGAGAGGTGGGGGTTGTTTCATGTCCGATTCAAATCTGTTTCAAGGTTCTGTGAGAAGCGATCGGGCCGCTCAGTCCAATGGCGGGGGTAAGCAATGTTTCCAGATCATTTTTTGTGGGGCGCATCGACCGCGGCGTTTCAGATTGAGGGCGATCGGGCCGGCCGGGGCGACACGGTGTGGGACGAATTCTGCACCAGGCCCGGGCGGGTGTTTGATGGGCACACGGGCGATGTCGCGTGCGACCATGTCGGGCGGCTGGAGGAAGACCTCGACCTCATGGCCGCGATGGGGCTCAAGGCGTATCGGTTCTCGTTCTCGTGGGCGCGGTGCATCCCGGGTGGCACGGGCGAGGTGAGCGAGTCGGGCCTGGCGTTTTACGATGGGCTGATCGACGGGCTGCGCGAGCGGAACATCGAGCCGGTGGCGACGATCTATCACTGGGACCTGCCGCTGGAGCTGTTCCGCCGAGGCGGGTGGCTGAACCGTGAGAGCGCGGACTGGTTCGCGGCGTACACGCGGGTGCTGGTCGATCGGTACTCGGACCGCATCACGCACTGGCTGACGCTGAATGAGCCGCAGGTGTTTCTGAATCTCGGGCACCTCGAGGGCACGCACGCGCCGGGGCTTCGGCTGAGCATGCAGGAGGCGCTGCACGCGTCGCACCACGCGCTGCTCGCGCACGGCCGAGCGGTCGAGATCATCCGCGAGCGGGCAAAGGCAGCTCCAACCGTAGTGTTTGCTCCGCTGATCGAGCTGC